>Ga0180432_10009701_pt1 | contig 11677 bp, 9 predicted proteins | sample SS_ome_10_FD_132414 | JGI IMG/M metagenome (GOLD analysis project Ga0180432, IMG submission 132414) | Hypersaline lake sediment archaeal communities from the Salton Sea, California, USA - SS_1_MS_2 metaG | ecosystem: Environmental > Aquatic > Non-marine Saline and Alkaline > Hypersaline >... | reverse complement strand
TTACGGGAGCACCGTCTATCGACAAGGAGGGCAAACGCCTTGATGCCGCGCTCGAAAACCTTGAAACAATTGTGTATCAGTCTCTTACCGAGTCGGACACGGCGCGTCGTTACAATCACGTTTGCCGGATTATTGATGGCCTCGGCGGCATCGGAAAATTTCCGGCCTGCATCTACGACTATTGGCAGTAACTCTTACTATATCATTTCTAGCATCAATCTAGGGAGGAATTTATGAACGCTATAGGCTACATACGAGTCAGCACAACTGGACAGGCAGAGGACGGTGTTAGCCTGGAGATGCAGGAAACCAAGTTGCGTGCCTGGGCAGAACTCAACGGCTATGAAATGTTAGTAGTACATCAGGATGCAGGACTATCCGGCAGTCGTGCTAGTAACAGACCTGCACTACAGAAGGCAATAACAGACGCCTGTGCTCAGAGTATCCCCTTGGTGGTCTACAGCCTGTCCAGACTGGCCCGGTCTACTAGCGATGCCCTATCCATCTCGGAGAAATTAAGCGCAGCAGGGGCCGACCTCGTCAGCCTGAGCGAGAAGATCGATACCACGAGTGCAGCGGGCAAAATGGTCTTCCGAATGATGGCAGTACTAGCAGAGTTCGAACGGGACCAGATCGCGGAGAGAACATCAGCCGCTATGCAGCATCTACGCTCTGAGGGTCGCTACACGGGTGGCAGGGTACGATTCGGATACACAGTGGATAAAGACAAACGCTTAGTAGAGAATAAGGCAGAACAGGCGGTTCTGGCGCGTGTACGAGAACTACATAGAGATGGTCTGGGCCTCCGTGCTACAGCTCGGACGATCAACGCCGAGGGTCATAGATCTAGAACCGGCAATGAGTTTGCTCCCACCCAAATCAGGCAGATGCTTACCGACTAATCTGCCTAGCCTCCCGTTGATATAGCGCCGTTAAATGATATAGACTAGATGTCTAGATGAGCAGGGAGGCGACATGAGCGACTGTGATACTACCAATACACTAACTGACGAGGAGTTATTTACACAGGCCATACTACGTATGCAAGCCGAATCTCGGGAAAGCTCGTGTAAGTTTTTCGAGATGGTTATTCGTCATGAGAATACAAAGGCGCGATTAAAGGCGACACCCCACCAGCAACTGTTGTTTGATTTCGTAGAGAACCATCCGTGGTGTGTAGTACGTATGCCAGTGAGCACCGGTAAAACATTCCTGATGACTTCGGTAGCTCTATGGCTACTGGGCAACGAGCCGAGTGAGCGTTGGGCTATCGTAAGCGGTGGACAAGCCCAGGCGAAAAAAATTCTCAAGATGATCTCAGACTATATCACTGACCCAGAGTTATCGAGCGACCTCGCAATTGTATTTCCAAAGCTGACAAAATCGCCTAATGCCGCCGATGCATGGGCGTCGCATCAAATCACAGTAGCTAGACCTCCTGGTATTCGGGATCCTTCTGTAGTCGCGATTGGTATCAAGGGCAAAATAGTAGGGTCTAGAATCTCAGGGTTGTTGGCTGATGATCTATTAGATTTCCAGAACACAAGAACGAAAGAGGCACGTGCTACTACACTGTCTGAGTTCTATGGAGAGATGATACCGCGTCTAGATCCAAAGGGCTCTAGAGCCGTCGTAACTAATACTCCGTGGAAGCGAGATGATCTGACGTTTGTACTAGAGGAGCAATACGGATGGGCAACTATTACGATGGATATCTACGGATATGTCCGAGTATCTAATGTTGACCAGAACTGGCTAGAGCGAATACTGGATACTCATCTACGACCTAGTAATACGCGTGTCGGTGGCGGTCATGATTGGTATCGTTTAAGAGCATTCGACCCAGACCCCGAAGAGAAGACACCTTTGTGGGCAGAGCGGTTTAGTGCAGAGCGTATCAATGAAATACGCTATGGCCACGCCGGAAAGCCCGGAATGCCCCCCCATGAGTTTGCCATGGCATATCTATGTCAGCCGATGGATGAAGGGGCTAGCCGTTGTCAGAGGGACTGGGTTGAGCGGTGTAAATTAAACGGTGTAGGGTTAAGTTTTTTGAATGAATACTCAGGTGATAACCCAGTAGCTACGGGTATCGATCTTGCTATCGGCAAAGGCGCCCGTCATGACAAGACGGTATTTTTCACCCTGATGTTACTACCCGATGGCAGTAGACAAATCATTGATATAATGAGCGGCAAATTTGATGGGCCTGAGATTATTGACATATTGATCAATAAGTCAGAGAGATATAATTCGCTCATTGCAGTAGAGTCTAATGCAGCCCAGGAATATCTGATAGAATTTGCACTGAAACGCAAAAAGACATTGAACATACAGGCCCATACGACAACGAAGGCAAATAAATTTGCGCTAGATTTCGGAGTAGAGAGTATTTTTACCGAGTTTCAAAACACGTCGTGGCTAATACCGTGTGACCGGGCGACTAGATCTGTCAATCCTGAGATACAATATTTCATTGATGATTGCCTGTACTACCAGCCACCCCCTGCGCACACAGGTGATTTTCTCATGGCGGCATGGATCGCACGAGAGGCACTACGCAAAAACATGGGAGTTTCGACCCCGCCCGCAGTAGGTAGCGATAGACAGTTGGTTAGTGGAGGTGGATTTTGAAAACGGTAAATTACACAGTCAGAGAGATGGCTATGTATCAAGCCGGTATAGAGCAGGGTACCGGCAACGGAATGAAGATAGTTGTTGAGAGGTTACGTCAGGCATTTAATCAGATAATTGATAGTGCTGAACAGCAAGCGCAACAAACTGATGACGGGGAGGTAGGTTCCAGTCTGACTGTGTTCAAAACGTGGCTAGAAGAATTCCAACCTTGGATCGACGAGGTAATCACAGTAGCAGAGCGTCATCGAACTAACGCGACCCAGCAGACGGACGCCATAGGCCCACCATCGCCCAACTTGCGCAAACGCATTGCCAGTGCAATAGTGGGTGCAGTAGACGGATTCACGAAAGGCTGATCTATATGGCCAGACATTTAGTAACAAATCATACTGTCTCCGAGGCAATCGAGTTACAGTCTGACGCAGTTCCATCTAGACTATCTAAACCTGAATTGACTAAACCGTTGACAGAGGTTGATAACGCCAATGCTTCTTCTTGGAGATACCGATTCGGACGCCGTATATCACTAGATGGCATTGAGACAGCTATGAGATTGGCCGAGTATGGGTCGATGCAGCGCATTACCGACCTGAGCCGAGAGACTATAGACACCGATCCACATCTAGCAGCGGTATTGAACAAACGGTTTGGCGCGTCATCTTCACTGCCGTATGAGGTACGACCGGCAACCGGTCCCAATATAGACCAGGAAAAAGCGCGATACTACGCAGATTGCACGCGAATGATGCTTCACAATCTGAGTGGATTTCGTGAAAATATCCGTCAACTAGCCTGGGCTATTTTCGACGGGAGGGCTGCACAAGAACTGATATGGCGCCCCATGAATAACGGTACTCGTCACGAGGAGTACGGTCGGGTAACTATGACCGTGGAGTCTATCAACTGGATTCATCCACGGCGAATAAATTTTGGTCCTCGCAGAGAACTTCGAATTTATCCCTCGGATGGATCATATAGCGGGCAGTTTGCTGAAGTTGGGATTTCGTTAGATACGAATGATCTCAAACGTACAGGACTGTGGCGAAAGTTCATTCAGTGGGCACCGAGCTTTTTTGGTGAGTATGCAGAGCGAGAGGGTATAGCACGTAGGTGTCTATATTACTCGTTCTTCAAGCGGTATTCGGCCCGCGAGCGAATGATATTACTGGAGTTGTTTGGGAAACCATGGCGAATACTTGAGGTGCCCGACGATAGCAGAGCTAGTATAGAGGACCTGGTTGCAGGAGACCGTATTATCGATGGGCTGGGTAGATCATATAGTGCCCGCATACCACGAGGCACTAAGCTGGATGTTGTACAACCTGCAAAGGGCTCGGGCGAAGTGCACGCCGATGTGATAAAAGAAAGCGACCACCAAATTTCTAAGCTGGTCCTAGGGCAGATAGGGACTACAGACGGTGTATCAGCGGGGATGAATAGCCCACAGGCACATGTTATGCAGGGCGAGCAGCAAGTGATACTCCAGTCAGATGCCAACGACTTGTCGGAGATAATTGAGAGGGATCTAACGGATGCATTTATCGAGGTAAATTTTGGCTACAAAGCACTGACACATGCACCCAATTTTCTACTCCGTTATGACCTGCCCACTGACCGTAAAAAAGAAGTCGAGCGAGTAGATGCAGCTTTGAAGGCTGGTCTTCCGGTGGCCATGGCAGAAGCATATGAGGTTAGTGGTTTCAGAATACCGGCAGAAACGGAGCCGACTATACGAATAGACCAGCCCCCAACGCCTCCCACATCGCCTGTAGCCCCGGCACCACGACCGGTAATAGTCTACCCCCCTAATAATTCCCCGCCGTCTGGGGAGCAGTTACCGGCCCCCTCCGTGGCATCTGCCGATGCTGGAGGTCGACCGCCAACAGCTACAGTGGGTAACCAGGTCGTTGATAAGTTCGTAACTGTCAATGAGGCACGCGAGTCCCAGGATCTACCCCCATTGACACTTCCCAGCGGAGAACCTGACCCTGATGGAGACCTGACCATCATGGAGTTTGAGGCTAAGAAATCACATCAGCCAGATGTACAGGAATCAACAGTAGTAGAGATAACAGATGAAAAGATGATGACCGCACTACTGTCTGTAGCATCTGGTAACGTAATGATGATGTCAGAGAGGCAGTCCATAGCACTAACAGATGACCAACTACTAGAGTGGGAAAATACTCCGTTCGGGTCACCCGAGCAGATCATGCGTCGAGGAGAAAAAAATCTATGGCGAGCATCGGGAGCCTGGGCTAGAGAGTTTGAATCCGCTGTCAAGGGTAAAGACCGTCCTGTTGAGATATACAACGCTTTGACCCGTACACAGGAAGAGCTAGATCTATATAGTTATTCCAGACCGCTTGAGCGGTCTATGGTTCAGGCTACTGCACTGGGTGTTCTGGACCTCGCGAACGAAATAGGGTTTATCGATGACGATGGCGAACTTATTAACCTGCGGGGAAAAGGAGACCAGGTATTACTGATTGACACAGCGTTTGCAGAGACAGCCTTCGAAAAGGCTATGAAATGGTTCCGTAGTTTGTCACTGCTACCCCGTGCAGAATTCGAAAAGCTTACAACGGAGTTGAAACGGAAAACGCTCACTGTCGCCGGGATACAATCTCAGCAGATGCTAGCCGTAGCCCAGGACGAGTTGGCGAAAAATATCGCCTCGGGTGCTCCGTTAAATAAATTTGCTGCCGCGCTAGATGAACGATTCAAGTCAGCCGGTATGGTAGCGTCTGATGTAAGCGGTACTGGTACGTTGTCTGCCTCTCACGTACAGACTGTCTATAGAACCAATTCTGCTAATACGTACGGTGTAGGTAGGAAGACCTTACAAAAACAGCCCGCAGTTTTGAGAGCTTTTCCGGTTTGGGAATTTATGCCAGTTGACGAGCCAAAGCGGACTCGACCGACACACCTGGCGACAAAAGGCATGATGCTATTAGCCAGTGATCCGTTCTGGAATTCGGCCTATGCACCGTATGGTTTCAACTGTAGATGTCGTGTTTCATCTAGAGGTCCAGAGTATATGGATGCTGTAGTACCTGGATCTATGATATTAGGATTGCCCGACCCCGGCTTTGTATCTGGCCTATAGTACTCTACTTGCGCTAACAAAATAATTATGCCTATACGAAAGGCAGCATGATGGTCGTCAAACAAAGGAGGCTGACTTATGCCAATTCGTAGACGCGTAGCAAAACTAATCTCAGATACCGCCACCAATGCGGCTGATATTGCAACCAACGCAGCGGCTATTGCTGCCATGGGAAGTGTGTATCAGTTTAAGGGTGCCATTACAGCGGCTGCTGATTTCCCCACAGCAGCAGCAGTCCAGACTGGTTGGACCTACCACGTCACTACTGCTGTTACTGACAATGACCCGACTAAAACCAATACCGGTCAGAGTTTCCCGGCGCTGCATGAAATAGCCTGGAACGGTACCGACTGGACAGACCTCGGGCCAGCTCTTACCACGGAGGAAACTTCCGCTACTATCGACGTCAAGGTGGCTGGCGCTAATGCTCTGACCGCCCCTGGTGCTGCTGCCCAGCAGTTTACTCCCGAGGCTGCTATTTTCATTATCACGGCGGCAACCGCGCTGAACGGAGATACACAGGTAACAATTGGTACTACTGTCGGCGGAACGCAGGTATTAGTAGCTACTACACTGACAGGGCTGGCAACAGTAGGGCAGAAGTTCATTGTTCCGTTGGCAGGAATTATGCCCGCCGTAGCCGGTGCGAGTGCGTTGGATATTACTGTAACTAGCGCAGACAGTGGTACCTCGGGAACTATGACCGGTGTAATTCGCGGTCGTGTGAATTAAGGAGTAAGCAATGACTGTACGCATAGGTAATCAAATTCTGACAAGCGTCGAAGCCGGTTATATCGATCAGGATGTTACATCTACAGCGGCGCCAACTTTTTCTGGGGTCACTACTAACGGTACTGACCCCGTTGCACTTACTCCTGCTGCCCAGGCTGGTGGCGGTGGTACTGCCGGGGCTGCTGTAACCGGGACTGCCGGGGCTGGTTCTGCTGCCGGTGGTGGTGTTGCTGGGGCAAACGGTGGTGCAGCGACGATTACCGCTGGTGCCGGTGGAGCTTCAGACGGTACTGACGCTGCCGGACTTGGTGGTGCTGCAACGGTCCAGGCCGGTGCCGGTGGTGCTGCACATACCGCCGTCGTTGGTGGTGATGGTGCACTCACCAGGATTCTCGGTGGTAATGGTGGCGCTGGCTCTGCTGGTGCCGCTGGTGGTGCTGGTGGTGATGCGGTATTCAATGCTGGTGCTGGTGGTGCAGACGGTGGAGCCGGTGCCGGTACAGATGGTACGGCATCTATCGGCAGCGCAAATACTGCGGCAATTGAAATCGGCAATGCTACGGATAATCCCACTACTGATTTTCTCGGTACCGGGCTGGTTACATTGCCAGGTCTACTGGCTAATGGAGCTATCGATAGTGATATCACTCCTGCTGCCCAGGCGGCAGGGTCGGGTACTGCTGGGTCGGCCATTACTGTAACGGCTGGTGATGGTGGTGCGGCCAATGGTGGTACTCCTGGTGCAAACGGTGGTGCTGTAGCAATCACAGGTGGTGATGGTGGTGCCTCAGACGGTACTGATGCTGCTGGCAACGGAGCGGCGGCTACAGTAACAGGTGGTGCTGGTGGTGCTGCACATACTGCTATCGTCGGTGGTAATGGCGAGAATGCTACTATCGCTGGAGGAGCTGGTGGTGCCGGGTCTGCCGGTGCTGCCGGTGGTGATGGTGGTAACGCCGTCATTAATGCCGGTGCTGGTGGTGTTACGGGTGGTGGTGGTGCTGGTACAGACGGTAATGTACAAGTCGGAGCTGCCGATACTAACGCTATTGAGGTCGGCAATGCTGTAGACAATCCGGCTGTGTCATTTTTGGGCAGTGGAGACATTAGCATGGTGGGTGGTGGTGACATTCTGAATCCCAGGCTGGTTCAGGTCGTCATTACTGCTACAGGCGGTACCGGTGGAGCTACGGCAGGGACTATTTCCGTGCAGGTTAATACGCTCGACGGTACAGCTATTACTAGGGCTGTCAATATCCGTCTCGATGCCTCCGATACTGACATGGCAGGAGCACTGGATGCTGCGACTAACGCCCAATTCGGAGCGGCTAGCACGGGCACATTAGTCGTTGGCAACGGAGCTGCGGCTGCTATTGTCACCACCGACGCAACCGGATTGTACGAGGGCGCTCTAGCAGATGCTAATGACGAGACGGTATATTTCTCGGCTACTACGGCACCTGGTGGGTTTGCTAATAATGCAGGAGGATGTGTTGTTGCTGATTGTGTTACTGATTCTGCTACCTGGAGTGCATAGCCTATATTACCTGTAGGTAGTCCTGCATATCCCGCCTTGTTGCATCCAAACAAAAATTAGTGCTATCCATTCTCTATGGAGGTGCCCAATGGCGTTTAAAGCAACACCGTTCGCAGATTTGCCAATTACTACCGATCAAAAATGGGATCCAACTGGCAAGGGCCTTACCGAGATAATGAATGAGGTACTTGGAGATGATGATTGGGAACGATACAAGAAAGCGCATCTCGTCTGGAATGATGACGCCGCAGATACAAAGGCGGGATATAAGCTGCCAATAGCGCGAATGGTAGACGGCCAGCTGACAGTAATAGTTGCTCAGTTAGGGGCTGCTGTCGCTGCTATAAACGGTGCGCGGGGAGGAGTAGACCTGCCTGACGAGGTACGGCGTGAGGCATATGACCATGCCGTCAAATACTACAAAAAGGCAGATGTAGATGATGCTGACATCCCGGAGTTTATGGCGACAAAAAAAGTAGCTAGGCATTCAGTACCTAACGTAACACTGGTATCTGACAGCGGTACAATAGACCCTGGTGATGAAGCCACACCCAAATGGCAGCACGTCGCCAACGAGGGTCAATTTCTGGGGTACCGACACGGAGAAGATCCGTTTGCATTTACTCGGGAAACATTCGAACAGATTGTTAGAAACTTCAGACGTAATCCACAATACAATGCTGGCCCTGATGGTATCGGAATGGCAGATGTGTTGCCCTGGGATTTCGAACATGCGTCTGAGCAGTATGCATCGGACGGGACGATTCCATCCGAGGGAGCACCGGCGCAGGGTTGGGTACGTGACGTACAAGTAAAAAACGGACCAGATGGAACAGCGCAATTGTGGGCTCTATCGATATTTCTACCTACAGCAAGGAAATACATTCAAGAAGGACAGTATAAGTGGTCGTCTGTTGCGGTCATTCTCAATGCTGTAGATTCTATAACTGGCGAGAGAATCGGTGCGATGATGACATCTATAGCGCTTACTAATCATCCGTTTATTCAAGATCTGCAACCTCTGGCAGCATCTATAAAAAGCGCAAATACATTACGTATACGCTGGTATGAGGCGGCTGGAACTGCGTTAGAAGCTCTGGGTAGTCTAAAGGATTTATTCGGATTGAAAGAGCTTGCACCACTATCTGAGGTGATGATTGAAGTCGGAAAATTGCAGCAATGGATCGAGACTGGAACAACCCCGTTGGGTATAGATATGGGCGAAATATTTTCCGCCCTTCGACAGATACTAAATCTAGGTACACTGACATCTGAGACCGAGGTACTTGACGCGTTGAATAAAATCACGCAACGTGCAATTGAGGAGCAGGCAGTTGGAGATGGTTCGGCAATTTCTCAACCTTCACCAACGTCTGAAACAAATTCGGCCACAATGGCCGGTGCAAATGGAGGAATGGAAATGCTTACGACACTGGCCAACAAGTTCCAAGTCAAAGAGACCGAGACTGAGGTTATGGGAGCTGTAGAAGATGCAATAGAACTTCGACGCGAGGTTTCGAAAGAACTGGCGTGTTCGACTAAAAGTTCTGAAATCATCGAGAAGACTGCTGAACTTCGGGCTACCGGAGAGAGACATAATGCACTGCTGACAGCATTGGGTTCTGATGCTGATAACGCAGTGGCAAGGGTCGGCGAATTGCAACTGGCGGCTAAGGAACTGGCCGAGTTGAAGCCCCAGCATGAGACTCTTGAAAAACGTATCGACGAAATCGACAGGAACCAGGCAGAGGCCGATGTAGACCTGGTAATTGCTGCCAACGGATTCGACGCGTCTATTAAAGACGCGTTGCTGCTCCAGCGTCAGCAGGACCCCAAGGTGTTTGCTGATAAATTTCCTGTAGATGCAAATAAGGTCAATTTGACCCAGACTGTTGTTAATAATCAGACAACTGTGGCACCGACTAACACGGGCGCGGCTGCTAATCCAAATGCGATCAATCTGGCAATGTATCCAGGTGCCAACAAGACCGCCCGTGCTATTGCGTATCTGGCATCGCAGAATGCTGATTTCCGCAATACACCATGGGATGACCAATGTAAGGTGGCTCACAACTTCCTAAAGCGGGAAGACGTGATTGACAAATAATTGACCGGGGACCCGGTATATATCTAGTAACAACTAGATAGGAGGACACAATGAGCGAACCGAGACGACGAGATCCAAAATATGTTCCCGGCTATAACGGCACAGGTGGTACGTTGAGCAAAGGGACTCTCGTAAAACTCAACACGACTGGGATTGATGACGAGATAATCGCATCGACAGCAACGAGTGATGCCTATCTGGGAATTCTTCAGAACGACTTGGCAGACGGCGAATACGGTGACGTGCAGGTTGGTGGAATTGGTATAGCTCTCAGTGGGGCAGCTGTCACCAAGGGCAGTCGTGTGATGTTTGGTACGGGTGCCAAGGTAATCACGTGTACGACAGGTTTGACGTTTGCAGGAGTTGCTAGAACAACTGCCAGCGGCGCAGATGAATATATCGAGGTGGACATCGTAACCGGTGGCCCGGTAATGCCGTAAGGGAGGCAAGTCACAATGCAGAACATTATCAAATTCGAGGAAACTCCAATTAACGGCGGCAGGATACAAGCCACATTTAACGGGCAGCGTGTCACATTGGCGCTGACACCGGCAGATGTACACGATCCGTCTGAAATTCCGAACTATCTTGCGGGTTACAAGCCGTTCCCATTCCGGGCTGACGAGGCATCCCCCCCGATCCTGGTGAGCAAGAGCAACGATAAATACCGTAATTTTGCCTCCAATGATGCATTTCGACTTGTCACGGTCGCGAACTCAGACCAGGCCCCCCCGCCGCTCGTCGACCCGTCGAGCAGCTTGACGGAATACAAGACCGTCAATAAATATCTCGGGGCATTTGTGCCGAAGCAGGTAGAGTCCGAGGCTGATAATTTCAGCCCGGTCATGCAGTCTGCAAAGCGTATTAAAGACGCACTGATGCAGATTCGTGAGTCCGAGGTTTGGACGCTGCTAGGGACCAATACCAACTGGGCAGCTACTCAGCGGACGGCTGCTGGTACTGCGTGGGATGCTGCTGGCGGTAATCCTATCCTCGACTTACAGACCGCTATCGAGAAAAGTTTGCAGCAGGTCACGGACGTGTGGATGAACCAGCAGACGGCTCACGCTATGCTGAGGAACGATAACGTTAAGGATCATATGCGGCAGTTCTTCGGAGATTCTGACGTTAGGGCAATAGGTACCTCGATTGCTAACGCCCAGAAACAGGCTGTCGATTTCGCTATCCCTGGTCTGCCGCCGATCCATGTTGTAGCTGGGAAATACCTCAACGAAACGACCAGCACACATGACTATCATCTGGGCAAGGTCGCAGTGTTGACTACCCGTCCTGATAGTGTACCTACTGACGCCGAGAGTATTGCATCCAGTTACACATTCCGTCGTAATGATGGAATGGGAACCGGATACACCGTCCGGCAGTTCTTCGTCGATGGCCTCGGACCACTGGGCGGCGAGATGGTTGTTGTCAGTGTGTCTGACATCGCAGTTATTACCGGTAATACTATCGGCGGTATCATTACCAACGCCCACTCCTAATACCCCCTTCAAAAACACATTGTTTACTGCTGTCATTGACGCCCATGATCCATTGG
>Ga0180432_10009700_pt1 | contig 11677 bp, 7 predicted proteins | sample SS_ome_10_FD_132414 | JGI IMG/M metagenome (GOLD analysis project Ga0180432, IMG submission 132414) | Hypersaline lake sediment archaeal communities from the Salton Sea, California, USA - SS_1_MS_2 metaG | ecosystem: Environmental > Aquatic > Non-marine Saline and Alkaline > Hypersaline >... | reverse complement strand
ATTTACGGACGAAGTTCGTCCTTTTGAATTTTGAAACAATCGGCGAAAGAACGGATATGTCAATCCGATGGATGTCTGCTTTTTCGGGCTGGCATTATTGCTCCAAAGGTCGGGATATGACAAAATCGCTTTTTTTATGCGGCTTATGGCATTGAAAACAGTCTTTTTGAGGGAGGATTTTCCTGTGATGGTGGAAAAATCTCGTTTCACAGGAAAAAATCCAATCTGAAGCAGATATCTTCGTTAGCGGTCGGCTGCATTCGACTGGCGGGGCTTCTCGGGATATTACATAAAAAGCATACGGAAAACCGGACCCCGGACATATCTGCTTTTTTAAAGGGTAAGGTATTCATCGGGAGCCAGACTGGTGGACAGCATCACCATGTTGATTTCCCGGTGATCCAGCCAGGAGGCTGCCTCCCTGCTGGACGGCTCGAGCCAAAAATTTTCGATGATGTCGATCAGAGGAATATACGGCATGATAAATTCAATGTCGATGCTGCTTCTTTTTTCATCCTGGAAGATTCCAGCGGACTTTTCCGCCAATTTTTTTGTCCTCTCCAGGGCATGCAGTCCGATGGAAAGGCCCAGCTCACGAAAGGCAAGACGGTATTCTGCGCGAAGACCGAGGGAAGGCGATTGGGCATATAAATACAATCCGCTCCGGCAATCTTTCAACAGAGTGCTCAACAGTCCGGTTCGATCGAACGTTCGGTCCGGCATCATTTGGGCTACCCTATAGGTGTCGGATAACAATCCACCCAGGCCAAGGGGATCTTCTGTGGTCCACTGCTTTCCCCTGCATATTTCCTCCATATCATCAATCTCTTCGGACAGATCGGGAAAATTGATGTGAGGCCAATTTTTCAAGGCCGAGCTTTTGAGTTCACTGTAGGTTATGAAACCGTCCAGGGGATCATGGTGTCCCGTGGACGGAACCGAAGGGCTGGAAAGGTCGATACTCATTTTCCAGTTCATGATTTTTCGACCGGCCGGGGAGACATGAACGAATTTGGCATGGGCCGTTTTGGCCAGCTCATGGGCCCGTTTGTGGTAGATAGGGTCACCTGTAATCCTGCTTAATTTATGGAGGGCATGCATCCACTTGGTTAAATAATGATAATACTGCCCGTCACGTTCCCATTCCAGCCGGTCATCATAAGGTTCTCCGGGGCTGCGCTCCTTCATTTTCTTTCCGATTCTCAATCCCCCAATGGTCGGGTGATTTCTTCCTTCTTCTTCGGGAAGACCGCTGATCCATCCTGTGCGCCGGTCGTCATCACGGTGTCGCCCGAGAACATGATGTACCTGATTGACCAGCCGTAAGCACAGATGTTTGAATTTTTCGTCATGCGTTCGACGGTAAAGCTCTAAAAAATTGCAGACAGCAAAAGCGTCGGTCCACAAGTAGCGCTTTGGAAAGCTTCCAGAGGGCGTAAGCCCTGTCAGGCCGGCGAATTCAATCATGATTTGCTCAACGGTTGTCTGCTTTTTTTTCGGGTCCATCGTTAGTTCTTTCTTTTTTCACCTTTTTGCGGCTATGGAAATCTTTTGATGTCCTCCAATTCTACGCGGCGAAATAAAATAATGATTCGTTCTCTATCCGGAACGGTCACTTGGAACCGCCTTGATTCGATTCTTCCCTCACTAAGGCTGCAATATATGTGCCGTTTTTAAGGCATATCGAGATTCGGTCGCGGAATGCCGTCCTTAAGATCCAGGTCTATTCCACTGCAGGCACATCGGAGCAGAACTCAGAGCACAAAGCATGCGCAAGGTATGGAAATCGCTGTCGAGCAGCCTGGCATATAATTTGCACTCTTCTACTATAAAACAGAAAAACAAAACCAAAGAAAGGAGGCTAATGATGGCGTCGTCCGATGAACAAATCAAAAAAATGGCGGTCGATCAGCTTTACTGGGACAGCCGTATCGATGCATCGAACGTGAAAGTGGAAGTGAAAGATGGCGTGGTTACCCTTACGGGAACGGTTCCCGATTATACGGCTCTTCGTGCAGCGGTGGACGACACTTGGGTTATCACCGGAGTATTCAGCGTCGATAACCGCCTGGGTGTCGAATATCCTTCCGAAGTCACAGTCCCTCCCGATGCAGAAATAGAGTCCAATGTCAAGGATATGTTGCGGTGGAATCCCGTCATCGATGAATCGAAAATCACGGCAATATCCACCAATGGAAATATCAAATTGGAGGGTTCGGTGGATTCTTTCTGGAAGAAGTTCAAAGCAGAAGAAATCGCTTACAGCGTTATGGGAGCGATCAATGTAACCAACGAACTGGCCGTCGTTCCTACTGAAGATGTGGTGGATGAAGTGATCGGCGAAGACCTCATGGCGGCACTGGATCGGAATTTTTATGTCGATGTAAATGCTATCGATGTCAAGGTGAAAGACGGCAAAGTCACTCTTTCCGGAAGGGTGGAAAGTGCCCTGTCTTACCGGGCGGCTGTAGATACGGCCCGGAATACTTTCGGTGTGAAGGATGTGATCAATAATTTAATTTTAGCCTGAGCGGAAACAGAAAACGGCCAGTCTTCAGCGATCAGGTTTTACATGCGTCCACTACCGGTCCAGAGGCATGGGGTGGCATCATCGATCGCCACGGCCACCGGAGGATTTTCCTTCTTCCCGGTGCTCCTTCTTTCCGGCTGACCTCATGTCTTAAGAATATGAAATTGACTCACCTGGACGGCCAGGGAGGCCAGGCAGGCCAATAAGGCCAAAGGTGTTTCCTCCGATGATACGGATAATAGAACGGCGGCATTTCTTTCTTGAGGGAAAGCATCGAGTTCGGTCAGCAGCATCGAATGAGTTTTTCAGGATCGATTTTCAGCTCATCGATAAGAGGCCGGATTTCTTTAAGAAACCGCCTCCCGTCTCCGAAATAACCGTATGTAGGCTTGACTTCCGGAGCTTGGACAGACCAGAAATCCTGGAACCTCATCATCAGGAGCTCACGGAGGTATTTGGCCGCCATGGAAGCCAGGGCGACGGGAAGATGCTGCTTTTCGCTTCCAACCTGGATAAGCACATGCATTTGCCGCGTGCCATGGATTAGACGGTAGCCGCTTTTCTGAGGATTTTCGTAAAGGATTTCCAATTCCGCGGGAAAGAAATCCGATGCGAGGAGATCTTTATAATTTCTTCTTCCCCCCTGGCGGTCCACTACGGCCAAAGGATGGTGATGGCCGTACTGACGCCACACGGATTTGAGATGGCCTGAAACAAACGTCCAGGCGCAGGCCGCCTTGGAACGATTGCTCCGAACCATTTGATTGAAGCGGTCTTCGAACACCAGCGCGGCTTTGATATCGCCGAGACGAACGGCATTGGAAAACATAGCCTTGTTCAGTCTTTCCTTCGATTGTTGAAGCTGGGTTGGAGAAAGGAATAGCGGAATCCGGGGCTCTCCGCCGGGAGAGAGATACCAGTCAAGTTTTATTTCGCGGGAAAGACTGTCGTAGGCCAGGTTTTCCAGAAGGCCGTTGAGGTTTTTTGCGGAAACTCCGGATGTCGAAAGAAAAGAGAGCACTCCCCGCTCTATATGCTTCAGGGACCAGGCGGGTTTGTAAAGGAGTTTGGAATCATTGACGGCCAGGCGTTTCTTTTTATCGGCCGGTTTTTTGCACACGGACGACCGCAGCAGAGTCCACAGCGAGGGAGGCTCGAGGACGGGGTCATGCCTGTCCAGCACGAAAATGCTTCTGGCGACTACCAGGGGCCCGAACATGGGACCGTATCCGGCTTCATCGATACCTGCATAGACGAACAATCTTTTGCATTCCCTGAGAAATTGAAGAGACAGTTTCCCACTATAGGGCACTATATAGGCCCTGTCAAATCCATGATTGCCGGAGCGGCCCTTTTCGATGTGCCGGTGATTCAGTCGTATTCGTGAGATGAGACAAAAATCCGGCCCGGCAGGATAATTCAGCGCAAGAATCGCCTTTTTAGCTTTGCTTCGCCTTGGTTGCCGGGCTAAGAGCCTTATTGGCATGTTATTTGCACACTATACTTTTAAATCTCAATTTAGGAGGAAGATATCATGATTAAGAAAACAAAGAGTTTAGGGAGGCCGTTTGGTATCTCTTTTGTTCTTGCTGTTTTTTTTATGACTGCCGTACTTGCCGGTGCAGTCAATGGGAAGGATAAGTCCGATGAAGCCATGTTTTTGGACCTCGTTCGTCACATGGACCAGAATGCCAGAGAAATTGAACAAAAAGCGGAGAACCTGGATGAATATATCCGTACCCCTGTCGTGAACTCTTGGGAAGCGCATTCCGCCGAATGGGCTCTTGTCGTATCCAAGCTGGAAGAAATGGCTGAACTGGTTTCCGATCTTCGGGCGATCGAAGGCATGAATGACTGGCAGAAACAGTTGGCTAAACGGATCAATTCCCGGGTGGCCGCCATGGCCGATCAGGCCGATGACGCCGTGAATATTCTGGAAAAAGAGCGCGAAAAAATAAAGCTCCAGCACAGAGACTATACCGTACGCGTTGCCGCGCTTCATGTATATGCCGACACCATCGACCGTTTGGCCGATTATGGGAAAACCCGTTGTGAGCTCGAGAGACTCGAGAAATAAGAGAGATAACTAAAGTCGTCATCCACCGCTCTGCGCTGCTTTTTTAAAAAGCAGCGCAGAGCGTCCCCCAAAAACAGCGCCGCTCAACGGCTGACTTCCTGCCAGAAATCGTCGTAATTTGTGTGTTTTTTGACAACCCGGTTTTCGAACTTGATAATCACTTTTCCCGGGCAGGGACTTTCCACTGATAAAGCAGCGGGATCTTCGGCTTTTTCTTTTTCCGGAAAATACTCTTCCAGGCCTTGGCCTGTAATATGCCATAACTCGGCGCGGGAATCCAGATTGGCGCTGATGACATAAAATCCCGGCGGGTTTCCCTTGTTTTCGATGTAGATCCGGTACGGGAAAGGCTTTGTGTTCTCGTATCCAGGCTGCATGAGAAAACGGTTGTGAGTGTTCATGAGGATACGCTCGATATCGAAGCGTTCACTCATAGCTGTCCTCCGTTAAAACCGAAAAATGATCCGGTGTTTTTTTTTATTGTTTGCGCCGAAAACATGCCACTATTTTTCCGGCAAATCGTTCCAGTTCATGATGGTGTTGAACAGCAGTCCGAAGTCGTGATGATTCAGGTACCGGTGAACCGGATTGAAATTGAATATGACCATGCGGCCCTTTTCTCTGGGAATATCGAGAATCGCCGGTTTGTGAATCAGCGGTTTTTCGTTCTTCACCAGACCGCTCAGACAGAAATCCTTTTCCGGTTCGCTTTCTTCAGGGTACTCTTTAGCCTCGGTTGACCCATACTGCATGACAATATAATGCCTGTCTTTGAAGGCGATGTCGAAGACGGGACTCATCCCTGTGAATACATGGGTGATCTCATCGTAGCCGTAGGCGATGGGATTTTCCTTCTGGAGGATTTTCGTTTTGAGAATCGATCCCGGATTCACCACTCCTAAAGTGGCCGGATTGAGACGGTCGGCCTGAGGCGCCAGACCCAGTTCGACGGGAAGAATACTGCCGCCTCCCAGGGTGACCAGAAGGCCTCCTCTTTTGATGAAGGCATCCAGATTCATAATACCTTCAAAGCCCATCCCCTGGGTCATGTCATCCGTTTGATCCACGGCACCGTGGCTCTGGAATTCGTCCGTTCTGGTATAAGGGAGGGGACTCCATTTGTCGTCGATTCCATGGAGCAGTAGTTTAGGGGTCATGAATCGTCCCAGTTCCGGAATGATTATCATGTCGAACTTTGTGTTGAGACCTCCCTTCCTGACCACATCATCATTGATCAGAGAGTAGTCGATTCCGTATTCATCGAAGGCAAAACGGAACCAGCCGGTGTCCTGGGTGTAGACCCAGTTATGGTAGACCCCGATCCTGGGAAGGTCGAGAGTGTGCGTGGGAACATCCGGCTCATTGGAGACGGCGTGTATGTCCAGACTGAATTCCGCGGCGGCATCCGTGATTCTCTTGAAGATTCGGTCGTCTTCGGGATCAACAGAAATGACGAGCGTGCCGGGATTATAGGCTTTTTCGTTGATGGTGAACGGCCTTTTTGCGGACTTAATTTCCAGATCCCTCAAGGCATACCGGAAAGATACGAGCGACGGCGATCCGTGATGGGGAACGATATAGCAAGAAGCATTCCTTTTTTGCGGTAATCTTGTAGAGGGATTATAAGGGAATTCGACGGGCTTCATGGGCGCTTTCAGGATGCCGGCCCCATCCAGCCGGATGGTATCCACCCCGTAGAGAAGCCCGAAGGTCCAGGCTGTTTCATCATAAGGAAGAAAATCGGCGTCTGCGGGGAATTTTTGTATCTCGAGCAGGTTTTTCGCCAGGGGGCCGTACGGCTGATCCATCCGTACCACCAAAGTCCCGCGGGGGTATTTTTTTTCTTTATGGACGAACTCGTTCATCAAGGCATGGATTTCGATTTTTTGTTTATTCAATTGGCTGAGGAGGTGGGAGAGCATGTCTTTTCTTTTTTGTTCGGCCGGGATGAGGAAGGCATGGGGAGCCTCGTTTGTGCCCTTTTCGACGGCGTTCTTTCCTTTTATCCAGAAATTTTCAAGCAACAGCTCTCTGTTCCGGGAGGTCAGGGTGAGGGCGCAGATCAAGCCTGTCTGCTGGTAGTTGATGTTGTTTCTGAACGACCAGGTGGTTTTTTGGGGAGGCGGAATAAGCCGGTACCACTGCGGTGTGGTGACGTCTTTCCCTCCAAACCTTGCCCGCACTTTCCGCTCGAATGTGCTGGCTCCTGCGTTTCCGAAGGTTTCGTAGAATCTGGCCGTGGCGTTGTGGTTGGTGGATACCCAGGTGGGATAGCCCGGATGCCACCCGACGGGAAAGGCCCAGGTCCAGACTCCCGGCATGGCGAATTTTGTCATTTCCGTTATTTCGTACTGCGCATAGAGCTGGAATTCGGTTATGGAGAGGGGATCGTAGTTTTTGTTGAAGGGGCCGGTGCCTGAATAGAGGTAGAGCAAAGGAAACGATTCGTGAAGGTCGTGGGTGATGACGGGAAAATATTCAAAAAAGACGTCGAAAACCTGCCGGGTCAGAGGCTGGCTCGCCTGGATACCGTCCCGGTTGTTATCGTGAAGAGTGTACTTGCCCCAGTAGGGAGGAGATTTGGGCGGGCTATCCTCCCAATCGGTGGCGTGAACCGTGTAGCGGTAATACCAGTCGACCTGTTTCTCCCGGCCGTCCACTTCAAGGACCGGAATAATGAGGGTGATGACGTTTTTCCTTATGGATTGGATCCTTGGATTTTCGGAGACGGTCAGACGGTAGGCGAGCTCCATCAACATGTCCGGGCTTCCTGTCTCGGGGGAATGAAGTCCGCCGGTTATGAAATACATGGGCTTGGCCTCGCGGATTATTTCTTGTGCTTCTTCCTCCTTCAAGTGGCGGGGATCGGACAGTTTCTTCATGTGGGATTTGTATCTGCCCAGCTCCGAGAGCGTTGCTTCGTCCGAGATGACGGCCAGAATCCGGGGCCTTCCTTCGTGGCTCTTGCCGGTCTCGAAGATTTTGATTCGGGGAGATTTATCGGCCAGCTCGGCGAAGTAGCGGTGCACGTCCCGGGCGTAGGTCAATTTTTTGGGCGCGCCCGCCACGTAACCCAGAAAATCCCTGGGAGAAGGAACCGTATCCGATTCGGGGATGTGGTCCACGAGCGGAGAGAGAAACTCCGGTTCGGTGGTGTATTCCCTGATGAGCCTGGTTGACTCCTGATCGATTTTTTCTTGAGAATAGCCGGGCATGATCCAGCTCGATAGGAAGAGCGGAATCACGAGAGCGGATATTCGAGATTTTTTCATGAGCGGACTCCTTTTATAGGTTTCCATGGCTGTGGACTGTGAATTTAAGGCTCTGGGGCAGAAGTGCGGCGGCTGAGGTAAGCCCTCCGATTAAAACTATGCCCCGGGCAAGAGAGCTGATATCTCCGATGAATCCGATGAGGGTCGGAATGACGCCGGCCCCCATGAGAAAAGAGATGGGAACGGCCAAGGAGATGACGATGTTCCTTTCGTTGGAAGAGCTGATATCTGACAATGCGGCCAGGCCTGCAGGGAAGAAGCTTGCTGCGACAACGGGTTGTATGAAAATGATGGCGGCAATCCATGATACGGACGCCATCCCGAGGCCTACGGTGGTGAGTCCCGTAAGGGCTGTTGTGATCATGAGCACTTTTTTCAGGCCGAAGCGGTCCACGGCCCAGCCGCCTATCAGGACAACGGCCATACTGGCAATACGTGAGAGGGAGATCAGTGTGTTCGCCCAGCTTCTTTCCAATCCGTGCTCGGAGACCAGAAAAAGAGGAAGCATGGTGAAAACCCCCAGGGTGCTTCCGACGACCAGGCTGAAGAGAATCACCAGAATCCAGAACTCCGGTTTTCCGAGAATGGACTTGGCCGAAGCAAATCCGGGCCTGTCACCGCGAAAGGCTCCGCCTCGGCCCCATCGGGCAAATAGGAAGGTTAGAAGCAGGGATACCAGACCGAGGAAAAGAAACGTCTTCCGCCAGGAAAATCCGAGAAGAACGGTTTCGGCGACCATCGGAGCGGCGACAAAGGCCAGATTAGGGGCCAATTCATGGATGGCCAGCGCTTTTCCCCAATGGCGGGATGGGACCATTGCGGTCAAAGCAGACATGGCCGAGGCGATATAGGGGCCGGCGGCCAGTCCGGTGAAAAAGAGTGCGATCCGGATTCCCCAAAGCCCCTGACTCATCGATGTGGCGATCAACGCCGTCCCCAAAGCCAGGCTGAAGAAAACGATGGTTTGTTTGTGGGTTAGAATGGAACTGATGAAGCCGGAGCCCAGCAGGGCAAAAAAATACCCCGCCGATATGTAGAGAAAAAGGGACCCGGCAACGGCATGACTCAGCCCCATCTCCGATTCGACCACGGGAAGCAGAGGTCCCAGTATGATGCGGGAGGTGAAGTTCACGAAGAAAATCGAAGTCAGTATCAGAAGGGATTTCAAATGGATACGCAGGCGTTCGTCGGCCTTTCGGTTTGGCGCTGCATTGAGTTCTGACGCCGGTTTGTTACTCATGGGAAAGAGCCTGTTTACCACGACAACCGTGCTGATGTCAATGCAGGATCGGCTCATATTCCGGTATTTCCGGGGATGTATCGTGCTTGTCATTACAGGATGCCTACCAGCCATTTGATTCAAGACGGTTATGTCGCGTTTGCTCGAGTTATCAAGGCCGGAGATTATTATGATGTCCCGGAATAAAAAAAGGGGATTCTCCGTTAAGAGAATCCCCTTAAGGTTGCTGCTCTGACCGCAGGCTGCTTAGAAGTCGATGCGGGCTCCCAGCTGGATGCGCCGGGGGTCGCCCGCGCTGATCGGATCACCGAAGCTGGGGGTTTCGTAGACGTTGTGGACTTCGAGGAAATTATTTCTGTTGGTGATGTTGTAGAGCTCGCCGAAAAGCTGGATGCGGAAGCGGTCGATGTTGATGTATTTGGACAGCCGCATGTTGATATAGAGCTGGTCATACCCGCGCCGGGCGTTCCTGTGGTCGTCCACCATATCGGTGGCCGTGCCGTCCAGGTTGACATCGCTGGCATATAAAGCGTTAAACGGAACGGCGGATCTGTAGTAGGCCAGCCCGCTTACCTGGAAGCCCAGAGGCAGGTCCACGATGCCGGTGACGGCGATCCGGTGGGTGGCGTCGGCGTTGTTCGGGCCGTACATCCGCTCCCAGATGTCCGGCTCGTTGTCGAGCTGTCCTGTTTGTTCGGTCTCTACATCGGACCAGGAGCGGCCCAGGGTGTAGGAAATATCCAGAGACCAGCCGTGGGAATACCTCTTGGAGAGGGTGAGATACAGGGCCTTGTAGTCGCTTTTGCCGTTGCCGGTGATGACGTTGTCATCGCCGATGCTCATATCGGGCCTCAACACGGCCGTTCCCGGAATGATGCCGTTCCAGTTTTCGAACCTCGTGAAGTTGAATCCGTGTGACCAGACCAGGTCCGCGCCTATGGACAGGTCGGTGACAAACTCCCTCTGGAATCCGAGGGTGCTCTGCAGGGTATAGGGCGCAACGAGGCTGCCCTCGGGTCTGAAAAGGGCCGGCGGAGGCGTAATGTCGATTTCAAAGGGAATGAAGGGATTCGGCACCGAAGGATCGGGATAGCCGGGATAGAGGTAGGTCTTGATGCTCAGCGCACCCATCAAGCCGACCAGCAGCCCGATATTGGCCTGGGGATTCTGCGAGTAGGTGCCCACGCCGCCCCGGATGGATGTTTTCCCGTCCCCGATGGGATCCCAGGAGAAACCGATGCGTGGGTTCAATGCCCGGATGTTGAAGTTCTTGACTTCCATGTCGGTGCAGGTGTAGTAATTCCAGCGCAGGCCGATATTCAGGGTCAGGTTGGGATTGACTTTCCAGGAATCCTGGACGAAGAGCGCGACCTCGCTGTAGTCGATAACCAGCGGAGCCACGATGTCGGCCTGTTGAAGGGCGAGGGGATATGTCGAGAAATCGGCCGCATTGAAGGGGGCATCCGTTCCGAAGATGTACATGCCGGGCACGTACTGGTAGACTTCCCCGTCGTCCTTGATGATGGAGGCGTCGAATCCGAATTTTATGCTGTGGTCGCCGGCGAAGATGCTGAAATTGTCCACGAGCTGGTAGCGCTTGTCGTCCGCCCACTGGGGCAGGTTGGGTAAGGGGCCGAAATAGCCCGAAGGCCTGATGATGAAGTATTCGTCTTCCGGGCAGATGACGTCGTATTTGTTGTAGGAAAAAAAGGCCCGCAGCTCGTTCATGGTGTTGTCGGAGGGGTAATACGTCCAGTTGGCCTGGAATTCGTGCGTGTATTCCTTCCAGTCGTATCCGGTGGAGACATCAAAGCTTCCGCCTTGGCACCAGTCGTCGAGAGTGGGACGGTCGAGGGTGTAACGCAAGCTGAAGAGGTTCTTTTCGTTGGCCTGGTAGTTGAATTTGGCCAGCAGCATATGGCGCTTGTCTTTGTAGGGGACTGTCTCCTTGGTGTATCCGGGGATGTTGACCGTGTTGCTGCTGTTGAAGCTGTAGCCGTCGTAGGAGATGAAGAAGTGGGCTTTGTCCCTTGCGATCGGGCCTCCGATGAAGCCGGCGTAGTTGTAGCGGGAAAAGGGAACCTTTTCGTAGTCGACCTCGGGGCCTTCGAATTCGTTGTGCTTGATGAAGTAGTTGACGTCGTCAAAAAGCTCATCCCTGTAGAAAAAGGCCAGGCGGCCGCGGAAATCGTTGGTTCCCGAGCGGGTGATGGCGCTGCGGATCATGCCCGAGGCGTTTCCGTATTCGGCTTCGAACTGGTTGGTCATGACCCGGAACTCCTGGATGGCGTCGGCCGGGATCTGGGACCGGAGCGTGTTCCTTCCGACCCACTCGTTGGAGACGCCGTCGGTGAGGATCTCTCCCGAACCGAAGGGCTGGGCGTTGGAGCGCTCACCGTCTGCTGAGGCTTGAACACCGGCTTTCATGATGGTCAGGGCTCCGTAATCTCGGTCGAGCAGGGGAAGCGCGTCGATCTTTTCCCGGTCGACCACGGAGCTGATCTCGGATTTGGTCACCTCTACCATGGGGGATTCGGCCGTGACCGTCACTTCTTCTT
>Ga0180432_10009699_pt1 | contig 11679 bp, 5 predicted proteins | sample SS_ome_10_FD_132414 | JGI IMG/M metagenome (GOLD analysis project Ga0180432, IMG submission 132414) | Hypersaline lake sediment archaeal communities from the Salton Sea, California, USA - SS_1_MS_2 metaG | ecosystem: Environmental > Aquatic > Non-marine Saline and Alkaline > Hypersaline >... | reverse complement strand
TAGTTGAGCAGAATCGAATACGAGAGGTGCGCGATCTGGAATGCGACCTCATCGATCGTGCGGGGGTCGTCGAGATTGAGCAGGAGGGCAGCGTACGTATTCTGGCTGGCCTCGTACAAGCGAGAGAAGCTCCATTCCAGATCCTCGCGCAGCCAGGCGGGCGCGATCTCAATCGCCGCCCAGGCATCTTCGGTCAGCGTGTAGGTCTGAAGCGTGTCGGTCAGCGACAGACCCGCGTGATCGAAGTGGACGGCGTGTTCGGCACCGGCGGGGATGAAGAGGTCGCTCATGAGGGAATCGACCGCGTGGTATCCTTCCAATCGCTCCCGGGGAAGAACCGGCATTCCGGGGCGCGACAGCGGCGCCCGAGGGGCCGTCGTCACCTGGTCGCGTACGTCCGCCGTGCAAGAGGCGGGTTCCGGAAGCTGGAGCGTCGTTCCGCGCTCGGGGAGAGATTCCGCGTTCGCGGCGAGGGTGCTACCGATGAGGACGAGAATACACAAGGTGCGCATGACGAGCCTCCTTTCGCTGGGGAGTGCTCTCAGCATGCCATAGGACTAGGCCCCGTGAACACTGAAACATCCCCAGAAAAAGGGATGTTTCCACTCCGCGCGCCCCTCACGGGCGGCGCCGGTGAGGGCTCGGGCGGCGTCGCGGCGGGCGTCCCCGGTGTAGTGGCGGTAAAAGGCGGTCATGAGATCCTGGGTCGCCTGATCGTGAATACGCCACATGCCGGCGACGAGCTGGCGCGCCCCGGCGGCCAGGAATCCGTGGGCCACGCCGGAGAGATCGTCCCCCTGGCCAGTGAAGACGCGTCCCGAGCTGCAGGCGCTCAGGACGACGAGGTCCGCCGAAAGCCGACTGCCCAAGAGATCGGCCAGGAAGATGGCCCCGTCGGCCATATTGATGCTGGAGAAGAGCGGGTTGTCCTCCCGAAACTCCCCGTGGGCGCTCAGATGGAGCAGGCGGCAGTCGGACATCGCGCTCAGGATTTCCTGACTGCGCGGGTCCCGCAGCACCCGCACCGTGTCGGCCGGGAAGAAGCCGGCGACCGCCTCCAGCTCCCGGCTCACCGAGGCCGGACCCGAGGTGACGGTGCCGGTGAGCAGCACGGTGCGCCGTCGGGAACGCGGCCGTCGACGGCGGAGTAGCCAGTCAGCCGACGGGCATCGCGAGATCACGAAACGGTCGTCGATGTAACCGTCACCCTCGGGGAAGCTCTCGAAGGGGACTTGATGGAGAATCCCGTGGGGCACGATGATGAGCCGGCCCCGTTGGGGCAGGAGATCACCGATGGGGGCCATCAGTGCGGCATGGACCTTGCGCAGCGCGTCCTCCGCCGTGCGCTGGAGGAATCCGATCGTATCGGCGGGTGGCGAGGGGCTGAGCGCCATCGAGTCGATTAGGAATCGGACACGCTTGACCAGACGGGCGATCTCGGACGTCGTGTGGGGGAGCGTTCGAAACGTGCGCCGCCCTCTACCCAGCGCGAGGACGAATGCCCCGTCTCCGGCTAGGAAGTACTCGATCAGCGTTTCGTCTGCCTTGAGACAGCCGGCGATCGTGTCGGGATCGCCCGCTCCGCTCCAGCGCGATCCACCTGGCCGGCTCGCTTCGGCGCGGTGGAGTTGGTCATTGATCTGTCTCTCCAGGCGGCGGACCTGCGTATGGAGCCGTGCGATCTCCGCTGGATCCGTGGGGCCTTCGTCACCGTATTCCGCCTTGTGAAGCCGCCGGGTGAGCGCTCCCAGGTGGGCGCGTTGAGCGACGATCGTCTGACTCGCCCCGTTGTCGATCATCTCGGCGCGGTCGCGGAACCCGCGTGCGCGGGCCGCTTCCACGAGCTTGAACATCACATCGAACCGCGGTGCCGGAGCCTCGAGCGCCAGTGCGATCAGGTCGTGGTAGATTCGCACCCGATCCTCGAAGGCGTAGGCCCGCAGCACCGTTCCCGGGATCAGCCGGCGTTCGGCCTCGAGGTAGGTAACCGCCCGCCGCAGCCGCCGGAGCGCCTCGGGACGATGGCCCCGCGCGCGGGCGATGGTGCCGGCGAGCGACCACAGCTTGAGGCGTTCATTCGTCGTTTGACGCGGGGCGGCCTCGAGGGCGGGTGCCAGTTCCCGCTCCGCCCGCCCGGGTTGCCGCCGGGCCAGCCACGACTCCGCGATGACGCGGCGGGCTTGCGAGGCTCCGCGCAGCATGCCGAGTCGGTCGAACACGCCCCGCGCGCGGCGCGCCATGCGGGCCGCCTCGCCGGGTCGTCCCAGCTTCAGGAACGCGTCCGCCAGGCGGACCAGCGCCCCGGCCAAACGGGGTCGGATGCGCTGCTTCTCCAGGAAGGCGACCGCCTCTTCCAGAATCTCCACCGCCGGGGTCACCCGCCCCGAGAGCATGAGCCCTTGGGCTTCGTCCATGCGCGCCAGACAGGCGTCGAGGGGCATGCCCTGGGCGGTGAACACCTCGGCGGCCGCGCGCGACAGCTTCCCCGCCTCCTCCGGCATGCCGAGGTCCAGGTAGATCTCCGCCCGGGCGCGTTGGGTGGCGCCCATCATATCGAGGATGTCATGGCGCTCGAAGATACTGCCGGCGAGCTCGAGATCGGATAGGGCCGACCGGTAGTTGCCACGCAACGCTTCGAGGAACGCCCGGTTGTAGGTGGCACGAGCACTCAACGCTTCCAGACCGAGACGCTCGCAGTACTTGAGGGTGCGGCGGAAGATCCGCTTCGCCTCCGGGAGGCGTCCGAGGTTCGTACAGGCGATCGCCTGATTCATGATCAGGCTGACCCAATTGGGATCCCGGATGCCAGCTCGGTCGAAGACCTTCGAAGCCCGCTGGTAGGCCTCGAGTGCGCGCGCGTAGTCCTCCTTCTGATAGAAGATGTTGCCCCGATTCATGTGCAACTTGGCCAGGTAGGCTTGATCCCCCGCCTTCTCGAGAAGCGGCTCGGCCCGGCGGGCAAAGCGCGACGCTTCCCGCTCTTCACCCATGAGAGACAGCAGGTGGACCCGGCCGACGAGGATTTGCCCCAGAAGGTGAGGTGAGTCGGCGGCGGCGGCTGCTGCCTTCTCGTAGGCCCGCTTTCCCGACTTGAGACGTCCGGAGAAGAGAGATGCCTCGGCGCGGCAGCGCCAGACGATGGCGCGCGAATCGTCATCCGGGATCGTCGGCTGGCGGCGCAGCGCCTTCATCAGGGCTCCCGAGAGCGTGTAGGCGTGTGAGGCATCGGAGAAGACGAGCACGGCCACGCGGTCCCGCACGGCCTGAGCGATCTCGGCGTTCAGCAGGAATCCTGGAGCAGCGAGGCGCTTCTCGAGGTCGGCCAGCGGTGCCGACTGCCAAAAGGCGCCGGCTTCGCCCTGTGTGCCTGAAGTCAATGGCCATTCCTCGCGGGAGGTGATTACGTGCCCGCAGAGGTCGTGAGCTTCCCGGGCATCACGAGGCTGCGGGGGACGGAAGCTGCAGGCGTATCAGCGTCGTTCCAAGGAGGATTCTGAGTTCCGCGTCGGGCGTCGTCAAGCCCGGGAGTGCGAACTCGCCGTACTCCGAGATCGAGGATTCGAGGACCCGCTGGCCGCTGATGATCGAAGCGCGGCCCGACGGGGGAAGCTCGGGCGCGCTCTTGGGGCTCACCTGGCCCATCACCTCGTACGGCCCACCCTCCGCTTCCGGCGAGACTGATAGGGTGATGGCGAACGCGTCGGTCTCGTAGCGGAGCATCGAAGCCGAGCCCAGGGCGGATCCCCGAAAAGCCGAGGCGGTCTGGGGTGACTCGGGGACGAGCGTGGCCCAGACCTCGTGGAGCCGGTCGGCTAGCCCGCGGAGCGCCTCTTCCAGGCCGGCGCCGACCATGGGGTCTTCGGCAAGCAGGCGGGCTAGCGTCCGGTCGACCAGCTCTCCGGGGGGACAAGGGAGCCGCGCGTCGGCGAGAAGCTGCATGATCTCACGGGCCTTCCCGGCCATTTCCGTGCATCTGGGGCACCCTGCGAGATGGGCATGCACGAAAGGATGGGTGGTCTCGGGAGACTCCAGCGCATCGAGGATTTGTTCCCAACTGACGTGGTCGTGACTCATTGGTTCCGATCCTCATCGGCGGGATCCCCGCTTTGCGGGCGATCTGCGCTTCTCGGGGCCGGCGGAGGGGTCGACCGCTCTCGTGACCGTCGTGGACCCTCCTCCGTGACCTCATTCCGACGGCGGCTCCGTCCCGTAGACGGGGGAGGAGGGTCGTTTGATAGGTCCCGGAGCGCTTTTTCCGCTTTCTGCAAGCAGCGGGCCCGGGTGGGGCCGATCGAGCCGACCGGCATACCCACCAGGTGGCTGATCTCGGCGTAGGGGCGCCGGGGGACCTCCAAGTATAGATATTTCAGAAGATTACGACATCGGACATCGAGCGATCCGATCGCATCCAGCAGCTGGGCGACCTCCTCGATGCGCTGCATCTCCCGGATGATACGGGGATCGAGGTGGATGTCGACCGACGAATCGGCTATCCGCCCCAGATCTTTCATGGGGACTTCAGGTTGACGTCTCCTTAGCACGTCGATCCCGAGGCGGAAGGCGGTCGTGTAGACCCACGAGGAAAGGCGGGAGGGATCGCGGAGGGTGTGGATCGACTTCAGGGCGACCAAGCAGGTTTCCTGGAACAGGTCGTCGCGGTCCGACCCTTCCAGCCCCAGCCGGGTGGCGACCGCGAACACGACGCGTCCGTACTCGGTGATGAACAGGCGCCACGCGGCGTTGTCTCGGCCCTGGAGCCGGGTCACCAACTCAGTTCGATCCACGGCGCCCCCACATCGCCCATCGTAAGGATTGGCCTGAAGTTATCGATGGTCCTCTCTCTTGACCGAGGTCGATCCTACGGTATAGAATTTAGCCTAGCTGACCAGAATTGCATCAACGGATCTCGCTCCGTCTTGGGGTCTGGGTGGTGAGGTGACGGAATCCGAAGAGGGTTCTATCTGGAGAGGCAGGTGTTCCTATGCGACAGCCATGGCTCGCTCTCTCGCTCCTCGTGCTCTCGCTCTCGACTGCTTCGGCCGATCTCCCGACGTGGGTTCCCGGGCAAGTGTGTTGCGTGCTCAAGCCCGGGGCGGACATCGATGAGGTCAACGCGCGTTGGGGAACCATCACGGTCGACGGCGTTCCCTCCGAGAATCTCTACCTGCTGTACGTCGCGTCCGTAGAGGATTTGCGCACGTTTGCCGACGAGCTGACCGGTGATCCGTCCGTGCTCCTGGCCGAGCCGAACTACTGCTGGCAGACGCCGGAGGCCGTACGTCAGATGGTGGTCGGCGCCATCGGCGGCACGTGGGACGACTTCGAATATCAGGAGATGGCGGCCAAGATCGGGATTGCCACCGTGCATCAGATCACGCAAGGACAGGGCGTGACGGTTGCCGTTCTCGATACGGGGCTCGATCCGACGCACGAGGCCTTCGCGGGTAGGCTCTCCGACTACGGCTACGACGCGGTCAATGACGACTACGGGCCCTGGGAAGAGGCCAATGGTTTCGACGACGACTTCGATAGCGTGATCGACGAGGGCTACGGGCACGGGACCATGGTCGCCGGCCTGATCGCGCTGGTCGCTCCCGCAGTGGAGATCATGCCGATCCGCGTGCTGGATGACGAGGGGAGCGGCACCCTCTTCAGCGTCGCCCGCGGTCTGATCTTCGCCTCGGCGCATGATGCGCAGCTGGTGAACATGAGCTTCGGATCGCCGACCGTATCGGAGCTGATCGCGCACTACCTCGACCTGCTCAACGCGCGGAGCACGCTCTGCCTCGCGGGCGCCGGCAACCGCAATCTGGAGACACCCCCCTACTTCCCCGCCTGCGACAATCATGTCCTCATGATCACCGCCGTTGACACCATGGATGTCAAAGCCGACTTCGCCGACTTCACTCCGCACGTGCGCCTCTCGGCCCCGGGGGTCGGGATCCGTAGTGCCTACCCGGAGGACGAGTGGGCGATCGGGTACGGCTGCTCCTTCGCCACCCCGCTGGCGACGGGGGGGGCGGCGTTGGTGCTGAGCCAGTGCCCGGGTATGGCTCCGGGCCAGATCATCGACGCGTTGCTGGCGGCCGTGCTCCCGATCGACGACATCCCGGGCAACGAGATGTATCGCTGGAAGCTGGGCACGGGCCGCATCTTCTTGCCGATGCTCTTCGGGATTCCGGTTTCGGGTGTCGAGCAGGAGGTCGCCTCTCGGCTCGAGCTGCAGGCCTTCCCCAATCCCACGCGGGGGACGGTCTTCTTCCGGATGTCCGAGACCGCTCTCGATCTGTCGATCTACGATGCGACGGGCCGCCGGATCCGCGCCCTCCGTTCCCCGATGTGGAACGGGCGGGACGATGCCGGCCGTCGGGTTTCTCCGGGGATCTACTGGGTCCGCGGGCGGGGCCGGGCCGGGGTTCAGGACGCTCCGATCTTGATGCTCAAATAGCCGACGGCCAGGGTAGGTCGCAGAAACACCACTTCAAATTCGAATCATTGTATTTTCTGGGGTCCTCTTGCCCTCTGCCCTATACGGAGGGGGTGAGCCGCCATGCGCCGGCTTGCCCCGGCGGACGTGAGTGGCCGTGCTGCCCTACCCGGGGCCTGATTGCGCGGTGTGGCATGGGCGGGACCGGCGCGGCCACCTCGTCTCCTTCGCTCACCGGAGTCTGATCACCCTTTGAACCTCCTCAAGACCGTCACCCTCGCTTCGCATGCGGTAGAAGTACAGCCCGGTCGGAACCGGCAGGCCGGCATCGTCGAGACCGTCCCAGCGAATCCGATGGCGGCCCGCGGTATAGCGCCCCGAGGCCAGCGCGCGGATGACGCGCCCCTCGAGATCGAGGATACGGAGCTCGACGTGCCCCTCGCGGGCGATATCGAGCAGGATGGTCGTCTGGTCCCGGAAGGGGCTCGGACCGCCTACATGGATACCCGCGGCCGGCGGCAGCGCCTCGATGTCCAGGGCGCCGGCCATCACCTCGCGATCTTCCAGCTTGGAGCCCCAGATCCGGAGGTCGTCGATGTGCCAGCCGAGGGGCGTGACGCCCTCATTGCCGACGTTGCTTCCGAAGCGGAACCGGAAGCGGATGAGCCCCGTGAAGCCCTCGATGACGAAGACCGCCTCTCGCCAGTAGGACCAGCCCGCGAAGACCGGCGTATCGGGCGGGAAGGGACCCGGAGGGCTGCTGGCGGTGAGGATGCGGTCATAGCCCGTATCGGGATAGATCAGGTGCCAGGGGCCGCCGTTGATCGATGCTTCGACCAACCCTCCGTCGATCGCGTCCCCGTAGACGCCCCCCTCGCACTCGGCCTGGATCAGGTGCCAGAATCGGAGCTCGGTGTACGGAGCCAGCGGGATCTCGGGCGTCGTCAACATCGCATCGAGGAGATCGTCATAGGGCTCGCCGAGCTCGGGTGAGCCGCACTTCCACGACCAGACTCCATCCGGGGTGTGGTTTTGAAGATCACTCAGGTGCCAGGCGTTGCCGTATCCCGGCATGCCGGCCTCGTGGCTCCAATCGCCCGCGCCCTCCTCCATGGCGTCGGCAAAGCCGCCCACCGGGAGCTCGAACCCACCCTCGGCCGTGATCCCCCAGTCGGCCGAGATATCCAGGTCGAACCCCAGAATCTCGGGATCGGGACAGGAGGGATCGACGGCGATCCGAAAAGGTGGCTCGAGTTCGGCCGTCTCTCCCGGCATGAGCCGATCGATGATGCCCGAGCCTTGGAGGATCGACACATGCTCGGATGGAGAGGAGAGGATCGCCTCCAGATCGATCGCGTCTTCGTTGCCCTCATTGCGCAGGGAGATGCGAATGTCGGCTTCGTCGCCGGGCATCAGGAGCCTGGCGTCGACGATGGGGGACAGCACATCGATCTCCGGCGCCTGAACGTAGATCTCCAGGGGACGGGTCCACTCGAGAGAGGCTTCCTCGGGGGGGCTCGGCTCGTTGGGCCATCCCAGATCGTAAAGGGTGGTGATCACGAGCGCGAGGTCGAGAGTGAAGCCCGGCGGGGCGTCGGGACTGATCGCCAGGACGAAAGGTGATTCGGGCACGACCACCTCACCGGGAAGGATGTCGGGATAGACGGCCACGCTGTCGAGGATTTCGCAGTGCGCCTCATCGGTGCGAAGGCGCACCGAGAGGGCGACGGCCGCCCTCCCCCCCTCGTTCTCCAGCAGCGGGACGAGCTCGATGATCTCACCCGCGTCGGCCTGCTCGTCCCCGTTGCCCTTGCTCGCTCCGTTCATATCGTCGTCGATCCGAAGGTTCGAAACCGTGACGTACGGATCGGTGGGCGGGGGATAGACGGTGACGATGTCGGGAGGGCTCGTGGTGGTGAAGATCCCGAGGCTCTTCGGCGGCAGCGCCTCCCATCCCGTCGTATCGGATCCGACCGGCTCGGAGGCAATCGTCCAACCACCGGGGGTTTTCTTGTACCGGACCTTGTAGCGCTCGATGTCATTACGATCGAACCGGAGGGCGTAGAGCGTGTCACCACAGGTTGCCATGCAGTTGGCCGCGGTCTGAATCGCTCCCTGATCCAAGAGGCGCAGCGCTGCGGCGGGCAGCGCATCGCGAAGCGAATGGCTGGGATCGCCGCTCCGGTCCGGCACGCCCTGCAGCAGGAGCTTCTGCACGTAGAGGAAGTAGAGCTCGCTGTCGATGTGGGGATCGACGTAGTCGGGCGGGTGCTTCGCCAGGTAGCTGGGATCATCGGCCTCCAGGAGTTCGATGAGATCCGAGGTGTAGATGGTGCCGTTGTGGGCGAAGACCAGCCGCCCGCGGTGGAACGGGTGCGGATCGGGGAGGCCGGTGTGGCCGGTGGTCGCCGCTCGGATGTGGACGACGGCGCACTCGGGCTCGAGGTCGAGCATCTCGGCGACCGCTTCCGAATAGCGCGTGTCATAGGCGTGGTCGGCCCTCGGTCCTCCCCGCAGTACCTGCGGGCGATCGGGGGTGAAGGGCGAGTGGCCCGGTGCGAAATAGGTGATTCCCCACCCGTCGTCGTTCGTGGAGGCGAGCGTCAGGAGGGAATGCTTGCCGCTGACCAACTGGTCGTCCACGATCGCGGGGTCGACATTGACGCCGATCACTCCCCAGAATCGGCAGGCATGGTCGCACTCCGGGGGGCGTTCCACGCCGGCGACCATGACCACGAGCAGGGTGGCGAGCATGCCTACCCGGTGGATGGGGGGATGGAAGAGCATCTCGAATCCTCCGGTGTCAGCGAATCAATGCGATCTTCCTCACCAATCGGGTCGTGCCGCTGTCCAAGCGGCAGAAATAGACGCCGGCGCCGAGGGCGCGGCCATGATCCCCCTTGCCGTCCCAGATGACCCGGTGGGTTCCAGCCGCGAGATGGCCTCCGATGAGCGTGCGCACCGTGCGTCCCTGGAGATCATGGATACTGACATGCACGTCCCCCGCCTCGGGAAGCTCGAACGCAATCTGCGTGGAGGGCGAGAACGGGTTGGGCAGCGCGGCATGCAGCACCGGGCGCAACCGGATGACGCGGGAGTCGGCAACGCCGGCGAGCTCGTCCCAGGATCGGATGCGGGCATCGTCGATGTACCATCCCTCGCGGGTGTCGGCTCCGTCGCTCCCGAAGCGGAAACGGAACTGCGCGACGCCCGGCGTCGTCTCGAGCGTGAAGGTCTCCTCATGCCAATCCCGCGCGCCGGAGAAGACGGGCGTGTCCTCGGGGAAGGGTCCCGGAACGCTGCCGGCGCGGATCGTGTGGCTGTAGCCGCCGTCGGGCGTGATCTGCGTCCACACCTCGCCGTCATAGGAGATCTCGACCATGCCCCCGTCGTAACAGCGCCCGGGGTAGGCTCCGCTCTCCTCGGCGTCGATCCAGTGCCAAAACGTGAGCACGGTCGCCGAGGCGACCGCGATCGGCTCGGTGATGAGGGCGCCGTCGGCGAGGTTCATGTAGTCTCCCGCGCCGGTGTCGCCGAACTTCCAGCTCGCCTCCCCACCAGGGGAGTGATTCCGCAGGGTCGACAGGTGCCATTGGTCGCCGAAGCCGCTGCTCACGACCTCATGCGTCCACGCACCCTCCCCCGACTCCATGTCGTCGGCCAAACCGCCGACGCCGATCTCGGCCGGCAGGGTGACGGCCAGCTCCCACGCGCCCTCCAGGGTCAGCGCGCAGCTGATCAGGCCGGGGCTGGGGGCATCGGCGGAGAGGGTTACCTCGAGCGGCGGCGCCAGCAGGGCGTCACCCCCGGCGGGAATCAGGAGGCAGGAGGCGTCCGGCTGGGTGATCGTGAGGTAGCCGCTTCCGGAGTGGAGAAGCGCCTCGACCGATTCGGCGTCCGCATGGCCGCCATTGGCCATGTAGATCGACACCTGCGCGCTCTCGCCGGGGTCCAGACACCCATCGCCGTCGCCGCCTTCCGCATCGTCGATCTCGAGCGACAGGATCGTCAGGAGCGCTGCGCTGGCCGGATAGGCGAATTGCCCGGACCACGTATTGTCGGCGTCGTCCTCGATCTGCAGCGTGAACTCGAGCGCGGTCTGATCGGGGCAAGCGCCGTCGACGTGGAAGGCGAAGGCGTCGCCCCCAAGACCCAACTTGACCTCGCCGCCGGCGAAGTCGCCGTAGACGGCCGCATCATCGGTGATCTGAACGTCTCCGGTGCCGCAGCTGAGCGTGGCGGTCACCCCCGAGATCGTGCCCGACCAGACATTGGCGAGCTCGATCTGGAGATCGATCGTCTCGCCCGCGTCGCAGTCGCCGTCGTCGTTGCCGCCGGCCGCGTCGCTGATGGCGTGCGACTCGATGACGATGTAGGGCCCGTCGGGAATGATCGGCACCTCGATGTCGGTCACGCGGAGGTCGGCGTCGGAGACGACGATGTGCATCGTTCCCGGGTAGGTCGGTTCCACCGCGAGGAGCACGCTGCCCTCCGCGTCGGTCACGCCGTAGCTATAGGTGGTCGCGGCATCGTCCCACATGCAAACGCGCGCCCCCGCCACCGGCACGCCCCCGGCCTGCACCGTCACCGGATAGTCGGGAGCGCCGAGGATGACGACCCCGGCGTGGTCGAGCTCGGGCGTCTGCGGGGTGCCCGTCCAGACCGGCATGGCCGGGTCGCCGAAGGCGGTGATTTCGTAGTGGACCCAGCGGTTCGATTCGTAGTCGATGTAGCCGACGTTGTCGGTCCGCGAATCGTTGTTGGCGGCGGCCAGCTCGTTGATCCCCTCGGCGAAGAGAGCATCGGCGTACTGGCGATGGTAGTACTGCGACGAGCCGTTGGTCGTGTAGTGCACCCCGAAGCCGTAGCGGGTGTTGCCGACGAAGGCGACGTAGCCGGTGGGGGAAAGGACGAAGGACTCGAGGATGCTGTCGGTGGTGTCGAACGATCCGGCGTCGCACCCTTGCGAATACCCCACGTTGTGCGTGTGCGCAACGCCGTCGGCGGTGAAGGAGGGAATGTCGCTGGTGTAGACCTTGCAATTGGATCCGGAGCTCGAGTGCCCGAGATGATGCATCATGTGGACGCCGCTGTTCATCTCGGCGATGTAGTCCGAGCCGCTCCAGCTGCCGCCGTCCATCTCGTAGAAGGTTTCGGTCGCCCAGTCGAGCGGTACGCCGGCGGTGGTGTACCCCCACGTATCCGCGCCCAGGCGGATTTCTTCCATGTACATGCCGCCCCAGGTCTCTTCC
>Ga0180432_10009698_pt1 | contig 11681 bp, 11 predicted proteins | sample SS_ome_10_FD_132414 | JGI IMG/M metagenome (GOLD analysis project Ga0180432, IMG submission 132414) | Hypersaline lake sediment archaeal communities from the Salton Sea, California, USA - SS_1_MS_2 metaG | ecosystem: Environmental > Aquatic > Non-marine Saline and Alkaline > Hypersaline >... | reverse complement strand
GTCGTGCCGGACGAGTACATGATGTACAGCGGATGATCGAAAGGAAGCTGTTCAAACTCGATCTCGCCAGCGTCGGGTGCGAGGAAGTCAGCGAACCGCACCGATCTCGCCAGCCCGCTCAGGTCGGGCGCGTCCGCGAGATAGGGCACGACGACCACATTCTCAAGGCTCGGGATCCGCTCAATGATGCCGCGCACGCGCTCGAGTGAATCGATGCGTTTGCCGTTGTAGAAATACCCGTCAGCGGCAAAGAGCACCTTGGGCTCGATCTGCCCGAACCGGTCCATCACGCCGTTCATGCCGAAATCGGGGGAGCAGGACGACCAGATGGCCCCAACGCTTGTCGTGGCGAGCATGGCCAGGACCGTCTCCGGCATGTTGGGCAGAAACCCGGCGACGCGGTCACCCGTCTCAACACCCATGGCGCGGAGCGACGAGGCGAGCCCGGCAACGCGATCGTGGACCTCGGCGAAGGTCAACGCGCGCCGCATGCCATTCTCACCGTGAAAGATGATGGCCGGTCGATCGTCTCGGTACCGCAGCAGGTTCTCGGCGAAGTTGAGGCGCGATCCAACGAACCACCTGGCCCCCGGCATCCTGTCCCCGTCCTCCACCGCCGTGTCCCATGGCCTGGCCGCAATGATCCCACTGAAGCGCCACAGCGTTGGCCAGAACTGCTCCGGGCTGCGAATCGACCAGTCGTAGAGTTCCGCATACGAGCCGAGCTTCAGTCCGTGCTCCTGCTCGGCCAGCCGCCGGAAGGCAGTCAGGTTAGCACGCGCGACGCTTTCAACCGAAGGTGTCCAGAGCGGCTCACACATGATAGGCCTCTTGACCTGACCCCAATCATCCTACCAAGCCGACTACTGAGCCGACACCCGGGCAGGAATCCCGGCAATTCGAAAAGGAGCTCCTCGTGTTCTACGGCTAGCTTAGCTCCGGTGGACTGGCCAGGCCGAGGGCTGGCGTCCCCGAGTCCGCAGGAACCGCAGCGACCGAAGAAGCGACGGCTGAGTCGACGCGACGGGGGGCCGGCCATCCCCATCTGGGGAGAGTTGATGAGGTGCGCGGTTACCACCTGAGAGCCAATGACGGCGAGATCGGCCACGTCGAGGACTTCATCTTTGACGCGAAGGCGTGGGCTATCCGACACATCGTGGCTAACACCAGGAATTGGCTTCCCGGTCGGAACGCCCTGCTCGTGCGGGCCTGCCTGGGACAGATTCATTGGGCTGAACGCAAGATGGGCGTGGCGGCGGATCGGGAGGCGGTCAAGAACGCCCCCGCCTACACGCCTGGTAGCCAGATCGACCGCCAACTCGAAATCGGGCTTCACAAGTACTTTGGCGTGCCAGGTTACTGGCTCGAGAGCGACGGAGACGCCGGAGGGGCGTCGCCAGAAAGGCGCGACAGCCTGTCCTGAGAGGAGCCCTTCCCTTCTCGCGGGGCTGAGAGCCCTTGTGCGCAACGTCAAGGAAGCAGGGATGATCAAACAGATCACGATGTATGACGTGAAGCTACTCCCAGCCAGCAGGCCTACGTCTAATCTATAAGCGAACCCATACGGAGGGTGAGGAACGCTGACCCGCGCACAAGTCGCGACAGGGGTGGGCACGCCAGTCACGCCTGCAAGCATGCCACGGCGCGGCAGAAAATCATCAGCCCGTCAGTGTCGGCTCGGCACACCAGGGGCTGGCGTGCTTACCTCTGTTGGCCGACCCCGACGAACTACCCCTCCTTTGCACGGGCCTGCCTTGCTCTGCTCGGGGACGCCATAATTGCGCCACACCGTGCGGTCCCCGGAAGGATGGCGTTCGAGTCAAGGTAATCGCGCATGTGACAAAGCTCATCCTCATCGGCCCCGTGGTCATCTTGAGCTTCGTCTAGATACCGCCAGCCTGAAACCCAGGTCCGATTCGTGCGCATCGTAATTCCCCGTTAGCGCCCCAACGCCGCCCAGCTGGTGCTGTTTGGGCAGAATGCCGATCGGCCGGCACCGGCCTCCGTTGCGTCTGAGGAACTCTCCCTGACGCCCCCTGGTCTGGTGCAAGCGCCCCGAGCAACGCCCCCTACGGGCTCATGTCAACAGCTACCAGCCCGTCCCATACGGAGCTAGGTCCTGACTGGCCTTCTGGGCACGCTCATAGTGATGCAGGTCAAGTACACTTAGGACATAGGCAAGCGTCGATTCCGCCCCTTGATTCGGATCCGCGCCGTCAGCATGAAGCCCGTCGTGGCAGCCGCCGGTATCGGCGTTGTACATGGCCACGCCGACGTCGTTCTTACCGCGGAACCACTCGAAGCATCGCCGAGCGTGGTCGGCCCAACGCTGCTCGCGCGTCACCAGGGCAGCTGTAAGGCACGCCTGCACCAGCGCCTTTGCCTCGATTGGCTGTTGATCGAAGCGAGCTCGTCCCCTGCCTCGCTCGAACCAGCCTTTGTTCCCAATGATCGACAGCTGCCCTGAGTCTCCCGTTTGGACGCCGAGCAACCAGTCCAGAGCCTTCAGTGACGCTTTTACCATGTCATCACGTGATAGCCCTGCGCCGCAGATCAGCATGGTGTGCGGCAGCTTCGCGTTTCCCCACGTGAGCCGATCCTCCCACCACGGCCAGTCTTCCGTGGCGTTTGCCTTCCAGATCTCAAACAGGTGGTCAGCCATCATGTCTCGTAGCTCAAGCACACGCGTGTTGCTGCCGTCGCTTCGGAGGTACTCGTCGAGGCCCAGCAAAACATAGCTCCATGGTCGGATATGCTTGAAGCGCTCGGCGGCCGGCAAGGCCTTCTGGAACAGCTTGGCGGCCAGCTCCTGGATATCTGCGATGTGTCCTCGCCGGACGGCTACACCCAGGCCCCATAGGGCACGTGCATGACTGTCCTCTGAACCCATCTCCTCCGCCCAGCTTCGGTCGTAGTCCATGAAATTCTTGAATCGCCCCGTGTCGGGGCTGAAGGCATAGGACAGGAACGCCAGGTACCGCTGCATGGCCACTGCCAGGTCGTCCGGCACCGCCGAGCCACCGGCAGAGGTCCGCACCTCTGGCTGCAAGTCACAGAACAGTACCCCCGCAATCAAGGCACGAGCGTTGTCGTCCGTGCAGTAGCCATGGTGTAGATTGGGAGTGGCGTGCGTGGCATGCTGAAGCATGGCCGTATCGTCCGTCAGCACCAACATGTGCCGCAGGTCAATCTCCGGAAACGGATCCAGGTTCAGGGTCGGCAAGGCGTTCATACCTGCTGAACCTCACGCCCCCACGCAAGCCAGCCCGGAACAGACATCGAGCCAACGACCCCGAGAAGCCGAGCACGGCGAATCCCTACTCCTGCGGTTCGCCTCGTCTTAGGGCAGCTTCTGCAAGTGCGGCGGCGCGGTTTGACCAGAGGTTCCATTCGTGTTCTAGGTGCTCTCGCAGGCCCGCCCATTCACGGCCGTCCACATCCTTCTAGCGTCGCTCGCTTCTTGCCACATTCTCGTAAACCTGCAGGAGTCTATCAACACACCGCTCCGCCGCGAAAGACCTGGCGATCGCTTCGGCCCCCTGGGCAAGCGCACGCCGTCGGTCCGGTGGAAACCCCACCAGCGATCCAATCGATTCGGCGAAGGCCTCACAACACGTCGGGTCGGCGTAGAGGCGACGGTGCGGAAGGGACGACCCCTAGCAGCTCCAGAGCCGAGGCCAAGCTCACTCCCACTAGCCATCCAGCCAAAATCAAAAAAAACCGCCCCACGCGTGGAACAGCCTTCGGGGGGAAGGTCAGTAGCCCGGCGACTCCTGCTCAAACGCCTCTGCCCCTCTTGGCGCCAGTAGTGACTGCTTCGTATGATCCAATGCCAGGGCGCATCACTGCAGCAAGCAACACACGGTGGGACCGGCCGTGTGCCGTCGGCGAACGGGCAGACTGACAAACAACGGTTGGCGGTCTGAACGGTCCAGGGGATCTCATGAAAGGCACGGCCGGGACACGTCGCAGGCAATCGAAGACCGCGAGGTCGGGCGCTCGAGCGCAACCACCGTGGGCCCAATGGCGTGACGAAAAGCTGTTGCCCATGCGAATGTGCGACCTCGGGGTTACTCTCAAAGCCAGCAAACTGCAATCGCGTATTGACAAGCTGTATCGAGAGCTGGAGCGCAACGGGATTCGCTTCAGGCCTCATTTCTGGGTATCGAGCGAATGGTTCACACCCGATGGGATTCCGGGCTCTGCCATTCCCTTCTACCTGACTCACCCGCGCCTCATGCGCCTTGAGGAATCGCAGATGCTCGAGGTGGAGGGCGGTACCTACGAGTGGTTTATGCGGCTCTTGCGACACGAGACGGGTCATGCGATCGCGAACGCCTATCAACTCTACCGCAGGCGTTCGTGGCAGCGACACTTCGGCAAAGCCTCCCAGCCGTATCCCGACTACTATCAACCCAGACCCTACAGCAAGCGGTACGTTCTGCACCTTGACTACTGGTACGCACAGAGCCATCCCACCGAGGACTTCGCCGAGACGTTTGCGGCATGGCTGACGCCGGAAGTGCCTTGGCGAGAACGCTACGCCGGCTGGCCTGCTTTGCGGAAGCTGGAATACGTCGATGAGTTGATGAAAGAGGTGGGACGTTCCAAGCCACGCGTCCTCTCGCGGAAACGAGAAGATCCCATACACAGGATTCGGACGACGCTGAGAGAGCACTACGAGGAGAAGCGCTCTCGCTACGGCACGGAGTATCCTGACTTCTATGACCGCGACCTTCGCCGGCTATTCGTCGACAGCGTTGACCATGACACGAGGGAACCCGCTGCCAGGTTCCTGGGGCGAATCCGCCCGCAGGTCCGACGCGTTCTGGCCCATTGGACGGGAGAGTATCAATACACGATAGACATGGCCCTGTCAGAGATGATCGGGCGCTGCCGGGAGTTGAACCTGCGGGTCCGCGATTCCGAAGATCGAACCAAGATCGAAGCCACCGTCATGCTGACGATACAGGTTATGAACTACCTTCACGGTGGGCATCACCGGTTGGCGCTATGAGAAAGCTACGCGTAGCCGTCATGATGCTGGAGGATTCCGTGCCCCCCGACAACATCGAAGGGCTGACGGACAAGGAGATCGCCCCGTACAAGACCGAATACGATGTCCTCTCTGCGCTGGAGGAGCTCGGTCACGAGGCCAGGCCGCTACCGGTCTCTGACGAGCTCGGCGCGATACGTGTGGGACTCCGCCACATGAAGCCCCACATCGTGTTCAATCTGCTAGAGGAGTTTCGCGGCGTCGGCATCTATGTCCCGTACGTGCTCGGCTATCTGGAGCTAATGCGGCAGCCGTATACCGGCTGTAATCCGTACGGCATGATGTTGACCCACAACAAGGCCGTCGCCAAGAAGATCCTCAAGCACCATCGAATCCCGGCGCCGGACTTCGCGATGTTTCCTCAGGGTAGGGCCATTCGACGACCGCGTCGACTCCAGTTTCCCTTGATCGTCAAGTCGACCACCGAGCACGGTTCGGTTGGCATCGCGCAAGCGTCGGTCGTACACGATGACGAGAAGCTCGCCGAGCGCGTTGAATTCGTTCATGGCGAGCTCCAGACGGATGCGATCGCCGAGGAGTTTATCGAAGGAAGGGAACTGTACGTTGGTGTGATTGGCAATCAGCGCCTGGATACGTTTCCCGTATGGGAGCTTCGCTTCGAGGAGTTGCCCGATGATGCGCCCAGGATAGCAACGGCAAAGGTGAAGTGGGATTGGGGGTACCAGAAGAAAATCGGCGTGACGACCCAGGCCGCCAAGAAGCTGCCTGAAGGCGCAGAGGAGCGCATCTACCGACTGTGCAAGCGGGCGTATCGGCTGCTCGGTCAGAGCGGATACGCGCGCATGGACCTGCGGCTGACCGCAGAAGGCCGAATCTACCTCCTTGAATCCAATCCCAACCCTCAACTTGAGTTTGGCGAGGACTTCGCAGAGTCGGCCGAATTAGCCAGAGTACCCTATGACAGACTCATCCAGCGAATCCTAAATCTGGGCTTGCGCTATGGGGCGGAATGGAAATCATAGGTTGGATCGGTGTGATGGTGTTGCGGGGGACCGGGCGCCGGCGGCGGGCGTGAACCCGTACGTGGTGCCCTGACGGCTCGGTTACCTTGACCATCGTGGAGACGCGAAAAGAAGACCCTCGGGCGCCCGAGGGGCGCGCCAATGCTCCCGGCAGGCGCGAAGAGGCAGCTGCTGCAAATCCGCACTCTCCTTCGCGACGAAGGCGCACAGCAAGCAGTCGCTTGGTCCGCTCCAGCCTGCTCTGTGATACGGGAATTCAGCGCAATCCGGTTCGGCAACAGCCGCTCTCAGTCCGTGGCAGTGAGTGTTCCCACCCCGCCAAGTCTGCCGTAGATTCCGTGAACGCCAACTTCGCGTTTCGCCAGCTGGGCGGCTGGCGCCGGTCTCTCGAACCGACCGTCCTAGAGGTGTGGGGAGCATGCGGCCGCCCCAAGCGAAAGGTTTTCAATGACCCAACGCAGGACCGGCATAACTAAGTACCGATGGCCAAAGATTTCCCAGTAGTTCCTCCAGCTCGCCCACGCCTCGGATGTCGACCAGCTCCATCAGTGGCGATCCGCTGGGGGTCGGGCGCATGCGCTGCAGATCTGCTGCGGCATCTTCCGAGATGTAGACCGTGTCGATGTGTCCGCGCTGCGGTCCGGCGAGGAGCAAGCCGAGCGTGGCGAGATACCCCTGAGTAGGAGGGCGGATTCGCCGAGTCAGGTCGAGCTCGCCGACGAATAGCGTCCGCTCGGGTAGAGGCTGCCGTAGGTAGGAAGCCAACAGGGCAACCGCAATCGGCAAGTCCAGCTCGTGACAGTAGGCCTGCCGGCCAGGGAGGTAGCAGTTGATTTCGTACGATAGATCCGTGAGGTCCACATCGCGCAACGTGCTGAGAACGCTTACCAGTTGCCTGACCTTCTTGGCTGGCAGATAGGGCGAGTTGAGCGTCGGACGTGAGCCGTACCTCGGCAGCCTGACCGAGGCCTGGCTCTCTGCGAGCTCGTCGCCAACGCCCGAGTAGCCGTGCGCAGACACGCTTTGCGCAGTGGAATGGGGAGAACACACGAGCCGGCCACGGTCGTCCATCATGAGGACGAGTGGGTCCAGCATGGTTGGGCCGAATCGGTTCTTGGGAACGAACAGAGGGCGTAGCCGGAATGCGCGGCGCAGGAAGACAACGCAGTCGACGTTGTGCTCAAGTTCCTTGGGACCCGCGATCTGACCTCGCTTGGTCACGTGGCTGAGCAGGAACGTCAGCAGGCCTTGCCCCTTGGCAACCTCGGTGAATCGGTACAGGGCGCGGTACTTCTTGGTTGCCGTGGGCGCGAGCCCGCGTCCTTGGACACTATCCACCACGACGACTTCAGCGCCGTGGTATTCCGCCCCGCTGGTCAGGACCTTCCGTGTCAGGAGCCGCGGAAGCCCTTCCACGTCCTCGACCGAGTCGTCGAGATAGAAGTGGTCGCAGATGCCCTGAGGAAGTGTCCCATCGCCGTTGCCGTGGATCCGTTGGACAGCGCGTTTGATGTCACCCAACGACTGCTCGGTCGTGATGTAGAGCACCTTCGTGCCGTTGCTCGCCAAGTCGCCCGTCACTTGGATTCCGAACGTCGTCTTGCCGAGGCCGGGCTCCCCCGCCACTAGCTCGACGGACCCACGTACCAGCCCCGGGCGTACGGCCTCCCGGAGCCAATCCAGCGACGGCACCTCGACGAGATCAGGCCCTCCCGCAGCAATATCATTGAGCTTGGGCATCGTTCATTCTCCTGGTACCTGCATGTTACTGGCGCCGACGTTAGACCCACCTCGCCGCCAATGATCCGGCCGTCGCGAGGTGGGTCATGGGTCCGACGGTATCAGGCATCCTCGATAGGCCCCCTACTCGCGCTGAAGAGCTGCCCCAGAAAGTTGCAGTCCTTACACCCAGGGGCGCCCCTGGGTGGGCTCGGTAGGTTGTGAAGCTCTCGCACCCGCGCGAGAAGGACCGTGACGAGGTCGGCGTCCAGCGGAACGGGCACGATGTGCGCCGTGAATTCCATCGCGAACCCATTCCGCCGGTGGGGATCGGCCTCAACCTTCGACAGCTCCGTAACAGGCTCGGTGTACACGAGTGCCAAGCTGCTTACCGGGCCATAACCACACGCCTCGGCGATGAGGGCGTACGAGTTGAGCTGCACCTCGTACATCGGGAACAACTCGTCCTGGGTTTTTGTGTACCTGGCTGTCTTGTAGTCAGCGATCAAGTGCGAGCGGTCGGCCTTTACGAGCAGACCATCCGGCACCCCGGTCAAAAGGATGCCGTATTCATCGACGACGATGTTGAATCTCGAATGGTGCGGTGGCTCGCGATACCCCGTCAGCGGACCAAGTCCATCAAGCCAAGGTGGCGCCGAACCATGTCGATCAAACCACGCGTGCACGACCTTTTTCGAGTAGCTGTCGATGCTCGCAAAGATGCCGGGCCAAATCTGAAAGGGGAGCCGGTGTCCCATCCGCAACTTCAGCCAAAAACAGCGTGGGCAGCAGCTTGGCAAGGCCAACTCGCCGAGGGCCTTGCCCGAGATGCGAACGACGTTTTGTGTGGTTGCTTTCATGATGTGCCTCCAGTCCCACGAGACGATGAGTTCTCTGACGAACCGGGTCGGATCGGCACAATGTGCTTGTGCCTGCCTCGTGGGCGCCGATAATTGCGTGATCCGGCTCCGGTCGGATACACGGCGATAAGGGAACGGTTTGGCGACTGGCCCTTATCGCCCTTCTTCTTTCTGTTCTTCATCCGGCGGCGCTTCGTCGTTTTCGACAGGGAGCCGCCGGCTACCCTCGCTTGATTCCGCTGTCCGATTCGCTTCGTGCTCGGTATCGGGAAGCAGATCGTCGAGCAGAAGGCGGTAGGCGGCCGCCACGACATTGACACACACATCGAGCACCTGGTGGAAGTCCGACACCGCACCGCGTGCCACCTCAGCCGGCGCGTTGGCCATGACGAGCTTCCCGCTGATCATCAACAGGCGTTGCTGCGCGAATTCCTGCAGCACGGGTTCTCGCTCCAGCAGACCTTCTCCATCCGTCCTGGTCCGCTCGGCCAATTCCGCGAGCCCAGCTTCGATCAATTCCCCGTCGATAAGCGCCGCCTCGCTCGGGCGCTTCGGTCCGTCACGTCTTGAGCCCATGGGTCAGTTCCTTTCATCTATGCTGTCCGGCGTTCGGGTGCCGCGAAGATCGTCGGCAGCGTCCACCGCGATACGAGGCGGACGTACCGTTTACAGTCCAACAGGTCTTCTGCGTCGATGTCCCACTCACCAACCAGGATCGAAGCGGCTGAAATGCGACGATGGTCGGTGACTCGCAGCCACCGGCGGCTGGGATCGCCGACGTGCAGGATGGCCTCCACGACCGCTCGGTCCCGGAATCCCTTTCGCGAGACGCCCCGCCTTGAGGCGTTGATCAACCTGGCCGCCCGATGATCTGCCTCACGCAGAGTGACCAAGTCTCCCACCAATCCCGTGATCGCCAGACCGGCGCGCGCGAGGATGTCGAGCCCCCGCCTCGAAAACGGGTGCAACCCGATGTGGGCCTGGAGCTCGGCAACCGGGAAGCGGTTCCGTCCGAGACACAGCGACGCGATGACGGATCTGAGCGGGTGCTGGGGGCCGACAAATGTCACGAGTTGATACGCCGGCCCCGTATCTGGAAGGCAAGCAATGTACCCTTGTTGTTGCATCCGCTGCATGGCCCGTCGTTGCCGACCCTCCGTGAACCGGGCTCTCGGCCCGGAAAACGACCGAACCAGATCGAGCCGGTAGAGATTTCTGAGCTGTCTCACGAGATTGCCTCCTCGGCCCAGTGAGCCAGAATGGGTTTACCGATATACAGCCTATATCGGCATGTCGATTTTGTCAACCCCCGAGACGGAATTTCTTGCAGCTTTTCGATCGACGGCGTAATATCATCTATCCGCTTCGCATAGCGCCGGGAGCCTTCGGCGCGAGCAGGAGGTCTAACGCCGACGAACGCTGAGGGAGGTCATGATGCCGACGGGTCCAGATGTCAGGCGCTACCGGAAGGCCCTCGATCTAGGACAGCGTGAGTTCGCCAGTCGCCTCGGCATCGCCCAAGCGACCCTTAGCCTGATCGAGACAGGCAAGGTCGGTCTCAGCGAAGCCCTGCAACAGAGGCTTAGCAAGGAATTCAACAAGCGACGCTACTCCCCGAAGTACGATGAGTTCTGCCGCACGACGGATGCCGAGCGCCGCAGCGGGCAGACAATGGTTGGCCATCCGGACGTTACCTACGCGACACTACCGGTCTGGCTATGGGAGGATGGTTTCGATCTCGGCGCGCCGCCCAACACTGCCGAGCGTCGTGGGATCGTCACTGTCCGCACGTCGAGCTCTGACGCCATCGCGTTCGAGATGCCGAAAGGCAGCAGCCACTGGATTGCCGGCGAGATCCTGGTATTCGTCCGCTCGTCGACCGACGACTGCCGTGCGGGGAGCTTGTGTCTGGTCCAGATGCGTTCGCCAAGGGCAAAGCATCCCAGAACGATGATCGCCATCGCTCGTTACGACGAGACTGGCCGCCACAGGGTCCTTCAGTTCGAGCCGGCCGATCCCTCGGAGCCAGTTTTTGCGCCCAACCCCGATCATATCGAGGGCATCTTGCGATGCGTCTACCGAGCCCGGTATATCGAAGGCTGAGCTCTCGGCAAACGCATATTCAGCGACGTAGTCGCACGGCATGAACGTTGCGGGCAGGCCATGACTCTGGTTGCTCCACGATCCCTCTCTCAATCCATCCGGGTTGTCACGACAAGTCCACGGGCATCGGCCGTTGATCGCTGAACGTCTCGGTATCACGTGAGAGTCTCGCTTTCCGGACTCCTTTCGTGTCGACTCAACCGGGACTGTCGCTTCCCGTCGCAGGTTCCTCAAAGGACTCTCTAGCAGTTTCGACGTATGGCATCTGGAGCACGCCGCTCAGACGGACCACGTAAATGCTCGGAAGTCGTGGGACGTCGGGTTACCCGAGTAGAGCAGGGAGAGGGCAATGCCAAGGAACCAATCAACGAAGTGGCTGACAGCTAGAGATGTCGGCGACATGCTAAAGGTGAGTGCGAAGACGATCAACCGATGGCGACGTGATGGCTTGCTACGGGGCGTCAAGATTGGCAACGTCGTCCGATTCGACTGGCAGGACGTCGAAGACTTCATGCACCGAAGTCGAGGTTGACGTCGGCGGTCCCCGGTTGGTGGTGAGCCAACGAGGACCGTCGATCCCTGGGGAAAGCTGAACCCGCCCCTGAATCTTGCCCCGCCCGGGGCTGCTGACCTGAAATGAATCCATCGACCCAGGATCAAACCCAGCCTGAGCCAGCAAGAGCAGTAAGAGCTTGTAAGGGCATCACTTAGCCTTGTTGTCCAGCAGGATCAAGCGTGGGGCATAAGCCAACTAAAATGATCATAGATGACCGAGACCTTGAGCCCGAGCCGGGCGGTCCGGCGAGGGATCAAGGCGACCAGTCGAAACCGGATAAGACCCGGGAGTCCGGGTCGCAAGATAAGGAGAATCACGATGACGTACGAGGAACTTGTCACGCAGTGGGTGACGCAAGCACATCCAACCAGCAACCAGACGAAGCGGGTCCGCTCGTCGCTCTG
>Ga0180432_10009697_pt1 | contig 11682 bp, 6 predicted proteins | sample SS_ome_10_FD_132414 | JGI IMG/M metagenome (GOLD analysis project Ga0180432, IMG submission 132414) | Hypersaline lake sediment archaeal communities from the Salton Sea, California, USA - SS_1_MS_2 metaG | ecosystem: Environmental > Aquatic > Non-marine Saline and Alkaline > Hypersaline >... | reverse complement strand
TGATCACCAGGCGCCGCTCCTCCTCGAGGAAGAGCGCTTCGTGCTGGTAGATCGGCTCGTTCAACAGGTGCTGGTGGTCTTCCCATGTCATCCCGCCGTCCAACGTCTCCCAGGTGTTGAAATCGGCGATCAAGTAACCGTGCAGCGCATCCAGGAAGACGACATCATCGATCGCTTCCCACTCACCGAAACCAGGGATGAGATTCCAGGTCAGACCACCGTCGTCGGTGACGCGGCCTTGATACTCGCCGACAACGTAGCCCGCGACGGGCGAGTGCCAGAACTGCTGCGTGAGACGGGTGGCGCCGGTCGGTGTGAGGCGCGTCCAGGTCTCTCCCCCGTCAGCGGATCGGAGAACCTCTCCCCCCTCACCGATCGCACTCAGCACGCCGGGAACAACGGCCTCGATGTTCCAAAGCTCCACCCCGGCAGGGTTGTCCACCGCCGCCCAGTGGCGGCCGGCATCATCCGATCGGAAGAGGCCGGGACTCTCCCCCGCCGCCATCAGGACGCCGGGAGAGATGACAACCACGTCATTCAGATCGGCGGAAAAGGCGTTGAAGTCGGTAAGATCGGCCCAGGTGTCGCCGCCGTCGGCCGTTCTCAAGACGGTCCCCCGGATGCCGACGGCGTAGGCGGTTTGCTCGCTTTCGGCCGCCAAGGCTCGCAGCTCGTTTCCCTGCGGTGTCGGATTGGCCCAGCGGAAGTGATGAGAACCCGACGCGCGGGCGGAGGCGAGACATAGAAGAGCGAAGACAACAGCGAGCGTACGATTCATGGCTTCCTCCCCAGTCAAGTGAATCCATGAGTGCGTCAACGAGAGCGATAGCGTTCGCTTTCGAGTCTATCGCCTCGAGGGGAGAAGTCGGAAGCCATGCCGAGGCGTCCCGCAGCCGAGTTGCATCTTGCCCGCGCGCGAACCCGGGTGACCGGTCAAAGAAGATGACTACCCCGCCGCCGGCACCTCCACCAGCACCCGCTGGGCATTCGCGGCCTTGATCGCCGCCATCACTTCCAAGAAGCCGCCATAGGTCGTAGCCTTCGATGTCCGCAGGCGGATGACGAGCGCCTCGTTTTCGGCCAGCGCTCGAACGATCGTGGACCGCAGATTCCGGGAGCGCACCGGCACGCGATTGAGCTCCACCTCACCGTCACCCTCCACTCGAAGATCGAGGATGTCCTGCTCGGGAATCCGTTTTGCCAACTCGGCGATCCTGTCGGATGGAAGCGCCAACGGCATGCCGTCCGCGTCGCCCGATCGGTAGTTCACGCGCAGTAGGCTGAGTCCTCTCAGCACGCGATGGACCTCGTGAATCGTGGTCATGGGGACATCCGGTCCGAAGCGCAGATCGACCAAAACTCGATTCCGATCTTCCGGAGCCTTCTTCTCCAAGACCTGTTTCAGATTCGAGAGGCGCGCGGGCTCGCTGTCGATCTCGATCCGATCGTCCTGGGAGCTGTCGATCGTAATCTCTATCCTTTGCGTCGCTTCCGTAGCCGAGCAGGGCAGCGGCACCTGCTGTGCTGCGCTCCGGGCATACCAAGACAGCGGCAGGATCAAGAGAACCAACATCGCTCCGATCAGCTGCGCTCTGTTCTTCAGTCTCGAATCCATCTCATTTCCCCCCATTTGATATTCGATGCGGTGCCGCAACTCGCTCTTGCGCCCGAGCAGCGCCGATGCCGGCGCGCAAGATTCCGGACAAACGGCCGTTGACTCGGCGATCCGCAGCAATGCCCGCGAGTAGGCAAGCGATGTGCTTCGCTGGTTGTCGACGGAGATGTCGTCGCACGCCATCTCGCGTGCGATCCGCAGTTGTCTGATCAGGACGTGAACCAACGGGTGAAAGAAGTAGAGGCTCCGGGCGAGAACCTCGAGCCATTGGAAGAGCCCATCGCGTCGCCAGAGATGGGCCAGCTCATGCCGGACGACCATCCGCCGGCACTCGGGCGACCAGGTTCTCCACGCGGGGGGGAGAAAGATCCTGCCGGGGAGGATCCCCAGCGTCATCGGAAGACGGATCTGATCGGAAAGGTAGAGACGCACCCTCGGGTGGCCGGCGAGAAGGATCGGATCCTCCACCCGCAGCGGCCGTGCCGACCGGAGCTTGGCCACCAGCCTGACGGTCGAGCCCAGGGTCAGGAGCAGGTAGAGCAGTCCGATCGTGATCCAGGCCGCGCACGCGATTCCCCAGGGCTCGAGCCGAGGGGCGACCGCGGCAGCAGGGTCGGCCGCAGCGGATCCCATCGTCGCCGCCGTCACACCGGAGACGAGATGGACCAGGTGCCGCGACCCCTCCGTCGCCTGCACGGTGTAGGGCAAGAAAGGGGGAAGCAGCAGCTTGCACAACCCGATCATGCCCACGCCATATCTCACCCGGGCGGGCGCTCGTCGCAAGGCGTGAAGCGTCAGCAGCACGATGCCGAGGAAGACCGTGTTCTGAAACAGCGCCCAACCGAAGTACGGCGCCCAGGCCCGTCCCACCTGATTGAGGAGTGCGATCATGTCTTGCGCCTCCGCAGCTCGGCTTCCTTCTCATCCACGAGGCTCCGGATCTTCCGGATCTCCTCGATGCTCAGGTCATCGAGCGACAGGAGGGAATCGGCCAGGGCCGGGATGGATCCCCCGAAAACCCGGGAGATGATCGAGGCCATCTCCGCCTTCACCATGGCCTCGCGAGGTCGGGCCGGCCGGTAGAAGTTGACCAGCCCCACTTTCTTGCGCCGCAGGAGCCCCTTCTTCTCCAGGGTGTTCATGACCGTTTGGACGGTCGTGTAGGCTTTCTCCCCCTGGGGGTAGGCGTGCTGGAGAACCTCTCGAACCGAGGGCGCCCCCCCCAGATCCCAGACGGCCTCCATGATCTCCCACTCGGCGGGGGTCAGCTTCTCGGGACGCGCCATGGTTCCTCCGTTTCTATCGTAGATCTACTATGATTATAGTAAATATACGAACTTTCTCGGAGTTGTCAAGCGGCATGAACCGAAAAGGGTACCCCGAGGCCCGGTGCCCCCGATGGCGACGGAGGCAAGCGCACCAAAAAGGGACACCATCCGGGGATCGCGATCGACCCCTTTTTGTGGTATTCTATGGTAGGAGTTTTGACCTCTTGGACGATCCTACGACCCAGGGGCGGTGCCGCAGTGGAGGTGTATCATGAAAACCACTCTGAGCTTGCTCCTTCTCCCCATCGTTGGCCTCCCTCTGGCCGCGCCCGCGCATGGTTGCGTCCACTACGACATGTACCTCCACTGGGTGGCGTGCGAGCGCACCGGCTATACGAACACCGATTGGTTCGGCTACGTCGACGTCGCGATTAGCGGGGATCAGGCGTATGTCGTCTCCTTCGACCCGTTCCTGCGCCGGATCGACATCTCCGATCCGGCGAACCCCGAGCGGGTGGCGGAACGAGAGCTCGATTGCGAGATCAGCTGCCTTGCCGCCGACGAGGATGGGGTCTACGCTGCCGGTGGGTACTTCGAAGCGCCCCACCGCTTCGCCATCTTCGAGAGCACGACGCTCGCTCCCCTCTCCTCCCTCACCCTGCCCGACCGGGCCCGCGACCTGGTTCTCTATGCGCACTACGCGCTGGTGGGGGCGTCCAACGCCGGATTGGTCATCATCGATGTCGAAGACCCGGAAGCCCCCGAGATTGTCGGCACGCTGGAAGCCCCCGGGACGGTTCTCAGTGTGGCGACGGATGGCTCGAATGCCTACGTCGGTGTTGGGGGCGGCATGCTGATCGTAGACCTCTCATCGATCACTGACCCCGAGATCATCGGGACGATCAATACGCCCGGTGCGGTCGGCAACATCGCCATCTGCGGCGCCCATGCCTACGTGACGGACGATACACCGGCCATGCGGGTGATCGACGTCTCCACGCCCACCGCCCCGGTGATCGCGGGCGAGATCGATCTGGAGGCGACCCCCCGCGGCATCGATGTCCGGGACGGCCACGCCTACGTGGCGTACCCTTACCTGACGGTGATCGACGTCCGCCATCCGGCGCACCCGCAGATCGCCGGGCACTTCACGCTTCCCCGGGGCGTCGGCACCGGGGTTGCTCTTCATGGGGATTGCGCCTTCGTGTCGGCCCAGGGCGACGCCATGGGCGGGTTCTACCAAGCCGGCTTGGAGGTGATCGACGTCTCCCTTCCGAGCGCGGCTCCACTGAGGAGCCAAACGGAGTTCGGCGATTACATCCTGTCCTTCGCAGTGCGTGAGAACCACATCTACGTGGGAACGGCGGCCCATATCCACAGCCTCGACATCAGCGACCCCACGCACCCACAGGTGCTGACGTCCATCCCCACACCGGACCATGTCCTGGATCTGGAGATCGCGAACGGTTTCCTCTACGCGCTCATTCCAGATTACGGAGATTGTCACGTCCGGATCTATGATCTCCAGAATCCCGACGCGCCGCAGGCTCGCGGCCGCTTCGACATCCCCGGTTGGTCTTGGAGCATGTGCGTATCGGGTTCGTACGCCTACGTCGCCTGCAGCAACGACGAGGTCATCATCGCCGACGTCTCCGATCCCGACGCACCCTCGGTGGTCGCGGAAATGGACGCCGTGGGGGGGTACGAGAAGGGGGTCGACGTGGTGGGCAACCACGTGTTTGTCGCCAGCAGCGAGCTCAGGATCTTCGATGTCTCCGATCCCTTCGCGCCCGAGCTGATCGGGTCGTTGGCCGGCGCCGGCGGCAGACGTGTCACGGTGGCGGGAAACTATGCCTATGTGAGCCGATCCTACGAGCTTGGGGAGTTCGCGGTGGTCTCCGTTGCCGACCCCGCGCACCCCAGTCTCGTGGGTTCCGCGGAGGTCTTCAGTTACGCGGGGGAGGTGTGCGTGTCCGGCCCCACTGCTTATGTGGCCGACTACCTCTGCGGGGCGATGGTCTTCGACATCTCCGACCCCGCGCTCCCCGCTCGCCTCGGCCACCTCGACGCCGGCTCTGCCTGCCAGGCGGTCGCCGTCGCCGGGGGGTTGCTCGTCACCCACTCCAGCGACGACCTTTTCATCGGTCAGCCGGAGTGCGCATCGTCCGATGTTCCGCCTTCTGCGGTCTCGGGGCTCTTCTCGATCGGCCCCAATCCGAGCCGCCAGGGGGCAACGGTCCGGCTCGCTCTCCCGCGCACACACCAGCACCTGCGCCTGACGCTCCTCGACCTCAACGGCCGCCAGCTCTCTACCCTCGCCGACGGCATCTACGGTTCCGAGCCGATCGAGCTTCAGTGGGATCGAAGCCACCTTCCGACGGGCACCTATTTCCTGAGGCTCGATGCGGAGGGATTGAGCGAGTCGCGGAAGCTGATCCTGGCGCGCTAGACCGCCAGAAAGCGCTCGATCAAAACGGCGGCCACCTCATCATCCCGCGGAACGTTCCTCAGGTGAGGACGCACGATCGACGCGAGCTCGGGGTATTGTGTGCACAGGCCTCCCATGAGGAGCTTCGCATCCTCGGGCGTCATCTCCGGGTGAAACTGCACGCCCCAGACCGGATGATCCCCGTAGCGCATCGCCTGTACGGCGCACCCCGGGCTGTGCGCCAGCACGGTCCACGGCGCAGGGGGCTCGCGTACCTCGTCGAAGTGGATGACAAAAGCGTGCAGGGGCTGGGGCAGGTCGCCGAGCAACGGATCGGAGGCGGTCACGGTGATTGGGATCCATCCGATCTCCGGCACCTCGGCTCGCGCCGTGTACTCCGGCCCCGACAGCGCCCAGGCCAGCATCTGGTGCCCAAAGCATCCGCCCAGAACGGCGCACCCGCGGGTCACCGCCTCCCGCACTGCGGAAGCGGCGGCCCCAAACCAGGGAGCGGGCGATGTGACCGAGGCTTCCGATCCGGTCACGATCAGGTGGCTATAGTCCTCGAGGCGGGGTACCGCATCTCCCGCGGGTAGATGAACCACGTCGGAGGCTGCGTTCCCCAGCAGGCGCCGCCAGTGGTTATCGGGCCGGTAGATGTCCCGGCAGTCCGAGCCGTCCAGGATGAGGACCCGCGATGCCATCTCAGGTCGCCGCATCCTCGATCGCCGGCCGGCCGCGTCGCAGCCCCCGTTGGGGGAGATCCCACGCGTAGTGTCGCACGAACCGCTTGACCGGCTCGATGACCGAGTACATGACCGGCACCACCACCAAGGTCAGGAACGTCGCCACCGCCAGTCCCCAGATCACGGCGATCCCCATCGGCCCCCACCACTGGCTGGATTCACCGCCGATGATCACAGCATGCGCGAAGTCGCCGCCGAAGAGGCGCGCGAAGTCGATCGACATCCCGGTCGAGAGCGGGATCAGCCCCAGGACGGTCGTCACCGCGGTCAGGACCACCGGGCGGAAACGGGTACGTCCGGCCTCCACGATCGCCTCGATCTTCTCCTTGCCCTCACGGCGTAACTTGATCACGTAGTCGAGCAACACGATGGCGTTGTTCACCACCACACCCGCCAGCGAGATCACCCCCACGCCGGTCATGATGATGCCGAAGGGAAGGTGGTGCACCAGAAGCCCGGTCAGCACGCCGATCAGCGAGAGAATGACGGTCGTGATGATCACGAACGGTACGGTGACCGAGGTGAACTGCGTGATCATCACCAGCATGATCAGCATGATCGCGATCCCGAAGGCATCGCTCAGGAAGGCCTTCGCCTCCTCCTCGTGCTCATTCTCGCCCGTGTATTCGATGAAGTAGCCGGGGGGCAGATCGAAATCGGCGAGTCGCTCGCGAACCTGGGCCAGCAGGGCATTCCCGTTGTAACCAGCCGCCGCGTCCCCCGTCACCGAAACCACCCGCTTCGAGTCGATCCGTTGGATGGCGCCCAGCCCCGCTTGGTAGCTCACGTCGGCGAATGCGGTGATCGGGATGTGTTGTCCCTCGTGGAAGACGGTCAGGTCTTCGAGATCCTCCACGCTTCGACGCGAGGGCTCGGCCAAGCGCACCACGATGTCGTATTCATCCTCACCCACGCGGTACTCGGAGACATCCTCGCCGTGGATCGCGGTTCGGATGGTGCTCGCCAGATCGATCGTGCGCAGTCCCAGCCGGGCCGCCTTCTCGAGCGAGGGGCGCACGCGGATCTCGGGGCGGCCGCGATCGTAGCTGTCCTGCAGATCGACCAGCCCCGGAATCCCCTCGATCTCGTCCTTGACCCGATCGGCCAACTCACCCAGGACCGCGAACTCGTCGCCCGAGATCTCGATCGTCACCGGCTTTCCGGTCGGGGGGCCTTCCTCCTGCTTGTCGATCGTCAGCCTGGCCCCCGTGAAGCCACTCACCCAACCGCGCAGATCCTCGAGCGCCTGGCGCGAGGAGTGCTGGCGCTCTTCCTTCTTCCGGAACTCGATGCTGACCGTGGCCAGATTCGAGGCGCTGGACGCGCCGCTCCGGAAGTCGCTTCCGCCGGTGCCCACCTCGGTCACATAGGCTTTGAGATCCGGTAGCCGGCCGATCGGCTCCTCGAGTTGCCGCGCATAGGCATCACTCATCTCGATGCGCGTACCGGAGGGAGCCTCGATGCTGGCGTAGGCGAAGGTCGGATCGGTATCGGGGAAGAGCTCGACCCCGGCGTTGAACGTGCCGAAGAGCGCGAAGACCACGAGCAGGAGCAGGGTGACCCCCCCCAGCGTCAGGGCGCGGTGGTGCAGCGCCCAGCGGATCGTCGGCTCGTAGGACCGGAGCCCGAGGGCAAGCAGGCGATCGCCGAATCGCCGGCGGGTGCCCGCGCCCTTGGGCACCTTCATGAATTGGGCGCAGAGAGCGGGGTTGAACACCAACGCCACCAGAAGCGAAGACGAGAGGGTGATCACCACCGTGATCGGAAGATACTTCATGAACTCGCCCATGATCCCCGGCCAGAGCACCAGGGGGCCGAACGCGCAGAGCGTGGTCAGGGTCGATGCGACGACCGGACCCGACACCTGATGCGTTGCCTCCTTCGCGGCCTCCACCGCTCCCTTGCCTTGGGTTCGGAAGCGGAAGATGTTCTCGACGATCACGATCGCGTTATCGACCAACATACCCAGCGAGAGGATGAGCGAGTAGAGCACCACCATGTTGAGCGTGATGCCGAGAGCCCGGATGATGATGAAGGAAATCAGCATCGATAGCGGAATTGCAATCCCTACGAAAAACGAATTGGTGAGCCCTAGGAATAGAAAGAGCACCACCACAACCAGCACGAGCCCGCTCAGGATGTTGTTTTCCAGATCACTCACCATCTCCTTGATGTAGACCGAGACATCCCCGGTGATCGTGAGGCGCGTCCCCTCGGGCAGCACCGGTTCCATGCGCTCGAGCGCCTCGTTGATGTCGTCCGCGATGCGGATGATGTTCTCGCCGCTCCGCTTGGTCACCGACAGCGTCACCGCATCGACCCCGTTGAGCCGGGAAATCGTCTCCGGATCCCTGAGGCCCAACGAGACATCCGCCAGATCCCGAAGGTAGATCGGAGTGGACGCCCCCGGGTTAACGAGCACGTCCCGGATGGCGTCGACCGACTCGAATTCGCCCGGCACGCGCACCTGGTAGTCATAGGTCCCGAGCCCCAAGTCGCCGCCGGGGATCGTGACATTCTCCAGGGTGACCGCATCCATCACATCCATGAGACTGAGACCGTAGAAGCGGAGGCGTTCGGGATCGACATCGATCCTCACCTCCTGCTCCACGCCGCCGGTCAAGTTGACCGCCAAGACCCCCTCGATCCGCTCCAGCTCTTCCTGCAGGTCCTCCCCCGCCTCCTTCAGCCGGATCGGATCGTACTCGCCCGAAAGCGTGATCTGCATGATGGGCCAGTCATCGGAGCTGATCTCGGTGATCGTCAGATCATCACGCACATCCTGCGGCAGGTCGGGCTTGGCCATCTCGACCGCGTCGCGCACCTTCTGCAGCGCATCGCTCATCTCGACATCGGTCGTGAACTCCAAGAATACGAACGATAACCCCTCGGCCGAGGTCGTCGTCATCTGTTCCAGATCCGCGATGCCCTTGAGCTGCTGCTCCAGCTTGCGGGTAACCAAATGCTCCATGTCCTCCGGACTGGTGCCGAAGTAGGGAGCCACGACGCTCACGTAGGGGATCTTCACATCCGGGGAAGCTTCCCGGGGAAGGCGCACGTAGGAGATGACGCCCAGCACGACCACCATCACCATCAGCGTGAAGACGGTGATGTGCCGGTTGATGGCCAGATCGGTGATCTTCATCGATGCACTCCCTATTGCCACGCGTCCGAAACGGTGCGCGCCTGGGTCACCACCGGCGGGTCGCTGGGTGTCGAGCCATCCGGCGTGGTGGTCTCTTCCTGGACCAGAACGGCGGATCCGTCATGCACATCACGCTGTCCGCGCACGATCAAGCGGTCGCCCGCCTGCAACCCGTCCTCTACCACGACCATCAACCCTTGATCGGAGCCCAAGCGCAGGCGCCGCTCACGGGCCTGGCTGCCTTCGACCACGAAGGCGATGGGTCCCGAGGAGCGCTCGATCACCGCGTCGCGGGGAATCGTGATCACGCCCTGGTGAACGGCTTTCAAGACCTGCGCCCGGCCGATCGTACCGGGCCGGAGTCTCAGCTCCGGATTCTCGATGCGGATCTCAACCGGGAACTTGCCGCTCAGCAGATCGGCCTCGAATCCCACCCAGTGAACATGGCCCTGCGCCGCGCCGACGACACCGTCAAAGGCGACCGCCGCCGACTCCCCCTCGGAAACGCTGTGAACCTCCCGTTCCGTCACCGCCCCCTTCAAGGTCAGCACGTAGGGATCGACGATGCGGGCCACCGGCATGCCGGGGACGACCAACTGCCCCAATTCCACGTAGCGCTTGGTGACGACCCCCGCGAAGGGCGCCTGGATCGCCGAGCGATCGTAGCGGAGCTCGGCGATGCGCGCGGCCGCCCTCGCCTCCTGCAGCCGGGTCTCGGCTTCCAGCAGCTCGATCCGGCTCACCGACTGGGCGTCGAAGAGCTGGCGGGTGCGGTCCTCGTTGTAGGCGCTCAGATCACGCGCCGCCTCGGCCGACTCCTTCTGCGCTTTGAGCAGTCGGCGATCAAGCAGGATCAACACATCACCCCCGTCGACCCGCGCCCCCTTGTCGTTGGGGATCTCCGCGACCTGCCCGCTTTCCTCGGCACTGAGGTCCGTTCCCCGCAGCGGCGCCGCCGGCCCCGAGATGGTCAGGTATTCATTCAGGTCGTGCGAGCGGATGGTCAAAACCCTCACATTGCGCGGGACCTCGGCGGTGGTCTCGGACGCGGGATCGGCCTCGCTGCCGCCGCAGCCGGCCAACAGTGGGATCAGGGCGACCACGGGGATCCAACCGATACGCGGAAGACGGTGCATGCTCTTCTCCTTCTACTCCGACGGCTCGTGCCGCAGATGATCACTGATTTCTCGCAGAGCAATCCGAGGCGAGTATCCCATCGCCCGCTTCAGGGAGGCGGTTAGGGTCAGCACCTCGTTGCGGGCTCCGATGAGATTACTTCGGGCCAGGAAGCGGTCGGCTTGCACGGCCAGCACCGACAAGTAGTCGGCTTTGCCCAACTCGTAGCGAAGTGCCATCTGTCTCGCGGCATCCACCGCCGCGGTGAGATTCAGGCGCGCGGCCTGGTGATTGGCCCGCGCCGCATCAAGGTCACCGGCGAGGGAGAGAATCTCCAGCCGGGCCCGCCGCCGGGCCTCGTCCAGATCGCGAAAGGTGCGGCGAAGAACCGCTTCGGCTTCCTGCACCCGGCCGCGCGTCAGCAGCCCATCGAAGAGCGGGACATTCAGACTCAGGCTGGCCGACCAGAAGTCATGGCCGTCATCGAAGAGGTCGCCCAACTCCCCGGTCACATACCCGTACGAGGCGTCTGCCGAGATCGAGGGCCGGTGGGCGGCTTGCTGTGCGCCCCGATTCTTCTTCAGGATGGTGGTCAGGTGCTCCAAACCCTGGATGTCGGGACGTTCCGGGACGCGGGCGACCGCGCGATCGATGTCGAGGTCCGTCTCTTCGACCGAAACCTCGGTCGCAAGCGCGAGCGGCGTCAGCGGATCCCGCCCCATGACGACATTCAGATGAGCGGCCGCATCGCGCAGGTCCTGGGAGGCCGCCCGGCGCTGCGGGACCAGATTGGCATAGGAAACCGCCGCCCGGAGCGTATCCAGTCCCGTCGAGAGCCCCAGGTGGTGTCGCCGCCGCGTGACCTTCAGAAACTCCTCGCGGGACGCGAGCTCGGCATCCAGCGCTTCCAGATGCTCGGCGGCCATGAGCACGGCGTAGTAGCTGCCCATCACCTCTTCGATCGTGCGGTGCTCCACGTCTTGGATGAGGAGATCCTGCCGGCGGATGCCGCTGCCGGCGGCGCTGACCGCATTGTAAATGAGGTAGGGATTGAGCTCCCAATGGGCGCCTAGGCTGGTGCGCCAGAACGTTTGGGCGGGAATCGCCTCCGGCTCGGGCAGGAAGCTGATTCCGGAGAGAAGGCTGTCGAGGGCGCTCTCGCCGCCCCCGTCACCGCTCGACTGGAATGTCTGATCCAGTGCGAAGCTCGGGTCCCGGCCCCGTGACCACGTCCCCGTCAGATCGATCGAGGGTAGCCCGATCGAGACCGCCTGCGTCATCTGCGCCGTCAGCTCCCGGCGCCGGACGCGTTCCGCCTCCAGGGTGGCATTCGCCTCGAGCGCCTCCGTGATGCAGTCGCCGAG
>Ga0180432_10009696_pt1 | contig 11684 bp, 6 predicted proteins | sample SS_ome_10_FD_132414 | JGI IMG/M metagenome (GOLD analysis project Ga0180432, IMG submission 132414) | Hypersaline lake sediment archaeal communities from the Salton Sea, California, USA - SS_1_MS_2 metaG | ecosystem: Environmental > Aquatic > Non-marine Saline and Alkaline > Hypersaline >... | reverse complement strand
TGACCAGGCCTTGCAGAATGCTAAGGTAGATTGGGAGAAAATCGAAGCTATTGCCGTCGTCGAAGGAGCCGGTCTACTACCTTCACTTCTCACCGGTGTGGCTACGGCCAAATCACTGGCGCTGTCGCTGCCCAAACCGCTGATACCGGTCAGCCATATTATTGGTCATGTCTACGCCAATTGGATCGGGCGCGCCGAAGATGAAATCAAGTTCCCTGTCCTGGCCCTGGTTGTGTCCGGCGGCCATACGGATCTGCATCTGATGGCCGGGCATCTGCAGTTCCAGCGTCTGGGTGGAACTCTGGATGATGCTTCTGGCGAAGCTTTTGACAAAGTTGCTAAGCTACTTGATCTCGGTTATCCCGGCGGGCCGGTTATTTCCGAACGGGCGGAGCAGGGCAATGCCAAGGCTTATGATTTCCCGCGCGGAATGATTGACGAAGAAAATTACGATTTCAGTTTCTCCGGTCTCAAAACGGCTGTCATTTACAAAGTCCGCGAGCTCGAAAAGAAGTCTCCTTTGACAGATCAACAAATTAACGATATTTGCGCTTCTTTCCAGCAGGCAGTTGTCGATGTGCTGGTGGCCAAGACAGTTGCCGCGGCCAAGGAACACCAAGCGCAAAGCGTGCTGCTGGCGGGGGGAGTGGCGGCCAACAAGCTGCTGCGTGAAACCATGGCTAAGGAAGTCAGCCAGCTCGGGCAAGTTTCATATTACCAGCCGGAGCTCAGCTATTGCCTGGACAATGCCGCTATGGCTGGCACTGCCGCCTGGTACCTCCAAAAATATAATTCTGACCAAGCAGCTGCCTGGGATCAAGTTGAAGCTCGCCCGGGCCTGCGTATCAAATCATGAAGATAAATTTTCAAAAAATACCGCGTTGGTTGCAAATAGTTATCGTTGCTGTGGTTATCATAGCCGCGGTTATTTTGGTTCTTAAATTCGGCGGCTGGTTTGATAAAGTAGCTGCGATTTACGTGGCCCAGGGCGATGCCGCTTTGTCTGAACGGGACTATTCCCAGGCGATGGAAAGATATGCCTACGCTTTGTCGCTGCAGCACCTGGATGGAAATGTCGCCTATGAAGCCTACTTGAAGCGCGGCCAAATTCTGCTGGCCAAGCGCAACTACGAGCAGGCCCTCGAGGAATTGGATAAAGCGACTCACTTACGTAAGCGGCGCCCCGAAGCCTATTTCTTGCTTGGCCAGGCTGAACAGGCAGTCTTTGACTATGATAATGCCGTGCTGACTCTGGAAAAAGCAGTTAAATATGATTCTGACAAGCCGGAATACCTGGTGGAACTGGCCAAAGCAATTTTCCGCCAGGGACAAGAAGTCAGCCGGGCCGATGATCTTCTCCAGCAAGCGATTAACTTAGATAGCGAATTGCAGGCCGCCTATTTTTACCGCGCGCTAGTAGTTATGGAAGATAATCCCGAGGAGGCCAGGCAGTTAATCGCTCAGGCACTGGATCTTTCCGGTAACCTGACCTATCAGGTACAAAGCGCCCACGAACGTATCCTGGATTACCAGCAGAGAATAGCTGAGCGTTCCGATGAGGAAGAATCACAATCATATCGCAAAGTGCTGACCGGCTGGACATATGCCAATGTTAACGAAGCCGCGGCCGCCGAGCGGATGGCTGACGAAGCGCTGGAAATAACTCCCGATTACCGCGACGCTTGGCAGCTAAAAGGCTGGGCTCAGATTGAGCGCGGGGATTATACTGGAGCAATTACGTCTTTGACGGAAGCTTACAATATAGATTCTACGTCCGGTCAGACGCAGTATCTTTTTGCGCTGGCGGAGAGCGGCTTGGGCAAGACTGATGCCGCTCTGGAGTCTTTCGCTAAAGCTCTGACACTTGGTTATGACCAGCGTCGCCTTCGCCTGGATTACGCCGACCTGCTGCTGACCAGCGGTGACAAATCCGGCGCCGAGAAACAAATCCGAGCCGCTTACAAGCAAAATCGCCAGGATACGGAAGTTGTTCGCGACTTAATCTGGTTTCTGGGCGCGGAACAAGTCGGCAACGACGAAGAAATTGTCGCAATCGCCGTCAGGTTGAACAAAGAATTAGACAATGCCGAGAGTGAATCCTTGCTGGCTCTGGCGTACCTGCTTAGCGGCGATGATGAGAAAGCCGCCGATTTATCCGATAGCATTATTGCGCGCGAACCGAGTCAGGCCTTGGCCTATTATGTCCGCGGCCGGGCCCGCGGCGACGGTGCTGACCTCGTCAAAGCTGTTGATGTTGACTTCGAAGGTACAATCGGAGCCTGGGCCTCGGCTGAGCTGACCCAAACAGATTAATATAAAAAACAGTCCCGCTGCAACGAGACTGTTTTTTTATTTTCTAGGTAACGCGATCGACTTCATTAACGTCAGTAATACCTTCCACGACTTTATATATTCCATCCTGGGCCATGGTTGTCATCCCTCCGGCTACCGCAGTTTCAAAAATCTCCGCGGTGGTAGCCGCGGCCATAATCAGTTTTTCCATGTCCTTGCCGATGGTAAACAGTTCATAAATTCCGATGCGGCCTTTGTAGCCGGTGCCATTACATTTTTCGCAACCTTTGCCTGCCTGGTATAGTTTGTCGTATTCTGGCAGGGTGGCAGTAGTTCCCGGGATTTCGAACATCTTGCGGACCCGCTCTCTTTCCTTTTCGTCCGGAACATATTCCTCGCGGCAATTTTCACACAGGCGCCGCACCAGTCGCTGGGCAATTACGGCATTTATGGCGGGAGCGATTACGAACGGCCGCGCGCCCATGTCGATCAAACGGGGGATAACGCCGGAGGAGTCGTTGGTATGCAGGGTGGAGAAAACCAGGTGTCCGGTCAGGGCGGCATTCAATGCGGTTTCAGCAGTTTCCAGATCGCGAATCTCACCGACCATAACCACGTCCGGGTCCTGGCGCAGGATAGAGCGCAGGCCGGCAGCAAAATCCAGCCCCTTTTCCTTTTCCACCTGGGTTTGGGAGATCCCCTCCAGCCGATACTCAATCGGATTTTCCAGCGTAATAATCTTTATCTCCGGCGTTTTAATTTGGTTCAGGAAGGAATATAATGTGGTCGTCTTACCGGAACCGGTCGGGCCGGTTGTCAGAATCATGCCGTTCGGTTTGGCGATTTCTTCCTTAATCTTTTCATAATCGCGAGGAGCAAAGCCAAGGTCGTCCAGCTTTAGGTTAGTAGCGCCCATACCGAGCAGGCGCAGAACCGCTGACTCGCCGTAGCCGGAGGGCAGGATGGAGACACGAACGTCAATTTGCCGGTCGCCGAGAGTGATGGTAAAGCGGCCGTCCTGGGGAACGTCAATCACGTTTAGTTTCAGCTTAGACAATAATTTGATGCGACTGATGATTGGCTGCTGAGAGTCTTTTGGTAACTTGGCAACATCCTGCAGCACGCCGTCGATACGGTAGCGCAATTTCAGATCTTTGTCTCCTGGTTCAATATGGATATCAGAGGCGCTGGTCTGAACCGCCCCAGCAATTATAACGTCTAAGACTTTTGTTATAGATATCTTTTTTATTTTCTTTTCCAGCTCCTGTAAATCCTTGATTTCCGCAGCGGCGCTGCTTAGCTCTTCCTTGGTTAGCTCTACTTTGATCTGCTTTTCTCTCTTTTTTTCCTTGCGGACGCGGTCATAAACCAAGAGTCCTTCCTGGAAACTGCTTTTTGAAATAAGGAATATCTTGGAAGAATATTGTTTCTCTTTTAATTTTTTGAGAAGTTCCTGGAATTCTTTGGAGGAAGGATTGACAGCTCCGATTTGCAGGACTCTTTTCCTCTCGTTGAAAATTATCGCCTGGGCGGCTTCGGCATCCGGCTTCTTCAGAATCCCGACCGTTTCTGGGCTCAGCGGAAAACCGTGCAGATTGAAATAATTCATCTGATTATTCTTGGCTTTGCGCTGTACCGCTTTTTCTTCCATTTCCCGGGTAACGTCTTTGACACTGTGAATATTGGAATGTGGTTTTAGATCTTCTTCTGGCATATAAAAAAATAATGGTTTCCACCATTATTATAGCAAAAAATTATGTTTTGTGCACCTAGTCCTGGTCCGGCTTCGTTTTGCCGCTGCGGCAAGCTCGCAGCGTGTCGATAACTTCCTTTTCAACTTCGATCAAGTTGTCTTTGGCAAACTCAAATGTTGCCGATCTTTCGTTTCCGCTGCCGTCAAACAGATTAGCCAACTTAGCTGCGCTTTCGTTCTTGGTGGTGTAGATCAAGCCCTTAATTTTTCCTGGCGCGGTGCGGGCCAGTATCAAGATCACTTCTGCCTCCGGGGAGGTACTAATCAGCTCCTCCGCCACGCCGCTGAGCTCCCGGGGGCTGGAGGCGGTTTTCTGGAAATCCGGCAGGTCCGCCAGTGTCCAGACCAACCTAAATTTCTTGTCTTGCTTGATGCGAGCCAGGAGTCGTCCCCAGAGCTTCAGGGTTGCCAACTCTTTGGTCCGATAAAGGTTCTGTACAATCTTTTGCTGGTCGGCACCGGCGTTGATTAGCTCGGCAGCAATCTGGAGAGACTTGGGTGTAGTCTGTTGGTTCTGAAAACTATCGGTGTCAGCAATAATCCCAGTCAGCAGACAGGTTGCGATATCCTCGTCGATTAAGTTGCTGCCCCAGTCCTTGGTCAGTTCATATAAAATTTCAGCGGTAGATGTTGCGGTTAAGTCTACCAGGTTGATGTTGCCGTAGTTTTCATTGTCAGCCCGATGATCTATGTTTATAACCGGGGTTTCGTAGAAGAAGTCTGTATTCTCTTCGTAGAGTCTTCCCATGTAAGCGAAGTCAGCACAATTCAGCGCAATTATCAGATCATACTTGGGCTTGGCTGGAGAGGCGCTGACATCTTTCTCGCCAAATTTGCCTTGCTTGGGTTCGATGTAGATGTTAAGCTTGTTGCCTTCAATCTTATAACTAAATTCACCGACCTGCGTGTTCGAGATGTCCAAAGAAATTATGAAATCCTTGGTGCTGGCCAGTTCATTTGTTATCTGGTGAAAGTAGGGAAGAAATTTGTACAAAATGTTCGGAGTGCCGTGTGATACTACCGTTACGTCTTTCTCCATCTTGTTCAATATCAAATAAAGAGCCAGCATACTCCCCAAAGAATCACCGCTCGGATCACGCTTGGTAATAATCAGAATACGCTTGCTCTTATTGATGTTGTCTCGGATTTGTTCCCGGTCGTTTAACGCCATAGCAGAAATTAAGACTTCCCTTAATAATATGCGATTAAAAAAAGCGTGTCAATGAGGAAAAAGATGGTGTAAAATAGAGAAATAGATGAATACAGAAATATGGAATAGGTGAAATTCATTCTCCTCTCTATTCCTGTATTCCTATATTCCATTCTCAATATGCCACTAATCCAAGCCTTAGTTCTGGGTCTCATCCAGGGCCTAACCGAATTTATCCCGGTTTCCAGTTCTGGTCATTTGGTATTGGTCCGGGAGCTTTTTGGTTGGGAAGATCTGGGTGTTGCCTTTGATACTATTTTGCATCTGGGAACTCTACTGGCTGTAGTTGTTTACTTTTGGTCAACTTGGAAAAAAGTATTCCGCACTCTGGGCGTTATTGTTGCCAGCCTCTTCAAGCCCGAGCTCAGGCAAAGCCTGGACAAGGAAGACGTCTTTTTGCTGGGAGCGCTGGTAATCGGCACCATCCCAGCCGTGGTTACAGGTTACTTTTTGGGAAGCTGGATCGACGATACCTTCCGCAGCTTGGCCTGGGTGACTGTATTTTTGATGGCGACCGGGATTCTATTTATCATAGTCGAGCGCGCCCGGCGTTACTTCAAGCGGCGGGAGGAGGAACGCGGTCAACCGGAATTTGGTACCACCAAGTTTGCCCATCTAGGCTGGTGGAAAGTTCTATTTATCGGCTGTATGCAGGCGGTAGCACTGCTTCCGGGTATTTCTCGCTCCGGCACAACCATTGCCGGGGGTGTCTTTTCCGGGCTGAATCGCGAGGCAGCAGCCAGATTTGCTTTCCTGTTATCTTTTCCGGTAATTCTAGCGGCGGGGATAGTTGGCATCAGCCAAATTGCCGGGGACGGGGTGGAGAAAATCGGCTGGGGGTCATTGATTATTGGCTTTGTCGTCTCGGCCGTTTCGGGTTACTTTGCAGTCCGTCTGATGCTTAAGTATCTGCGCACTAAAAAGCTATACATCTTTTCAATTTATCTTTTTGTACTGGCGATAATAATATTCATCTTAGGCAGTTAGTATGGCTGATACCATCGTTTCCAAATCAGCAACGGAAACGGAAAAAATAGGTGGAAAGTTAGCCCGGGAACTCAGTCCCGGCAACGTTATTGCTCTCACCGGAGATCTAGGCGGAGGCAAGACTACTTTTACGAAAGGATTAGCTCGAGGTCTGGGAATCAGCGAACCGATTACCAGCCCGACTTTTATGTTAGAGAGAGTTTTCGCGACAGAAAGTCAACCTGAAATTAAATATCTTCGGCACTACGATGCTTACCGTCTGGAAAATGGCAAGGAGCTGGCTGATATAGGTTTTTTGGATGCTGTTGAAGGCGGGGACAGTGTAGCTGTAGTCGAATGGGCGGATAGGGTTAAGGAAGTTCTGCCAGCGAGCACTATTTGGGTAAATTTTAGTTTTGTTGACGATAATACTCGCCAACTGGAAATTAACAAACCTGTTCGCAAATAGGATTTTGTGTTATAATTATAACGTGAAGATCGGACCCGTTCGTTCTTGATTTTACGTTAGTGAAACCAAAAAAGACCAAAATCTACTGGAAGCTGATCTTACTGGCGCCACTCTTGGTAGTGGCTATTTTAATTAGTATCAATTCCGCTCAGGCCCTAGGACTTTCCAGCGACAATTATCAGATGAGCGTCATCAATATTGATGAATTGGGTGGCAGCTCGGATTCCACCTCTTATGATAATGCAAACATGCTGGATTACTTTGTAACCGGCAAGTTCACTGGTACTGATTACATCGTCAAGGCCGGTTATCTTTACTTCAAACCGCCGAACCAGCCGGAGATGGGGACGCCTGAGGCACTTTCATCAAGTTCAATTCAGTGGAATTTTACTGACAAAGCTCAGGATGAAGAGGGTTTTCTTTTGGAGGACGAATCGGGTACAGTCACTCTGGTGCGCGAACAGGCGAATATCAGCTATCTCACCGAGACCGGCCTGGAAGAAAATGGGCAGTATACCCGCACTGTCAGCGCCTTCAATCCGTTTGGCAACAGTGTTCCTTCCGACCCGGCCACTGCCTGTACACTGGTGGCAGAGCGGACATTGTACGGTTCACCCGGACCGACCTATATGGACCTATCGGTCAATGTATTTCCTCGCCATACAATCGGCAGCAGCGCCTATTACTTCAAGTTAATTCTGCCTGTCCCAGAATCACCCGAATCCGGCTGGCAGCCGGGTATCAACACCTGGCGTAACACTGGTTTGGAGGTAAACACGCAATATACCTGGGCTAGCAGCCAAAGAAATATCTGTGGTGAAGCAAATGGGTTTGTAACCTTGACTGCTTGTACGGCGGCAAACACCCCGGGGCAGCCCGTTATCTCTTATACAGAAACAAATGGCACTTACAACGCGGTTGTTTCCTGGAGCGCGAATGGCAACCCGGCTGGGACGGAGTACCTGGTCACTGTCAACGGTTCAAATTTACAACTAGATGGTTCTATGGGCGGGGCAGAGGCCTGGTCAACCAGTCTGTCGCGTCCCCATAACAATGTTCAGCTTGATACAACTTATGTCTACCGAGTCTATGCCCGCAATTGTGATAATATCGTAACCGATCCCTCGTTGGCGAACAGCTTGATAATCAGCTCCGGAGAAGATGAAAAAGAAAAGACTATCCTGGAAATCATCGAATCAATCCCGGAGATAATTGCCGATTTCTTCCGTAAACTAGCGGAATTGCTGGAGCGATTCCGTAATAATCCGCTGACCCAGCTAATCAATCAAATCGCAATTGTGCCGGCTCTGGTCGCTCTGGCGTTGGCCAATCTACTGGCCGCCGCCGGCCTGGCCAACATCGGTTCACTTCTCTCCAGCTTATGGCAGGCATTTACAGAACCATTCCTGATCTTTGCCGGCAAGCGGCGCCGCTGCTGGGGAGTGGTCTATAACGGCGCGACTAAAGTTCCGGTTGATTTGGCCCTGGTGCGTCTGCTTGATTTGAATACGGGTCAGCTGGTGAGTACGCGAGTGACAGATCGCAAGGGTCGCTTTGCTTTTATCACCAAGCCGGGTAAATTCAGAATCACTGTCACTAAAGCCGGCTTCAAATTTCCATCAAAGCGAGTAGAGGGTCGAACTCATGACGCTGGTTACGATGATCTCTACTTTGGTGAGGATATCGAAATCGCCGACGAGAAAACTGTAATCACTGTCAGTATCCCGATAGATCCGGTGGCAGAAGCAGCGGCCGTGGAGACCAATAAGGGCGCAGTTGGTCGTTATCTGCGTCGCCGGCTCAGTATCGCAATTGCCTTAATAGGGCCAATTCTAGGGGCAATCTGCGTCTGGATAAGTCCGAATATCTACACCTTTGCGATCCTAATTTTACATATCATCATCTTTGCTTTCTTTGCCCGTGTTACATTTGGATCCAAGAGCCGGCCGTGGGGTACTGTCTACGATGCCAAGACCGGTAAGCCAGTTGGTTTGGCCGTGGTCAGAATTTTCAGCAAGAGGTACGGCGACTTATTGGAAACCCAGGTCACAGACCGTCGGGGACGCTTCGGTTTCTTAGTTGGCCCTGAGACTTATCGGGTCACAGCGGACAAGCCGGATTATGCCTTTCCCTCCAAGCTAGAAATCGGATTTAGTAAATATCGCGGCGAGGACTTTACCATCAAGCGTGATGAGTTGGTTAAGTTTGATATTCCGCTTGATCCCAAGCCCGGAGCTGGCCAGACTCCGACCTCACCGATTCCGCCGCAGCCCAGCCAGGTTAAGGAGCCGGAGAGTAGTCTTCAGGTGGAAGCCAAAAAAACCAGGGATTTGGGAGACTTGGCCGGCCCTGATTCTTGATTTTGTAGCGCCCAAGAGACGTGGAAAACTCCCCCAATTGGGGGGTTTTAAAAATCATGAAAAAATGTTATAATTATAGAGTAAAAAACCCTCGGAAAAAGCCTTAAAAAAAAGGCCATTTTATGGCATGAGGGACAAAAATACAAGCCAAAACCGAATATGGAAGGCTCTTCTTGTAAGTGCGGCTATTTTAGCACTAGTTTTTGCTATATTAGCTTTTCTTAAGAAACCGCCTCATTTTGAAATCCGGGTTGGTGACGGACAAGGCTTAGAATTCACTGGTTCTTTGAAGGATCTGGAGGGAGAATGTCTGCCGGACGGAGAACATGAAGTCACATTCCGGATTTTTGAGCAGGAATACGGCGGCTGGCCGGTCTGGCAGGAAACTAGGACTGTCACGGTCAAAGACTGTAAGTTCCAGACCAAACTGGGCGAGGATGGGTCGCTCAGTGACCTGGATTTGAGCGCCCAGGATTTCTATCTGGGAGTTTCGATCGGTACGGACGGAGATTTACAGCCGCGCTACCAGATAGTGCAGGAAGGCGACGAAGTTGTGATTACCCAGAGCGGTGATAATTATTACAATACTTATTACTCCACCACCACATCGACAACGGCAAACCTGACGTTGGATGATGTAGTCAGCAACGGCAACACGACCGGGCGCGCAGTTGTATTCAATGGCCCGGTAACCTTGGAGGGTGTCCCTGTTTCAGTTACCGACACAAATCTTAATAGCTTCCCGGCCGGAGAGCGCGGGATTTTTGATGCCTTGAATTACCTGCAAACAGAGGTCAGTAGTGCCGGCTTGTGGGCAGATGATGGCACGGCGCTTTCACCTAAAGCTGGAGCTTCTGACAATATTGATATCGATAACGGCTGGCTGGCTGTTGCCGGGGCGACCACAGTGTCTTCTACTCTCGATGTTAGTGGCGAAGTTCATTTCACCGACAAATTGACAGTGACCAAGCGTGTTACCTTCGGTTCCGGTTCTACTTACTATTATTTCCCGACAACGAGAGGCAGCAATAACCAAGTACTAGTGACCGATAGCAACGGCGCTCTTTCCTGGCAGGACCAGTCCGGCGGTGGTGATACCCTCTGGACAGATTCTGGCACGGCGCTGAGCCCGGCAGCTGGAGTCTCGGCCAATGTAAATATATCCAGCGGTACACTAACTGTTGCCGGCACGACTAGTCTGGTGGGGGCCGTAACTTTCGGTACCGGTGCCACTTCTTATACTTTCCCGACAGCGGACGGAAACAATTCTCAGGTTCTAGTTTCTGACGGAGCCGGAGGTGTTACCTGGCAAAACCAAGCCGGCGGCTTTGCAGACCCGATGACTACGGCCGGCGATATTATATACAAAAATGCCGCCAATACCACGACTCGCCTCGGAATGGGATCGGCGGGGCAGGTGCTGCAGCGAAACGGTGCCGGCACGACGATTGAGTGGGCGGCCTTGGAGCTGACAGATCTCAGTGACGTTGGCAGCTCCACGCCGACTGCCGGCTATCTCCTAATCGCCGACGGCGGCGACTGGGAAAGCGTGCAAATGACCGGTGACGTTTCCATCACTGCCGGCGGTGCTACCGCAGTTAATTCCGTTCAGGCAAATTCCGTGGCATTGGGAACGGATACCACCGGCAATTACGTTCGTTCCATAACTAACGGCAGTGGTATAACCGGCGGCGATGGTGGTTCCGAGTCGGCTGACTTGACCCTGGCGCTTGGCACGATGACCGGCAACTGGGATACCGGCAGCGGCGGGGCGATCCAAAATGTGGCCGGTATGACTATTACGGCCGGCAGTACTATTTCCAGCACCGGCGCACTGACTGTCCAGGGTGGGGCGGCAACCGATCTCACGCTTGGAGCCCGGGGCGGTACAGTTACCCTCAACGAAGCCGGGCAAACAACCCTCTCTGGTTTCACGGCCACTTCGATAATCGGAGCCCTGAACGAGCTTGCCGGCGGTACCGGTGCCGGACTTTGGAACAAGACGGGTACGGTGGTTCACCTGGCGACTTCAACAGATAATGTGACCATCGGGAGTTCATCAGATCTGGCCAAGTTAGGGGTTGATGGTGATGCTGATGAGATTCAGTTTCTGGTGCAAGGCAATAGTACTCAAAATGCTAATCTCATTACCTTTGAGCAAAGTGACGGTACCGATCTTTTCACTATGAGTAATGCCGGTTTATCGACTTTCACTGGCAATGTAGACGCAACCTCCGGGGTAGATGTCACCGGAGCCGCTCTGACAGTTACCGGCCAAGCAATAACCCAGACTGTCGGCCAAGTAACTTTCGGTGGTAACGTCGATGCCAATTCCGGCTTAGATGTTGACGGAGCAAACCTGACAGTAGCTGACGGCTATGATATTTCCATAGATAATACCTCCGGCAACAGTGAGATTGTATCCAGCGCCGGGGCCTTGGAACTGCTTGGTGCTTCGACTATGACACTTTCCACGACGGCAGGAAACATTACCCTGAACGGCGCGGGCACCGTGGAAGTTTCCGATAATCTCAATGCCAATGCCGGTGTGGATGTATCAGGGGCCGCGCTGACAGTTGCCAACCAGGCGATTACCCAAACCGGCGGCGGCCAAGTTACCTTTGCCGGCAATGT
>Ga0180432_10009695_pt1 | contig 11685 bp, 20 predicted proteins | sample SS_ome_10_FD_132414 | JGI IMG/M metagenome (GOLD analysis project Ga0180432, IMG submission 132414) | Hypersaline lake sediment archaeal communities from the Salton Sea, California, USA - SS_1_MS_2 metaG | ecosystem: Environmental > Aquatic > Non-marine Saline and Alkaline > Hypersaline >... | reverse complement strand
TCGTTCATCCACTGGGGGTACGCTTGGTCTAGGGCTTCGCGGTTAGTCTCGATCACTCCGTTGCCGTCCTTGACAGAGTAGATTTCGATCAGGCGGATAGAGTCAGTAGGGGCCGACTGCACCACTGAGTTCGCCGTACAGGTGATCTCACCGATGTAAGCAAAGAGGTCAGGACGCAGCACAGCAATACGCTTCAAGGCTTGGTTTGCAAAGCCCAGCAGCACAGCATCGCTATAGCGTTGAGGCGCAGTCGTATCTTGTAGGATGCGCCGAACCTCAGTGATTACATCGTTAAGAATCATTTACGGTAAATCCTTTGATGCTTCTTCAGCCAATTCTACAGGGGTAGTGTCCGGTTCAACAGGAATTTCTGTGGTTAGGTCAAGCTGCGCTTTGCGCTTAGCCTGCTTCTTAGGCTTAAAACGCTCCGGAAACGCTTGCTCCTCGGTCACTTCTTCACATGCTGGGTTCTTCGCCAGAATCTCGTTCCAGCCGTAGATAGTCCCATCCTCTTTATTTCGTAGCCATTTCTGTGCCATTACTTCTTTCTCCTCAACGGTTTAACCCTTTTGGCATCGCCAGCGGGTTGTCCGAGCTTCTGCTTCTGGGACACTCGGCTTCGCTTCTCCGCCGCCGTCATCTCAGACGCAGTCTTGGGTGTCTCCTTAGAAACACGCTTACTTGGTCTACAGTAAGGAGTACCACGTTTCTCACCCTCTTGCCTACCACAAGGTTTACCGGTGCGAACGTCGACCCACTTTTCCTTGAACCAACGCTTTAGGTCAGCCCCTTCCTTACTTTTTCTTACTGCCACTTTTAGAGTCCTTCTTCTTAGAGTTACCCCAATTAGCGGCTCCTACCTTACGGCATTTCGCCAAAGCGCCGGATGCGTAAGCAGACGGCCAGACGCGGTACGCCTTTTTAACTTTGTCGTAGCAAGCGTCTTTTTTCGTAGCCATTACCACTTCACCTTATCTGCCCAGTACGCAGCTGACATCTTACCCTTTTTAATGTTCTTGCTGTGACGGGCTTTGAACGACGCACGCTTCTTCTTCATTGCGTCCGACTCGCCAGCTTTAGGCTTGCCTGCGGTCTTCGCGCCCTGCTCGCCAAAGCGAATAATCTTTTCTTTACCGTTAGCGCACGCCTTTACGATGTGCGACTTCTTCGGGTGGTCCGGTGTACGCTTCGGCTTGTTACAAGCCATTTTGGATTTGTCAGCTTTAGCGGCCATCACACTTCCTCGAAAAATACAGTTAGTGTCGTACCTGCTGGTACAGTCACATATATACCCTGTGTAAACAATACACCGGGTTCAGGAATAGGTAAAACATCAGTTTGCTTGCCGTACACCTCGTACCGGTACGGTGTGAGGCCACCGACAGAACTGGTCTTTGAATTGTAGAACTCGTAAGTCGAGTCACTTGAGACTGGGTGGAACACCACAACCTGCTTGATATAAGCACGCTTATCAGTAACGACACCGTCCGCTGTCAACTGAACTGCTTGGACTCCATGATCGACGGTACTCATAAACGCGCTCCTCTTGGTAGAAGGGGGGTCACTAGGACCCCCCTGCCATCATTACAAAGTAACGATTGCTGTTGCCAGAGCCTCAGGCTTAACCACCTTGTAGCCATACACTTGCAGGCCACGGATGATGTTACCGAAGGTTGTCTCTGAACGGATGGTTTCCATATTCGTCATCTGAGATGCGAAAGTCAGACCCATCTTGTGACCAGCGATTACGCTGAACTCAGAACCAGACTTGTTCAGGTTGTGAGAAACGTAAACAGTAAAGCGGTCGATCATACCGAGACGGCCATTGCGCAGAGGCGAAGAACCGTCACCAGTGATAGACGCATCTTTCAGGTCAGACTGCTTAATCATACCGGCCATTTTGGCAGGGATGACCAAGAAGCGGTCACCTTCAGGTGCATTTGCTTCGTCAAGCACTGTGCCCATGTCAACGATAGTGTCGATGACGTTAGACTTAGTCAGTGCAAGAGGAGTACCAGTAACACCAAGGTTGATGTCACCAGAGATGCGACCTGCGGTTGCGCCCTTGTTAGTAGCAGCAACGCCGGGGAGGATGTCAGTCAACACGCGCTGGTCGATCTTGATCTTCATACGCTCGGAAGCGTCCTTAGACCAAGTATCCATCAGGTTGATGTCTGCCTGAATCTGATCCACGTCGTCTTCAACAGCAGCGAAGTATTCGCCTTTGTCGATTACGAGTTGCAACTTTGCCTTGTCCGGATTTTCTACGGTCAAGGTCATGCCTTTCTCGTAGTCGCGGATGGTCAGTTCTGGAGTGGTACGGATGTTGACGGTGTCGCCGTACTGACGAATTTCACCTTCATAGTCCGTGTTAGCAATAGCTGCCAGAACGGTTGCATCGTAGAAGTTTTCGATGAGTTTGCCCGACCAAATCTCGGGAATGAAGTTGCCGGTGTAGTCTACAGAGCGGCCTGATACGACTGGAAATGCCATGATTTAGCTCCTTGTTTAAGCAGTGACAATGCGACCTTCCCGCTGTGCGGCGAAGATGTCGCGTTCTATTCGGCCACGCTCAGTTTCACGACCTTTGAACTTACCCATCCGAACATCATTAAAGAACTTCTTAATGTCGTCGGTTGTGTAGGTTTGGCCTTCACTTGGCATTGCTGATGGGCTAGAGCGTCCCCGCCCCGGTGCCACCTGCTTCTCCAACTGTGAAGCCTGAGCCTTCCGATTGGTTTGAGCAACTGACCTACCACTTGCCTGCTCCCAAGCACTAAAGAAACTAGCTACGCGATTTACGTCGAGGTTTGCCTGAGCGTCCTCTAAGTAAGTCTGACGGCTGATTCCCGTTAGCGGGTCTACCTCCAACAACCAAGACTGGAAGTCTGTGTCGTCGTTAATATCCTGCCAGTTAGGAACCTTACTGGAGAGAGTCCCCCAAAACGCCTGCTCGGTGCTTGCTGCCTGCTTCTGCGATAACTGATGTACCTGAGGTACTACGCTAGCCTGCAACTGCCGTAGTTGCGCTTCCAGCTGGGCTACTCGGTGGTTTGCTTGTGAAACCTCCTCGCGTGCTGCTCGACGCATAACGTCAATCGAATCTCCATACTCCTCTAGGTCTTTGTCGGTAATCAAAGGATTATTCGACGCGGGCGCTTGAGGCGCTGGTTGGTTCGACAACTGCGACAACAGCTGTTCCAACTGTGAAACTCGGGAAGACAAATCACGATTCTGCGCGTTTAAGCGCGGAACGTCTTTGTTGTACATCCCTTGCAGTGTTTTGTATTTCTGCCTCCAAGATTCTTCATCTTGAGTGTCTACCTGTCCTTGCTCCTCGGTAGTAGACTGAGGTGCTTGTTCATCTACACTGTTGGCCGCAGTTTCCTCTACGCGGTCCTCACCCTGCCCCTCAGGAGCCTCGACCTCAGGGGCCTGTGCTTCCTCAGTTACAGAGTTGAGTTCCTTGTACAGTTCCTGTACCGCCTCAGACTGTTTACGAACTTGCGCTGGTATTGCCATGTTGAACGCTCCTATCGGTGTGCGTGATTACAAGCAGCTGTCATTTTGACTTTGCCGCGATTTCGGGGGACTCGCTAATGAGCTTAGAAAGCTCTGTAAGAACCTGACACCGTCCCTGTGCAAGTGTCACGTTCTGTGCGACGCTAGGTAGCTGCTCCAACTCGTGCATACGCCATTCCTGCAACCACTCAGTGATTACTGGATATTGGCGTACCGACGTTGCCAGAGCCTTAATAACTTCAGGAGAAGGCCGAATCATCACGCCCTCCCTGTGTCGCGGTTACTAACGATGTTGCCATCCATCCCACCTTTAGGTGATCCGTCGGGTTGAGTCGGTGTACCGCCCGCACCAGCTTGTTCGGCTTTCATTGCCTCAAGCTGCATACGCGCCGATATACGCGTCTGGTAACCTTCCTTCTCCCTAGATGGAACGATGTCATCCACCGGCATTTGCAACCCTTTAGCCACTTCACGAAGAATCGCTGCACGGCCTTCCTTACCAACGATCTCCATGTCGATCTGATTGGCGGTTGCGTTAAGAAACTCAAGGCGGCGCATGTTGACTGTCTCTTTAACAGCCAAGTTAACTGCACCTTTAGCCATAATATCTACGTCACCCTTGATGCTCTCGTCCTCGTCGTAACGCATGTTGTAGACGAACTGACGGTGTACCACGGGTTTGATAACGTCACTGTCGATGTGCATGACGACTTGGCGGATACCTTTACCCGCAGCGCCCATAAGCATCGACAAACCAGAAGAAGTGCGACCAGCGCCCTGAACGTTTAAGTCGCCGTATACATAAGACGGGATACCAGAGTGGTCGTCGGCCATCTTACTAAAACGATCATACACACCTAGGAGTGTGTTGGCGTTGTCGTCAGGTTGCGTAAAACGCACAGCTGGCGCACTGGAACCTAGCGGGTCGTTAGTGACCTGCCAAATTTTCCAAGGATGGAGTTGCGTAATGTCTTCGTTCGGCGGGATGCGCTCAAGATTAACCTCCACTTGAGGACCGCTAGAGATGCCCATGTTATTAACCAGCGCACGCGCAGCTGCATTACAAACGCCCTGTATATCCTCGATGATTTCCGGGATACCGCTACCCCAGAACGAACCGGGACGCTTGATAAACGAAGTCTTCGCGTATGGCTTCTCACCCAGCGGGTCATAGTTGAGGACAGCTTTGATAACGTAGTTACCAACGAGCCAAACATTTGCATCGTACTCACGAGCTTGGTCTTCAATTTCTTCTTCATCTACGCCCCACTCTACAAGCATACGGCCTGTAACCTTGCCCCAGAACTCCAGTGCGTCGAACACTTCAGTCGGGCGGTTGTAGGACTGGAACTTGCGCTCCTGCTCATCCTTGGCCAACTCTACATCTTCGCTAATCCAAGAAGTACCGTTGCCGATCTCTAGGACTTTGCGGATTGCAGCGTCGTCATACCCCGGAACACCGATCAAATCGGCTAGCTCCGTACGGCTCAGCGGGTGATGCTCGAAGATGTAGCCATCGTCGATGTTAGTAATCCCCGGCTCAGGATAGATACGGAACGGGTCAACGCGCTCAAACTCAGGTGCGATAACCTCATCCGCCTGTACAGTAGTACGGCCATCGGCCCCGCGCACATACGCCAGCTTACGCTGACGACGTACCACCGGCCCCTTGAGGAACGCGCATGGGTACGTCACTAGGTCAGTGATAAAGTCGTTAAACGACTCAGCCCAGCCGCCTTGGGCGAACTGGTCACTGATCTTGATCTTCATCTTCTTAGCGCGGGTATCTGCCTCTTGCAGCAGCTTAAACCGGTAGTCTTGGGCCAGCATCTCGCGCATTTCCGCCATTTCATTAGGCGTAGGCGCACGACCGCCAGCTTCAATCATCTCACCGACGCGCTCAGCAAACAGCATCTGCACTTCGGCGGTCTGCTCACGAGACAAGTCAGGGATTGGTGTAGGCTCAATATCCCAAGGTGGGGTACCAGAATCCAGCAAGATGTCGCGCAGCCAGCTCTCCGCAGCACGACACTTGACCTCAGTAATCATCATGTAGATGTCTGAGCCGCCCTGCTCGTGAATCTGGCGTAGCTTATCTGCTTCGTATTCACCGTTGCGCTGGCGCAAAGCACGCAGCATGATGTTCTCAATAGGCTTCTTGGACTGACGCGCAGCGTCCCAACAAGCCCGTAGATGCGCCGCAAGGCCAAGAATAACGCGGTCATTCTGACGCGCCGCGAGTTCTTTCTCGACCAGCTCTTTCTCTCGACGTACGAGAGTTGCGTTATCTACGACTTGCAGCATTACTTAAACCCCTCATCTTCCGATGTGGTCGCGTTTCTAAATGTGTTGACGCGGAATATATCACCCTTTGCGGCCCCGGGAGTCATGCCGACATTAAAAGAGCCAGTTGTTGTGGCGTCTTTGATCGTCTGCCGCTCGACCGAGTCAGGCGCAAATGTAGGCGCGACATCAGTTGCTTGGATACCACCTTGACCACGCGCATCACGGCGACCACCGTATTCCGTCTTGGCCTGCTGGAGAATCTTACCTTCGACCGCTGTTGGGTTTACGACTTCGTTAGGAGCCGCTGCACCAGCGCGGATGTACTCATTGGACTGACGACGGCTATAGGCCGCATAGCGTTTTTCGTTTAGGGAATTTGCCTCATCTGCAAACTCAGCGCCGTAATACTTTACTTCACCGGGTTTTTCGACTTGCGTAACTTTAGGAATCTTCCACTTGTTATCAAGAGAAGTTTTAGGCGCCTTAGCCCAGTCGACAACCTTGGTGTCGTACTCGGTATAGGTAATACCGCGCCCTTCCGCGTTTCTGGTGTCGACCTTCTTAGCCACTAGATGTCCTCCTCGTCCATATCTTTCATATCGACGTAGGTATCTTCATCGTTTTTGTCCGAATACACAACGCCGCCAGACTTGTAAGGTTTAGCCTGTTCCCAGCGACCAGTAGTATCCATCTTCGGATTATCCGAATAAACCGTGTGAGGTTTCCCCTGTCCACATTTCATCATCGTACTCCAACGAGTTTGACTTACCATCATTTATACATGTCAACAAGTATACACGCAAGTCATAAAAGAAAACCCCCTCTGGGGCAAACAGAGGGGGTCGATCACTATGAGGCACATAGTTGGGTTGGATCGTCGAGATGACAACGCCACATTATCAAGTCCAGCCAGCGGCTGCAACCCTTTTAACGTCGCGCTTCTGTAGCATCATAGCACCTTCTCCGGCGGTGCCAACGTGCAACATAAAATATTGTAGCGCTTCGGCAACGTGCGAATGGCTGTTCTTCTCAATCGTCCCGTTCTTAGCGTGGAACCGGTAGCCACCCATCATCGCGGCCTTGAGGCGTGTACACCTCTGGTCAACTATGAAGGCGCTATCCCCGTCAACTTGGCGCATCAGGAAGTCGTCCACCGCAGACAAACGTGCTGACACATTGTTGGTCTTGGCCGGTAGAACGCGGAACCCTTCAGCTTTAATGATGTCCACCGCGCTGCGCTCATCGGTCTGCGCCCGCTGCACACCGGCTGGGTCAACAATAATAAGGATGGGCGCGCCGGAGAACCGCTCGTAAAGTAACGGCTTCAGTATCGTGCGGACGAAACGCTGTATCCCCATGTCGAAGCTGACTGCCTCGTCGTAAATCAGCACCCGCCCGCGTGGGTCTTGTTGCCCTATCACAGCGGCGGGAGTCAAGCCCAAATCCATCCCGACCACGATGGGCCGGATCGAATTAAATATCGGCGTCAAGTTAGGGGCCATGTGGTAGTCAGGCCGGAAGTATTTGTAGACAGGCGTACCCGCTGAACTCAGGCCATACTCGCCGTCGATGTACATCCGAATGTACTCGTCCGACCGGCCCTGCGTGTCGTAGTACCCGTCAGGCAAGTTCTCAATATTCTCAGCAAACGCGCTGCGGCCCGACGGCTGCTTGAATACGTCCCACCCGTTGTCGTTAGGCGACACACCGTCCTTGGGGTCCAGCTTCTCCATCTGGTAGTACCACCAAGTGTCCATGGTCGGCGGGTTGGTATCCCCCCACATCCCGAACCACGTTGGACCGCCGTCTTTGGCAGACGGGAAACGCCCGATACGTTTAGACATCGCGTCCACAATGTCAGGGTGAATGTCTCGACACTCGTTAAACCACGCGAAGGTAAGTTCGAGTGAGTTCAAGTTAGCAACATCGTCCGCGTCGTCCAGCGCACGGAACATAATCTCACACTCGACATCGCCCACCTTAAAGAAGTAGGTCTTGGTCGTGCGCATGTAATCGCCGCACACCCCCGGCGGGAACCAGTCCAAGAATGTCTTGATGGTCGTATCCTGCAACTGGCGCGCCGTCTCACGGACAATAGCCGCCCGCGTTTTACGCACGCCCTGATCGTTTGGCTCCTGCAAGGACGCCCGACGCACAATCTCAAACGAGGATGTCACGGACTTGCCGGAACCTACCGGCCCCATCAGTACGCGCATCTTCGCGTCCGACATCATAAACTTCTCGCCGGTAGGCGGTGGCGTGTAGTTAATATTAAGAGCCATTGTATTCGTCCAACGCAGTTATATCGCCGCAGAACCGGCACCACTTGTAATCCACCACGCCGTCTCCGCAGTGCGGGCAATGCTCAGTGTCCCGCTCGTCTACAACCAAAATCAGGCGGTAGGCGCAGGGTTTGTCTCTCTTAGCCTTAATAATTTTCGTGCGGAACGAAACGCCCGCATGCTCCAACTCGGAGCGAACCTCGTTGTACTCAGGCAGACTATAGAAAACAGCTGTCGGCGACCCCTCGTAAAACTGAGAGAACTTAGCCAATGTCCGCGATAAGTCTGGGTTCGTCTTCTGGCTCGGCGTCAATGTAAGTCGCGTCGTGCTGTTGACCCCCGAGGTTAATTGTAATTTTAACTCCGCCACCTGCGCCCTCCGTCACAACGTCATTCTTAGGCTCAAGCCCGCCCCACTTAACTGTAGATTTAATGAGGTCTGCTTTTACGGCTGGCGAAACATCCGGACTGTGAATCAATGTCCACGAGGTTGTCAGGAGTTCTTCTGCCTGTGCCCTAGCTTTAAGTTTGAACGTCATACCCTTTTCACGGATTTCGTCGCGGTATGACTCCACCTTCTTCAGAAAGACTGGGTCTTTATTGAAGACAATAAGTTCAGACGCAGTGATACCGTGCCGGTTCTTCACCTCGTCTAAGGTCTCACCGCTGCCTTCGAGTAGCAGTGCTAGATCGAAAGCCAGTCGGTCGGACCATTTGGTATGTTTCAACGGTAGTGTGTCCATACTCCCAATGTAGTTGGATCGTTACGCCCATGTCAAGCGGGTGGAGGACAGGCACTCTCCCGTTTGGGTGGCAACTGCGAAGATACGGGCTGGGAGACGCAGCCCTGTACCTGTCCCCCGAACCCACACTATAACAAAAAGCTGGGCTGTCAAAACTTTACACCTTCTATTTTTCGGGTCTTGTTTTATGAGGTTTACTTATATGGGGGCGGGGGGTCGCGCGCGAATCCATGTGCCCCCCTCCCTGCCCCATGCGAGCGACTGCCTGACGGCGCGCGAGCGCACCCGATAGGGCAGGCGAAACGCCCCTGAAATAGGGCATACTTTACATTCATGTCAATTTGAAGCAGTCTGAATTTGTCGACGGAATCACCGCCGACGGGGCGACAGCCCAACGCTCTTTGACAATTTGGGTTTAACTGGAGAAACGATATGTCTCGTATCTTTGAAGGTAATGTGTCGGTGTATCAGAACACCAAAGGTGAAATCGCTCTGAAGCGTGATGCTGAAGGTGCTTGGAACGCTGACAATGCCAGCCAACTCTACGCCAAGTGTTTGGAGTTGTCCAAGAAGCTGAAGAAACCACTTTACAAGTGGAGCTTCTTCAAAGCTGAGGGTGGCACGGATGTTCTCTTGATGGCGGACCGCTTCGGCAATCCACGCATCACGATACTTCCACCACAGTCTGACAAGCCTGCTAAGGCTAAGATGACGAAACTGGCATAACCCCTCGGTCCCCTCGCAAGAGGGGACCACTTCTCAAACTGGAGGAAACTATGAAAGTAGAGAAGCTGAGACGCTACTGCGTCAACTGGGTAGAGTTTGGAACACTCTACTTCCGCTGGTACAAGACTGAAGGCGGCGCTGTAAAGTTCGCTGAAAGCCTACTAGCAGACGGAATCCAAGACGTAGCAGTCTGGAAGAAGTAAACCACAGGGGAGGCGCAAGCCTCCCCGCCTTACACACTGGAGTGAAAACTATGAAAGTACTACATCATATCGGACTGACCACAATCATCATCGGTTTCTTAATCATGATGGGCGCAGCTGGAACATCGGACATCGACCCAACTGTGACACTGTGGGAGCTACTGTTCTACGCGCTAAGTGGAATGGCACTCATGGTACTAGGCGCGCTACTAGCACACAGAACCATGGACTAACTAAGAACTGAGAGGGGCGAAAGCCCCTTTCTTTTTGCCTGTAAAGTTTGTTTCTTTTGTTTGTTAGTGAGTTCCCATACGTCGGGGGGTATCGGCACCATGTCAAATCGCGCGTTACATGCGTCGTGTAAACTTAATATGTAAAGTATCGGGTAATCCAGTGTCTATCTACACTATCTACGGGACTTTACGTCAACTTACGCACGTTTTATATACCATTACTTTACACTTGACAGACAGTAGAGCCAGATAAATCAAGGGTTTACACCATATGTGTATAGTATTACTATCTACACTATCTAGTTTATCTAGTAAAAATCAATACATCACGCTCCAAATTTGATGAACCCAGAAATATTATGAAATCGGCGTAGCACCACATTACCTCGAAAAAACTAGATAGTTTAGATACTTCTCTCTAACCCATTGAAACTGCTCACGATTTTACTATCCAACTTTCTATCCATCTGACAATAACCTTACAGATAACTTGAGACCCTCTTAGATAGTCTTAGATTACTTTACATGCCTCGCTTTCTCTGTGTACGGGGGCAAACTTGACAATCGGGCGGCGGTCGGCGAGTCTGGTGGGGCTTCGGCGGATTCGTTTCACGAATTTCACCAAGCGTTCTCAACCAATCTCATAAGGAGCTATATCATGGCTAAGATTTACGAAGGTAATGTATCTGTATTTCAAAACACTAAGGGCAAGATTGTCATCAAGGCTGACCCTGAAGGTCAGTACAATGGCGAGAATGTCAATGACCTTGTAAAGGTTATGACTGAAGTCGGTCGTGCAAGGAAGGCTGAAGTAAACTTCTTCATCCCTGAAGGTAAACTTGGTGACAAGAACCTTACAGCAATGCTGTTAACTAACCGTTGGGGTCAGCCCTATGTAGCGTTCTTGCCAGAGCGTACTGGTAACACTGCATCTAAAGCTAAGCCTATCAAGTTGGCTTAATCATTCGGGGTACCTTCGGGTACCCCATAACTTTCATGTGGAGGATATGAAGCATGACATACTACAACTTCTCAACTGGTGACGTAGAGATACGTCGTATCACATGTATCTACGAGCGTAATGGTTACGCTGATCGTATCGCTTACCTGTCAAGTCTCGCTGAAGACTTCGGTTTACCTGTTCGGTATGTAACCTCAATCGCCAATGTACTTGGTCCAGATGATGACTTCGATGGTCTCATCTCAATGCTGTCGGAAGTATCCAATGCAGTGATGTGTAACCCTGACATGGAGGATGAGTTGTATGCCAAGTACGGCGAATGAGTGTGTCCGCTGTCACGGCGAGGTAAACCCTCGCCGTTTTTCATTGGGGTATGACACTTGCCTTATCTGTGGTGAGCATGAAGCTCGGCAGGTTAAGCACTGTGTCGCTCCACTTCACAAATCCAATTACATGGTCTTCACCAACAAGGAAGACTTGAAAGGTATCAACAACAAGGGAGGTATTGTCCGATGATGAGGTTGCTTCGATACATTCACTCGTTACCCACTGGCGTAAGGTATGCCATCTGGATGACGTACGGCATGGTTATGGGAGGACTTATGGCATGGCTATTAAGTCTTTAATCATCCGTCTGCTGTCAGCGGTAGGTTACGGCTTGGTGCTTGTAGCCTTCTGTCTGATGTTCGTATTCGCAATCATCAACTTCATGTTGGGTTGCGAGACTTG
>Ga0180432_10009694_pt1 | contig 11686 bp, 22 predicted proteins | sample SS_ome_10_FD_132414 | JGI IMG/M metagenome (GOLD analysis project Ga0180432, IMG submission 132414) | Hypersaline lake sediment archaeal communities from the Salton Sea, California, USA - SS_1_MS_2 metaG | ecosystem: Environmental > Aquatic > Non-marine Saline and Alkaline > Hypersaline >... | reverse complement strand
TGCCGGGATCGCCCACCGACAGCTTCGGGTCGCACTTCAGAAGGTGAAACGGCACCTCGCGATGATGATTAAGGACGGCCTTCTTGCCGATCCAGTCAAGCGTTGGCATTCTTCTCTGTTCCTCTCGGGCGGCATGTCATGCCGCTAATTACTTTCGAAGCTCTTCCGGATAAGCGGCTTCGCCTTCTCCAGATCATCCAGATTGCGTATGGTCAGTTCAAGGTTGCCGGTCGTTACTCATTCTCACTCATCCCAAACTGTCGGCGCTTGAAATTCCCATACCATGACGCAGAGATCATCTCTCCATCCATCATCTCTATCTCCGCCGTATCCGCAGACATGACGGCCTTCACCTGTGGCGTACCGGCGTAAATCTCCACAAGTTTTGCCTTAGTGAACCGATACTTGTTTTTCCCGATCATCGTACCGCGCTCTGCTGTGAAGATGCTCGCCAAATTGCCCTCTGTAAATTTTCCAGATGACACACGCGCAAGCTCACATTCAGTCGGCGCTTTTTCGTATGCTATCTCGATATTTTCCTCACTCGTGAGAAACTGGTCTATTGCGCCACCGAAGGCAAAACCAACACAAACACCAATTGACATACATCCAATGGAAAGGACCAGCCATTCAAACTTATCAAGAGTCCGCATGTGTGACATGAATTTTCTCATCATCTAACCCTCTTCCATTGCTTTGACTTCTTCTGGTGCATCTGAAAATCGAACCAAGGAAACTGTTCGGCAGCACACTTGAACTTGACCTCCGAATCCTCACGAATGAACCCACCCTTGACCTCGTGGATCTCAACGATCATCCCTTTCCCTATCACAACAAAATCAGGAGTGTACCATGTCTTGTCAGCAAGCCGGAACTTCATCGACTCATATTTGTAGTCGACGATTTCTCCAGCTCTGCGAAGCAACTCAAGCCGTGCGGCATACTCCGCCTCTGTCTTGTTCATGCGCCCCGGCACTGTCTGTCCTCTTGCTAAGCGTCTCATCAACCTTCCCCCTCCTCACTCGCAGTCAGTTCATCAACGACCTTGTTGTCGTACTCTTCCTTGACTTGGATAAGCGGTGTCCAATCAATAGCCCAGTTATCTTGGACAGTTTTCCGGCTCTGGCTGTGGCTTTGAACAAGTTTGACAAGGGGCTAATCCCTCGCCTTGATTCACTGGCACTTTACCGTCAATACATTTTGAATTAGTGCATATCTTCGGCTCTGGCTGTGGCTCTGGATACCGTAGGTCTGGTGCATCCACGCCTAAAGGCTCCTGCAATGGTAAGTCAGGCGGGGTAGGTGGCCACTCACAATTCCCACCACAGTCTTGCAACACCTCCCCCTCAAAATACCTCGCCTCTGCGCCGCAGTAGAGTTCCATGGCCTCAATCAGATGGTTGATAGCGCAGACATTCCCTATTATGGCGCTATGTTGGTCATTTGCATCTTCGATAATAGACCGCCTGATACATTCTCTTGCTCGTTCAAGAATTACCTTCAAATCTTCTCTGCTCATTGGTCGGCCTCCTTGCTTCCGATCTCCCATTCGCTGCCCTTCCTGAATTTCATAGATCCTCCTCAGTCCGCCCTATCTTTTGGTAACTCCTTGTTCTGAACCTCTCGGTGCCCTTCGCATAGGCGTGTACTGCAGCATGAGAATCGCAACAAAGAGCAACGCAATTCAAGCGACCGCCTCCCGGCCCATGCTCCTCGATTTCCGCTCTCGTTAAAAACGACCGGCATTTTTTGTGATGAAAAGACGGCGCAATGTCGCTGTAAAGACAGGCTCCGCATCTCGCGCATCTGTAATTCTGCTCCGAAAGAACCTGCTGCTTTACTTCGTCAGTAAACTCCACGTTCATTTTAGACACCGACTTCCTCCCCCCTTCTTAACTTGCCGTGAAGAATCATGTCATCACCTTAATGAAACCGCCCCCGCGCTGCTGACAATCAAGGATCTGGATTGAACGCGGGAACGGCTCACAAATGTTTTGAATGATTTCTCCTTGATTATCAGCAACAGCAGTTTACGCTGAAAGTTGCGGTATGTCAAGTTCATTTCGGAAATTCCTTGTATGCAACTCCATAGAGTTTGTCAGTACGCACTCGCCCATTCATGAATCTCTGTTTGAAAAAGAACGCCTTGCCTGCAGCTCTGCACTGACTGAGAAGGCTTGAACCCCAGTCGCTATTGTATGGCCTCTTGTGTGAACCACTCTCACCGCCGGAGATCACCCATTCAACGTGATCGATGTACTTCGACAAGTCGATGTATTCAAGCTGCGGTTCGCACGATACGAAATGCACCTCAGATGACACTTTCAAGAGCAACGGAATGCGCTTGTCTGCCTGCTCCTGATTCTCTGCTGTAACGCCGATCCAGATGTTAGGGCGCGGATGGAATGCAGGCCATGTTTCGTTCTCAACAATGCGTTCCGGGCGCTTCGTCAAAAACATCCAAATAAGATCCGGCCTTTGGAAAATTACTCCCCACGCATCAGACATCAATTCTGGAGAAACCCCCTCGTGGAAAAAATCAGACAGCGAACACACGAACACGCGATCCCCACTCTTGTATTTCTTGCGGTTCAGTGGCGCGTTGAACGTCTTGTCTGAAGACCTGATTATTTCTCTGTCGAAGTCGCCCTTGTTGAATCTTTTCGACCATGCCCGAGCATAGCAGTTGTCACAAGCAGGCGACCGTTTCCCGTCGTCTGGGCAGTTATAGAAGGGTGACCAACTGTGCGTGGCCCAATCTATCTTTGTCTGGTATCCCATTATCGTATTCTCTCCTTCCATTTTCTCTTTGCTACTATCTTGCTGTTGCGTCCCATAACTCCCTCCGTCAAATAAGCCATTCAAACACTGTGGTTGACGCTATTCTGTGGCCTGTTCTGCTGCTCAGCTCTGAAGCGATTGCTTCTAAACTTCTTCCACCCTCAGAGGCGATAGCTTTTGCCATCTCAACTATGGACTTGCTGTATTTCGATGTAGCAGTAACCCATATGTCAACTCTCGGGTGCCTGAAGAACTGGCTGCATTTTCTGCAATAATAATATCCATACTTCATATTGACAAACCCATTAGGCACTATGATTCTCCGCTTTCTCTTTGAGTGCCTGCCAGCGTCACAAAAGCAGAATGGGCACGGAACGTTTTTGAAGTCGTAGTGAATAGATGTCTCTCTCATTTCTCACCCTTCGCAGCTTCAAGTCCGATATTGTTAATCGCCTCTTCAATGTCCTTGCATTTCCGACAAGCGATCTTATTGTGCTTGCGAAGGTTCCCCAGATGAACGTCAAGCCCAACCATTAGTACAGATGGCGTAAGCTCAAGCACGAACTCCTCCGCAACTGCCATGTGGCAATTTACGCAAGTGAAATCTCGCAGAATCATTTTCGGGTATATCTTATTCTTTTTGTCAGCCATGACCATCCTTTCTGCCTATTCAAAACTCAAAGTGCCTTGCGTCTTCGGCAAAGCAAACATCCAGCAATGCACCTTCTTTCCATAAGGCCCGTCTTTCATTCTGCCAGTCTTCACAAGTTTTCCGGCAGTAGTCAGATTCGTTATCGCCCTTCTGACACTGGTAATCGGCACGGAGTTATCAAACACCTTCTGACATACCTCGTGAGGAGCAAAGGCTATCCCAGAGTATTTCCTGAACAGCGAGAGAATCTTGTCCTCCTGAATGTTCGCCTTTACTCGTGACTTCTTCAGCGTCGAACCGGTCTCTTCGTTTGTGTTGTAGTAGGTCATTATTATTCATCCTCAAAAAACACTACGAAAAAAAAGCGGTAATCATAGCACGAATATATTTCACCTGTTCACACCCCATCGATCTGATATGGATAATCAACATCGAAAACCCCAAGCCTTCCACGACATCTATGGAACGGCAGTGGCCTGGCATTCTCAACAACAATTCCATATTCCCCAGTGAACCACTTTGAATCGTGCTCCATCACGCAATCAACGACTTCTGCAATTCCGATTATTCCGCCTCGCTTCAATTCTTTCAAGCTAGGATGAACAACTCCGTAGTAATCAGTGAATGACTTTTCACGACATGCGTGAAGTGTATTTGGCGCGTGTATCAATATTTCCCCGCGATATCTCGTGCTCCAGCACCGGTTCTCAATGTTCTTTCCTGCGAATACAATCGCCCATGCAAATGGCTGGCGAACACTAATTGCTTTCATCTTCAATCGATTCTCCCCTTCGCTTTTTACGGATATTCTCCAATACCTCACGAGCGCAAGACTTCGTCTCAGCAACCCCTCTCATAATCTCATCTTCTGTCGGTGGGATAAATACCGCTTTGCTTTCTGCATCTGACACCCTTCCTAATGCGATTTTAACGTGCTTCGGAGAAACGCCATTCTCGATAATACTCTTAACTCTGGCCTTACGGTTCGCGCTGGGAGATCCAGATTGCTCCAGTTCAGCTACCTGTAGGCAAGCGCCTATCAGAACCCTCGGAGGTACTTTCAGGTTTCGGCAAGACAATTCAAGATGTGTAACGCTCTCAATTTTCACAGCCGCCAGTTCATCTTCCCACTTCTCCAGCCATAAAGAAAAATCAATTTCCATCACCCCCCCTCCCCATTCTGTGATTCACTCTCAGCCTGTGGGGGGGTAGGGGGGGGTGGATCTTTTTGGTTGTCCCTCTTTTTATCTGCCTCTGTCTCTGTCTCTGGATCATCATCCTGACATCGTCCTGATAACATCTTGATATCATGCGGTATCAGAAATCCAGATAATTCCTCTAACGCCTTGTCGATAACGTCTTTAGGCATACGGAGGCGAAATGCGATTTGGTCAACATCTGGAATCAGCCCGATCATCTGCTTATCTTCGGACGCGAGCAACCATAGCCCGATGAGAACCCTGAATGATCGGTCTGATAACACATTGATATCAAGTTGATCCAGAATTTTACGGTGGACTTTTATCCACGGTGGGCATCGGTCTTTGAAGTGCTGGAACAGCTTCCAGTTTTTTATCTTGTAGCCCATCACAGGCTCCTAAAAAGCCGCCACCGAGCTGCTTGACAAATCGAAGAAACTTCGGCTTGAAACTCAGTGGCGGCGAAAAAAGTTATCATTTGGATTTACTCTCCAATTCATCAAGCGAAATCGATAATACTGATTCTTCGCCCTATGTCAACAGTTTTCGGATATATTTTCGACAAAAAAATAACTACCCGTCAATCAACAGTCACAAGGCACCCGCCTAGCCCTGACTGCCTCAAGCATTCAGTATCGAACGGGGAGTACGAGATTAGAACGCTTGGTGCACCTGCTCCCAGCTTTCCTTTGCTGCCGTCTGGCCTGTAGAACTTCAGCCTGCCCTTTAAGAAAAGCAACGAATGCGCTCTACGCCATACCTGCGCATGAAACCCTTTCGTCTCTGTTCTGGCAAAAATCAGGGCGATGCCGTTGCCGTGGTCTGCCAGCCTCTTGACCCACTTGAAAGTCTCAAGGCCATAGGGCGGATTGAGCCATACCCTGCCATGCCACTCTTTGTTGAACCCGTCGTCCCTGATTGTGTAGTGCTTTTTCGCTGTGTCCCACGGCCTGTCGATAGGCGAGCATGGATCAAGGTCGAACTCTCCGCAAGCCTTTACGATCTCTGGTGGCGTAAGCCACTCAATACTGTTTTCGGTGTTAGGGTTTAGGTTTTTCATCTTCCTTCTCTCTTCTCAGGTATAACCCCTCATACTCTTGCTTGAACCGGTTAAAGCACTCCCAGTCTTTGTCTGTCAACTCACGGTCAACTGAGCCGGGTAGTCACTTCTGCGCGACTATCTTGTCCTTCTCCTGTCCTACCTTCTTGAACTCTGATAAGATGATTATCTCATCACCGGGCGATACCAGTAAAGAACACGGTTGCCCATCAAGTATCAGTTCAAGTTTCATTGCTTGCCTGACAACAAACTTCCGGCCCTGTGGCTGCGGCTGCTGATTACTGCAACCAACTGTACTTATTAGTAATATCGCTGCTAGAATGTATTTCATTTTTGCTCCTCCTCACACGCGGTCAGTTCTTGCCATTTTTTTCACGTTGTTGTTCGTGCCAGTCTCCGCTATCAATTTCTGCCAAAAGCGGTCTGCTATCCTTGCCCCTGCTGCCTGATTTAACTTGCGGCACGTTTGGTGCATAATCATCACCGCCGCATATTTCACGACCGATAGCCTTTAATTCTGCTCGCCCCATGCACCGATGCTTGTCGCACGCTGGACACCGTTGGGAACCGGCCTGTATAATGCTGTCGCAGAAGCGACATACGATTGTGCCGTCTTTGTATACTTTGCTGTATCCTTGTTTCCTTACCTTGCATACCTTCATCACTCATCCTCGCTCGCAGTCAATGAATCTACCTTCCTCTCAATGTCAATTAACTTCTCAACAATGAAGGCTAGTGTTGAGTCCCAATCCAGTCTCTTTCTGACCTTTTGCCCATTGAGCCTGAGCCACTTATGAAGTTGTTCTCGTTCTTTTTTTAGTTCGTCAAGCTGTGCGGTTATTTCAGCACATACTTGTTCAATTTCTGTTGTGTCAACTCCATTTGCCGACTTGCGAGTGCTTTCGAGATTTAATTGGTGTCTTCGGTATTTCATGCACCTTGCTTTCTCGTCAAGCTCTTCAATTCGCTCTAGTGTTTTTGCGCGTTCTCTTTCCCTGTCAAGGTCTCCACCATATGCAGCACCTCCGGCAACACGCTTCGCAACCCTATCAATAGGTTCCAATTGATATACTTCAAGTCTCCCCATTATCTGTCTCCTCATCGTATGTCAACATGACATCTCCAAAACGGGCGCTTCACGCGAACGGCCACAATGCCGAACGTGCAAATGTGCGCGAAGCGCCCGAGTAACGACTACTTCTCAGATTCGATTTTTGCTCTTATCTTTTCAAGGACATCGCCCATCATTACCTCGTGCTCTGCGACCGCTTCAGGTTCTACCTTGTCGTGGAATGGCAACTCTGCGAGATTGTATTCTGTCAGCAGATCGTCAATCTCCTGCTCATAAGTATCGTAGAGCGAACAGAGAGCTTTATAGTTCTCCCGAACAATCTCTTTCTCAGGCTCTTCCTCTTCAACTGCCTCCTGCTTGTCAGGTTCGCTTTCGGCTTCAGGCGTTTCCTTCGGGGGTTTCACCTTGCGCTTCTCGATTTCATCAAGCACGGCCTGCGCCTTCTCGCTCGGCTCATCTTCCAGTACCGTGGAATCCACCTCGCGGATGTCGTTGGCTTCATCCTCGTCCATGATCCCGCTGATACCAAAGGCAATCCTGCCACACTGCATCAGAGCCTTGTGGCGCAGCATTCTACGGGGCATCCCCTTCCACGGTTCGGTATTCCTGAAACACTCCTCGTAATACTCTGTGACCACAGTAGGCCGAGAGCATGACTTGCGATACAGCGTACAGGTCACAGACAAAGGCTTTTTCCCGCTGGGATGCTCCTCGTAGCCAAACTCCATACCGTCGAAGTCTTTGTTGCCACAGATGAGTTTTGCCCAGCCGTCAATGCCAACGACCGTCTGGATGCCACCACCCTTTTTCGGAAACGCGTGGATCTCTCTCAGAATAGGATTCAGCCCGTATTCCTTCGACACCATGAGAAATGCTGCAACGTCCTCCGGCGTTGCGCTGTTTGGCATGACGGTGTTTTTGATTACTGAATAGAACTTCGTAGGCTCCAGATTGAACTTGCCTGCCAGCAATGCCACGAGTCCCTGTTTCTTCTCTTGCTTCATGACTTGATTTTCCATGACTTTCCTCCGGTCATAAATAAATGCTACGACATGCGCTCAGCGCCCCACTTCTTAGCGGGAACCAAAAACCTACGCGCAGTAACGGTTCCTTTTGAATGCTTCACAACGGCATCCTCGTATCCCTCGACGTTCTTGAACTCTGCGGCGACATCTTTCCAGCTTGTCCTGATACTGTCCTTCGGCTTCCTGTAGGTGATTTTGTACTCGCCCTGAATGCCTTCGGCATCGTCGATCAAGAGCTTTACCTTGTGGGCAAGCTCATCATAGGCATCATCGGCAGCGGCACAGACAAACCACTGCTCCTTGAGCTGCGCGAGAAGCGTTTTCTCTTCTGCGGTAGCAACACGAACCCCGCTCTTTGGCTCCATGGTTGCTATGTCCACCGGCAAATCATCACCGACAACATACAGATCCCAGAACTCCTTCTCCGCCACGATCATCTTCTCGATAAACTCATCATTGCGGAGAATGCGATACATCTTCACATCCATGTCCTTGACGCGAGAGACAATAAAGTCATCGGCCACCCCGTCTTTCGCCATTCCAACGAGAATATCAAAGACCCCCTCATCGGCTATCAAGGCGCACACATCGCACCACTGGCGACCGGTCACGGCAAGCTGATGCTGCGCCTGAATGAAAACGGTGTCCGGTATGTCTTCAGTATTCGAATCGCCGTAATCGTCTGCAGCCCATTTGTTCACAGTCTTGATCTCAAGAAGCCCGATCTGGTCGATTCCCCGGTCAGGCGTTGCAGACATCCATTCGTGATCTGGATGAACTACAGTCCCATATTCGGCAAGATCCTCGATTCCGGTGATTTGCGAATATGCCATGGCGACATACTTCTCAAGGATCTGTCCGCGCTCTGCATACTTGCTCTGCTCTGAGTCAGGCAGTTTGCCTTTCTTGTCAAGCGCGAGATCGCGGGGTGTTCGATATGGAGAAAGGCCAAGAGCGATAGGGGCATCGCTTGCGCCCAACGTCTTTCTGCGCATCTCCAACCATTCGGTTCTGCTCATTTCTGATGCTGTCATTTGATCCCTCCGGTAAAAATGTTTCCCGTGAAACTATTTCTTCCATCCCATGCGGTCGCACAGTGACCTACGAACAAGCGCCATGACGCTACACCCATCCGCTGAAGCCCGATCTCGCATTTGAGCAAGCTCATGCTCAGACACATAGACATAAGACCTTCTGCACCTCCGAAGCTCAGCCGGGAGCTTTGGACGCCCTCGCTTACGCTTCTCGCTTACAAACCTTCTTTCTTTCACGATTGCCTCCTCTCAGATAGAGTAAAAACTACAATATTCTACACCCGCTTATATGGAAAGTCAAGATATATTTTTACCTCCTGTAATCTCTTTTGCGATTGTTCGGTATCCGGGGAACCCAAGGTCTGCCAATGCCTCTGTGCAGTCGTTGAGGAAGGCGAGAATGCTTTTCTCTCGGGCTGCAGCTATCGCCGCTTCGTCATACTCCTCATCAAACTCCTGCATGTAGTCTTCCAGCCAAGTTCGATGTTCTGTTGACAGAAGTGGGTCTGCAATCTGCTCTATCGCGTCTTTATGCGAAAGACCGTTTGCATCTTGCCACTCATTGAGATATGCAATCTTGTCTATTACCTCTCCAGAGCCTTCGCATTCCTGACATTCGCGGCGTGATTCCCCACTCCCACGGCAGCTCCGGCAGGTAGACCCATCAGTCATCCCCTCACCAGATCCATTACAGGATGGACAATAGCCGTCTTCCCAGCCTGTTCCATCGCAACGCTCACACTCCATCATCGGATACCACGTTCTGCCAATATAGGCCATTGATTCCATGACTTTCCCTCCATCAGCACAATTGCCACTCATTATTCTACACCCTCATAAATACAAGTCAAGCCTGTTTTCAGTTATTTTCTGCGCAAGTGATTGATACGACAGGCAGTTACGGGGAAAATACTCGAGTTTTTTGTGAAAACTGCCTGTTTTTCAGGGACCCCGGCCTTCCGGCTTGCAGCCTACAGGCCAGATTTGCCCCAGCCTGACGCTGTGTTTCGCCCCTGCTGCGACATCTCGGCTCTCGCGGGTGATTGGACGCTATGGCTGTCCGATGGCTTACAGGCGATTTATGGGCTTCGTTTGCGATTTGGCTGGGCATTTGGCCCCGGGCCAAAGGGGGGGGCCAAAGGGGATTGCCCCCCTGACCGGTGGAAAGCTGGGTGGGCTTCGCAGAACTTTTTTTGGGGTTGCTGCGCGGTCAGGGAGGCGTTTGACTCAGGTAAAATAGGGATTTTGTGAGTTGCGGTATGGTTGTCAAGCGACTAAATTATTTTTTTCTAAAAAAAACGCCCCCATCCACCAGACCGGAGGGATCAGAAACTGGCTTCAGGGGGCGCAAAATGCTATTCCGCAAGGGAATCTGGGATAGTCTCAGCTCCAACAAGCGAATATGGCAGGGTGTAATTAAGTGCATCGCGGAAAAAGCTCTGAATCGTGCCATCATCCGAAACAGTACATGCTGCGACCAGAAACAAATCTCCGACAGCATAGTCGATAGCAAGAACAAGCTCGATGTCCGCATCAGTAGCCAAAACATCGATGCTGATTGTTCCGCTCAATCCAGAGCTATTGTCCTCAATCAATGCCTGATCGCCTGTCGTCGTATAGTTCACATGCCCAACCGCGTTTGAGTCTGCCGTTCTGTCTGCAGCCGATGGGTACAGAGTAAGCGTATAATTGCCATAACCGTCATCTTCGACAAAGACATAGACCTTGCCTGACGAATCGCAGTTGGTGCCGTTCACCCCGCCTGAGATTGAGGTATTTGTCTGATCGAGTATGCCGCCTCCATCGTTTATGTATTCGATCGCCGGTTGCGTAATAGTGAAAGATAGCCCCCCGGCATTGTAGAGAGTCCCGGTCGTAACGACATCAGAGATCAGGCCATTCCACATTGAATAGAGCCGCCATGTGTCAGCTCCGGTAGATGCCCGAGTGCATTCAATCCTGAAGATATCGCCATTCTCAAGCAATTGAGTTGGGGTTACCTGACCGTACACGCCGGCAGCATCATCGATATGAAGCGAACCCGAGCCGTTGAAGGTCACTGCTCCGGCAGACACGGCGTTCCCATCGACAGTCTGGCTATCGTTGGTCATATCGTCATAAAGAACGTCCAGAAGCGCGGCAAGCGTCTTATAGGTGCTGCCAGAGATCGGCGGGTAGATGTATTTCAGATATGCCTGAACGAACTTCACCGCCTCTGCCTGCGATGACTTCTCTTTGATACTGGTCTGGTTGTAGACCTTGATTGCTTTTCCGATAGTACCAAACACACCAGCACTACCCCATGTAATCGCCATGATTCATTTCCTTTCCTATAAACTCACATTGAAAACTGAGATATTACTAAAGTTGCCCAGCATTGGATATATTGCCGTGCCGTAGCCATGAACTTGAGATTCGCCTTCTCCATCTTTTGGCTCGAACTCCATTTTATCCATCCACAGCCTATTGTTCTCCGTGTCAAGATAGCATATCCCATACAACGGATAGAATATTGTCGGCTTTGTCACTGGTGCATCTGAAGTCTGAACTTCATACTGGTACAAGAACTGTCCGCCAACAAGCCATAATCTGTCATTAAGAGAAATCATGCGGAATGCTTTGTATGCGTTTGACTGGTAGTTGCTTGATGCGGGAGATACATCATCGATATACGTCGAGAGACCATCGTAACTCTGTATAGTTACACCATCCCAAGAGAACAGGCCGAAGGTATCACCAATATGTGTTGCCGCATTAAAGTCGCCAGCAATGAATATCTTGTCGTCATGGAAGCAGTATGACCGTATCGCTTCAATGTCCACTCCAAATCCAAAGGCTGTTGGCTTTGCTCCATCGTTGTATT
>Ga0180432_10009693_pt1 | contig 11686 bp, 10 predicted proteins | sample SS_ome_10_FD_132414 | JGI IMG/M metagenome (GOLD analysis project Ga0180432, IMG submission 132414) | Hypersaline lake sediment archaeal communities from the Salton Sea, California, USA - SS_1_MS_2 metaG | ecosystem: Environmental > Aquatic > Non-marine Saline and Alkaline > Hypersaline >... | reverse complement strand
TGGTAAAGTGGGCAGCTTCTAGCGAAGAATACTACGAAATTCATTATGATAAGGATTTTGCTATAGAAAAAGGTTTACCCGGAATTGTCTGCCATGGGATGCTATTAATTTCTTTTCTGGGACAAATGATAACCGATTGGATCGGACCCAGGGGAACGCTCAAGAAACTAACTACCAGCAACCGAGCACTAGCTATTCCTAACCAGGACTTAACCTGCAAGGGAGTGGTAACCAAAAAGTACACCGAAAATGGGGAGAATATTGTCCAATATGACATATTCCTGGAGGATTCCAAAGGTGAAAAATGCATAACTGGCTCAGCACTAGCTACATTGCCGAATCATGACACCTAATTCTTAATGCCAATGCTCCCCTTTCAATTTTGTAAACAATCAAATTCCTTTTTTATATGATCCCTTAAATAAGAAAAAGGAAGGTTATAGGTTATGAATGAGACTTTGCAGTCTATATTAAGCCGGCGAAGCGTCAGGCAGTACAAAGCCGAACAGATATCTGATTCTGAATTACAGATAATACTGGAGATGGCCATCAATGCACCTAATGCCAGGAACTTGCAGAAATGGCATTTCACAGTGATACAGAACCGGGAAAAGCTTGATAGCTTGGCTGAGCGAATTGTAGAAAGTATCCTCAATTCAGATAATGAGTTTCTCAAGGAGAGGGTCAAGGAACCCAACTACAATCCGTTTTACCGTGCTCCTACCGTTGTTATGATTTCAGGCGAGGATGGTGAAAAATATATAAAAGTTGACATTGGGTTAGCCATTGGAAATATGATACTGGCCGCCGAGTCAATGAACATAGGTACATGTGTTATTGGTTCACCAAATCAGCTTTTTAGAACCGAAAAGGCAGGCGAAGCCAAAAAGGAACTGGGAATACCTGAAGGTTATACTCATATTTGCTCAGTATTATTTGGTTACAAGGATGGCGAGACTCCAGAAGCCAAACCGAGGAGCAAGGACGTAATTAACTACATAAAATAATATAGATTTTTGACGGCCTGCTTAATATCACTGTGAAGAAGCTGGTAACCGACCTAGTCACTGGATAACGCCATCCTGAAAGAGGCTTCCCGGGGAAACTTCTAAGCCCGTCTAAGAAACGCAAGATCATCATCAATGTCCAGGAAAAGCTTGGCGTTTCAGAGAGACGGGCGTGTACGATGCTCAATCAGGCCAGGAAGACCCAGCGGTATATTCAAGGATGAGGAAGCAAGGTTGGTAGAGCGTATTACCGAGCTGGCGACCCAGTATGGCAGGTACGGGTACCGGAGGATAACGGCCATACTAATGCAGGAAGGGTGGCCGGCTTGCCGCTTCTATAGCCCTTGATACGCCAGGACTTGAGGCTGACTTATGTTCAGGGGGTAGTCTAGTTTCGGCAAACCTGCTGAAAATAATGCAAAGATGTAATCTATTTCCGGGGCAGATTAATTTCCACAAAGTATTTTAAAAATAATGAGGAGAAATGATATGACAAATAAGCCAATTGTAATTATGAACACAATGGACTGTCCTCCTGAAGATGATGAGGAGTTCAATAAATGGTACACAAAGCATGCTTCTGCGCTGTTTAAGTTTAAGGGGATGAAAAGCATCACCCGCTATAAGAAAATAGGCGAGGATCCAAACGTTCCACTATATGTAGCAATCTATCATTTCGATAAACAAGAGGACTTAGAGCAGTATCTTAAGAGTCCCGAACGTGAAGCCGGAATTAAGATCCCGGGACGTCCTGAAAGCGTTAAAATAAGATTTCACAGTCAATTTGAAATCATGCAAGAATGGAAAAAATAGTTTCAAGTACTGAAATGCGTGCAATTGTTACCAAATATAGGGTTGGAGTATTTCCCTTTAATGACCTTTTTAGTCCGTCTCAGGTACCAGAGCTCAAGTGGATAACGAATGACTTATCCGTAATTTTTTAAGTCTGTTTCCTCTTTCCCATGCAGTTTCAGCTCGGAGAAGTTGAAATGTTCCGGAGCAGAATACGGTTTTAACTTAACGGTACTAACTACCTTCATATCTACCTTCCTACATTAGTTCGGAAACAGTTTTATTACCCGGTTCTAAGCATTTATTTACTTTGCCAGCAAGATATTTCAGGTAAATTATTAATATCCTCTTTTGAAGGAAGTCTCACGGTAGCTGTACCAACATTGGAAGTGAATCCTCTGCAGGATTCCATACAGACATTAATATCCACCAAGTGCTCTTTGCCTTCGATATTTTTTTGAGTTATCTTTCCTTGGCCAAAAACAGCATTTGCCATGTGAATAATCAATTCTTTCGTAAAAAACAACGGGCAGTCTTGAAATTGATAAACACGTGTTATTGTATATCTAATTCCAGCAAATTCTTTAGCTCAGTGATCCTGAACAAATTTGTAATTGCCGCACCTAACGTAATCTATCACAATATTAAAATCTTTGCCATCTCCGTTAACATATCTAATCCCAGAGTATCCGAATCCCAGCGGTTCGCCTAGCAAAACTTCCCCAGACTCATCTTGTATTGGAAGAGACTGGATATTGACGTAATAACTTGGCTATTATATTATTTACTCGTAAACGTGCTGCCCAATGTTCTTGGTTAGGATCAGTCTATAAATAGTCTTTATTAACATTTATCCTCACTTGCCGTTATCCAATATCGTCTAAGTGAAGTCTCAATGGAGGGTGAAATGGCGACAGATAAAGTGATGTTTGACACAAAGGATTGCACCGGTTGTAAGACATGTGTAATAGCCTGTTCTTACCATCATAAAGGCGTCTTCAGCTTAGCTAGCTCAAGTATAGAAATTAAGGATTGGCGTCAGGAGGGAAAGTTTGCAATCGTGTTTCACAAAAAAGACGAGGATGGTTATTTAGCTTGTGACAAGTGCCAGGGAGAAAGTGAACCTTTGTGTATTAAGTATTGCAGTTTCTTGGCTCGTGATGAATTAAGAACTCTTCTACACACTATTTAGGAAGGCGGCTTCAAAGGAGGTGAACAGGTTGCAAGAAAAAGATATTTACGGTTATGCAGGCAAGATATTACGGGTGGATTTAACTACGGGGAGGATCTCCACTGAACCCACGGTAAGGTATGCTCGGGAGTGGTTAGGTGGTTCAGGTATAGCTCAATGGATACTCTATAACGAAATTAGGCCATGGGTGACTCCTTATGCACCAGCTAACAGGTTAATCATTGGCACTGGTCCTCTTAATGGAACTCTAGCGCCGGGGGCTTCTAGGGTTACAGCAGATTCGAAAAATGCGTTAACTTTGGGTGTTGGTAGCAGCAATTCTGATAGTCACTTAGCCCCCGAGCTTAAATTTGCCGGATACGACCACATAATATTGCAAGGAAAGGCCAGGAAACCTGTTTACCTATGGATAAAAGATGAGCACGTCGAGTTAAGGGATGCCGTTCATTTGTGGGGCAAGACCACTTGGGAAACAGATGAGATGATAAAGCAGGAGTTGAACGATGATGCCATTCAAACACTCTCCATTGGACCAGCGGGTGAGAATATTGTTAGAGGAGCTTGCATCATCGTAAACCGGGGCAGGGCTTTAGGCAGGTGTGGTATGGGTGGGGTAATGGGCTCAAAGAATGTGAAAGCTATCGCGGTAAGAGGGACTGGTGAAGTTAAGGTTGCCGACCCAGCTAGATTCATGAAAGCGGTAGACGAAATACGAAAACGATTTGAAAAGTCTGATGTTGTTAGGGAATTCGTAAAACTCGGCACTCCCAAAGGGGTCAAGGATAGACAAAGAACCTGTAATGTACCTTATAAAAACTTTCAACAGCTCGTGTTTCCTGAAGAAGCATACGCCAAGTGGGATCTTGAAAAATTGCAAGAGTCTTACCGTGTAAGAAATATCGGGTATATGGCCTGCCCCATGCACTGTAGCCGCTATTTTCAGATTGACCATGGGGCATATGCTGGCTTGAGGACTGAGGGGTGTCAGTTTGAGTCAGTGGCTGATTTTGCTGGCAAACTGGCGGTAGAAGACCCGGTCTTTAGTATTAAGGCAAACACATATTGCAACCAATTGGGTCTGGACGTTGACAGTGCGGCTGGGTCAATCGGTTGGGCTATGGAGTGTTACCAGAGGGGTATTTTGAAAGAGAGCGATGCCGATGGTCTCAAGTTAGAATGGGGTGATGCCGGTGTTGTCCTTGAGCTAATCAGGAAGATTGCTTATAGAGAAGGCTTCGGGAATATTCTGGGTGAGGGCTGCGCTCATGCCGCTGAAATGTTGGGCAGGGATAGCAATTATTATGCTATGAATTTGAAAGGGCAAGACCTGTATGAAGTTCTTAGATCTACTATTGGCTGGGCGTTGGGTGTCTGTGTTTCAACCAGGGGTGGCGGGCATACCACAGGGGCTCCTGGGCCTTGCGAGGAGATTCCGGATCTTGATGCAGACGTTGCGGAAAAGGTTTACGGCATTAGAACAGTTGCTCAACCTCAGGCCTATACAGATAAAGCCAAGCTGGTTGGATACTTTGAACAGCTGCACAGAGTCTCAAACTCTTTCGGTACTTGCCACTTTACCACCACTTGGTTTGAACATAGCCTGCAAGGCTTTTCTGAGCTTGCTGAGCTGTATTCAGCGGCCACGGGATTTGAAACGACAGAGAACGACCTGAGAAGATCCGCAACAAGAATGTTAAATGTCGAGAAGTCTTTTAATCTACTTCATACAAACTTAGGCCGAAAAGATGATTATCCTCCTCAGAGGGATTTAGAGGAACCGATACCATCCGGTTTAGTGAAGGGGTTTAAAATAGAAAAGGAAAAGTGGGATGACTTGCTCGATGAGTATTACGAAATGCACAACTGGGATAAGAAAACCGGTTTCCCAACTAGAAAATGTCTTGAAGAGCTGGACCTGAAACAAGTAGCCAGTGACCTTGAAAAGGCAGGGAAATTGGGGTAACGGGTAGCGTTGAAATAAACTGATACCGGCTGAGATATCGTTGCGTTATAAATTGACAAATGTGGTATGAGTGGTTATGACCTTACCCCAGAAAGGGTACCATTCTTTAAGTTATAGTTACCGGTATTTGACCCTCACCCAAAACTGTACCAGCTAAAATTAGAGAATTCGGACTTTCCTGACCCCCATGGATTTGACAATACTGTACCGGCGTCAGGTTGTCAAGGGAGCTGTGCGGCCGCCATTCATTATACTCCCGACGCCAGCATTCTATCTTCTCTTCAGCATCCTCCAGGGACAGAAACCAGTTTTCGGGGAGGGGAGCAGATCAGTTCGATAAAAGATTTATTCCCATCTTATTAAGACTGAAAACACATTGACACACTAATTAAAACATGATATCGTATTTGGTGCTCTATATAGAGCTCTATATAGAGCTCTATATAGAGTGAATTAATTATATGCAAATAAACTGCTGGATGGCGAAAGGGGGTGTGTAAAACGAGAAAAGAAAGGACACTTTAGTACATATCGCCCAAGAATGACATGAAAGAGACTATCAGATGCTATCTAAGGAGGAAAAGGTGAAAAAAGGATTTTTAGTAGTATTAGCGGTAGTTATGGTGAGTGGTCTGATTCTTGGCGGCTGTGCCGAGCCAGCTCCCACGCCAGCTCCCACGCCAGCACCTACACCTACACCTACACCAAAGCCAGTGACTCTCGCCGTTGACTTTGCCCTGCCACCCGTTTCTTATATTCCACTTCTCGAAGAATTCTACCTTGGATTGGAAGATGTCACTGGAGGCTTAGTTAAAACGGAATTGTATCCTAATTCGTCTATGGGTGATAACAGGGAAACCTTCGTGCGGACACGTAGCGGTATGAATGATATAGGTCTTAATGGTACGGGGAGAGGAGGGGCTGGAGTCTTTCCCATGGCCGAGATATTTGATCAACCCATCTGCTTCGATAGTTCCGTGGCACTGACCAAAGCCCAGATTGAGATGGTGGACAAGGGCTATCTTGATGAGGATTTTGCCGATTTTAAAGTCCTCGGGATCTACAATAATGCTTCTTGTGTACTGTACTTGGCTGAGGACAGGGTTACTACTATAGATGGCTTGAAAGGGTTAAAGCTAAGAACTTCGAGTCAGCCTTGGGTGGAAGTGGTTAACGCTTTGGGCGGCGTTCCAGCATCTTTGTCGCCAAGTGAGGTATATATTCAGCTGGAGAAGAAGATTGTAGATGGTACTTTTCAGTCTTGGGCGTCTTCAAAGAGCTGGAACCTCGTTGAAGTTTGTGACTATGCTAATGAGTATAACCTTATGACCGTTTCCTTTGTTGCACTCATGAACAGAAATTCGTGGGAGGCACTGCCCCAGTCAGGTAAAGACTATCTAGAGGCAGGCTGGAGAGATATCTCTCTGCAGATCGCCAAAACTTACGACGATGAAGTACCAGGTCTGAAAGACGCATTTTTAGAGGGTGGCGGAGAGATAATTCAGTTTACTCCTGAGGAATATGATAAAATGGAGGCACTTTTCACTCCGATATGGGATAAATTTATTGCTGATCGGGAAGCAAAAGGACTCCAGGCGGGGATGATAACTGACGAACTCTATAGGATTTTAACCGATCTCGGGCAAGAGAAAGCCCTTGTCGGGTATACCCCCCAGTAGCTGATGACTGATGAGAATAATTAGTAATAAGACCAGCGTATTTGAGAAGAGTATTGAGACGACAACCAATATACTCATGTGCATATGCTCGGGTGCGTTGCTTGTCATGATGTTTCTCGGAACTGCTGACGTTCTTGGCAGGTATCTTTTTAACAAGCCCATAATTGGAACCACTGAGATTTTCGAGATACTACTACCGATAATGGCTCTTTGTGGCTTCGCATATGCCCAATGGGTCAAGGCACATATTAAGGTCGATATTTTTTCTTCCCGCTTGCCACCACGTGTACAGACGATATTAGGCTTTGCCCTCACCCTCTTCTCAATAGGGTATTTTGCTGTTATTGCGTGGCAAGGGACGCTTGTAGCTATATACCTTTGTCAACAAGGGGCAGTGATTTCGAATATTCAGGTACCTAAGTTTTTCATCCAGCTTCTTGTTCCCCTGGGTACATTAGTTATGTGCCTGGTTTTGATTATCGACCTTATCCATTTCCTTACTAAGATGAGAAAGTCGGATTATGTTGCCTAATCCCATTATTGGCATTATTGGCGTAGTCGTTGCTCTGTCACTGGTGATGCTGGGGTTGCCGCTCGGCATTGCCTTTGGCGCTGCGGGCTTCATTGGCATCATCGTGCTCCGAAGTCTTGATACAGCGTTACCCACGCTCGGCTCTTATTTATATCTCTTTACCTCCAATCTTACTCTTTGTGCCATCCCGTTATTCATCCTTATGGGCCAATTCGCCTATTACTCCGGAATCAGCCACGACCTTTTTACCGCTGCTAATAAGTGGATCGGAAGACTACCCGGTGGGTTAGCTTCAGCGACAGCTTTGGCCTGCACTGGCTTTGCCGCCTGCACTGGCACGAGCGTGGCCGGAGCGGCGACAATGGGGGTTGTAGCCTTCCCCGAGATGGAGAAGTTTAACTATAGCCCTCGGTTGTCAACAGGTTGTATCGCTGCCGGGGGCACCCTGGGCATCCTCATCCCCCCAAGCGTCGTCTTTATAGTCTATGGAGTTCTTACCGAGACGTCTGTCGTCGACCTGTTCATAGCCGGCATTTTGCCAGGGTTAATGCTCTCTGCATTGTTCATAGTTGCAATAACTATCATGTGCAAATTGAATCCCAAGTTGGGCCCCCCGGGTGAGTCTTTCACATGGAAAGAAAAGTTCGCCTCCTTGAGAGGTATCTGGGGAATGCTGATGCTCTTGCTCCTGGTTGTCGGAGGCTTGTACTTTGGCATTTTTGCCCCATCCGAAGCAGGAGCAATCGGTGCCTTCGGGGCGTTTATCATTATGTTAACCAAAGGTCAACTGACAAAGAGCAACCTTTTTTCAACGCTAAAGGAAACGACAAAAATGACTGCTTTTGCGATGCTTGCTGTCAGCGGTATACTGCTTTTTATCACCTTTGTTGCATTAAGCAACCTAGCATCCTTGCTCGTCAGTTGGACAACCGCTCTTCACCTTTCCCCTTTCGGCACTCTAATAGTCATATTGGCTTTCTATGTTCCACTTGGCTGTATTATAGAGAGCGTCGGCATGATTTTGCTTACTATGCCCATTGTATTCCCTATTATTCAAAGCTTAGGCTTCGACCCGGTATGGTTCGGTGTCTTGATATGTGTATTGTCAGAGTTATCCCTAATCACTCCACCCATAGGGGTCAATATGTATATTGTTCAGGGGGTGACCAACGTCCCGCTACGTGAGGTGGCACTAGGTATCCTGCCCTTTGCTCTTGTGCTTGTGATTGGCGTAGTAATTCTGCTCTTTTTCCCTGAGATTGCTCTCTTCCTCCCCGGGGTGATGAAGTGAAACGTCATCGAGGCCAATACCTCTCCCCTCCCCAATATAGAGCGAGCCGCTAAGCATAATGATAATATCTGCCATAAAATAGCATTAGAGAAGTAAAGGAGGTACAAAATGTGAAAATGGCAAATGAGTAGACCAGTGACCATAATTAAGAGGAGGCATTTATATGAATAAGAGGAATTATTTGGCACTAGTGATTAGCCTTTGCTTGGTCCTGATTGCAGCGACCATATCCATTTCAGCGTGTTCTCCCACGCCAGCTCCCACACCAGCTCCCACGCCAGCTCCCACGCCAGCACCAGCGCCCAAAGAACCAGTGACCCTCGCCTACGATATCGGTGTCCCAGCCACGACGACTGGATTTCACTTTACCGAGGAATTCTTCAAGGGACTGGAAGATGCCACTGGGGGCGAAGTCAAGGTGGAGCTCTATACAGGTGGCGTTCTAGGCGCAGGCACGGAAGCCTATATGCGGACAGTTGATGGTCTTAACGATATAGGCCACTTTCTTCCGGGCCATAATCCCGGAGTCTTCCCCTTATTCGAGGCATTTGAATATCCCATCTCTGTCCCTAGTGCTGAAGCAGTGACCCGGGCCATAATTGAGATGTATGAAAAGGACTACTTTGCCAAGGATTTTGCCGATGTGCAATTTATAATGGCCTTCTCCCCCGGTCCATTTGTACTTCATCTGGCTGATGAGCGGGCTACTACTATAGACGACCTTGAGGGACTAAAGGTAAGATGCTCAGGCGAAGGTTTTGTGAACTTGACTAAATCTTTAGGCGGCGTGCCGGCAAGTCTGCCTGCACCGGAGACACTTATTCTGATGCAGAAGAAAACTATAGATGCCAGTTGGACGACGTGGAGCGCTACCCGTACCTTCAAGCTCTTTCCGCCACATTGCAAATATATTAATGATGCATTGATGATGACTCTTCCCCATGTGGAAGCCATGAACAAAAATACGTGGGAGAAATTGCCCCAAGCAGGTAAAGACTACATAGCGGCAAACTGGAAAGAATATTCTATAAACATGGCCATAGCACATGACGAAGCAGAAAAGGAGTTAAAAAAGCTATATTTGGATGAAGGTGGAGAGATAATTCAGTTTGCTCCGGGTGAAAAGGAGAAAATGAACCAACTTTTAGCCCCGATATGGGATGCGTGGCTGACTGCAAGCCAGGCAAAGGGACTTCCGGCAGCCGAACTGCTTGAAGATTATTATAAGGCGGCGACTGATCTTGGGATCGACAACCCCCTTATCGGGTATGCTCCGTAGTTGTTAACGAGGATAAAGAGTCCATTCACCCGATAACAAAACCAGCGGATTTGAGAAGGGTGTTAAGACAACACGCAGCATGCTAATGGATGCATCGGTGTGTTGCTTGTTGTTAGTGATATGCTGGTGGTCAAGGAGGAGCGATTTTTGGGCAAATGTTTATGAGGTAGAAAACAGTTAAGATAAATTATCTTCATATTTGCCGAGGTTGCTAATACCTTGTACAAGGAGGAGTCTTGATGGCATACGTGAATACATTACTAGGGACTATCCACCCCGAAGAAATGGGAGTTACGGCGGCGCATGAGCACATAATGTGGGGGCCGCCAGGATGGGAATATAACCCAAGCTTATGGTTCGATATCGATAAGGCATTCGAAAAGTGTTACCACGATCTAATGGACTTTAAGCTACTGGGTGGGCGAACTTTTGTGGACTGTGCTGGAATTGGGATGGGGCGTGACCTCGATATTTACATCAAGCTAGCCAGTTCTACGGGAGTACATATTGTTGCCAGCACAGGTTTTTGGGCGGATGATGGAATAGCCCCGCATTTCCGCACAAAGGACATTGATTACTTTGAAGAGCTTTTCGTGAGGGAATTGACGCAGGGCATGGGACATACCTCAGTAAAGGCAGGAGTTATCAAGGTTGGGAATGGTATAGACACATTCACGAAGTTAGAAGAAATTGAGCACCGAGCAGCAGCTCGGGCAGCTAAACGTACGGGGGCGGCAATTATCACTCATGGTGTTAACTTCGCACTCAAGCAACTGGAGATTTTTCAAAGCGAAGGGCTTGACCTTTCACGGGTCATCGTCTCACATTTGGATGAAAGCACTGCTATAGCTAAAGACCTAGATAGACAGGTCGCGCAGGCTGGGGCATATGTAGGTTATGACCACTTAGGCGTTGAAGATTGGTCTACAATGCACTTTTCCATGCCTGACGAACGCAGGGTAGAGCGGATTTTAGAGATGATTGAAGCTGGGTTCCAAGATAATATTCTGTTGTCCACAGATGCTAATTGCTATCACTTGCGCTTGGGTGAACCCACACCTCACAATGTAGGACATACGCTTCGGTATTTTGTACCGAAGATGAGGCAAGCGGGGATAAGTGAGGAGGCTATCAATGGGATGCTTGTAGAGAACCCGAAACGTGTTCTGCCAATTCAATAGGGAGAGACAGTAACTGATAATTTGGAGGTATCTCAGATGATAATGACAGTTTCAGGAGTAATACCACCTGAAGACCTAGGCGTAGTGTTGATGCACGAACACATTCTGTACGGGTTACCGGGTTGGGAAAACGACCCATGGATCGATTTTAACCGGCCGGAGGCCTTTGATGCTATTGTGTCTGCTCTGAAAGAATTCAAGGATGCCGGTGGAAAGACAGTGGTTGATTGTAGCGGGATACTGCTGGGCCGCGATGCAGAACTGTTAATGAACATTGCTTCTTCGGCAGGAATCAATATCGTAGCTTCTAGCGGATTGAGTAGTCAGGATAGCGTTCCCGGACACTTCTTGCTTCCTCTGACAGAAAATGATGCGGGCATATTGAAGGCTAACATCGAGAGTGGCGACGATAAAATATGGGTCCCCCGGGGAATAATATGGGTGCCCGATGCAGGCCGTTTAGCCGATATGTTCTATAATGAACTGACAAAAGGGATGGTAGCAAGAGGCATGATACAAACCGCGATCAAGGCAGGCATTGTCAAGGCAGCTAGTAGCTGGGAGCAAATTACAAAGATAGAGGAGTTTTCACTGCGCGGCGCGGCACTAGCGGCAAAGCGAGCGGGGGTGACTGTCATTACTGATGGCATTAACCAGGCCCGGCGGCAATTGGAAATCATGCTGGAGGAAGGACTTGAGCCTGAGCGCATTGTCATTGGGCACTGCGATGATGGACGAGCCATTGATTTGGAGCGAGATAAGGAGATTGC
>Ga0180432_10009692_pt1 | contig 11686 bp, 12 predicted proteins | sample SS_ome_10_FD_132414 | JGI IMG/M metagenome (GOLD analysis project Ga0180432, IMG submission 132414) | Hypersaline lake sediment archaeal communities from the Salton Sea, California, USA - SS_1_MS_2 metaG | ecosystem: Environmental > Aquatic > Non-marine Saline and Alkaline > Hypersaline >... | reverse complement strand
TAATGGATGTAAAAAACATCCTGGCAAAGAAAATAGCCGGCGAAGTCACAATCTCCATAAATCCGGGTAAGACCTTGAGGAAATGGCGTGAGATATTCGGGGTTAAACAATATAGTATGGCTGACAAAATGAATGTATCCACCTCAGTTGTCTCCGACTATGAGTCTGGCCGCAGGAAGTCGCCGGGTGCGGAATTCATTAAAAGATATGTTGAAGCGCTAATAGACCTGGATGAAATAAACGGAAGCACGGTGGTAAAGAAGTTTTCCAGGGACATTGATATAGATGCCATAATGGATATAAGAGAATTCCTGGAGGATGTTCCAGCCACGAAAATACAAAAGCTGGTCAAGGGGGTCATGTTGGTAAACAAAAACATAAAAGACATACGCCTTAACGGGTATACGGTTATCGACTCTATTAAGGCCATCACCGATTTATCCGAGTCAGACTTCATTAAACTCTATGGTCTGTCAACCAACCGGGCGTTGATATTTACCAAGGTACATATGGGCAGATCACCTATGATAGCCATAAAGGTTACCAAGCCCAAACCCAGCATGGTGATAATGCACGGCCTTAAACCTGCTGAGGTGGATAAGCTGGGCATTAAAATAGCTAAAATCGAGAATATACCTTTGATGGTTTCCACATTGGAAAATGAGAAGGATTTGATAAAAAACCTCAGGGAGCTGAACACCTGAAGAATCGAGGTAAAATAAAGTGGCTGGAATAGTGGGATACGGCGTTTATCTGCCTAGATACAGGCTTAAGGCAGGGGAAATAGCTAGAGTATGGGGGATGGACGGTGATAGAGTCAGCAAGTCTCTTTTAATCGATGAAAAAACCGTTCCATCACTGGATGAGGATACTGCTACCATCTCTGTGGAGGCGGCAAGGAACGCTGTAGAGCATGCGCAAATAGATGCCAAGGATATTGGGGCGATTTATGTGGGCTCAGAGTCTCATCCTTATGTTGTAAAGCCTACTGCAACCATCGTGGCGGCTGCAATAGACGCGGTAGAGGATCTCACAGCCGCTGATTACGAATTCGCCTGCAAGGCGGGAACGGCTGCTATACAAACATGTATGGGCTTGGTTGATTCCCAGATGATAAAATACGGGCTTGCTATCGGAGCTGACACCTCTCAGGGGAGGCCGGGTGACGCCCTGGAATACACGGCATCAGCCGGGGGAGCAGCCTACATAATAGGTAGGAGGGACACGATAGCAGAAATACTAGATACCTACTCTTATACCACAGACACTCCAGACTTCTGGAGAAGGGAGGGCATGGACTTCCCATCACACGGGGCGAGATTCACCGGCAGACCTGCATACTTCAAGCATGTTATCTCGGCAGCAAAGGGAGTAATGGAGAGAAATGATAAAAAGCCCAGGGACTTTGATTACGTTGTTTTCCACCAGCCCAACGGCAAATTCCCGCTTAATGCCGCGAAAACACTCGGATTCAGCAAAGAGCAACTCGAGACTGGATTGCTGATTTCAAACATAGGGAACACCTACTCTGGGGCCACACCACTGGGTCTGGCTGCGATACTTGATGAAGCGGTTGAAGGTGATCTGATTCTTGCAGTATCTTATGGTTCAGGAGCTGGGTCTGATGCCTTCATAATAGAGGTTACTGAAAGAATCGGGGATAAAAGAAACCAGAAGACTGTAGCTGAATACGTTAATAGAAAGGAATACATTGATTATTCATTGTACGTGAAATACAAGGGTAAAATAAAGGGGGTGGCACTGCAAAAATGACCTCAAGGGTTGCTATAATCGGTACGGGTATCACAGAGTTCGGAGAGCTGTGGGATGAAAGCTTTCGTTCATTGATTACAAAAGCAGGTACTGAGGCAATAAACGATTCCAGACTTGAGGGAGATGAGATTGAGGCATTGTATGTTGGCTCAATGTCTCCCGGGCTTTTCTCCGGACAAGAGCATGTAAGCTCTCTAGTAGCCGACCACGCAGGATTGAAGGGTGTTCCGGCTACCCGGGTGGAGGCGGCCTGTTCATCTGGTGCATTAGCTTTGAGGGAGGCCTATCTATCAATCAAGTCGGGTGAGATGGATTACGTGATTGCGGGTGGTGTTGAGAAGATGACTGACATACCCTCTAACTCAGCTACCGTTGCCTTGATGGGTGCCGGAGACCAGGAGTGGGAGGCGTTCAAGGGGGCTACTTTTCCCGGCCTTTATGCCTTAATGGCCACAAGACACATGTACGAATATGGGACCACATTAGAGCAGATTTCTCAGGTTTCTGTGAAAAGCCACGAGAACGCTGCATTAAACCCTAAGGCCCAGTTTAGATTCAAGGTAAGCTTGGAGGATGTGATGAACTCCACACCGGTAGCTGACCCGCTCAGGTTGCTGCATTGTTCTCCCATAACCGATGGCGCAGCTGCCGTAGTACTAGCATCTGAAGAGAAAGCAAGGGAGATATGCGATAATCCTATATGGATTAATGCATCATCTTGTTCTACTGACACCATAGCATTACATGATAGAGAGTATGTTTCCAGAACCGATGCCGCAACCAGGGCTGCAGGGAAAGCCTACAGGCGGGCTGGGATAAAGCCACAGGATGTGGATTTCGCAGAAGTGCATGATTGCTTTTCTATTGCAGAGATTATGGCTATCGAATCCCTTGGATTCTGCAAGTTGGGTGAGGGTGGCAGGTTCACTGAAGAGGGGGAGACCTCACTTTCTGGAAGCATACCCATAAACACTAGCGGGGGTTTGAAGGGCAAGGGTCATCCTGTTGGTGCAACGGGCATAGCACAGGCGGTGGAGGCTGTGGCTCAGTTGAGGGGTGAGGCAGGTAAGAGGCAGGTTGAAAAAGCAAAAATTGGTTTGACACATAACGTGGGCGGCTCGGGGGGGACCTGCGTAATCCATATATTAAGTGGTGATCTGAAATGAAGGGTATTGCAACACACTGGCGATTGATCCCGCAGAGATATAATCTGGTGGGGACTGAATGCAGTAACTGTGGGATGAAATTCTTCCCGCCAAGGGATATATGCCCTAAGTGTCGCAGGTCGGGGGATATTGGGGAATTCAGGTTCTCGGGTGAGGGAACTGTTTACTCTTATACTGTGATACACACACCCCCTGAGGGTTTTGAGTTCCAAAAACCTTATGTGTTGGGTATTATTGAGCTGTCTGAGGGGCCTCGGCTGTTATCTCAGATAGTGGACTGTAAGCTGGGGGATGTGAAAATCGGCAGCCGGGTGGAACAGGTTTTCAGAAAGGTTGTGGCTGACGGGAGCGCGGGAATAATAAGATACGGCTACAAATTCAAGCTTAAAGACCCTAAATAAAATTCTAGAAGGTTGTTATCTTGCCCTTTACGCACAGGTCTGTTATGTCTTTGATATTATCCAGCCACCATTCGGTTATCCGATATGCTTCCTTTTCCATATCCTTGTCGTGGTCGTCTATTATATTCACTGAGGCTATAACCGGCTTGTTTATGGGTTTTCCTATCTGGCTCATTATCCTAACGTGTACTTCTTTCGCACCTTCCTTTGCTATGTCTGCTGCTATCTTGTTGGATAGGAGGTTGTAGATTTTTCCGACGTGGTTTACGGGATTTTTCCCGGAGGTTGCCTCCATGGAGGATGGCCTGTATGGTGTGATCAACCCGTTGGCTCTGTTTCCTCGGCCTACTGAGCCATCATCTCCCTGTTCCGCGCTGGTTCCGGTGTATGTTAGATAAACCGATTTCTTATCGTAGTCGTCTGCTGTGTTTATGTTTATCTCTATGTCTCTTCCAGCAAGTTTTGAGGTGAAACTACTTAGTTTCTCATGGACTTCATCTATCACATCCATGTAGTCTTTTATGTCTTGAACGTGTTCTGATACGATCGCTGCAGCAATGGTTAATGAGATCTTATCATTGTTTCTGACTCCCATAACCTTCACATCCTCTCCAATGGCTTTATTATCTAGTTTGCCGTTTATGTATCTCTCTGTTTCCAGAACTGTTTTCTCTACAAGAGAGAAGGGGGCGAATCCAACACCGAATGATGTGTCATTGGATTTGGGTATGCCATCTTCATCGAATACATTCTTTAGGTCCGCTGATCCTTCACCGATTTTTTCATCGATTTCAGCGAACTCATCGATTTCTATATGCTTGAGGTTTTTGTCCAGATACTCTCTGGCTGTTTTTATAGCTATCTCGGATACGGGGATTCTCTCTTCTCCAATCCGGTTGGTTGCTCTACCGGAGAGTAGGAAATAAACCGGCTTGATCATTTCTCCGCCGCCGAATACGGGATCTGCCGCCCCACCAACCAGTTCCACCTGGTCTGTGTTGTGGTGCAGTATCCTCCCATATCTTTCAAGGTATTCTTTAGATAACGCCCTTGATATTGATTCAGCGATTCCATCACATAAGGAGTCAGGATGCCCTAAACCCTTTCTTTCCACTATCTCCACCTTCTGTTGCTCTATGCCTTGTATCCCTGGGAAACCTACCACAATATTTGAGCCCATTTTTTTTTAACCAGCTGTTCGATATTTTAGTATTTTGGAGGATACAGCTATAAATAAGATCAATTGACTTATATCCCCTGCAGCATATACATTAAGAATATGAAAAAATTACTTTGCATATTCCTTATTTTCTCTTTTATTGCATTAACTGGTTGTTTGGATTCGGGTGAGTGTTCATTGCCTGCTGACTGTGATGATAGGCAGCATAAGGATTGCTATGGGGATTGGCTTTGCAGAAATGGTGTATGTGAGTGGCGTTGCATGGGGAGTGAATTTAGCGAAGAAACAGATCATAACGTAACCGAACCCGAGTGTATAAATAATACTAACTGTCTTGCGGGCGGATGTAACGGACAGCTTTGCGGCACAAGCTTCGAGTTAATGAATCTGTCTGCAACATGTGAGTGGGATCTGAGACATGAGTGCCTGAAGAAAACCTCATGTGACTGCATTAATGGAAGCTGTATCTGGGCTATTAATGATGAGTACCTAAAGTGCATGCAAGATTATAATGTCAGTGAATCCCGAATCTATTGCGAAACGGATTCAGATTGCGTGCCAGCTGAGTGCTGTCACCCTAGTGAGTGCGTTAACAGGGGATACATGCCTGATTGCTTTAACATATCATGTGATATGTCCTGTGAAACCTGTTTGGACTGTGGTGGTGGGGAGTGTGTCTGTTTCATGAACGAGTGTGTTGTCCGGATGAAATAGGATTCGGTTTACGCCGAAAAAAAACATAAAGGGTTTATTTAAACGTGATAAATTATTTAATAAAAAAAATGAAAATCGATAACAGAGTAATTATCGGGTTGTTGGCTGTGATACTGGTCTCTTTTGTTTTAAGCTCTACTTTATTGAAGGAGCCGGTTTTGGTGGAGTCTGAGGCGTCGGATTTGGAGGTTACGGTCTATAACAGCAATTTGGGTGTTGTTAAGGAGTACCGTGATACGTTTCTTAACAAGGGCTTGAATGATGTGCTCTATAAGGGTGTTGCGTCCGGTATTGACACCACGAGCGTGAAACTTAAATCATTGGATGGTGTGATTGATGTGTGGGAGCAGAATTATCGTTTTGATCTTGTGAGCTTGAACAAGATTTTGGAGAAGTATGTGGATAAGAAGATTACAGCATACCAGCTTTATGGAGACAAGAAGGAGTTGGTGGAGGGCACTCTTTTGAGTTTCTCGGGGAATCAGATTATTTTGCGGGATTCGGAGGGTAACATAAAGACTTTATCGACTAATAATTTTGTTTTACCTGAGCTTCCTGAGGGTTTGATCACTAAGCCGACGCTTCAGTGGCTTATAGACAGCGGGGAGGCAGGGAACCATACTCTTGAGCTTTCGTATATGACTTCGGGTATGAGCTGGAGGGCGGATTATGTTCTTGTGACCAACGAGGATGATACCTTGCTTGATTTGAATGGTTGGGTTACGGTGACAAACAACGCCGGAACCACCTTCAAGGACGCTTCCCTGAAGCTGGTCGCAGGCGACGTGAACCGGGTCAGGGATCCAAGCTACAGTGAAGATGTGTTGTATGCTGAGGTGACTAAGGCTGGTGGGACGTCTCAGTTCGCTGAAGAGTCTCTCTTTGAGTATCACATGTATGATTTACAGAGAAAAACTACGTTGAGGGATAGGGAGCAGAAGCAGGTTTCTTTGCTTGAGGCATCTGGTGTGGATGTGGAAAAAGAGTATGTTTATGATGACATCCGTGGCTGGTGGTGGTATGGCAGCAGTTACTCGTCTAGCGGGGATAAGAAGGTTGATGTCATGCTGAATTTCATAAACAGCGAGGAGAATAATCTTGGTATTCCTTTGCCGGCGGGTGTTATGCGGGTTTTCAAGGAGGATAGTGAGGGCAGGCTTCAGTTCATCGGCGAGGATAGTATTGATCACACGCCAAAGGATGAGACGTTGAGGATTTCTCTCGGTCAGGCGTTTGATATCGTGGGCGAGCGCAAACAGATGGATTTTAATCTGCTCAGCCAGTGGTATGAGTACAGCTGGGAGGTGGAGTTAAGGAACCACAAAGATGAGGATATCACGGTTACGGTGGTTGAGAGAACCAGCGGTGACTGGGATATAGTCCGGGAGAACGTTGATCACGTTAAGGAGTCCAATAACCTGATCAAGTGGCGTGTTCCGGTGAAAGCCAACGATGAGGCAAAGCTCACATATACCATAAGGTATAAGAGGTATTAGAGATGAGGGAGAAAACCACCCTCATCACCTTCTTTTTTCTTTTCTTCTGCGGGTGTTTGCAGCAGGTTGATGATTCATCCAAATCAACTTCTTCGACCTCATCCACCACCCTGCCTGCTGCTGGGGGCTTTGAATTGCATGAGTGGGGTGTCTTGGCTGGATGCCCTGAGAGCAGCTCGTATTTCTTAACCGGCAGACCGAAGCAGCTTTATATGGTCAAGCAGCCGGTAGTATACATACATTCAGAGGATAAGGAACCCTTTGATTTGACGGTGGTGTTCAATGAAGGTAAACCAACCGACACCTACCCTCCTGTTCCGATAGAGGAGTCTGGTGTCCTGGGGTGGTATAATGTTAGCATAGTTGATGACTGCGATATTGTTAAGAGCAGGGAAGTGGGGGGTTTCGTTCCCCTGCAGGATATAATAACAACATTAGGTGATGTGGACGCTGACTGTCTTAAGGTGGGTGATGTTAGGGAACGATTCCTGTTCTATGAGGGTGAGATGGGGTTCGAGAACAAAGTTGATGTGGACTACGATCTGGGCTCTTTGACTGCGACCTTAACGAACAACGGAGATTATCCGGTCTATAACCTGATACTGTCTCTCTCAACTGAGGGGGCTCATGAGTTCACTCCCCAAGTCTATGCCGGGATAATAGATGAGCTTAATGCGGGGGAGAAACGGGTTGTTCACCTATCCGATAAAAGGCTTGATGGTTTCATATTGGAGGGTGATCTAGTGTCTCTGGGTTTCACAGAAAGCGAGGCGGGGTCTTTCGCACAGCTGTGGGCTGACCCTTTTTTTAATCCAACGAACACCCCAGGTTTCGTTAATCTGGTTTACCGGCTTTCCGGGGAGGAATACGAGAGCATGATATCCTTGAAGGTTTCCCCCATTCCGGAGAAGATGATACGGATGTTGTATGTGCTGGTTGATTTATCTAACGTAGAGAAAACACCCGGGTGCAGTGTTGATGTTGACTGTGTGCCAGCACAGTGCTGTCATCCAAGCTCATGTGTTCTTGGTGTGAACGCCCCCAAATGTAGCGGCATATCTTGCACCATGGAGTGTGCTCCTGGGTCAATGGACTGTGGCCGCGGACACTGCGCATGCATTAATGGTGAATGCGGGGTTGAATGGACTCTTTGATAGATTTTTAGGCCTATACCGTATTAAACCGGAAGGTGTTTATTATGTGAGACGGTATTATTTTACTGTGATGGACTTATGGATTCTCTTTGCTGCGGTTTTGTTTGTTATACTATCTTTAAGGTTTATTTCACCTGACGACCTTTTAAAGTCTACGGCGGCCCTTTACATGCTAATGATGTCTCCTATTGTCTTTGTGCTATATAATTTTCGGCTTAGATAAATTTGGTGTTTACCTATTTTTACTTGGGATGGACGGGAAAATCACCTTGGATAGGGAAACCTTCAGGGCTTTGGCGGTTGACACCAGAGTGGAGATTCTGAAGAGATTGGATGATGAATACCAGCTCACCTTGACTGATTTATCCCAGCGTATGGGTATGGCTCCTTCAACCATAAAAGAGCACCTGGAGAGGCTTGTGGAGGTCGACCTTATTAAACAGGTGGATAGAGGAACTAAATGGAAGTATTATCGTCTGACGGGTAAGGGCAAGCAGCTTTTAAATCCCTACGAGAAAAGAGTCTGGATTGTTTTATCCACAACACTATTGTTGCTGTTCGCTTCCCTATATAGGTTGCTCTATCTGCTTAAGGGGTCTTTGACCCAAGCCGTTAATCCAGAGAGCAGAGGATTCCCTACCGCACCTGGGTTAGAGTCTTTTGAGGGAGGTAATATTATGAAGGCTGCATCTAACGTAAGCGGGAATATATCCTATGGGGTGGCTGAGATGGCAGAGGATGCGGCATCCGATGTATCAACTGTTACCTCAACCCTGCCGGGGGTCGTGCATAATGTTGTGGAGTTGCCTTATGCGGAGCTGGCGTTAACTCTTATGTTGGCTGTTGTGGCAGGCTTATGTGTCGGGTATTTAATTAGGAGGAAGAGGATAATTTAATATAATGGATATTGGCATATTCACTGACAGCTATTTCCCCCAGGTAAACGGCGTGGTTTACACGATAGATGAGTGGAGGAAACGCCTTCAGGAATACCATAACATGTATATCTACTATCCTCAGGCGGAAGGTTATTCACCAGCTGATTTTGAGTACCCCTTCCGCTCCTTCGAGTTCAAGTTCTACAAGGGTTATCATGTGGCCTTTCCAACAGATATCACAGAGAAATCCAAGCACCTGGATATTGTCCACATCCACGGGTTGTTTACTATGGCTATGGCGGGATTGTATGCCTCCAGAAAACATAAAATCCCACGGATACTAACCTATCACACCCCCGCAGACGACTACATAAACTACATAACACAGAAGGAGCCTTTGAGGAGCACCCTCATGAAGTCTTATAATTTCTGGGAGAAGAAACTCCTGAACTCATGCGATTATGTTACCGCACCCTCCAAGACCATAAGGGATAGGCTCCTGAGAAAGGGTGTTAATGATGTGACTGTTTTATCTAACGGGGTTGATCTGGATTTCTTCCACTACGCTGATCCAACAGGTTTCAGGGAGAAATACGGTATTGAATCAGATAAGGTTATTGGATTCTGCGGGCGATTCGGCTATGAGAAGCACCTGGAGGATATTATTTCCTTCTCTGAGGGGTTTGATGGCGAGATTATCATGGCAGGTAAGGGCCCTGCAGAGGAGCACTACAGGCGGCTGGCTGAAGACAAGAGTAATGTGAAGATTCTGGGTTTCCTCTCCCGGGATGAGTTGCGGGAGTTTTATTCAACGCTTGATTTGTTTGTTTTCCCCTCAACCGCTGAAACCCAGGGGCTTGTTGCTCTTGAATCAATGGCATGCGGCGTTCCTGTTGTGGGAGCTGATGCCATGGCCTTAAAGGATACGATAGAGGATGGTGTGACTGGATTCCTCTACCAGCAGGGAGACATAAAGCAATTGAAGGAGATGGTAGATAAAACATATAGTGAAAGGGAGCGGCTTTCAAGAAACTGCCTGAGAGAGGTGGAGAAGCATTCTGTTAAGAACACCATAAAAAAACTGCTTAAGATATACGAGAATATTGTAAAGAGCTAGTATCCACGATCAACCCCTAAATAAAAAATCAACATTTTTTTTTTAACTTACTAAATTATTTACTTTATTAAGGTATCCATCTACCTTAAATTTTCTCCTGGTGCTGTTGTAGCTCATATATCTCACTTTGCCATAGATTTCTCTCTCACCCCAGGCCCTATCATGCACTCCCCCGATACTCCAGGCGATCCCAGCATAACCGTTCGGGTCTCTGCCATCTAATTCATATCTGTTGTTTAGGTAGATTGCATTCTCTAATGCACTCTCTGGGGTCTTGCTCCACTCTAATATCTTCTTCCCCCAGTACATCCTCATATATGAGTGCATTTTACCGCCATAGACCATCTCCTTCTGTGCTGCATTCCATAGCACATCATGTGTATCACCCTCCTCAAGCTCCCTTAGGGAATAAATGTATTCCCGCTTATCTCCTTTGTGTTTTTCGAGGGTCTTTCTCGCCCAATCTGGGAACCCGGATGTTTTATCATACTCTTGATTGTAGAGGCAGTAGTTGTCTGATAGCTCTCTTCGAACAATTAACTTCTCAAGGTAGGCATCCTTAGACTCCGTTCTTACATTTGATTTTTTTAACCTCTAATGCAACCCTCTGGGCTGAGAGCTGTCCGAAGTGCAGGTAGGGTGATAGATTCGATAAAGCATCTATTGCGGGATTATTTCTGTTTTCAGTATATCCTCCAAGCTTTTCTTTTATGAAGTAGTTCATCATCTTCAACGCTTCTCTCTCACCTGGCTTAAGCCATTCAATCTCTTTAACTTCAGCATCCAAGTTCAAGTTATTATATACCTTACTCCAATCCACTGTCTCTATTTCAAGTGGACTAACCTGTTTTGTTAAAGTAGGGTACTCTTTTAGGTATCTGGGTAGAAGCCTGTGGATTTTCGGTCTGATAGTGTAGGCGGCATATTCCTGCTTTCCTGAGGTAATCCAGCAGGGTATGATGTTGTGGGCGTCCACCTCATGCACACCCAACTCTGTATCCTCCAAAACACCACTCTTCCATCTCCTTTTTATCTTAAGCGGGTCGAAGTCTGTAACCAGCAATCCAGCATCATGCTCTCTTAGAAACCTCGGGATCTCCTTTCTGGGGTCGCCTTGTAAAAGAAAAAAAGGGATGTTTTTCCCCTAAGTTCTTTTTCAATCTTTTTTAGTCCCTCAAGCATGAAAGAGTATTCTCTGATTGTGGCTCCAATAAAATCCGGTACTAAACAGAATACTACCTGAAGTTTTATATTGTTTCTTTTAGATAGCTCTTGTGCGTGTATTAGGGCCCAGTTATCCCTAATCCGCTGCTCCCTGCTCATCCAGTAGACAACAGGGCCTTTACCAACGCTAGCCTTCCTTAAAACCCTGACACGTTCTCTCTCCATTTTAGGAGGCGGTCTTTATCTTTATATCCTCCAGTCCAAGGCTTTTGCGGAGGATGGATTTAATCTCGTCAGGGGAATATCCCAGCCTGATGAATCTGGTAGTGCCCCGGGTGCCTTTACCTGACATTCTCATTGTAATCAACCCCAGCATCTCAAGCTCGTTGAGGTATTCGCTGAATTGTCTGATTGTTCTCGCTTTCCTATCCAGCAGCTTACAGTATTTCTCGTATGTCTCATAAACTTCTCCGGTGAAGAGGTCGCCTCCACCCAACCCGGATAATCGCTTGTACATCCCTCCCTTGGATGTGAGGGCTGCTATAGAGTATATCACAAGCTGCTGATGCTCTGGTAGGGTGCTTATGGCTTCGGCTATGATATCGTTTTCCACAGCATCTTTTGCTTTATCCACGTGTTTTTT
>Ga0180432_10009690_pt1 | contig 11687 bp, 16 predicted proteins | sample SS_ome_10_FD_132414 | JGI IMG/M metagenome (GOLD analysis project Ga0180432, IMG submission 132414) | Hypersaline lake sediment archaeal communities from the Salton Sea, California, USA - SS_1_MS_2 metaG | ecosystem: Environmental > Aquatic > Non-marine Saline and Alkaline > Hypersaline >... | reverse complement strand
GGGCTAGTATTGGATCATATGGACAGCTGTGGGTAAGGGCTGCGCTGCAGAAGTACCGGCTGCGAGAAAAGTGCCGTGGTAAGACCGGGGACGCGATGTCGAGCCCTTGTACGCATAATCGAATAATGAAGAACATCGCTAGGGAGCGTACCCTTAGTGGGTGGAATGAGGACGAGGATCAGTATCTAGGGTCCGAGTTTTCCTTAGATGCGCCGCTTGGTGAAGCTGGCGGCGCTACGTTTTACAATGTTGTCGAAGAGGCTTCCTACGAGATCGAGAGTGCTCTCGAGGAGGCAGACATGCAGGGTAGGTTGGCTGCTACGGTTAGTTTGGCACTAGAAAGGCTTCCTGAAGATCTGGCGTTTGTTCTTCAATGTCGTTACATGACTACGCCGATGTGGACGTTGAAGGAAGTCGGGGAGTCTCTAGGCATCTCGAGAGAAGCTGCGCGGCAGAAAGAGGCCAACGCGAAACGGCTCGTCCGTCGTGTGCTATTATCGTATAAGGATAACATTGAAGACTTGTGGGGGCCTATTGATGAGGTCATTAGATGAGCTTTAGAGACGCTATACCGGAATCTATCGACCACGCTGAGCGGGTTGGTTTAGATGAGATCGGGCGGAAGTTCTGCGCGGTGTGTAACGAGGTAGCTCGGCAGAACGACACCGAGACGCATGATCATCATATATGCGATGTATGCCCTTTATCGCCTGAAAGACTCAAGAAGATATTCGGCGTGCGTTGTACGTGCGTTGACCTACGGTCTGTTATGGCCGGGTGCCCACCGCCACATCTTAAGAAGATGACTCCGGATACTATAATAACCGCAGCACAAGAGCTGATCGAGTCTCTCGATGAGGACTAGTTGAAAGCTGCACCGCAGAGCTTCCGGTTGGATAAGTGTTCGGACCCCTGTCCTTTTTGCGGTGAGGAGAACGTTCCGTACATGTCACGCCCCGGTAAGCGGACTAAGCAGCTTTTGCTGAGATATCGTTGCCGCGGTTGTGATAGGTATTACGTCGTCCCTCTCAGAGATAAACCAGCTAACTAGTTAAGATATTTGTTATAAGGTATATGCCTAAGGAATACCTTAGGCGGTTGGGCCTGTAGCTTAATTGGTTAAAGCGGCGGTCTCATAAACCGAAGAGTCTCGGTTCAAGTCCGAGCGGGCCCACTAGTGAATGCAGGCGTGTTCGCTATTTACCTTGTGTTTGTGTTATTACTAGAGACGGGCGAATAGCTTAGCTGGCTAAAGCATCTGCCTTACAAGCAGGGGATCGCAGGTTCGAGTCCTGTTTCGCCCACACAACCCTTAACGGCAGGAGGATAAAATGCCAAGAGGAAACGGAAGAGGTCCTGGAAGGGGCCGTGGTTTTGGCCCTGGTCGCGGAAACGGGACCGGTCCGAGGCAGGGAACCGGTCCGAGGAACGGGACCGGTCCTGGTTGGGGACCGAGAGATGGGAAGGGTCCTGGTACTGGCCCCAACCCGTCGTGCCCCAACAAGGGCGGCAACGCTGGGTCTAAGTAGATCTAGGACGGGCGGATAACTCAATTGGTAGAGTGGGTGGCTGTTAACCACCAAGTTGTAGGTTCAAGTCCTACTCCGTCCGCTACGGGCGTGTAGCTCAGCAGGGAGAGCTCCGGCTTTGCAAGCCGGCCGTCGCAGGTTCGATTCCTGTCACGTCCACGGGGTGTAAAATGAGAACGGTTGATGAAGCCTACGCGGTGTATATGCTGTGTCGTAAGCGGCAAGAGTTAGCGCAGTCATGGCGAGAGGAAGACAAGGACGAGCTTTATAGGCTAGAAGAAGAGTTAAAGCCTTTGTGTTCTGGGTGTTGCCAGGAGTGTAACGCCCCTGAAGTTCTACTTTGGGCGTACCCTGAGATACTAGACAGACGCTAATAGAAGACTAATAGTAAGGGGGCCGTAGTCTAACTGGTTAGGACGCCGGATTGTCGATCCGGATGGTGGGAGTTCGAATCTCCTCGGCCTCGCTGCTTGTATCCGAGCGTAGCGCAGTCTGGCTAGCGCACGAGCTTTGGGAGCTTGGGGTCGTAGGTTCGAATCCTACCGCTCGGACTAGTTGCGGTATAGTTCAGCTGGGAGAACGCCTGACTCTGGTTCAGGAGGTCGCAGGTTCGAGTCCTGCTGCCGCATCCAAAGGAGGACGCCGAAATGAGGTATGTCATAGAGCAGAGATGGCGGCTTTCCTTAAAGAGCATGCGGAAGAGGTCATCGAGCTACGAAATAGATCGTGCGCGCTCGGTGGGAAAGACGAGCTTATGACCCGTATGTGGTCTATGCAGCTTTTTAGGCCGGCCGTTGAGCGTCTTAATACGTTGATAAGCTCTACTGGTGCCGAGGTAGTCATATCGTCTTCTTGGCGCGTGAACAAGTCTGTGCAGCGTTTAGAGAAGATCTTAAAGTGCGCCGGGTTCGCAGGATCCGTGTTGGACAAGACACCTCGTTTGGGTACTCAGCGCGGGCAAGAGATAGAGGCTTGGATTCGTGGAACAAGGTTCCGTGGCAGTTTCGTGATCTTGGATGATGACGCTGATATGGAGCCGTACATGGATCGACTTGTGCTTACATCTATGGAGACAGGGCTGCTTGATAGTCATGTTGAAGAGGCAAAGAGCCTTTTGGAGGAGTGAATGATTATCTTACCTACAGGGAAGCCTCGTTTGTACATCTGGCTTGATGATGAGCGCAGGCCTCCGCCAAGAGTACCGTTTGAGTGGTTCTGGGTATCTCGGGTAGACACTGTAAAGGAGCTCATACGGGAAGGTCTGGTTTGTGAGATCTCGTTCGATCATGATCTTGGTGAAGATCAGCCAACCGGGTATGACCTCGCTAAGTGGATAGAGGAGGGGGCAGCGCAGGGTGAGATCTCTACTATTATATGGGAGGTACACTCCCAGAATCCCGTGGGCGCAGAAAACATACGTAGAGCTATGACGGCGGCGCGTAGGACTTGGGAGCGCACAAGGTTTTAGGGGAATAGCTCAACGGTAGAGCACAGGGCTTTGGCCCCTGGGTCGTGGGTTCGACACCCACTTCCCCTTCTAGCAGGGCATGTGAGGTAATCGTGTGGGAAACCATGCGATGCGCGCTGAGCAGAAAGTCTGTTTTTTACTTTCGCCAGTAGAAGCGTTTGTGTTAGCAACTTTGGCCCACTAAACCCTGCCTTTTTGCGAGAGTGATGGAACGGCAGACATGACGGACTCAAAATCCGTTGGGGGCAACCCCGTGTGGGTTCGAATCCCACCTCTCGTACTGTGGCCTTAGCTCAATGGTAGAGCACTGGGTTGTGGTCCCAGGTATACGGATTCGATTTCCGTAGGCCACCCCGAGAACAAAGGAGGAAAAATGTTCTTTGACGCGTGTGTGCTGGTCGTAGTAGTTACGGCCCCTATCGCCGCTATTCTGTTTTTCATGACCTTCGATACCGGTCCTTACAAATAAGCGAGTATAAATAATGGAGAGGCCGCGGTACGAAGATGGTATGGGAACCATATTTTCTGGAAAGTTGGTAGATCCTCTTACGAGACGGCAGGTCTTATCGTGTGAGGCTTGTGGTGAGCCGGTATGGCTTGCTCCGTCCCCGTGTATAGTATCAACCATGTGTGAGTATTGCGTTACGCACTGCGCTGGTTGTGGGGTTGAATTGGAGTGGGTAGAGGAAAACGCCAGCGAGCTCCATTCGGGCCGGTGCCTATGCGATGCTTGTTGGGAAACGGTGCCGGAAGGAGGTCTTTCAGATGTTTGAGCTTCATGGGAAGTACACAAACGCTGTAATTCAGGCAGATAGGCTTGATAGTAATTGTGTTTCTCAAATTCAGGGTATGATAAATCATGTAGCGTTTGATCAGCCTGTTGTAATAATGCCGGACGCACACGCCGGTAAGGGAGCTGTAATTGGGTTTACCATGCCGTTAGGGAGCAAGCTCGTTCCGAATATCATAGGGGTTGATATTGGCTGCGGCATGACGTTTGCCCGGTTGGGCACAGGTAAGCTTGAGAACTTCGCAGAGATAGACCGTGAGATCCGTAGAGAAGTTCCTTTCGGCGTCATGATCCACGATGAGCGAACCATAGATAAGCTGCCGGAGTACGGCTTTTGGGCCAGGGCCCAACATGCTTGGGACACGTTTGCTCATTCTTACAAGGAGCGGTTTGGCGATGTTATGCTCATGCCTGCGTACGATAAAGAGTGGTTTGACGCCACGTTAGAGCGGATAGGCTGCCCGCCTGCTAGGGCAGCTAACTCAATCGGCACTCTCGGTGGGGGTAACCACTTTATAGAGTTTGCTCTAGACGAGAGCGGGGATACTTGGCTCGTTATACATAGCGGTTCGCGGAAGTTCGGCGAGTGCGTGTGCAAGTACTGGCAGCGCAGGGCCATACGGTACCAAGAAAAAACGCAGAAGAGCGATGTAACGGACGAGATAAATCGGCTTAAGGCCGAGAAGCAGACGTTTGCTATAGCTAAACGTGTTGCGGAGATCAAAGCAGCTCGCCCTCAGCAGGTCCGTGGTTTAGAGTGGCTCGAGACCCTTAAGGACCGACTTGGGTATATGCACGACATGCTGTTCGCTCAACAGTATGCCTCGTTCAATAGGTTTTACATGTTTGATAGGATTACGGGCATACTCGGTGTCGGACCGAGTAGTGTGGTGCGTGAGTGCGTGCATAACTTCATTGACCCTACAGATATGGTTATCCGTAAGGGAGCTATAAACGCTTCAAAGAACGCTACTTGCCTGATCCCGTTTAACATGGCTGCCGGGTCTGTAGTCGGTGTTGGTAAGGGGAACCCAGAATGGAACTATTCAGCTCCTCACGGCGCTGGGCGCGCCATGTCTCGGTCTAAGGCTAGGGCGCAGCTACGCCTGGACGACTTTCGGGAGCATATGCGTTCAGCAGGAGTATGGAGTTCTTCGATATGCCGATCCACCATTGATGAGGCTCCGGATGCTTATAAGCCGGTAGAGCCTTTGTTGGATATTATTGGTGAGACCATGAGCATTAGTGCTAGACTAAAGCCTGTGCTTAACCTAAAGGCTAAGTGATTAACCGGTCCCGTCATCTAACGGTTAGGATGCCGGCCTTTCAAGCCGGTTGCACGGGTTCGAATCCCGTCGGGACCGCCATGAAAATACGCTACGCACTTGTTTTAATTGTGTTAGTTTTGCTATCTTGTGAGCCAGACACGCATAGTATGTGGAACTGCTGGTGTGATGTAGAGGCTCAGGGTCATTCAGGTACTATTCTGTATCCTATGTGGTGCGATGACTCGCACGACCAATACGATACAGGCGCTTTAATGGTATCTTACTGCTGGGCGCAGATGAGTATATGGTGGAACCCGGACGAGTTTACTTGCAACTGTGAGTGTACAGATATCACGGCTACCACAAAAGAGTGTTACACAGGGGTATTAGACCCTTAGTTTTGTTATAAGAATACTGTAGCAGAAAGGAGGTACTCATGAGGGTACGCTGCGCTTGGTGTGGTCGGGAGTACTCAACTCCTAGCACGACGGATATTCCCATCGATTCCGATGGGATATGCGAAGAGTGTGCCGCGAGCATGGAGGAAGAGCTCGCGGAGGATACAGTCGAGCAGGCCGAAGGGTGATCGTAAGAGGAATAGGGTATAATGGGGGCATGGACCACGAGGTGTTCATCTTAGAGATCGAGCAGATCTTAGATGAGATGCAAGGGCTTGTTGGCTATGATGATTGGATCATCGAGCTTTACGCCCCTACGCTTCGTGGTATGCGTCAGTGGATAAAGGAGAACCGGAAAGTGACGGACGTCCACCGGTCAACTCTAGCTCATGTACGGATGACCGTAGAGCGAGGGCTCCTTGGCAGAGGATACGACGATTAAGGTAGAGGTAAGGAAGACGGATCTCGTCTTTATCGTGCACGAAGATGGTAAAGCAGAGTTCCTAACGCCATCCCCTGATACTGATGTAACGCAGTGTCAGATGCGCGGATTGGCGGACCTCGCCTCAGATATTATTTCGGGGGTAGGGCGGTACATCTGTAAGGGGTGTGCTAGCCATGATGAACACCTGGAGGTAGATCCTTCTAAGATATATTGAGGGGGGCGACGATGGTTTCGACGCGTCGCAGGAGTCGGATGACCGCAAGCCGGAGCGCCTAGGCCGTAAAGATGGGCAAACCGCAGAAATGCGGACAACTTCATCCCTGTTGCTGCGTAGCAACCGTCTTGCTCGTGAGTTACTGGTTGTAACGGTCAGGACGCCAAGCTAACCAGGATCCTCTATCCGGGACTGGCCCGTACGGGTAGAGTAAGAGGGCAAGTGGCTAGGAGCGGCCACGGTGTAAGAAAAGGCTTCCAGGTCTCAAAGAAGTGAGACTAAGCTTGTAAATGAGGCATCCGATGAATCGGAGCGGACCCGGGTTCGAATCCCGGCGCCTCCACTATTGCAGGGTAGGGCAGTCTGGTAGCCCAGGGGGCTCATAACTCCCGCGTCGTGGGTTCAAATCCCACCCCTGCAACCAGGGAGCTTCTCTAGTAAGAGAGCTTCCTATGTTTTTCTGGTCGCACGTCTAAGGGAGAGGAAGTGGGTGTTGAGTGGCCACCTACTTCCTCTCCCTTAATGGTCATTTTTAGATCAAAGTATGTTATAAGATCTTTGTTTGTAGCCAAGATGGCTATGTGATCAACACCGAAGGAGGTGAAGTTGGCACGTATCACGCTATCCACGTTAGAGGCTGCTCTTAGCAAGAGCGGGATGACGATGTACCGGACTCCGTCTGGTACCATCAATGTACGTAATCCGGACGGTGAGGTATTTCATCGTATCCGGATCAAGGATCGCCGGAAGCGATTGAACGAGTGTGTTCTGTCGTCTCTCAAGCGTAAGTGTAATGATAACGGGTACGAGTTCAGCCTTGAGCTCGAGGCCCCTGTCGTTTCGCGTAAGGATGCTGTGCGCACTCCTGCGCGGGAAGAGCGCGACCTGTCCGGATTCGAGAAGATCTCAAACCTGGCAGACGAGTGGTCTATCCCAGAGGGTATTCTGTCCGAGATGCTCCATAGTGACTTGACTGACAAGGCGCTGGAAGGGGATCTGGTTGACGAGTCTGCTTTCCTTAAGTGGGCCGAAGAGAACGAGCCTACGAATGTAGTGAAGTACCTTCAGAAGTACCGGTACACGGAAGAGGAGGTCGACGACCTTCTGACCGAGAGCCAGTTCGATGTCTGGTACGACACGCGTAAGAAGATCGCCTACGCGCGTACGTCGGACATCGAGGCTGCAGCTGTCCGTAACTCTGGTGTGGTGGTGTTCGACGAGTCGGACATGGCCAAGGTAGAGAGTGATATGCCCAAGCATATCCGTCCCTTGGGTAACCAGAAGTACGAAATACGTAACGTCGATTGGCGTCTTGCCTGGGAGATTCTCCTCAGCACCAATCGTAATAACCGTAAGCCCAGCAAGAAACGCGCCGCATACCTTATTCGGCAGTTCCGAAGCGGGTATGGGCTCCCTGGCTACGTTTGCTTTGCTGAGCTTCCGGACGGACGGCTGATCCTGAAGAACGGGCAGCACTTCTTGTCCACCGTGTACAACCTGCGGCTGGAGTCTCACCCCGCGCTGTTCCTGACCGTTAAGGTTCAGGATACGAAGCACGCGCTGGAGCTGTTTGGGCAGTTCGACTCTCCGCGTAGCGTACGGTCAGAGACTGAGCAGATACTGGCGGTGTACGACGAGTACGAGCCTCCGTGCCAGAGGAAGAACGCGGCTCGGTTTGCAAAGGCCCTGTTTGCCTACCATGAGCGGACAGACCCAACTACCGGAGCATACAACGGCCACTGTGGGGAGACTGGTTACCCCGACCAGAAGGCTATCTTCATGCGCGCCGAGGCCGGTGCCCGTGGTATCACGGCGTTCTTGGAGAAGATCTTCGGTCGGACCACGGAAAGGGCTCTGCGTAAGCAGGCCGTTCTCGTAGCTGCTATCGGGCACTACTACCTGGATCCCGCGGACGCGGACGAGTTCTGGGCCCCGATTACTGGCGCCGGTGGCGGGTTTGACGAGTACGAGGGAGGGGCCGCGATAGACGTACGCGCTCTCCTTAGGACTTACCTGCTTTCGGCCAGGATCAATCAGCACAATCGTGGCTACGTAACCCCTGAGCGGGACATTTACGCGATGACGAACAAGGCCTGGAATATCTTCCGGGACGACAGAGCGGTGCAGAAGCTGTACATGCCTTCGTCACCGGTGGTGCCTCACTAAGTAGTCTATGGAAGGGCCCTCCTCTCTCTGCACAGTGGAGGGCCCTTTCTTAGTTATATATTAATGTATTCTTGACAAAAACAGAGTAGCAGCGGAGACTACGCTCTAATGACTCACTCGAAGCATGTCAGAAAGGCTATGGTCGATATCTTAGCGGAGGAGACTGGATTGCCTGTTGCTGACTGTCAAAAGATAGTTGAACGGCAGCTTGTAGGGATGGTTAACGCGCGCGAAGTCATTCGTGGCGTTAGCCTGCAGCAGCTACCTACGTATGAGGTAGAGGTTGCTCTGCGCGTGTTAGCTGCCTTAAACGACTAGGCATTGATGGAAGACGTTTCACCAACCTTACGGGGCGGGTCGTCCCTCACCTGAAATCTGACTAGGAGGTTTTCCATGGACCATCGAAGATGGTTGTGGTGTACCTGTATAGTAGTTTTACTATCAGGCACCTACAGCGGGCAGGTCGAGGCCAAGAAGGCTGAAAGCACAGAGTTCATCAAGGGGGTTGACTACGGGAAGAGGTTTCTCCGCCCCAAGAGCGAGAAAGGGAAAAAGTACCGACTGGGCTTGAATCTCATGCACGAGACATGGGGCCCGTGGAACGCATATTATGCTCCTTACGAGTACGTAATGCTCCTGACTAGGGAGTGGTTAGAGAGCCGCGGTAATCCGTGGAGTCATACAAAGGATACGCATCTCATGGAGGCTGGGCTGACTAGTGTTACCTATGGGGATGCGGTAAAGGTGTGTAAAGAGTGGGATGTTTGTGGGGATCCTTGTGGAGACCCGCGGCTAGCTATAGCGATCTCGTCTTATCGTAAGTACCGCGCTCATACTGAGATGTTGTACGGTACGAACGAGGATGGAGAGCCTACGTTCTGGTCAGAGTGGCTGCCTCAACAGGCAGAGGATAACTACTATGAGGCCCGGTGTATCATGGGCTTATGTGGCTCTGCCAACTGCGCTAAAGTCCGAAAGGCCTTTAAGGTCGCCGAGGCTAACGCCAAGGTTATCTCACGCAGAGGCAAGAAGGACGACCTCATGCATGCGTGGTGGTTTGTTCTTAATTGGCTGCGTGATCAGAAGCAGGGCATGATCGAGTTCTTGTTTGCTCCTTTGCCTGGTGGTATGACCTACTGGCGTTTTGGCACCAAGTGGGGTCGGCAGGTTGCCGGGCACGAGATGCGCTCTGAGTTCTTTGAGCCTCACTCGGACGGTTCTAAGAACTATTGTTGGCCTCCAGACGGTAAGCCATACTTCCCGTATAGGCCAGAAACCGGACCTGATGGGGTTAAAGTAATGGTCCCTGACTTCCCTGAGCCTCTCTACCCGTGGCCTCGCGGGAAAAACGGCAAGGTCAAGATCCCGAAGAAGAGCAAGTGGCGTGATCGATGCACCTTCTATGGCGACAAGAAAGCCTGGAAGAAGGTCTGGCACGCTCCCAAGCCTAATGATCGTTGGAGGAAGGGTGGGTTTAAGTACCATCCTGTAACCGGCGCCCCGATTAAGGTCAAGAAGGGTCAGAAGAAGTACCCGAACGAGGCTGATTGGCAGGCCGCTTATGACAAGTGGTTTGATGAGCAGCAAGCGTTGGGCCTATTACCTTCGGACGAAGAGTACGAGGCTCTCCCTGCTTTAATGGAAGACCTTGGTTGCATCTATAAGAACCCAGTAGCTGAGTAGCAGGCGTGCTATGCTAGGTATATACGTGGCGTTATTGGTGTGGGGGGCATCAATAGCGATCTACATATGGACTATCAACTTAAGAGGTCCAGGTTATGACTTGGCTGTTAGACAAAATAAACGAGCTGTCTCTACCGGGTCGGCTGCGTGTCGCTCGCCCGTTTCCAACTGATACAGAGACAGGTAGGTACCGTGTATCTGGAGGGCGTATAACCGGCGACGGGGTATTCTATGCTCCTACAGCTACGAAGGTATTCCCACGACCTAAGCTGTGGGAAGGCAAGCCGGCAGCTATCGTTTTACACTATACCGCTGTGCACGCCTCGAACAGAAGCCTTAAGTCGTTGGATAAGCTGTTGCGCCGAGCGCACGATACTTTGTTTGACGAAGAAGGTGCGCTTGACGAGCTGCGCCAGGATTTAGACGATGTGGGGTACATCCCAGACTCGGTATCGTTGTCTTTGCAGAATGCTGGCAAGTCGCGTGGGGCTTCTTGGTGTATCTGTATTGGGAGTCAGCCATTACCTGACGGAAAGCTGTCGGTATGTCAGTACTCTCCGAACTTTGATAGGTTTGGTACTTGGCACGCGGGGTCCCCTCCTACGTGGAAGGCTAGGAAGAAGTACGGCAAGACGCCTTTTTATACTTATGAGGGATTCATGCGGTGGGACGGCAGAAACTATGTCTGGCCTCGTGTAGACGTACCGGACGATTCTGGCGATTCTGTTGTTATAAGTAATGTGAATGCCTACACGATAGGGATCGAGATGATGAATGTAGGCAGGTACAACGCTAAGATGAAATACAGGTATCCGGACCTTCCGTCAGTTTGGGTAGCTAACTGTTGTGGTAATCAGCAGCGGTCGCATCTAAGTAGTAAGCCCAGCCCGGCGGAGTGCCCGGTATGTAGTAAAAAAGTTAAGTGGGTTCTTTATGAAGAGCCATCGGCCCTTATGGTAAGTACTCTACACGATGTCATAAATGCGCTTAGAAAGGAGTATGGTGACATACCAGTTTGGGGACACTGCGACGTATCTAAGACCAAGGTTGATCCTTGGCCCCCGTTCCCAACCGACTTTTAGGTGATAGATGAAATTAGGTCAGCAGGAAAAACAAGAGCTAATAAAAATGCAGGCCCCGCTGTTCTCTATGCGGGGTGTAAACGCCACTAGTGATGTTACTGATCAGAAGCGCCAGCTCAAGCTTTTGCAGCGGCGCTTGAGGAAGCACCGTAGCGGAACTCTGATCCTGAACGCTAACGCTAGAAAGTTCCTATACGTTCTTTCGGGAACCTGTCCTCTTGATGGCCGGGACGAGTGCTACTATGGCTCAGATTGCGCTCGTTGCCTGCTACGCGCGTTGAACAACTGGCGCAGCGCAACGATTCCGGTTAGCCTGCTTCAGAAAAAGGTTAACAAGGCTCTTAAGGCTATTGATAAATCGCTAAAGACCTAACCTGAGGAAATCATTGGCTTTGTTCTAGTGTGCTATACTTGAGCCGTGGTAGCCACTGTGAACATAGCCGATGGGCACAAGCTCTCTTCTAAGATAAAGGAGGAGAACCTTGTCTTCGCTGTTACTAAAATAGCGTCGTTCCTAGGAATTTCCTCGGTTAACATTGTTATAAGTAACAGGGTGATACAGTATAAGAATCGAGATACCAGAGCTCGATGGCCCACAAAAGTGCTGTTAGGCGAGTGGGAAGAAGATAATGATCGGATTACCT
>Ga0180432_10009687_pt1 | contig 11692 bp, 6 predicted proteins | sample SS_ome_10_FD_132414 | JGI IMG/M metagenome (GOLD analysis project Ga0180432, IMG submission 132414) | Hypersaline lake sediment archaeal communities from the Salton Sea, California, USA - SS_1_MS_2 metaG | ecosystem: Environmental > Aquatic > Non-marine Saline and Alkaline > Hypersaline >... | reverse complement strand
GGCCACTTCTTAAGCAAACCGGTATCGGTCGACTTGTTGTCGGCGTTGGGCCCATGGAATCTCGGCCAGAAAGGCCCTTCGTCGGCGCTTAGCACGCTGGAAATCGATAGTGCCAAGATGGATGCAATAAGAGTGAAACGCGCAAACATGTAGCTAATCTCCTCTGCCTGAAAACTGACTCCGGTAAACATTCGTGATTGTTGGTATAACACCAAACACCCTTTATACCAGTTTTGAAGCCAAGAAGCCAAACCGAACGGATGGAAGGGCGCCGGCCGGCGGCATTTACCCATTCTCAAGAGGGGGCGAGTGAAAGACCGCCGATCATGGAACCGTGCGACGGGAAAACCGTTCACTGCCGGCCTTTGGCCTCGACCGGCGGGGCTTGCGGTTCGGCGGCCTCGGCCGGCGAGTCCGTGTCGAGCACTTCAATCACGAACAGAACGCGATATGTCGGCTTGGTCGTGGGTTGGATTGGCTGAACCGTCTGTTGCATGCCGCCGCCTTGATCCGCGGGCATCTCAGTCGCGTGTTGCGGGACCGGGGGTTCGGCCTGTCTTCCGCCGAATGTCGGTTGCGATGAATCCGCCCGATCAGTGGCCCCTTTTTGCCGCATTTCCTTGGCCGCCGTGTTCTCGTTCTTTGTGGCTTCGTCCGTGTCGGATTCCGGTTGCTCGGCGCCAGAATGAGGGTCTTCGAGACGTTTCTGCCCGTCGCCTATTTCCGCATCCGCGTCCCGGTCATATTCGTCCGGCGATTCTCCGCCGCCGGGAGCTGCTTCTGGAACAGGAGCGGTAGCCGGCTGTTCTTCGAGGGTACCTTCGATCATGTCCTCGGCCGCTTTTTCCGTCGCGCTCTCGGCCTCTTCGGCGGGCTCTTCCTCGGCCGCCTCTTCGGTTTCGGATGGTTCCACCGCAGCCGGTTCTTCGTCGGCTGCTTCTTCCGCTTCGGCGAGGGGACGTTCCACCGGCGATGGTTCCTCGACAAGCGGAATTGCTTCGCTTGGTCGAGTCGCTGGCGGCGATTCCGTCTTCGGCATTGAAGGCGAAGACGGCGATACGTCGGGGTCGTCCAGCGACGGCGCGACGGATTGATCGAACGGCTTGTCGGCCGTTGCAACATCAGGTCGGCCTTCACCTCGCGAATCGGATTTGAATTCGCGCTGCGACTTCTTCTGCTCGCGGGCGGGAGCGTCCGCAACCGCCGTTGTGGTTGGCATCCCGGGCCCTTGGGGGCGAACGCCGCCGCTGTCGAAATCCTTCCAGCGTCTCTGTTCTTGTACTTCGGGAACCGGCCGGACCGACACGGCATGGAAGCTTCCCGGCTGGCGGGCCATGGCCAAAAGCGCGGCCTCGATCTGTTCGCTGGTGGCATCGACGTATAGCATCTTCACGCCCGAGGATTTCGCGCCGGCGACTTTCAAATCCGTACGGCCGCCGGTGTCGGTTGCGATCTCGGCTTGTGCCGCAAGCTTGCCGGAGTTGGCAACGGGCGAATCGTCGGGAGTAATGCCGGCGGCCAATAGGGCCTTGTGCAAAGCCCGGGCGTCCATGGCCCGGCGGCTTACCGAACACCTGATGACGGCCACGCCGTTGCTGTCGCGATAGCCGGGTACCTTCTGCTTAAGCAGCGGGTCCACGCCCCGTTTGGCGTTGCGAGCAGTCGCTCCGCCGGAAATATCCGCCCGCGTTCCTCCACTGCCGTATGTGCCGCTGTACGGGCCGCCGGTGACGCCGTCCTTGCCAAGTGCCGGCTGGGCATCGCCGGCGCCATATCCGTATCCGCCCTTGCCGGCGATCTTGCCGGGCCCGGCGGGCGCTCTCTTGGCGGCCGATTTAGCCGGTCCTCTCCCTTTCAGCAAACCGCCGCCGCGGGTGCCAAACACTTCACCACCCGGCTTGGCCATCGGCACCAACCCCGTGGCCGGTTCCAGCGAAGGCTCAGCGATCGCGTCTTCGCCCGGGGCGCTTTGCTCGGCGAAGTCGCCGAAGGAAACTCCCTCGGGCACGGTCGGCATGTCCATTGCCTCGCCGTCCGGCGCGGCGCCGATTGACGGCTCGACACGATCGGCGCTCTCTTCACCCGATTCTTGCGTCATCGCTATCGGACCAGATTCGGCACCGGGGCGGGGCCGGTCGGGATTGAAGAACGTCACGGCAATCGCCAGGGCAATAGCCGTGCCCGACCAGACGAGTGCCCTGGGTTGAAGGAAACGCTGGGCAAGGTGCCGAGCGGTCGCCGCCGCCGGTCGTTCGGCCGTCGGCGATTCTTCCTCTTCCGGCTGCTTCTTCTCGCCCTGCATCCGCTGTTCGGCCATTTGCAGAACGCGTTGGTGGATATCCTCGCCCAGGGTGTATTGCGGCATCGACTGCAGAGTGGAACTCAGTGCGCGCAGTTCGTCCATGAGTTGTCTGGCGTCGGCGTTTTCGGCCAGCAACCGTTCAACTTGCGCCTGCTCTTCGGCGGTCAATTCGCCGTCGAGATACGCGATGAACAATTCGTTTCTTGTTATGTCTTCCATGTCACGCACTCTTTGTCGAAGTCCGGCTCGTGCCGATCGTTTTCACGATTTTAGGACGGTGCCTTCGGCTGGAACTCCCAGCGTATTCCCGGATAATTCTATTGTCCCCATAGGGCCCGGGCAAACCGCTTGTCCTGGACCTAGCTCGATGAAAAAGGGGACTGGCTCCACGACTTCGCGTGCCTTTGAGGATTCAGGACCACTTATGGTTGTGGTGCCTGTCCCCTTTTTCATCCAACTTCGCCGAGTCTACCTAACGGGGAACCACCGCCACCGGCTTACTCGTTTATTGCCAACACTTCTTTCAGCTCTTCTCTGAGTTGCAGCCTAGCCCGGTGCAGGCGGCTTCTGACGGTGCCCACCGGCAGGTCGAGTATCTCGGCGATGGTCTCGTAGCTGCAACCGTCGATTTCCCTGAGCACCAGAACGGAGCGGTGCTCGTCGTTTAACGTGCCGATGGCCTCTCGCACCTGGCGTCGGCGTTCGTCGACTTCCATTTTCTCGTGCGGTCCGGCCTGATCGTCTTCCGGCTCGATCCCGCTGGTCTCGCGTGCCCGATCGGCGGACAATGTGGGCCGCTTCTTTCTCTTAATGTTTATCGCTTCGTTGAAAGCGATTCGATAAAGCCATGTGTAAAACGCACTAGTCCCCTTGAAAGTTTTCAACTTCACGTAGGACTGTACGAACGCGTTCTGAACGACATCCCGGGCGTCCTCGGCATTGCCGCAGACGTGCATGACCGTATTGTACAGCCGATCCTGGTATTTCAGGACCAACCGTCCAAAGGCGGCCGAATCGCCGTCGAGGGTTTTCGCGATTAGTTCGGAGTCGTCGTTCACTTACAGGCTCGTAATAAGAGACGTAAACAGCAGGCCGGAAGTTCCCTTTCCGGGCAAATTGGGACTATTCGCGGGGAATGGCGGAAAACGGCCCTCCGCGTGAAATCTCGCCGATGAACTGCCCAATCGTCCTTGATCCGGCAAAAAGTGGAGTGAAAAGCCACTGCCCCCCCATCATTGTTGTTTGGGGCTCTATTGTAAAGCCCTTGGGGCCCACTTGTTACAAATCTCTTACAAACGCCGAAGTTATTCCGCGATCAATCCCCTGGACAGGTTTGATAAAGCATTGCCATATAAGCACTTCGGGCTGAAAGGCGGGCGAATCTTCCCCTCTACGGTGAGGCACGTCGGCAATTATGCCTGTCCTTTATTACCTATTCCCACTGTCATACGCGTTTTGCGCCCCTCGGCTCGCTGGAGAAAGGCAACTCAAGCGACGCATGGTTGGGGGTCGAATATGAGGGATGTGCCGGATATTCCGGTTGAGCTCGTCAATTGCCCCATTTTCGCGGGTAAGCCTCGCCCCTCCACACCGCCTATATTCAACTAGATGTCCGACTCCGCTGTCCAGATTGAAGCGACGCCCGTGCCGGTTCCGACGTACTGGATCGAGTCGCGGCAGCCGTTGGCCAGTCTGGTTTTCATAATTCCGCTGCTGGTGACATACGAGTTCGGCGTGCTGCTGGGCTCCTCACAATTCAGCGCGGTGACGATGCGCAACGGGGCCGATGTCTGGCTGCGACAGTTCCTGGAACTCATCGGGCTGGGACAGTATTTCCTCCTGCCGATCCTGACAGTCTGCATTCTCCTGGCCTGGCACCACACCACCGGACATCCCTGGCGAGTTTCCGGAAAGGTGCTGTGGGGAATGGCCGGCGAATGCCTGCTGCTGACCATTGTCTTGAGATTGCTGCTGCAGTTGCAGGGACTTCTGATGCAGACCGTGGCCGGGCCCATCGAGATGAGCATGACCGAGAGTGCCCAGCAGGTGTTCGCCAAGTTGGTCCTCTTCCTAGGCGCGGGCATCTACGAAGAGCTGCTGTTTCGGCTGATATTGCTCTCGCTGCTGATCTGGATACTGAAACATCTGGGCGTGGAATCGACAACGAGAATCGTGATGGCCGTGTTGCTGAGCAGTATGCTGTTCGCCGCCGCCCATCACATCGGTCCGCACGGCGAGGAGTTTCACGGGTTTTTCTTCTCGTTTAGAGTACTGGCCGGCTGTTTCTTCTCGGTATTGTTCATCTACCGAGGCTTCGGCATAGCGGCCGGGACGCACGCGGGATACGACATCTTGGTCGGTTTGTTCGCATAGATGCCAGCGGAATCGGGGGCAATGCGTTAGAACTCACTTGCCTCGTTATCGACCCCACTGCTCGCTTGTTCTTCCGCTTCTCGCGTAAACCACCAGCCGTCAAGGAACACGAGATCGTATCCTGGGGGAACTCGATACCAGGCGGCGAACTCCTGTTCGACAAGGCCCGCCCGTTGCGAGCGAACAATGCTCCAAACGGTAACCGCCGCGGACACGAGCGACATTAGCGAAAGATACGCGGCGCCGATAAGCAAGCCGTGGTCGCCGATAATCAATTGCCCCAGGGCCAGCACGGCGGCCGCATTCATGATGACGTGAATCTCGCACGCCTTTCGGGCAATCCAAGCCGCCAGCCGCAACGGTCCGCGCGGTATCGGCGGTTGCGGCTTCGGGCGTCCGCCGCCACCGCCGATGACGTTGAGCGGGCCGTGTATCCGCTTGAGCCTCTGGATGAAGGCCTTGTATTGCGTGTCGTGCAGCAGAGCCATCAGCAACAACGACATACCCCAGACCAACCCGGCGGCGGCCCAGATCGGCTCGCTTCGGGCAACGAACAATCCGGAGCCTATACCCAGCGGGACCAGCAAGTTTATCGTATGGTGCATCAGATAATCGAGTTGCACGCCGTCCAACGAGGCCGTCCCGCGCAATCTGGCCAACTGGCCGTCGACGTGGTCCAACAGATACCAGACCTGCAACATGGCGGCTCCGAAGACCCAACCCCAGACCGTCCCCCAGGCAAACCCGGCCGCGGCCGTCGCGCCGCATACCCAAGCCGCCAGCGTGGCCGTATTGGCCGAGACACCCCACGGCGCCACTATCCGCGTCACCCTCAGTGCCGCCGGTCGGGCAACTTTTCGAGCCATCCAGTTACCCAACCGCCGATGATCCGGCTTCTGGCAAAGGTGTTCGAGTTTCGATAGCGGAATACGTTTATCGCTCATACGTGGTTTCTCGTCTTCTTATGGCTCGTCAATCGAGTGGTAGTATAGCCGAGAAGGGCGATTGGAAAGAAGGCGTATTTTGGGATGAAAACGTGGTTTTGGCCGCGAATTGCAGCGGTTTTCAATCTGAGTTGGGAGCATACCCCACGAGAACTGCAAAGTCGATTTCGGACCGTGATGCAAGTGGGGGTGGCTGGGGATGAACCACGAGGCACGAGTGGTGAAGCCCCAGTGCTTCAGGTCTGGGGCACCGATGCTCGTGCCTCGCATCTCAGCCCCAGCCATCCGAGAACAGACTCCGCAGTTCTCCTGGAACATACGCCAGAGTCCTTGCTACCGCGCGTCATGGTCGGCTAAAATGAACGGCGTCGATTAGGACAATAGCCCAACGTCAAGGAGAAGACCGATGAAGACGCGTCTTTCACAGATTTCCGTAACCGCCCTGACGCTGTTGATCGGCATGGCGATCGGGTTCGGCTGTAACGAGTCGGACAAGCAGCAAGGTGCCCAGGCGGCCGCCGAGGATGCCCAGCCGAAGAAGGTTCGCCGCGTGGGGCAGGTCATCGAACTGAAGCCGGAGAAGAAGGACTACTACGTCAAGCTACATGCCGAAACCTGGCCCAGCGTGCTGGATCGGATCTGCAAGTCGAACATTCACAACTATTCGATCTATCTGAGCGAGTTGGAAGGCAAGCTCTACCTGTTCGCATACTTCGAGTACACCGGCGACGATTGGGACGCCGATATGAAAGCCATCGCCGACGATCCGGAAATCCAGCGGTGGTGGAAAGAGACCGACCCCTGCCAAGTCCGCCTGCCGGGCACGCCCGAGGGTGAGCAGTGGTTGAAGATCGACGAAGTGTTTCACACGGACTAAACGCGATGCCCCAGCCACCCGATGAGCGAACTATCATAGGCCAGTAAGAAGGCACGTCATGAGAACATTCAGCCAATCGAATATCACCGTCATTAGCCGCCTTCCCTTTTTCGCGGCGGTGGCGTTCGCTCTTGCATGTATCTTGTCCTCCAATCCGGCATCCGCCGAAACGGCGGACGTCCAACTCGGAGAATGGCACGTAATTGGCCCGCTCAAGGACAAGCTGCACGGGTTGCACCAGACATCGTTCAACCATGTGTTCGACGTCGAGAAAGACGCCGTGGAATCGGCCGATAAACCGATCGACCTTTCGAAGTCATGGCCGGCCGAGCATTTCCCCGGCCAGGACGACACGACTCGCCGCTGGCAGCGGAAGCCCGAGTGGAAAGACGGTTACTTGAACTATCTTCCTTACGGCCCCCCGCCGATGCGGAACGAGACGTGTTACCTGTATCGCACGATTACCGCTTCGGCGCCGACGACGGCCGACGTGCGCGTCGACGCCTTGGACGGCGTCCGGCTTTGGCTCGATGGAAAAGAAATCGGCATCGCGGAGACGCCCGGCCGGGCCGGCAGTTCGCGGTTTGCCGCCAGTCTGCGAACTAAGCTCGACCTGAAGGCGGGCGAGAACCGACTGCTGCTGAAGATCACCAGCATGCACGGCCTGCACGGCTTCGCTTTCGCCATGCCGCCGCATACGCCAACCCACGAGCGCTTGCCGGGCCAGTGGATTGCCTCGGAGCCTCGCGATCTTAGCCCGGCGACCCGAGTTCGCGACATTCGTTTCCAGATAAAGCCCACGCCGATGTTTGATCCGCCCCGGCTGAAAATGGCCGAGTTGCTGGAAAGCCACGCTCCGAAAACGCCCCAGGGCATCGCATACACCGAGCGGCTGGCCGCCTTGCAAAAGATCGTCGAGCCGGTCCGCGAGAAGTCGCCTCCCGACGATTCGCCGCAAGTTGCCGAAGCTGCCCAGGCCATCGAACGGTTCTTCGAGGCGGAAAAGAAACATCTGCCGCCGATCATTTACATCGAGTGTCCGTCGTTTTACTACAACGCAATCGCTCCCTACACCACTCGCGGAGCGAAGCCGGCCAGCATTTGCATCTTCGACCCGTCCAACCCGGAGAAGCCGCCGCGAGTCGTGTTCCACGACCCCGAGATGTGCATCTGGTGGATGAACCTTTCGTACGATGCGAAGACGATCTTCTTCGCCGGCCGAAAGGGGCCGAACTGGCACATTTACGAGATCGGCGTCGACGGGAAGAACCTGCGACAGATAACCTCGGGCGCGGACAACAACATCAGCCCCGTGCTCTTGCCCAACGGCGAGATCATGTTCGTTTCCACGCGGATGAACACGCGCGTCATGTGCCAAACGAACCCGGCCGGCAAGCTGTTCGTCATGGATCGCGACGGCGGTCGGGTGCGAACCGTTTCGGCCAACACGCTCAGCGACCACGACCCCTCGGTAATGAACAACGGCCAGGTGATCTTCACCCGATGGGATTACGGCATCGACAAGAACGTCTTCTGTCGCCAGAACCTTTGGACGATGAACCCCGACGGCACGGCTTTGAAGCTGTTCGGCTCGAACACGAAGGAAGACCCCAACGCATTTTGGCAAGCCCGGGCGATTCCCGGCCGGCCGGAGGTTGTCGCCTCGTTCGGTGCCCATCACAATTATCACTCCGGCATGGTCGGTCTGGTCTGGAACCAAGGCATCGGCCGCGAGCGAGACCGCCGCGGCGAGGGCTTCCGTTGGATAACCGACGATCTGCCCACTGTCGGCGACATCGGCCTGGCTTGGCTTTACCAGCACCCATATCCGCTCAGCGAGCGTCAGTTCCTCGTTTCATACGGCGGCGACGGCGACCGGAAGAATCGGCTCTATTTGCTCGACGACCGCGGCAATCGCCACATGATCCACGAGGCGGCGGACAAGTTGGGATGCTGGAATCCCTTGCCGATGGTCGCCCGTGAGGTGCCGCCGGTGATTCCCTCGGCCGTCGACCCGGCCGCGATCGAGTTCGTCTATCGCGATCCGGAGGAAGTCAACCGAAAACCGGCCGACCAGCTACAGGGCACTTTCTTCCTGCAAGACGTGTACGAAGGTCTGGGCAGCAACGTGGAGCGGGGCGAGGTCGTTTCGCTTCACATTCTCGAGCAGATTCCCCGCTCGCGCGAAGTCCAGGGCGCTCAATCGCTGTGGGGACAATGGGTGGCAATGAGCCGGGGGACTATGTACGCGCGGCGGCTGATCGGCATCGTGCCGGTGGAGAAGGACGGCTCGGCCCATTTCACGGTGCCCGCCTTGCGGGATATTTCGCTGCACGCCGTCGACGCCGAGGGCCGCACGGTTCGCCACATGGGCTCGACCATCCACGTCATGCCCGGCGAGACGCAAGCCTGCGTCGGCTGCCACGAAACGCGGGGAAAAACCCCGCCGCGAATGACGACCACGCCGATTGCAATGCGTCGCCCGCCGTCGGTGCCGCGCTATCCCAAGTGGACCCAGCTAGGCGTGTTGGATTTCAACCGCGTGGTGCAGCCGGTCCTGGATAAGCATTGCGTCGAGTGTCATAGCGGAAAACTGCCGGACGGGGCGGTCGATCTGTCCAACGACCGAACGCACTACTTCACGATGGCCTACGACACGCTGTTGGATCGCGGCCAGGCCCATTACGTACCCATTGCCGGCACGGGCCACGAGGAAGGCACCGCCAAGACGCGCGGCGCTTACGTCAGCCGCATTCGCGAGATCCTCGAAGGCGACCATTACGAAGTATCGGTCTCGGCGGAGGAGCGACTGCGAATATACGCCTGGATCGACGCCAACGTGCCCTATTACGCCACCTATGAAATGACCGACCCCAAGACGTTCGGCGGTCGCGACCGTTGGTACGCCCAGGACGCCAACGCGTGGTTCATGAAATACTACAAGCCGACGTTCGACCGACGCTGCATGGGCTGTCACCAGCGAAGGGTCATGCCGCGAACGTACAACTACAACCCCGGCGGCGACGGGAAGATCGTCGTCAGCAGCGACGTCTGGGACGAAATGGCCCTTACCCAATTCCAACACGGCCACGGGCGGATTTCGCGCATCGGACAGTACGGCCCCTCCGAGCGGATCAACATGACGAACCCCGAGTGGAGCTTCTCGCTTACCGTTCCCTTGGCCAAAGAGGCCGGCGGGTTCGGGTTCTGCAAAACGGAAGACGGAAAGCCCGTTTTCAAGGACAAGAACGACCCCGACTACAAACGCATCCTGGCCGCCATTCGCCTAGGCCACTTGCGCATGTACGCCAACCCTCGCGTCGACATGCCGGCCGACTATGTTAAAGAAACTCGCAAGGACGGACTCGACGCGGAGCAGATTCGGAAGCAACTCGACCAGTAGCGAGAGAAGGACTCGCAGTCGTCTTTCGCCTCGCATTTACGGTCAGTTTGTGCCACTGCTTGCAACGAAAGGGCCGGAGCAAGCCGTAGCGCTACACTGCTTGCGGTTCTTCATCAAAAAAGGTTTCCAACAAGCAGTGCTTTCGCGTGAAAGTTACGTCGGCAAGAGCTTCAGCAAGCAGTAGCGCGGCAGCGCACAATTCAATCGGTAACGGTCTAATAACAGTTGCACCGCCCCCCGTGCATGGGCGGCATATCTTCCAGTAGGGGCGGGCGTGGGCCCGTTCATTCTCTGCCGATTATGACGGCATTTGACGATCGCTTCTCGATAGCGCACACTTGCCAAAGGGCCGGACCGTTTTCCGACGCGCCCCCGTCCCGACGGAACCGGTAAGATTGCGCCTCTTCCATGTCGGAACGCCATCGAAACACTGTCCTTTCCCACCTGAACAACATCAAAGATACACCGGCCATGCCGCAACAAGGGAGTATAGTCATGAGAGCGATTGCCGTAACCGTCCTGAGCATTCTGATTCCGTGCATCGTGGCCATGGCCGACGAAAGTCCGGAAGAGGGCAAGAAGGCCAAGCTGTCCGAGGAGACGCTCTCGGGGTTGAAGCTTCGTGCCATCGGGCCGGCGCTAATGTCCGGGCGGATTGCCGATATCGCCGTCGATCCGCAAAAGCCGAACACTTGGTACGTGGCCGCCGGATCGGAAAACCTCTGGAAGACGGAAAACGCCGGCACCACGTTCACGCCCATCTTCGAGAACTATCCTTCCTACTCGATCGGCTGCGTAACGATCGACCCGAACAACCGTCACACAATCTGGGTCGGAACGGGCGAGGCCGTCGGCGGGCGGCACGTCGGGTACGGCGACGGCGTCTACAGAAGTCGAGACGGCGGAAAGACATTCGAGAACATGGGGCTGAAGCAGACGGAACACATCGCCAAGATTCTCGTCGACCCTCGCGACTCAAACGTCGTATACGTCGCCGCCCAAGGACCGCTCTGGTCGCCGGGCGGCCAGCGCGGCCTTTACAAGACAACCGACGGCGGCAAGACGTGGAAGCAGATCCTCGCCAAGGGAGAATACACGGGCGTGACCGACGTCGTGTTCGACCCTCGCGACCCGGACGTCCTGCTGGCCGCCACGCACCAGCGGCATCGGACCGTGTGGGCTTTGATCAACGGTGGGCCCGAATCGGGAATCCACAAATCGACCGACGGCGGCGCGACCTGGCGAGAGTTGAAAGAAGGCTTGCCCGAAGATGACATGGGCAAGATCGGCTTGGCCGTCTCGCCAATGAAGCCGGACTTCGTTTACGCGACAATCGAGTTGGCCGGGCGAACCGGCGGCACGTGGAGATCGACCGACGGCGGCGAGGCCTGGACCAAGATGGGCGACTACGTCGGCGGCGGAACCGGCCCGCATTATTACCAGGAGATTTGGGCCGATCCGCATCGCTTCGACGTCCTCTATCAGGCAAACGTGTTCATGGGCCGAAGCGAAGACGGCGGCCGAACGTGGAACAAAGTCGAAAGCAAGTGGAAACATTGCGACAACCACGCCGTGGCATTCCACCCGACCGACCCCGACTTCCTGCTCGTCGGCAGCGACGGCGGGCTGTACCGCTCGTACGACCGGGGCGAGACCTTTCAGTATTGCGCCAATCTTCCGCTGACGCAGTTCTACAAGCTGAGCGTGGACAACGATTACCCGTTCTATAACATCGCCGGCGGCACCCAGGACAACAGCACCCAGTACGGGCCCAGCCGCACGAACAACAACTC
>Ga0180432_10009686_pt1 | contig 11694 bp, 7 predicted proteins | sample SS_ome_10_FD_132414 | JGI IMG/M metagenome (GOLD analysis project Ga0180432, IMG submission 132414) | Hypersaline lake sediment archaeal communities from the Salton Sea, California, USA - SS_1_MS_2 metaG | ecosystem: Environmental > Aquatic > Non-marine Saline and Alkaline > Hypersaline >... | reverse complement strand
GGCCGCCGACGCCGACTGCAGACGCCGACTGCAGACAGTCGGATGCGGACGGTGCCGACCGCGGACGGTCGGGGGACGATGGAAGGTACTATGCGATTTCAAGATCTGAACAGCTCAGAAATTGCCGCAATTGTTCGCGAGCAGGGGCCCAAGACGGCTGTGTTCGCCGCGGGAGGAACAACCCGGTGGCTGATCCTGAACCATCTCAAGGGTTGGCCAAAGGACATGTCTTATTGGCAGGAATATCTCGAATACGGCGGCCGACGATTCGTGGATATTGCACGGCTGTTCTTCGAGCACGGCGTGGACACACTTTTCACCCACGCTATCGTCCCCGGTCAGCTCAAGGGGAAGGGCGAAGGATACCCGCCTCTGGCCCTGACCAGCGGTATGGAGAGGGTAGCGGGAACCCCTGAGTTCCTGCAATTCTACGAGGAATATGGGGTTAGAGTCCGCTTCTTCGGCAATTACCGGGAGGTGCTGGAAGGCACGGAATACGCAGGCACGATCGAGCATTTTGACACGGTGGCAAAGGAGACAAGGACGAACGACCAACATCGTCTCTATTGGGGCTTCAACACGGATAAGGATCAGATCACACCAGCTTTGGAGTTGGCTGTGAAATTCTACCAAGACCAGGGACGAGCTCCCACGAGGGAGGAAGTCGTCGAAGTGTATTACGGCGAGCCTGTGGCGCCTGTGGACATCTTCGTTGGCTTCAACCGGACGAGAACTGCAACCCTGATGCCTCCTTTTCTTGGTGGCCAGGCGGACCTGTACTTCACGGTTGGCCTATCCTTTGACTTCTCCCAGTCACAGCTGCGCAGCATATTGTACGATCACCTGTATGCGCGGAGGGGGTGGCATCGAGAGTACAGTGAATTGCCCGATTGCGCTTTTTCGGAGATGCAGGCGTTCTATCGTCTAAATCAGGAGGCAGTGACCGGCATTGGCCGGCGTTACAAGCCGGGTGCTATCTGGCACCCTTCACCCCAGGTCCGTTTGCCACCTGGTTGGGGTGAGGAGGACACATGATTCAGCCCAGCGAGGAGGTGAAGGTACTGGCCCAGCATTGGGGCCAACCGCGTTTCATCGAAAAGCAAGTCCCTGTTGCTCCGGGTCTCGGTGAACAGACGGTCCACGATTTCTTCTCTGACCGGTGGGGTGAGGTAGTGATGGCCATACGCCGGGCCACCGACGGGCTGGTGTGGGTGATGACCAAGGAGAGTTTTCCCAAGGGAAGCGCTTCCGAAAGCTCTCGCCGGTTATATAGCCTGCCAACCGGCGGCATTCGGCATCAGGAGACAATTTCGGCGGCGTTGTGGCGCGAGTTGGAGGAAGAGACTGGTTTCGAGGCCCGGATCGATCGGTTTCTGGCCATAATCCGATATGTGCCGATTCTGGCATCGAGCGACTTCCAAGAGATACCGGACTTCATCTCCTACGTTTTCCTCCTGGAGGAGGCAAGTGGGGCCAATCCAATGCTGAGCTGCGAGGAGAAGATACTGGATTTCAAGGTAGTAGCGCCTGGAGAACTCCTGGATATTGCGCGGCAATGGCGCAATCTGATGGGGGCAAGCAAGGAGTTCCACGACTTGACCGCCTGGGGGGTGTTCAGAGGCATCGCTCACCAGGTGGCAGGCGAAGCCTTGACCGGTAGAGGGGTATAGGATGCCGCCGGACATGTACGACCAACTACTCCAAACACCGCGAGCACAACTCGTTGAGCTCGCCCTGGCCGGGCTGAATCGCCAGGGAGGGATGGTCGCCAGGGTCATCGACAGCGTGTGGAGGCAGGTGGACGGCGTCGTGGACGCGACCGGGGCTAAGAGAATCTACTTGACCGGGTGCGGTGACTCGTACTTTGCAGCCCTTTCTGCGCGATACGCGTTCGAGCAGTTGACCGGAGTCCCCACCATTGCTTTGGAGTCCATGGAATTCGCCCAGTATGCGCTGCTACCCCACGACTCGCTGACCATCGCGATTTCCAGTGGAGGCGAGGTCTCTATGACGCTTCAGGCCGGAGAGCATGCCAGGCAGTCTGGCGTTGACGTCATCGGCGTCACTGGACAGGATGAGAGCCGAATGGCACAGGAGTTTCCGTGCTTGATCACCGACCCCGGCCTTATCGACGGCGACCAGGTCGATCAGGTGGCATTGATGCTGGGTAATTTCAGTTTCAGCCTGGCTGCGCTCTACATTGCTGCGATCCACATCGGACGGAGCCGTGGGCACCTCGATGACCAGACAGCGAGGGAGGCCAAAGTAGGAATCAAGGCAGCACCTACTGCTATCAAGCGGGCGATGGATCGGAGTGCGGACGTTCACGAGTACCTTGAAAAGGTGAGCGACGAAGCCGATTTCTATTTTCTCGGCGCTGGGCCTAGCTATGGCGTCGCACTCTTCTATCAGGCCAAATTCTTCGAGCAGGCCCAGCGCCCGGTGTACGGCGTTGAACTGGAAGAGTTTGCCCACGAGCAGTTTTTTCTGCTCCGACCCAACGGAAATACCCAGCTGTGGTTCATTGCACCGGCGGGCCGCAGCCGAGAGCGGGTACGGGAGATCATGGGCGGTTGCCGGGAGATGGGCGCTCATGTGATCGCCGTGACGACCTTGGATAGCGAACAGATACAGGAGGAGGCAAACCTGACGTTTGCGCTGGAAGCTGCATCAGAGATGTTTTCAGCGCTGATATCGGTTGTGCCCGGGGAACTCCTGGGAATCCACGCCTTTGCGCGCTGGGGAAGTGGGGCACTGTCCACCTCCGAACGGCGCCGCCAGATGGCAGTCAGCAGGCGGTTGACACGAAAGGAGGATTGAGGGCAACCATAGTATAGAGCAAGAGCCAGAGATGAATACTTCCCACACACAGGGAACATGGACCGAATCTATCAAGCCTAAATAAGACCAATACAATCACAGGCAAAGGGGGTAGCAATGGGCGGGGGCACTCCAAGGCTTGAGCAATTGGAGCATTTCGACGTGAACCAGATCGGTTTAGGATGCAGCGGGCTGATGAAGCCGACTGCCTATGATACAGCATGGCTGACCCGGATTCCGGCGGAGTACGATCACAGTGTACCTGCCTTTCCCGAGGCTCTTGCCTGGCTCAGGCAGAATCAACACCCAGATGGCAGTTGGGGGGCAGAGATCGAATACGTCCACGACCGGGTGATCTCAACGCTGGTCGCCATCCTGGCTCTGGCCGAGTGGGACAGGGATGGGCGAGATGAACGAGCTATCGACAGGGGACTCAGATACATCTGGGAAAAAGCCGATCGGTTGGAACAGGAACACGAGACGATTGGTTTCGAGGTGATCGCGCCTACTTTGCTCAAGAAGTGTCAAGAGTTGGAGCTTACGCTTCCGCTAGCAGCGTTTGAGCGATACAAGAAGATGCGGGCCGAGAAGATGGCTAAAATCCCGCCCGACATGCTCCATTCGCGGAACACGTCGATGACCTTTTCCCTGGAGTTTATGGGAGATAACTTAGACACAGAGAAAGCGGGGTTTTTGCAGGAGAGTAACGGCAGCGTGGGCGTGTCTCCTTCCGCTACTGCATACTTTCTGACCAAATGCACCAATAACGTGGCAGCACGCCGGTATATCAGTGACGTTGTCGAGGCCTACGAAGGCAAGGCTCCAGAGGTATTCCCGTTTGACATCTTTGAGACAGCCTGGTCGTTGTGGAATCTAGGTCTGGCTGGCTTCTCACTGCAGGATCCTCCTCTGGCCTCTTACGTGGCCGATTTGGCTCGCCTCTGGGAGCAGTCGGACGGGATGGGACTGGGCTTCTCGTCTGCTTATTCAGCCCCCGATGCCGATGATACGGCCATGGTTTGCAGTGTTCTGCGGCGGGCGGGATATGAACCGGAGTTGCGGGTCTTTCGCAGGTTCGAGCGGTATCGTCATTTCGGCTGCTATCCGTGGGAAAGGAACAACGATTCCAGCCTGAGCGTGAACATCCATGTCCTTGATGCCCTACGAGGAGTCGATCAAGATTCGATCACGAAAATCGTTAACTTTCTTAGATTGCGCACAACTTCGGAGGGATATTGGAAAGACAAGTGGCATATCTCGCCATACTATACAACGGCCCACGCTGTGATCGCTCTTGTTGGGCACGATGATGAACTTGCCAGAGGGGCTGTGCGGTGGCTCCTGGACACTCAGGGGCCCGATGGCTGCTGGGGTTACTACAATAGGCCAACTATGGAGGAGACAGCCTACTGCTTGCAGGCACTGAGTATGTATGACCGCTGTGTGGAACCAGTGGATAGAAGCACTCTTGCCCGAGGCCGGGATGGGCTGCTCGCTTGCAGAAGCGAAATGCCAGCCCTATGGATCGGCAAATGCCTCTACACCCCGATCAGAGTGGTGGAGTCTGCGATCTACAGTGCGTTGGTGATGACGGGGTCGTAAGCATGGGGGACGATCTTAACTAAGGAGGAATGGTCGTGAGGAGCACTCTTGAACAGTACCTCAGTGTCCAAGTGAACGATGAGCTAACGGCTCAGCGGGGAAGGTCACTGCTCGTCCTCATCCTGACCATAGGGATTGCTGACTTGATCACTCTGACCATAGACATGGTTACCGGCACGACGAAGTTCCTGACTTTGGAGCTGGCGGTCCTTGTGATCCTCTTTGTACTCTATTGGTGTACGCGGCGTGGTCAACGTTGGACACCCTATGTATTCTTGATCTTTCTGACCTTCATCACAACCGACACTTTCCTACGAGACCCTGTAGGCCTGACGGCTCTGGCTCTTGCCGCTCCTGTGGTCGTGACACCGCTCATCGCCGCTCCCAGGCTATGCATCCCGGTAGCGGGTGGTGAAGCTGCCACTCTATACGCGATGAGCTTTGCACTTGACTATCCACTGAAGCCCTTGGGGCTGGTTATTCTTGGAGTCCTTGGTCTGGTCGCCTGGCTGTCTAGCTCTAACCTCGAGAGCGCGTTCAGAGAGTCGCAGCGCAATGCGAGCGCATTAGTCAAAAGCAACCGCGAATTGCAGTCCAGCCGTGCCCTGCTGGAAGCCAACGCACGTGATCTGGAGCGACGATCCAATCAACTGGAGGCTGCAGCCCGGGTAGCCCAGGCAGCCACCTCAATCCTGGAGACAGACCGACTGATCCGGGAAGTGGTCGAAGTGATCCGCGAGCGATTTGGTCTGTATTACGTGGGGTTGTTTCTGACCGACGAGATCGGTGGGTGGGCCGTCTTGCAGGCTGGCACGGGCGAGGCAGGCCGGGCGATGTTAGCGCGTGGTCACCGGCTCAGAGTCAGTGATGATTCGATGATCGGGTGGAGCATCGCCCACTCCCAGGCTCGGGTCACGCTGGAGATCGAGGAAGATCCCGTGCGCCTGGCGACACCGGAATTGCCGGACACGCGTTCGGAAGCAGCTCTGCCGCTGCGCTCGCGCGGCCAGGTGCTGGGCGCACTGACGGTGCAGAGCGAGCAGTCAGAGGCCTTTGACCAAGACACTATTGCCGTTTTGCAGACGATGGTCGATCAGGTGGCAGTGGCGATCGACAACGCACATCTGTTCTCCGAAGCCGAGGCTGCTCTGGAGGCAACGCGTCGAGCATACGGCGAGTTGAGTCGTGAGGGCTGGGCTGAATTACTTCGCACCCAGTCCGGTCTGGGTTACCGCAGCGGCAAGCGAGGCGTCACCCGCACCGGCGGCATCAGGCGATCTGAACTAGAGCAAGCTCTGCAGAAGAGGGCAAGCCTTCGGGGCAGCGATACCGACACCGAAGACAACCATCCACTGGCAGTGCCAGTCAAGGTCCGCGGCAACGTCGTCGGCGTACTGAACACGCATAAATCCAGCGAGGCCGGTGAGTGGACATCTGAAGAGGTGAGGCTCCTGGAGACGTTGGCCGAGCAGGTCGGTGTGGCGCTGGAGAGCGCTCGGCTGTACAGGGACGCACAGCGCCGCGCCGCTCACGAGCGACTGGTTGGCGAGATCACCGACAAAATGAGCCGTGCGGCCGATATCGACATGCTGATGCAGACCACGATCCAAGAGATGGCAACTGCGTTGGATGTGCCCAGCGCCTTCGTGCAGTTTGGTGCAGCTCCCGGGATGGCGTGGGACGAAGATGGGGGCTGAAATGACGCAGATACACAGATCTTAGCTGTGCCAACACATAGGCAAAACAAAGGAAAAGGATAGGAGAAGCAGCAAATGAGACGAGGAACAATACGGGCACTGCTCACCATCGTAACAATCTGCGGCGCGGTGGCGACAGCCTGCAGATCAGCCGAGAAGCCACCGATCAAGGTCGGACTGGAAGGCCCAATGACAGGAGAGTGGGCCGCCGAGGGCGAGGGCTTTCGCCGGGCTGTGCTCCTGCTGGCCGACAAAGTCAACGAAGAAGGAGGCCTCCTCGATGGCCAGCCGGTGGAGATCATCGTGGGGGACGATCGGGGGGATCCGGAAGAGGCCCAGCGAGTCGCCAAACGTCTGGTCGAAGAGGGCGTGGTAGCCATCGTCGGCGCCTACAACTCGGACGCCACGGAGGCCGCATCTAGCGTGTACGACGAGGCCGGTATACTGCAGATCACGCCTTCCTCCACCGCTATCCGGCTGACGGAGAAAGGCTATACGCATTTCTTCCGCACCTGCTTCCGCGACGACAACCAGGGGAAGTTCGCCGCCAGCTTGATGGTCAACACGCTGGGCAAGCAGCGCATCGCGCTGGTGCACGATGAAACTGTGTACGCCGAGGGTCTGGCCGAGGGGACCCAGCGCTACGTAGAGGAATTGACCGAGAACACCGGCGCAGAGGCTGCCGTGGTGCTATTCACCGCGATCACGCCAGGGCAACGCGATTTCACCGCACTGCTGGAACAGCTCGAGGCCAACGCGGCTGACGTGCTCTACTTCACCGGCTACTATCCGGAAGGCGGGCTGCTGGTGAAGCAGATGAAGGAGAGCGGTCTGACAGAAATTCAGTTCATCGGCGGCGACGCGGTTAACAACCCCGAGTTTGTCACCACAGCCGGCGTTGAGGCAGCCACCGGCGCGCTGGTTACGTCAGCGGCCTTGATCGAGGATCTCGACTATCAGGAAACCGAACAGTTCGTCGCAGACTACGAGGAGACCTATGGCGAGCGACCGATGAGCGCATGGACGCTGGCAGCAGCCGATGCGTTTCGGCTAATCGAGCACGCCATTGCAGAGACTGCATCCACCGACCCCGCAGCGCTGGCTGAATTCCTGCATACCGTAGAGGACTTCCCTGGCATCACCGGTCCAATCGTGGGGTACGATCAAAAAGGAGATCGCGAGGGTCTCGGCATCGTCGCCTACGCCGTCAACCAAGAGGGGAAGCTTGTCCTCTATGAACCGTGATCACCGCCACCGGACGAGGGCGCGCCATCAGAATGGCGCCTTTTTAGGGCGACGAGGGCGCGCCATCAGAATGGCGCCTTTTTAGGGTGACGAGGAGGTAGAGAGCTTATGAGCACGTCCATCGCTGGCCCTGCGCGACGGCGAAGCATCCGCCGCACGCTTGTGGTCTTCAGTCTGGCGCTGGTGCTTCTGCCATCGCTGGTCGTGGGCGCAATCGGTGTGATGCTGGGCTACCAGGCTCAACTGCAGAACACGCGCGATGAACTGTCGGCCGCGGCCGATCTGAAGCAAATAGAGATCGACCGCTGGGTTGCTGAACGAGAAAGCGATCTATCCGTCCTGGCGACCGAGACCGGGCTGCAGCAATCCCTGCATGCAATGCTTCAGAGCCCAGAAGGGAGCCCCGAACGCCTGGCGGCCTATTCCGAGGTCGCCGTGCGCTTGAGGGGCTTCCTGCGGAAGAAAGTAGCGTTTGTCGAGCTCTCTCTACTTGACGCAGAAACCGGCTCGGTTGCAGTATCCACGGAGGTGAGCGCAGAAGGTCAGTCCCACTTTGGGGAGACCTACTTCGAAAAAGGGAGAGAGGGGCTTTTCTTACAGCCGCCGATCTTCGATCCAACCATCAACGCGCCTACGATCGTGATCGCCCGGCCTGTACAGGAGTCAGCCGGAGAGGTGGAAGCGGTCCTCGTTGGACGGGCCAACCTGGCCGACCTGGGCGCACTGATCCAGGCCAAAACTGGATTAGGCAGGACAGGCGAGACCTATCTGGTGAGCAAAGAGCGCTTCTACCTCGCCGGTAGCGAACGTGCAGGCACGGAAGAGACCGTGAAAACCGTGACGAGCACGGGGATCCGAACCGCACTCAGCCGCCAGGACGGCGCAGGACGGTACCTGAACTACCGTGATGAGGAGGTCGTGGGCGCCTACCGCTGGCTGCCCAACCTGCGCGTGGCGTTGATCATCGAGCAGAGCCAGTCTGTAGCGGTAGCAGCGGCGGTCCAGCAGGTGCTACCGGTACTGGGGGTGACCATCGTGGCCGTCGCTCTGGCGTCGGGGATCGTCATACCTCTCACCCGCCGCATCGTGGGCCCCATCATCGAACTGACGGAGGCAGCGACGGAGATCGCGGCAGGAGACCTGGAGCGCACCGTGCCTGTGCAACGATCGGACGAGATTGGCGTCCTGGCTCAGGCCTTCAACAGCATGACGGCCCGGTTACGCGCGCTGATCGACACGCTGGAGCAGCGCGTGGCCGAGCGCACCCGAGGTCTGCAGACGGCGGCTGAGGTTGCCCGCGCCACCACATCGATACTCGATCCTGACGAACTGCTGCGCCAGGTGGTGGATCTGGTCCGCGAGCGGTTCAACCTGTATTACGTAGGGCTGTTCCTGCTGGACGAGAAACGTGAGTACGCCGTGTTGCAGGCCGGTACCGGCGAGGCCGGGCAGCAGATGCTGGCGCAGGGACACCGGCTGGAAGTAGGCGGCAACTCGATGATCGGCCAGTGCACAGCCAGGGCCGAGGCTCGAATCGCACTGGACGTCGGCGAGGAAGCGGTCCGCTTCGACAATCCTCTTCTGCCAGAGACGCGCTCGGAGATGGCCCTGCCGCTGCGTTCGCGGGGCCAAGTCATCGGAGCGGTGACCGTGCAGAGCACGGAAGAGTCTGCATTTGACCAGGCGGAAATCGCCGTTATGCAGACGATGGCCGACCAGGTAGCGGTGGGGATTGACAACGCCCATCTATTCGTCGAGGCTCAGGATGCCCTGGCGGAGATGGAGGCCATCTACCAGCGCTATCAGCGCCAGGCGTGGGTTGCATATCAGGCCGCCAGGGCGGTCACTGGTTATCAGCAGACCGACGCCGGGATGAAGCCCCTGGCCGAAGAAGTCTTACCCGAAGTGCAGCAAGCGGTGAGCCAGCACAGCCCTATCATTCAGAGCGGTAATGGTGACGAGAATCCTCCTGCCCTGGTAGTGCCCGTCACGCTGGCTGGACAGCCAATCGGCGCGCTGGGTATCCAGGCCAAGGGAGGGAAGCGCCAGTGGAGCGCTGAAGACATCGCCCTGGCGGAGGCAATCAGCGAACAATTCGCACTGGCCGCCGAAAACCTGCGCCTGGTCGATGAGACCCAGCGCCGCGCTGCGCGCGAGCGATTGACCAGCGAGATCACAGCCCGTATGCGTGAGACGCTGGATATTGAGATGGTGCTCAAGCGAGCCACGAATGAGATTGGCCAGGCACTGGGTCTGGCAGCACTCAACGTGCGTCTGGATGTGGAGACGGGAGTCGCTGACGAGTGAGGACATCACACGTGAATCAGCAGGAGAAAGATATGAACGCGGAGGAACTGACCGTTCAGAAGAGTCTCCCATCTATGGAGGGCATACGCACCTGGCAAGAGCAGCTCCTCCGGGGAATACTTCGCGCTCTGGTCGCGATTGGAACTGTGGCGCTTGTGCCAGGCTCCTACAGCGCCTACGAGACACAAGACGTATGGCTAATACCATTTTATCTCGCAGTTTACGGAATCATCCTGGCGATCGCATTCTGGCGGCGGATTTCCTACACCGTCCGGGCGTGGGTGCTTGTGGGCGTAATATACGGCATGGGCATCCTCGGACTGACGGACACCGGGCTGGGCGGAGATGGTCGGGTCTACCTGCTGACTTTCCCCCTCTTGGCTGGGCTGTTCCTGGGGCGGCGGCAGAGTATCGGCGCCATGGTCCTCGCTGCAGCGACGATGGTCGCCTTTGGGTGGGGCTATTCCACCGGAAACCTCGTCCCCACCGTCGATCTACAGGAGATCACCACCGGCGCGACCTGGTGGTTGAACAGCATCATGAGCATGGTCATGTTGGGGGCCACCCTGTTGATCTCGCAGAGTTATCTGATACCCCGCCTGGCCGACGCACTGGCCCAGAGCCGCATGTTGACCGAGGAACTGGAGGTCCACCGGGCGACTTTAGAAGAACAGGTGACGGAACGCACGGCCGACCTGGCCCGGCGGAGCACGCAACTGGAGGCGGCCGCACAGGTGGCACGAGAAGCAACGGCGATCCAGGACGTCGGGCGCTTGCTCGAGGAGACAACGCACCTCATCTCCGACCGGTTTGGCTTCTATCACGCTGGGATCTTCTTGCTGAACGAGGCGAGCGAGTACGCAGTGTTGCGCGCGGCTTCATCGGTGGGCGGGCAGCGGATGCTCGCTCGGGGACACCGGCTGCGGGTAGGGGAGGAAGGCATCGTGGGCTACGTGACCGGCTGGGGGGAGCCCCGCATCGCGCTGGACGTGGGTGAGGACGCGGTGTTCTTCGACAACCCAGACCTGCCCGACACACACTCCGAGATGGCACTGCCTTTACGGGCACGAGGCGAGGTCATCGGCGCGCTGGACGTGCAGAGCAAGGAACCGGCGGCATTCAGTGACGAGGACGTGGCCGTGCTGCAGACACTGGCCGATCAGATGGCGATGGCGATCAGTAACACTCAGCTCCTCCAACAGGTACAGGAGAGTCTGGAGGCAGAGCGACGGGCCTACAGCGCGCTGGCTCGCGAAGCCTGGAAAGAACTGCTTCGTGCCCAGCCTGCGCTGGGAGGGAGCTACGACCCGCAGGGCATCCTGCCCACCGACGGCAGGTGGAACGGTGCGATGAAACAAGCAGCGCAAACAGGGGAAATAGTTGCAAGTACGGAGAACCAATCGGCAGCGTTGGCCATCCCGATCAAGGTGCGCGGCCAGGTCATCGGCGTTCTCGATGCTCACAAACCTGCGGGGGCAGATAAGTGGACGGCCGAAGAGATCACGTTATTGGAGGCACTGACCGCCCAGTTGGGCGTGGCGCTGGAAAACGCCCGGCTCCATCAGGATACCCAGCGCCGTGCTACCCGCGAGCGACTGACCCGAGAGATTACAGATAAGATGCGGCGCGCCAGGGGTGTGGAGGGCATCGCACAGACAGCCGTGGACGAGCTTTTCGACGCGTTGGGAGCCTCGCGCACGTTCGTGCGACTGGGCGCTCCTCCAGCGGAACCAGAGGATGGAAATGCTGGCCACAAGGAATAGCTACTCACAAGTAAGAGGAAGGCACAAGCGATGACCACGACTATTGCCGTCAGCAACCAAAAAGGAGGAGTGGCCAAGACCACCACCTGCCTGTCGCTGGGAGCCTGTCTGGCTGAGCTCAGACAAAGCGTCCTGCTCATTGATCTAGATCCGCAAGCGAACCTCACCATCTCGCTGGGGTTGAAGCCCCGGCAAATACGGCGTGGGGTAGACGATGCACTTCTGGGGAACGCTTCGCTGGTGAGTGTCAGCCGGGAGAG
>Ga0180432_10009684_pt1 | contig 11697 bp, 8 predicted proteins | sample SS_ome_10_FD_132414 | JGI IMG/M metagenome (GOLD analysis project Ga0180432, IMG submission 132414) | Hypersaline lake sediment archaeal communities from the Salton Sea, California, USA - SS_1_MS_2 metaG | ecosystem: Environmental > Aquatic > Non-marine Saline and Alkaline > Hypersaline >... | reverse complement strand
CTGGGTCTGCAGATCGGTTCGGCGGTCACGGCCGAGCGTCGCTCGGCGCGCAACAGAGAGCGATAGGGATGGGCGAGGCCCGGTCGGGAACGATCGGGCCCGGGCCGGGTAATGAACCCGGTTTCAGAGAGCCTTGATGTACACCCGCCGGCGCTTATGCTGGCGGGCGTCGTAATAGCGCCAGAAGGTCTGCACCTTGACGTTCTCCTCCAGCTCGGCGTTCGATTCGGCGTACCTGATTCCCTTCTCGATACTCAAGTTCGTCATGTCGGTCATGAACAGAGCGTTGACCCCCTTGCCCTGGTATTCGGGCCGGACTCCGACCAGGAGAATATCCACCCGCTCGGGCACGCCCGTCATGGCCCGGCGCAGGTGCCACCAGCCGCAGGGGATGAGCCGTCCCCGGGCCTTCTGGAAGGCCCGCGACAGCGAGGGGATCGAGATCTGGAAACCGACCACCCGATCGTTCTGATCGAGGACGACAGTGCAGTACTCCGGATCGATGAAGGAGAAATACTGCCGGGTGAAGAGTTCGACCTGCTTCTCGGTCAGAGGCACGAAACCGTGCAGAGGAGCGTAGGCTTCGTTGACGACCTCGAAGACCTGCTGGGCGTAGGGCAGCAGTTCCCGGCGCGAGGTCGCCTTGAGAATTGTCAGTTTGTTCCGTTTGACCGTGATGTCGTAAATGCGCTGGGCCTTCTCGGGGATCTCGGTCGGAGCTGTGACCTCGTATTCGATGTAATCGACGTCCTTGGTATAACCGTGCCGCTCCATGTGCTCGGGGTAATAGGGATGGTTGTAGTTCGCGGCGAAGGTAGGCAGTTCGTTGAATCCGTGGATCAGCATGCCCTGTGACTCGAAAGTGGAGAAGCCGGTCGGACCGGTCAGGCCTTCGATACCCCTGTCGCTGGCCCACTCCTCAACCGCTCCGAGCAGGGCCCGCGAGACCTCCTCGTCGTCGATGAAGTCGAACCAGTTGAACCGGCCGACATTGTGATCCCAGAGTTCGATGTAACGGCGGTTGATGATACCGGCGATCCGACCGACCGGTTGCCCGTCGCGCCAGGCCATGTAGTAGACGGCCTCACAGTGCTCGAAGGAGGGATTGCGGTCGCGGCGCAGGGTGTCCATCTGTGCCCGGTTCAGGGGGGGGATCCAGTACTCGCTGTCCCGGTAGAGCGAGAAGGGAAAACGGACGAACCGTCTGAGATCTGAAAGGCCGGTGACCTCGCGCAATTCAAGGGCCATGATTACACCTCAATCTTCAAAAGCCATCTTCTTGAAGATCTTCTTGCACTCGTTCAGCTTGCGGATGCTGTAGCCGTAAATGGCGACCTTCTCGGCTTCCTTGTTTCCGCCGCCGTGTTTGGAGCCGAACTGCAGCAGGCCGCTCTCGTTCGAGGCCACGAAGGTCCGGATCAGCTCGTTGACCCGGTAGTGGTCTTCGGCGCTCACGCCTTTCTTCCGTGCGAAGAGATCGCGCACGTGCTCGCCGTACTCGGGATCGCTCAGCAGTTCGGGGTAGGGCATGTTGGTGGGCAGCGCCCCGGCGAGATCCTGCAGGGTGGCGATGGCGGTGTGGAAATTCTGGCTCGAGAGATACTTGCCCATGTTCGAATAAACCGGATCGGGGAAGAGCACTCCGCTCTCGGTCTCTTTCGCCTCCTGGATGGCGGCGATCTGCATCGCCTGGACCATGATCGAGGTCTTGTAGATATCCAGGATCTTGTCGGAATTGTTCGACAGGAAATACTCGCCCTTGGTGCCGTTGTAGTCGGTGATCAGCATCGCCGCGCCGGTCATCAGGTCGTAGAGCGCGGGCTTGCAGGCGGTGTAGGAGAAGCGGTGCAGGGTGGCGAAGAGATCGGCGTAGACGGCGGCGAAATTGAACTCGCCTTTCAGGAAGATCCGCTCGTTGGGGATGAAGACGTTGTTGAAGATGACCATCCCCTCTTTGTTCAGGTACTTGCGCCCGTGGGTGGCGCAGAACTCCCCGTGCAGAGTGACAACATCTGGTCCCAGGACGTAACGTTCGACCCCCTCGGCATCGGCGGGAATGGCGAAGGCCACGGCGCAGTCGCTGTCGCTCTTGCCGTACTGCAGACCCGGCAGAGCGATCAGTTCCTCGGTATAGAGGCTCATCGTGATGGGGGTCTTGATGCCGCTGACGACGATCCCGTCGGGGCGCTCCTCGACGATGCGCACGTAGCTGTTGGGGGCCGGCTGCTTCGAGGGGGGCTTGCTGCGGTCGCCCTTGCCGTCTGTCACCGCGCCGGCCGGAGCGATGTCGTTCTCCTGGATGTAGGCCAGGTACCTCAGGAACCGTTGGTGGTACTCGGTTTCGAAGTTGTTGGCCTTGTCCGCCCGGTAGGTGCCCACGTGCAGAGCCCAGAGAGCGTCGCCCCCCACGCAGCGCTGTACGCAGCCGACCTGCTTGGTCAGGCAGTTGATCATGGTCAGCCGGGTGGTCATTTCCTGGCGGGTGCGGGGGACGTGGTTGTAGCGGTTCACCACGCAGCCGATCTCGGGCGATTCGATCGCCATGTGCCCCTTGCACTGCGGATCCCGGGCCTGGTCGTAGGTCACCCCGACGACATTCACGCCCTTCTGGATATCCTCGTCCTCGTACGGCTCTTCCAGCAACCGGTCCCGAATGATGTTCGGGCGCATGGCCTTCAGCGCAGCGAGGTACTCCTGCGATGTCTTGAGGATTTCCTTCTTCTCCATCACATCCGCTCCTTGCCCAGGTTGAACAGGCATTCTAGTGAAATCATGGGGGGAGCGAAAGACGCGATATATTGTGGACTGCGGCGGTTACAGGGCCTGACTGAGGAAGGTGAATACCTCGCTCAGGTCGTCGTAGCGCAAAGCGGCGTACGCGTCCAGGGGGGTCGGCATGTTGTTGACGATGACGAGCTTGCCCCCGCTCTCGAGGGTGTACAGCGGTATCGAAGCGGCCGGCTGTACGATCAGGGTGGAGCCGCAGACCAGCAGGCAGTCGGCTTCGAAGGCGAGCTGGGAGGCCTGCTGGAGGGCGCTCTGCGGCAGGGCTTCCCCGAAGAAGGTGATATCGGGTTTGATGATACCCCCGCAGGCGGGACAGAGCGGCGGGATATCGCCCGCCCGGAGACGCTCGCAGATCGTCTCGTACGAATAGGTTCGATCGCAGTCGAGGCAGCGGTGCAGGCTGGGGGAACCGTGCAGTTCGATGACCCTCTGCGAGCCGGCTTTCTGATGCAGCAGGTCGATGTTCTGGGTGATGACGCCGTGGATGATCCCCCCGCCTTCCAGACGGGCCAGCTCGTTGTGCACCAGCCCCGGAGTCCGGTCGTCGAGGCCGTAGATGATGTCGCGGCTGTGGGTGTAGTAGTACCCGGGATCGGCCAGGAATGCGTGAAGATCGAAGATCCGGTCGGCATCGATCTCCTCGTCGCGGTAGATTCCGTCCTCACCCCGGAAATCCCGGATGCCCGAGAAGGTCGAGACCCCTGCTCCGGTGAAAGCGACGCAGTTCCGTGAAGTCGTGAGCAGATCGATCAGTTCGCGCATGGCTTCATTATCGCCGGAGTTTTCACTTTTCTGCAATACCACCATCACAGACACCGTCCACCCTCTGTGGCCTACCTCTACCATCGATTGTCAAAACGGTCTCAGTTCCCTAACTTGTAAGCTTCCCATTCGATCGGATTTGACCCGACTCCGCTCTGCGGGCGGACAGGGTTCCCCTTTGCCGGCATTTTCTGCGGGATGGTAGAGTATGAGTGAGAACAGACACGACCGGAGTCCCCGGGATCAGGAAAGTCCAAGCCTCGGAGCGCGTATCCGCGACTTCCTGATTCAGGCTGCTTCCCTGATGAAAGGGGGCGGCAGTGAGGCCCTCGACCGGCAGCGCAGTAAGGGCAAGATGACCGCCCGCGAACGGGTGGAGTACCTGCTCGATTCCGACAGCTTCCTCGAACTCGATCTCTTCGTCGAACATACCGCCCGCGACTTCGGCATGGACAAGAAGAAACTGGCCGGGGACGGCGTCATTACGGGTTTCGGACGGATCGGCACCCGGCCGGTGGCTCTCTATGCCCAGGATTTCACCGTGGCGGGAGGATCGCTCGGCATGATGCACGCCGGCAAGATCGTCAAAGTCATGGACGGTGCCCGCGACCGGCTCATTCCCTTGATCGGGATCAACGACTCCGGTGGGGCCCGCATCCAGGAAGGGATCGATTCCCTGCGCGGGTACGGCGATATCTTCTTCCGCAACACCCTGCTGAGCGGGGTGGTGCCCCAGCTTTCGGTCATCCTCGGCCCCTGCGCCGGCGGAGCGGTGTACTCGCCTGCCCTGACCGATTTCGTCTTCGTCGTCGACGGTGTGTCGAACATGTTCATCACCGGGCCGCAGGTGATCAAGACGGTGCTCGGTGAAGAGGTCACCCCAGAGGAACTCGGTGGAGCCCGGGTGCAGACCACCGTGACGGGTAACGCTCACTTCTACGCCCGCACCGAACACGAGGCTTTCGATCAGGTCGCCCGACTTCTTACCTTCCTGCCGGCCAACTCGCGCCAGATGCCCCCTGCGGTGCATTGGAGACCGCCGGCCCGTCCGATCACCAACGACATCATTCCTCCCGAACGCCGGCGCGCCTTCGATGTCGTCGACGTGATCCGCGGCATCGTGGACGATTCCGACTTTCTCGAGGTGCAGGCCGGATGGGCCCGAAATATCGTCATCGGGTTCGCCCGTCTCGATGGCCGTACGGTCGGGATCGTGGCCAACCAGCCGCGTATCCTGGCCGGGGTGCTCGATGTCGATTCCTCTGACAAGGCGGCTCGTTTCATCCGTTTCTGCGACGCCTTCAATATCCCCCTCGTCACATTCGTCGATACCCCCGGTTACCTGCCGGGCGTGGACCAGGAGTATGCCGGGGTGATCCGCCACGGAGCCAAGATTCTCTACGCCTATTCCGAAGCCACCGTTCCCAAACTCACGGTCATCATGCGCAAAGCGTACGGCGGGGCCTACATTGCCATGTGCAGCCGGCATCTGGGCGCCAATTTTCTCTTTGCCTGGCCGGGTGCCGAGATCGCCGTCATGGGTCCCGAAGGGGCCGCCAACATCATCTTCCGGCGCGAAATCGAAGCCAGCGCCGATCCCGACGCAACCCGGGCCGAGAAGGTGCGCGAGTACGAGGAGAAGTTCGCCAACCCGTATGTCGGGGCCTCGAAAGGGTATGTCGATGCCATCGTGGAGCCCGAAAAGACCCGCGAGGCGCTCATCAGGGGATTGAACCTGTCGCGGAACCGCGAGTACGGCAAGGTCGAGCGCCGGCACGGGAACATGCCGCTCTGACGATTCGGGATGGGCGTGTCGGCCGGGACGAGAGGCCTGAAAGGACAGTGTGAGCGAGTTCGAATATCTGAACATCGATGAGACTCTCTATGAGACTGAAATCCCCGCGGGGACCTTCACAGCCAGTGACGGTCCGCCCGACAGGCGTCAGGTCAGGGCCTTCATTCCAGGGATCATCCATGAAATACGCGTCGGGGAGGGCGGCCGGGTCGAGACCGGTGACGTGCTGCTGCTGCTCGAGGCCATGAAGATGTACAACGAAGTCACCGCCATTCAAAGCGGCCGGGTGGAAAAGGTTCTCGTCGAAGCCGGCGACATCGTCGAGAAAAATCAGCTCTTGCTCACGCTTGACTGAATCCTCCGGCGGGCCGTTCCGGTCACGCCTCCCGATCGTGAGTACGGAATTCCCGGAAAAGGAGAGGGCGGGCCCGACGGGGCCCGCCCTCCGTGGTTCCGGCCGATCTCTCAGCCGGTCTGATCGCTCCGGTCCGCTCTACTTCTCGAAGCGGTAATCGTAACGGATCTCACCTGTCTGCTCGTACTCCCGGCCGTTGACGACCATGACGATCCGGTAGGTATCGGGTGGGGCCTGAACGATGATGTTGTCGGGATCCTCCGGTTCGCGCGGCTCTCCCGGGCGCTGGAACTGCCGGCCGCCCATCTGCCCACCCCGCCGCGAACGCCGCTCGAGTTCTTCCTTCTCCTGCGGGGTGCGCGGGCGCTTGATCTGCATGTCCCAGATCTGCGTGTGCAGACCGGCATCGGTTCCTCCTTCCAGCTCTCGCACCAGCCGCGAACCGCGATAGATGCGGAAAGCGACCGCATCCACCTCGCGGGCCAGGTAGTATTCCAGCTCCATCCCGTTCGGCTCGCTCCGGGCGAAGGTGACGTTCTGGGAGCTCGAGTCGTACCTCGGTCCCGTTGCCCCCCGGGCGTACTCCGGCTCCACCGTGAAGAAATGAGCCTCGGCCCGCATGACCTCGGGGGTCAGCTCGCGCAGGGGCGAGATGTCGGCGATGAAGATGCTGCGGCCGTGGGTGCCCACCACCAGGTCACCGTCACGGGGGTGGATGACCAGATCGTGCACCGCCACGTACGGCATGTTGTTGCGCATCTGCGTCCAGCTTCGGCCCCGGTCGAGTGAAACGTAGACCGCCCGGTCGGTGCCGATCACCAGCAGGTCGGGATTCTTCTGGTCCTCCTTGATGACGTTGATCGGCTCGTCGGGCAGATTGGCGGCGATCGAGGTCCAGCTCTCGCCCGTATCGGTAGTCATCCAGACGAAAGGCCGGAAATCGTCGCGCCGGAAGCCGGTGCAGCTCACGTACGCCACCGCCGGATCGTGATTCGACGCCGTCACCCGGCTGACCCAGTAGGCGGGGTAGTCGGGGATGCGGTCGTTCATCAACGTCCAGCTCCGTCCCGCGTCGGGCGAGTACTGCACGTTGCCGTCATCGGTGCCGACCCAGAGCACTCCGGGGGTAATGGGGGATTCGTCGATGGTGGTGATGGTGCAGTGCTGAATGTTCCCGGTGCCGACGATTTTCGTCGAATCGGCGGTGGTCAGATCGGGGCTGATCTCTTCCCAGCTGTCCCCCCGATAGGACGAACGCAACAGCACGTTGGCGCCATGGTAAATCATGTTGGTGTTGTGCGGCGAAATCAGGATCGGCGCACACCAGTTGAAGCGCATCCCCTCACCCCGGTAGCGGATCGAGCGGGACTGCCCCGTCACCAGGTCGCGGATCGAGATCGGGCCGAACTGGCTCTCGTTGTAGAGATAGCGGTTGTTGGAGGGGTCGATGACGTTGTACATGCCGTCCCCGCCTCCGACACTCATCCAGGCCTCGAACGGTATCGTTCTCCTGCCGGGCAGCGAACTCGGGCCCAGATCCGAGCCGTTGTCCTGCAGACCCCCGGCCACATTGTAGGGGGTGGCCATGTCGACCCCGATGGCGTAGAGCTGCGCCAGCGGCATGTCGTCGGGGTGGTAGAAGGTCCGGCCCCCGTCATACGTGACCCCCATACCGTGGTCATAGCCCAGGATCATGTGGCGCGAATCCTCCGGATCGATCCAGAGGGCGTGGTTGTCACCGCCCACCTGAAAGCGGGCGCGCTCCCACGTCTTTCCCCCGTCGGTGGAATGGGTCACGCTGACGCCGAGGTTGTAAACATGCTCGGTGTCGTTCGGATCGATGATGATCTGGCCGTAGTAGTAGGGCGGGTTGCCGCCCACCGAGCCCTCCTCGTTGACCTTGCGCCAGCTGCGGCCGCCGTCATCGGTGCGGTAGACCTCGTTGCCGATGGTGCGCTCGCTCGGCGGGCGCCCCTCGAGCAGTTCCTGGCGCCGGACCTCGTCGGGAACCCCTTCGGAGTTGGCGTTCTCGATCACGGCATAGAGGATGCTCGAGTTCTGCGGCGAGATGGTCAGGCCGATCCGGCCCAGCATGCCCCCCGGCAAGCCGCCCTCGAGCTGGGTCCAGCTCCGGCCCCCGTTGGTGGTCTTGAAGATGGCGCTTCCCGGCCCGCCCTCGTTGAAGGTCCAGGGCCGGCGGACCTTGTCGTAGGTCGCTGCGTACAGCGTATTCGACCGGCGGGGATCCATGACGACATCGACGACCCCGATATGCCGGTCCTCCACGACGTGGTCGAGCACCTTTTCCCAGGTCGTCCCGCCGTCGGTCGTCTTGTAGAGCCCTCGCTCGGGATTCTCGGAATACAGGTGACCGCAGGCCGCCACATAGACGATGTCGGGATTGGAGGGATGCACCACGATCCGGCCGATGTGGTGGCTCTCCTCCAGCCCCAGATGCACCCAGGTTGAACCGGCGTCGACCGACTTGTAGATGCCGTCGCCGTAGTAGACGCTCCGGCTGTTGTTCGCTTCCCCCGTCCCCAGGTAGAGGATATTCGGGTCCGAGGGGGCTACGGCAACGTCCCCGATCGAGATGATGTTCACGTCATCGAGCAGGGAGGTGAAGGTTCGTCCCCGGTTCACGGTCTTCCACAGACCGCCCGAAGCGGTGGCGGCATAGAAGGTATGCGGTTCCTGCAGGGGTACCGCGTAATCCACGAACCGCCCCCCCTGCCGGGTGGGACCGATATTGCGGTAGGTGATCGAATCCAGGAGCCCGTCGGGGACCTGCTGAGCCCTCAGGGTTCCGTCCGGAATGGCGCCGATAACGAACAGCACCAGAAGGGCTGTCACCGGGCGGCGCCAGGCAGCCAGGTATCTCATCGATGTCTTCTCCTCACTCGGATCCGGGCGCCGATCCCGGACTCACCCGGGCCGACCGCCGTCATATGTGTCAATACCTATACATCACACCGGGCATTCAGCACGAACGGAAACCGATCCGGAAACGCTGTCATCAGATTCGGTCCGGCATCCGTTACAGGTGTGCAACGAGCCACTCTGCCTCTGCCCGCATCGTGTCTGCGTCTTCGGTTGTGTGTTATACCGGGAGAATGCCATGCTGTTTCGCCGACTTCGCGCTCTGACCGCTCTCGTCGTGGCCTGCGCCATCCTGATCGGGCTCGGTAACTGTTCGAAAAAGCCGACCGGTCCCAATCCCGGCGATATCACGATTCTTTTCATCGGCAACAGCCTGACCTTCTGTAACACCATGCCGGCGTGGTTCGAGCACATGTGCAGCCAGATGGATCGCCAGGTTTATGTCTACGACGGCTCTATCGGTGAGACCTATATGGTTCATCATATCGCCAACACCCGGACGATCTCTCTTCTCCAGGACCTCGATTTCGAGTGGGACGCCGTCATCCTGCAGGACTCGAGTGGCCTCGAGATCTCCCCGTCGAGCCGCGAGCAGCTCCGTGAGATATTTCTGATCATGAAGCTCTATATCCGATCCGCCAACCCGCGGGCCGGTATCTTCACGTTTCTGGACTGGCCCGATGTCGGCAGTGAGGACGAAGCCTTCACCGCCGACCGCCTCATCGATGGCACGATCGCCCTGGCCGACAGCCTTAACCTGATGATTGCTCCGGTCGGGGCGGCCTGGAAGCGGGTGCGGGCCGAGCGCCCGGGCATGAAACTGATCGCCGACGACAATGTTCATCCCTCGAAGGCGGGATCCTACCTGCAGGCCTGCGTGTACCTGGCGGCCGTTTTCCAGGAAGATCCCCGCCTGATCACCTGGCGGCCCGACGGGGTGAGCAAACTCACGGCGGAGTACCTGCGCGAGGTGGCCGCCGAGACGGTCTTCAACGATCTTGAGCGCTGGAATATTCCCGACTGGAGCCAGCCGCCGCCCTTCTGAGGATTTCAGCGATTTCTCCCGGAATTCCTCTCAGATCTCCTCGAGCCTGTCGGGGATGGCGGTGAGCCGCTCGCGTGCTTTCTCAGCGATCGCCGGGACGACCCGGATTCCCCAGACGACGAGGAAGACGGCTCCGGCCGCCAGCGTCACCACGAAGATCGCGAACATGCCCCACTGCAGGTTGACCGGTATCGCGGCCAGGTCGAAGGTGCCCTCCAGGGCCCAGATGCGGGTCAGGTCGCGGAAGATGACCTGGCTCGCGATCGCAAGGGTGATGCCGAGCGAGGCTGAGATCAGGGCCCCCGGTCCGGCCGCTCCCCGGGCCCGATAGGCGAAGAGGACGAGGCCGATCAGGCCGATCAGGCCCACTGCAAAGAGTACCGGAGTGGCGCCGACCTCCTGCCAGAGGGCCTTGATCTCATTCCCCCGGGTCGCCAGCAGCCCGAGGGCGGCCACCAGCCAGACCGCGGGCGAGAGAAGCACGGTCCGCAGGCCGGTACGCTCCGAGATGTCGGCCGCCTCGGCCAGTCCCCACCGGCGCATGACATGCCCCCGCCACATCAGCGCCAGACCGGTGACCGCGAAACTGCCCGAGAGAAAGAGCAGGAAGCGCGGCACGATGGTGGGCTCACCGTGCAGCAGCACTCCCCCGCCCGGGTGGTCGGCGTACAGACCGGCGAACTTCTCCGGACTCATCGAAAGAGTGAGGTTGTTGACGTAGATGAAACCCACGTACAGCAGGAGCACGGCCCCGGTCACGACCAGCGCGGTCTGGCCCCGGGGGCGCGCGTCGCGCATGAACTTGTGGTAATAGAAGATGGCGTAGGCGGCCAGCATGACCGGGATCACCTGGATCCAGAAGGTACCCACGATTACCGAAGAGGCGTAGAAGAGCTGGCCGTACAGGACCTGCACGAAAAGCAGCGGCGGGATACCCAGGGTGATGATGTACGACACCCCGAGCGGAAAGCTGCTCCCCAGGAAGCGGGTGATGCCCTCGTGATCGGGTATTTTGCGCCAGCGCGCCCAGAGAAAGAGGATCAGCCCTCCGACCGTGAAGTTCATGGCCAGGAAATGCAGGGTCAGGGTCAGCCAGGCCAGGGCCTGCAGGATCCAGGGGGGCAGGGGGAAACCGAGCGGATCGGGGCCCGGTATCTGAGGCTGGGCCAGCGCACAGGTCAGCAGGGCGGTTGTCACGGTCGTCATCGTCCACCCTCCCTTCCGCTGGCCGGCAGGTCTGCGCCGGGCCGGACCGCTCCGTTACCGTTGACTGTCCAGAGCGCGTCGGCCAGCGCTGCCGACCGCTCTGCGGCTACCAGTTCGGCGGCCGACACCGTCTGGCCTCCATGACTCGACACGATCCAGGCGGCCAGGGCAGCCCGGTCTTCGAGCGTGCCCTGGAAGGGCGGCATCACGCCGGTCTCGTGCATGGTTTCGAACCACCGCAGGCCGAACTCTCCGCTCCAGTTCTCGGTCCGGGCGGCCAGCGACCGGTACCCCTGCCAGGTATGGCAGCTCGAGCACTGCAGACGCCAGAGCCACTCTCCGTGTTCAGCGCTCAGGGGCTCGACAGGCGGGGCCCAGCGGGCCTGTTCCAGGTAGGGCCGGCCCATGTAATCGGGATCCTCCGCTTTCTCCTGCCAGAGGCTGTTGGAGTATAGAGTGCCGTACACGACATAGGGTTTACGGGCCATCTCCCGGAAGAACTCTCCGCCCATGAAACCGAACTGGGCGATCACGAACAGGGCGATCGCCCCGGCAGTGGTGGCGACCCGGGGCCGCCAGGCCACGAACGCCGTGCCGGCTACGATCAGGAAACCGGCTGAAATCGCCAGCCAGAAATACCGGGTGAGGGCTTCGAGGCGTCCCCCCATGACACCGGTGACGCCCTCCCGGAAAAGCGTGACCGTGGCCTCGGGCAGGGTCGAGAAGTACCAGAGCAGCAGGGGAGGAGTCAGAATGGCGGCCGGGATGACCCATCTGGCCGCGAAGCCGATTACCTTTTCCTTGAAAGCTTTGTCCTCGAAGCGGGTGGCGACGATGATCGCGAAGAGCCCGGCCAGCATGAACATG
>Ga0180432_10009683_pt1 | contig 11698 bp, 10 predicted proteins | sample SS_ome_10_FD_132414 | JGI IMG/M metagenome (GOLD analysis project Ga0180432, IMG submission 132414) | Hypersaline lake sediment archaeal communities from the Salton Sea, California, USA - SS_1_MS_2 metaG | ecosystem: Environmental > Aquatic > Non-marine Saline and Alkaline > Hypersaline >... | reverse complement strand
TTTCAGACGGGTCAGCATCCCTCTCTGGACACGGAATTGTCTGATGGGAGTGCTCAACCTCTACGCCCGCCAGCCAGCTAACCGTTTCTCAGAGATGAGCGATTGGCTGGCCGCCGTGGGGGACCAAATTGCTATCGCCATCGAGAATGCCCGGCTCTACGAGGCGGCTCTAGCTGACAGCCGTCGCGATGCCTTGTTGTGCCGCCTTTCGATGAGCCTGGGGCGCTCGTTAGAGTTGGACGAAATCCTGGATCAGACAATGATCGATCTGGGAGAGCTCACCGTTGCCGATCGGACTTATTTCGTCACCATCGATCCCGATGCAGAGATTTGGAGGATGACCCACGAACATATCTCACCCTACATCGAACCTGACATTGGCAGGGGTGGGACCTTTGACGACATTCGCACCGGGGTAGACCTGATTTTGGCAGGCCAATCGGTCGTTGTGGACGATGTGGAGGCGGACTTGCGGGGGCCCACCAGCTGCGCTTTGTGCCGATCACTGGGCATAAAGTCATTTCTGCTGGTGCCGATCACGGTCAAAGGTCGGTTGTACGGCGCTCTGGGCTTTGACTATTGCTGGGAGAAACATCGCTGGCAGCCGGACGAGGTTGAATTGTTGGAATCGGTGGCCCGCCAACTGAGTCTGGCTCTGGAAAACGCTTTGCTTTATGCTCAGGCGCGTGCCTCAGAGACGCGTTACCGCACGCTGATCGAAACTGCCAGCGCTCTGGGGGAGGGGATCGCTATTTTACAGGCCGAGGGGCAGCAAGAGAATATCTGCCGTTTTATCAACCACACTTTTGCTCAGTTGCTGGGCTATACCCCGAAAGAGTTGATAGGGACGAACCTTTTGGATGTGGTGCATCCTAATGATTGGTATCGCGTGCTTCAGTCCTATCACGCGCGCAAGGCAGGCGACGAGACGCCCACTCATTATGAAATTACCTACCGCACCCGTGGGGGGCGTAGCATATCGGCCGAAGTCAGCGCTGCTGTGACTGAATACGAGGGCCAACCGGCCACCATCATTTTCGTACGCGATGTCAGCGAGCGCAAGCAGTTAGAGCGACAACTTTTGCAGGCCCAAAAGATGGAAGCCGTCGGCACGCTGGCCGGTGGCATCGCTCACGACTTTAACAACCTTCTGGTGGGCATTCTGGGCTATGCCTCTCTCTTGCAGCGGGAACTTCTTGCTGATTCGTCTCTTCAGGCCGACGTGGAAACCATTGTTCACTCTGCCCGCCGGGCTGCCGACCTCACCAGCCAACTGCTGGCCCTCACCCGCCACGATCACCTGGAGGTGCGTCCTCTCAACCTGAACGAGGTGGCAACCAAAGTGGCCCGCCTCCTCTCACGTACGCTGGACAAAGCCATCGTCATAGAGACCTGCCTGGCCGACGATCTGGACACCATCGAAGGGGACGTGGGTCAGCTTCACCAAATGCTCCTGAACCTGGCTCTCAATGCCGGCGAAGCTATGCCCCAGGGAGGGCGGCTCGTTATCGAGACGACAAACATGACCTTGAGTACAAAGCAAGCGCGTGTCGACCTGAACCTCGAGCCAGGTCGTTATGCCTGCCTCAGCGTGACTGACACGGGGCACGGCATGGACGAGGAAACGCTGGCCCGCATCTTTGAACCTTTTTTTACGACAAAGGAGCAAGGAGGTGGTTTGGGCCTAGCTATGGTCTATAGCATTACCAAGGCGCACCAGGGTGCGATTCACGTCTATAGTGAGCCCAGAGTGGGAAGCACCTTCAAGGTCTACCTCCCGACCACGGCCAATTCCGTTTCTGATGTTCCTCCGGGAGAGTGCCAGGTCGTCGGCGGCACCGAGACAGTGCTGGTAGTAGATGACGAAGAACCCGTTCGCCGTCTGCTCCAGCGTGTCCTGGAAGGGAGCGGCTATACAGTCTTCCTGGCCCAAGATGGCTGCCAGGCGGTGGAGCTTTATCGCCGATGTAGTGATGAGATAGACCTGGTCATACTGGATATGATCATGCCCCAAATGGGCGGCCAGGAGACGTCTAATCGGCTACGAGAAATCTCACCTCAAGTCAAAGTTCTTCTCTCCAGCGGGTACAGCGCCAGGGGCCGGGCCGAGGAAATTCTTTGCACCGGCATACATGGCTTTTTGCAAAAACCGTATGATGCGCAACTCGTGCTGCGCAAAGTACGTACTGTGTTGGATGGACAAGAGTTGTCCCAGGCTTGAATGATCTTGTTCTTTCAATATAGCGGGCAACATTTATTTGCCTGCCAGCCTTCGCAAGTTCGCTAAAGGCCCGCGCTGCGCTGCTTTTACTTTAGCGCTCCTTCCCTCTCGTTCCAGGTTCTTCTTTGAATGGTCCGACGATGTCGCTGGTGATCCAGCCGCCATAGAAACCACCAGCTTGCGGCTCCACTCGCTCGCCATCCACATAGCAGGCATCCATGAGGTGTGGATAAAAGGCGACATAATTCTTGATTGATTCAAAATCTGGCGTGGGACGGGAATAAAACCAGGCAGCGTTTGGCGCGTGCTTGTCCCCGACAGCGATATGGTAATAACCTGCCCGGCCTTTCCATTCACACCACGTTGAACGGGTGCTTGGCTCCAGATACTCTGTCTTGATGTCGTCAAGGGGGATATAGTAGACAGGGGGATGACTCGTCTCCAGCACACGCTTGGCACGGCGTGTATCGGCGATAGGCATTCGATTAAAGATCACCTGGATATGTTTTGTCGAATCCTCTACGCGCGGCGGACGCGGATAGTCCCACACGGATTCTTGGGCCGGACCAGGTTTCATACGATGGTGTTGCATCAAGACACTCTCCTTTGTTCGCAGGATAGCAAAGCCACGAGTTTGCCTGCCAGCATGGGCAAACTCGTGGGTTAGGTTCGTTCAAAAAAAAAGGTTCTCTAGAGTTGTCCGCGATGCTCGGCCGGGATTGCTATTCTGGGCACTCGATATGACTCCTCAGCACGAGGGGGCTCTGTCGATCCTCTCTAAAAAACCAAAAGTATATTGATGGGCCTCTACGACTCGGGCAAGGCCATGGTTTCCTCTTTTTTCATAAATTCTTGTAGAACCGTGGTTGCATAGGCTCCTTTGGGCAATGCCAGGGTGAACAGCAGTCCATCAGGATGCTGTTCAACGCCGAGTTCCCACGGAAAAAACCTGGCTGTGCGACGGCTTCCGTCCAGTCGGGCCCGGCGTAATATCTCGGGTGTTACCCCGGCGCTTTCCAGTATGCTTTTTTCCAGGTCACCGGGCTTGCCGTTGGCCCAGCGCATGCGGGCACCATAGATAGGGCCGGTGTAGGTGATCTCTTGGCGCTGGAAGCGGGGCGCCTCAAGTTCAGCGTCCGTGACATCAAACAGACCTCCCGTGTCGGTCTTTTTGGCCACATCGCCAGTCAACAGGCGGTCGAACCAGCGCTGCCGGATGCGCTCGATCAGCCAGGCATTGAACAGAGCCGATTGATAGGCGGCCAGCAATAGACGCTTCAGCCAACGCTGGCGCGGTCCTCCGCCGGACAGAATTCGCTGGCCATGCAGGGCGTTGTCGCCTTTTATACCGAAACGTTGGGCGCCATAATAGTTGGGCACCCCCCGTATCTGCAAAGCCTGGGCGATGGCCTCGGCCTGTGCCATTGCGTTGGGTTGGGGGTGCAGCACGACGATGCGGAAGCGATTGCCCAGCAGGTGTCCTGGCCTCAGCTTGTTGCGATGCCGTCGGGCCCAGACCACCTCTACCGGCAGAGCTTCCTGGATGCGGCGGGCTACCGCTGCCTCGTCCACCTCCCGAAGCGGCAGAGAAAAAGTTTGCGTCACGCGAGCGTGCTTGTCTTTCAAGCCAGCACACCCCACGTCTGCATCGCGCAGATCAAAGAGACCAGCCAGCTTTTTTTGTAGCGCGTGGGTGGTCCACCCCTCTCGAGTCAGGCGCACGTAGACGTGTTCGCCTTCCCCTGCCGGTTCGTAAAGGGGGATCTCTTTGACCACGAAATGGGCGGGGATCGCCTTGATCTCGCCGCCGACGCCGGGCAGGTCCGCGGTGATAAAGAGCAACGCCTTGGCGGGATAGGTGATGATCTCTTGAAGCCAGTTCTTGTCTATCATACCTCAAGTGCCTCTCTTTCTCAAGGCCTCATCAGCGTGATCTCTCGCATCAAGTGATCCAGTGTCTCCACGCCTTGCTGTAGCGTTTCGCCCAGAAAGGTGCCCATCACCTTTTCTCGCCATTCGGGCTGTTCGGTAAAGATGAGGCCGCCGTAGGTCATGGCCGGCCGTCCGCTTTGGGCAGACTCGGGGAGCCAACGAGGCCACCCGGCCAGGGCCAGGGCCGGTTCTTCGGTCATGGCTACAAGGACGACGGCGGGGGGAGTGATCTCCCGGACAAAGGTCGCCAAATCGTGTAGGGGAACGGATTGGCCCAGGTAAGCCACTGGCCAATGTCGGCGGCGCAGCAGGACGCCCAGAATGAGCAGGCTGCCCTCGTGCCATTCGCCCGGCGCACAAGCTAGCACAATGGGCCGGACGGCGTGGGGCCTTGGACCGGTGAGCATCCACATCAACAAGCGATGGCGCAAATAGTGTGTCGTAAAATGTTCTGTCGCTACTGTCGTGCGGCCTTCTCTCCAGGCAAGGCCGATGTCAGCCAATGTTGGCCGGATCACATCCAGTATCAGGTTCTCCAGCGGGTGGACGACCAGCACTTCACTCAGCAACTGGTCAGCTTTCTCCACGTCATGGGCCAACAAGGCTGTCGTGAGGCGCTCTTGAAAGATGATCAGAGAGGCGTTTTCTTTTTCCTGGGGCCTGGTTGCCGGCGAGATCAACAAATTTTCAGGGATATGTCCTTCCCGCTCCAAAGAGTGCAAGGCCCGAATGGCTTGTCTCGTCTGCATCCCATCGTTAATCTGGGTCTTGACCCATTGCACGCGTCTCACCTGGCTCTCTGAGTACAGACGGTGACCGCCTGCCGTTCGGGCGGGTTGAGGGAACCCATAGCGCCGCTCCCAGACTCGCAGTGTAGCATCTGGCACACCGGTCATCCGCACCACAGCTCCGATGTTGTAGATGGGTTCTTCCTTGTCCCATCTTTCTGTCAATTTCTGCGCCATTTTTTCACCTCCTTGATTGGCTCTAGTCTACCATATCGTCGACATTTTGTCAAAATTTATTCACTCTAGTCGCGGATAACCTTTGCAAATTATTGACAAATATGTGACAATATGGTAAAATAATCTTTACAAGTTGAACGGTTGAGCGATTTGTTGCTGGAGGGTTCTATGTCTATCAAAATTGTGACAGATAGCACCTGCGACCTGCCTGAGGCGGTTACTGCTGAATATGGCATCACTGTTGTCCCCTTGTACATCAACGTTGGCAGCCAAAGTTATCTGGATGGCGTCGAGTTGTCGCGTCGGGAATTTTATCAAGGACTGCCGGATTACGATCCCTTTCCGATGACCTCGATACCTGGAGCAGAAAAGTTTCGCCAGGTTTACGAACGTTTGGGCGCCGAGAAAGCTACCGAGATATTGTCTATACACATATCGATCAGCTTGAGCGGTGTCGTGAACGTGGCTCGCCTGGGAGCGCAGCAAGCGGATGCGGTGCCGGTGACAGTTTTCGACTCGAGGCAGTTGAGCCTGGGGACAGGCTTTTTGGTTCTGTCGGCTGCCAGGGCCGCGGCGGCCGGCCGTTCCATGATCGAGATCGTTGCCTTGTTGGAGGAACAGATTTTGCGTACCCATGTTTTTGCTGCACTAGATACCTTTGAGTTTCTCCGGCGCAGCGGGCGAGTGAATGGATTTCGCTATGGGGTGGGCACCTTGTTAAGCATCAAGCCGTTGCTCAAGATGTACGATGGGCAGGCAGTGTCCGAGACAGTGCGCACGCGGAAACGAGCTTTCGAACGGCTGATTCAACTGGTGAGCGATCTTGGCCCTTTGAGACAGTTGGCTTTGGTCCATACCAATGCTCCCAAAGCTGCAGAGACGCTGAGGCAGCAGGCTCGGTACCTTTTCCCTGACGATCGGACACCACTATCCGTCGACGTAACGCCTGTCATCGGTGCGCACATTGGGCCGGGCGCCGTTGGTTTTGCCTGCGTCGCCGCTGAGGGCGAATAGAGTTTGCTTGTGCACGGTGGTTTCTCTTGGAGAATGCAGTTTATGACCTTTTTCCCCTTTCTACTGTCGCTAAACCTGAACAAATACTTGACAAAACCGTTACAATATGGTAAAATAGAATGTACAGATCGAATGGTTTGGCGACGCAACCTGGGGGAAAGCTATGTCTATCAAGATCGTGACCGACAGCACCTGCGACCTGCCAGAAAAGATTGTCCTTGGGCACGGGATCACTGTCGTACCCGCTTACATCAACATTGGCGATCGGAGCTATCTGGACGGTGTCGAGTTGTCCCGGGAGCAATTCTACGAGAGGTTGCCGGAATACAAGACCCCGCCGACGACGTCCGCGCCGGGGTTGGGAACATTTGTCCGGGTCTACGAACGATTGGCTGCCAAAGGCGCGAGTGAGATCTTGTCTATTCATATTTCTGCCAACCTGAGCGCTATCTCGAACGTCGCTCGCCTGGCAGCCGAGGCGACAGAGGTCGTGCCGGTGACCGTGTTTGATCCGGGACAGTTGACGCTGGGAACGGGGCTTATCGTCCAGGTGGCTGCCAAAGCCGCTGCTGCCGGCCTCTCTATGTCCGAGATCGTTGCTTTGCTCAAAGAAAAGGCTTTGCACACCTATTCTTTTGCTGCGCTGGACACCCTCGAGTTTCTACGCCGGAGCGGACGTGTGAATCAGCTCCAATATGGCCTGGGGGCTTTGCTAAACATCAAGCCCATACTCAAGATGCACGATGGAGAAATGGCGATGGAGAGGGTGCGCACCCGCCGGCGATCGGTCGAGCGGCTGATAAGCCTGGTCAGCGATCTTGGACCACTGGAAGAATTGGCGTTGGTGCATACTCATGCTCCAGACAAAGCTGAGACGCTGTACCAACAAGCCTACCACCTCTTTCCTCAAGGTAAAACGCCTCTATCTGCAAAAGTGACGCCTGTCATTGGCGCCCACGTTGGGCCAGGTGCTGTAGGCTTGGTTTGTATCGCGGCGGGCGATGAACAAGACTTGGACATTGATCGAGAGGATGAGAGAAAGTGACCTTTCTAGAGATTTACGGCATAGAGGATACATAGGTGCCCACAAATTCCCAAGTGCCTTCCTTTAACTTGAAAGTCGTTGTACAACAGACGGGGGTCAAGCCCGATACCTTGCGTGCCTGGGAGCGCCGCTATGGCCTGCCGCAGCCAAAGCGCAGTGATGGAAATCACCGTCTCTATTCGCAACGCGATGTCTATATCATCAAATGGCTGATCTCCCGCCAGCAAGAAGGTATGAGGATCAAGCAGGCCGTAGAATTGTGGCGCCGCCTCGAGGCCAGGGGGCAAGATCCATTGCTGATGACGATGTCCACTCAGATTCTTTCACCTTCTGAACCGCGAGCGGGAGGAAACACCATCATAGAACTCTGTGAGGATTGGATAGATGCTTGCCTGGCCTTTGACGAGCAGCGTGCTGAACAAGTTCTCTCACAGGCTTTTGCTCTCTATCATCCTAAAGTTGTGTGCGTCGAGTTGCTGCAAAGGGGCATAGCCCGGATCAGCGAAGGCTGGTACCGGGGGGAGGTGACGGTTCAGCAAGAACACTTTGCATCCGAGTTGGCAATGCGCCGCTTGGAGGCGTTGGTCATGGCTACCCCTGCTCCCACGCGTCCAGGTCGAATTCTGATCGGGTGTCCCCCGGAGGAAGAGCATACTTTTGGTTTGCTTTTGCTCACTTTTTTGCTGCGACGTCTGGGATGGCAGGTCCTTTACCTGGGGGCCAACGTGCCAGTTGCCCGAATGGAAACGACGACCCTCGCGACCAGACCACAACTGGTCATTTTGGCTGCGCAGCAGTTGCATACGGCGGCTAGCCTTCTGGAAATGGCTCAACTCTTGCAGCAGGAAGGCGTTCCTCTTGCCTTTGGGGGCGGGATCTTTAATCGTTTGCCAGCGTTGCGCGATCGCATCCCTGGTCATTTCCTGGGCGAGCGCCTGGATTTGAGCTCTCAGGTGGTGGAGAAGTTGATGGCGACACATCATCCGCTGCCGGTTGCCGAGTCTCTCTCGGTGGCTTATCATCAGGCCCAGGGCCATTACTGTGAACGCCAGGTGCACATAGAGGTGCATCTGTTCCAGTCTCTACAATTGATGGACATCCCTCATGAATATCTTGCCAGGACCAACGCAGAACTTGGCCGCAATATCGTCGCTGCTCTCAAGTTGGGGGACATGGACTTTTTGGACACCGACACTCGCTGGGTGAAGGACTTGCTGAACGGCTATCAGCCTTCGGCTGATCGGCTGCATGCTTATTTGGAAGCATACTACCAGGCCGCCAGGATACATCTGGGCGAACGCGGCGATCCTATTGTCACCTGGCTGGCTAAACAGATTGCAAAGATTTGATATTGTCGGACGTAGGGAGGTCATTTCATGATAGTGATTATAACAGGGGGAACGGGCCTGATCGGCCGGGCGTTGGCTGCAGATCTGGTCTCGGACGGTCACCAAACCATTGTTCTTAGCCGCGCACCAGAGCGGGCGTCGGGTTTGCCCGAGGGTGTGCGCGTCGAACGCTGGGACGCCTCTACCGCCAAAGGGTGGTCCCCGCTGGCCGAGGGCGCCGACGCCATCGTAAACTTGGCAGGCGAGAGCATTGCCGCCGGTCGCTGGACAGAGGAGCGCAAGCGCCTGATCAGAGAAAGCCGGTTGAACGCGGGTCGCGCCGTGGTACAGACAGTAGAGTTGGCCACCCAAAAGCCCCGGGTCGTCATTCAGGCCTCGGGCGTTGGGTACTATGGCCCGCACGGCGACCAAGAGGTATCTGAGGAAGCATCACCAGGGAATGACTTTTTAGCCAGTGTCGCTCGTGAATGGGAAGCCTCGACTGCCCCCGTCAAAGACATGGGGGTGCGGCAAGCGAGCATTCGTACCGGGGTGGTGCTCAGCGCCAAAGGGGGAGCGCTTGTGCGGATGCTGCTGCCTTTTCGCTTCTTTGTCGGCGGCCCTTTGGGGAACGGACGGCAGTGGTTGCCCTGGATCCATCTTGCCGACGAGGTGGCCGCTATACGCTTCTTGATCGAGAAGGAGGAGGCTTCTGGCCCATTCAACCTGACGGCGCCGAATCCTCTCACCAACGCTGATTTCAGTCGGGCGGTAGGGCGTGTGATGGGACGACCGGCTTTGGTGCCTGCTCCTGGTTTGGCGATGCGCCTGGCCTTTGGCGAGATGGCGACCCTTTTGCTGGATGGCCAACGGGCCATTCCCCGGCGGTTGCTGGACCTGGGGTTCGCCTTTCGTTTCCCGCATGCCCAAGCCGCACTACAGGATCTGTTGGGATGAAGTATCGTCACACCTTTCGCGTGCGTGCGCCCCTGGCTGACGTTGCCGAGTTTCACCGGCGCTCCGAGGGGTTGGGGGCTATCACGCCACCCCCAATAATCTTGCGGCTTCACAATGTCCCCGAATTCGTCAAAGAAGGGGACAGCATGGACTTTACGATGTGGCTTGGTCCTCTTCCGTTACGCTGGCTGGCCCGCATCGAGGATGTGTCACTCAACGGTTTCGCCGACCGCCAACTGCGCGGCCCCTTTGAACAGTGGATGCATCGTCACGAGTTTGTGGCAGTGGACGAGAAAACGACCCGAGTCGTAGACGAGATCAATGCCTCTCTGCGCAAGCATCCGCTCTGGGGGCTGGTGGGCCTTGGCATGTGGTTGGGCTTGCCCCTTCTGTTTGCTTATCGAGGTTGGAGGACACGTCGTTTGCTTGAGAGTGAGGCGTAAAAAAGATCCCAAAGTTGTTTCCCGGGATGAGAAAAAAGGATGAATTGGATAAAAATTGTCTCTTGTAGGATCTTGTCGGCTTTTTTCCCTCGCATAAAAGATGGCTGTATCCGGGTCGGCCTGGAGGAGTTGGAATGACTCGCGTCGTCGTGGTGGGTGCAGGCGTAGGCGGCCTGACCACAGCAGCCCTTTTGGCGCGTGCTGGGCTGGACGTCACCGTGCTGGAGGCCCATGTCTATCCCGGCGGCTGCGCGGGCACGTTTTATCACCAGGGCTATCTGTTCGACGCGGGCGCCACCCTGCCTGCAGGCTTTTACCCCGGTGGGCCGATGGACCTCGTCGGTCGAGCTGTGGGAATCGATCGTTGGCCGGTCCGTGCCTCCAACCCGGCCATGGCCGTGCACCTGCCCGATGGCAGCTCTGTAACGCGCTGGACGGACGAGACCCGCTGGGAGGAGCGCCGGTCCGCATTCGGCCACCGGGCCGAAGGTTTTTGGCGATGGCAGGAAGAGACCTCCGATGCCCTCTGGGACCTGGCGCTCCGTCTGCCGGCCTGGCCGCCCCAGACGCCGGCTGAAGCGGCGAGCCTGATCCGGCATGGCCTATCCTGGCTGGGCGGCGATCTGCGCGGGCGGCTCAAGCCAGGGCTGGCTCTCGACCTGCTGCGCCCGGTGGCGGCTCATTTGCGCGGCGCCTCGGACCGATTGCGCGTCTTTGTGGACGCACAATTGCTCATTGCCTCCCAGACGACAAGCCGCCGCACCAACGCGCTCTATGGGGCATCAGCGCTGGATCTGCCCCGGCGGGGCGTGATGCACGCAAAAGGCGGCATGGGCGCCATGGCTAAGGCGCTGGTCAAAGCCGTGCGCCAGAACGGCGGGGAGGTTCTTTTTCGCCAGGAGGTCACTCGCGTGGCTCTGGAGCGGGACCGTCCTGTAGCGGTGGAGACGAAAAAGGGGGCATCTTTTCCCGCTAACATTGTGGTTATCAACCTGCCTCCCTGGAACGTGGCGCGCTTGTTGGGCAAAAGTGCTCCTCCTCGCCTGCTCAGGCTGCCGCCACGACCCCAAAAAGCGTGGGGCGCTTTTATGCTTTATGTGGGGCTAGACGCTGCCGCTGTGCCTGATGGCTTTCCGCTGCACCACCAAGTGGTGGCCCGGGAGCCGTTGGGCAACGGCAACACGGTTTTCCTGTCTCTGAGTCCGGCTTGGGACCAGACGCGCGCCCCAGTGGGCTGGCGGGCGCTTACTCTTAGCGCGCACACTGATTTAGATGTCTGGTGGGATCTCTATGAGCAAGACCGGCTCGCGTACGAGGCCCTGAAACGGGATTACATCGACCGTGTGTTGGCCGTCGTTGAGACTGCCCTGCCAGGCCTGCGCGACGCTGCAAAGCTGACCCTACCCGGCACGCCGGTCACCTTTCAGCGCTTTACCCATCGAGAGTGGGGGTGGGTGGGCGGCTTTCCGCAGACCAGCCTCTTTCGAGCTTGGGGGCCAAGGCTGGCCCCGGACCTTTGGCTGGTGGGGGATAGCATCTTTCCGGGCCAATCGGTTCCTGCCGTTGCGCTGGGTGGGATGCGCGTGGCCCGATCGGTGTTGGCCGAGTTGGGGGTAGAGACAGAGAGCGCTTGGCTGGCTCGCTCGCCATCGAGGGCTGTCGCGATCCGAAGCCGGTTTCCTTTGGATTGAGGGGGGGATATGAAAGTTGGCGTTGTAGGTGCGGGTTTGGTCGGTTCGACGGCGGCTTTTTCTCTGGTCATGCGCGGTGTTGGGCGCGAGATCGTGCTGGTG
>Ga0180432_10009682_pt1 | contig 11698 bp, 8 predicted proteins | sample SS_ome_10_FD_132414 | JGI IMG/M metagenome (GOLD analysis project Ga0180432, IMG submission 132414) | Hypersaline lake sediment archaeal communities from the Salton Sea, California, USA - SS_1_MS_2 metaG | ecosystem: Environmental > Aquatic > Non-marine Saline and Alkaline > Hypersaline >... | reverse complement strand
GTATTTCATGAAGATGGCGGTCAGGTTCAACCGGGTGGGCAGGTGGGTGGCATCCGCGCTCATGGCCTTCTTGAAGTAATCGTAGGCGTCCTGATCCTCGCCCAGGTAAAAAGAAATCACGCCCATGAGATTCAGAGTTGGCGCGTGGTTGTCGTTGATTTCCATGGCCTTGGAAAGCACCAGCCGGGCCATGTAGAAGTCCCCGCTCCAGATCGAGAGCATGGCCAGATCGTCGAGCGACTTCAGATCGGCGGGGTTCTTCAAAAGCTTGGCCTTCAGATCTTCCACCTGCTTTCCGGCGGCCTTTCTTCCGCCGCGCCGCCGGGTGACCTGCCCGGCGGGCTCCTGCTTGGTGATGCAGGCCATGGCGTAGGGCCCGAAGACCTTCTTCTCCCTGACCGTCTTGACGCAGGTGCTCAGATAGGTGTCGGCGTTCTGCTTCTGCATATTCACCTGCTCGGTGATCATTTGCTTGTACTGTTTCTTCTGGTCGGCGGTCAGCTCGGAAGGAATAGGTGCCGACCCCAGGAACTTGGCGAAGTCCAGATACAGTTGGTAGAGGCGGAACAGGGAGGCGATGGCCCAGGTGGGCTCCTTCATCTGCACCACGCCGGCGTAGATCTGCTCCATCATCTGGATCATCTGCATCTTGCCCTCCAGGACCGCCTGGTCGGGCTGGCCGGCGCCGAAGCGAATCTTGGCGTAGTCGTCGAAGAGCATCTCGCCCAGGCGGAACTGGCCCTCGGCCATAAGCGTCACGTCGTCGGGTCCGCCGGAGCTGGCCGCGGCCATGTAGGCCTGCTTGGCCTCCTCCTTCTTGCTGCGCTTCTCCAGAGCCTTGGCCAGAAGCAGCTGGCCCTTGACGGAAGAAGGCAGCTCCGACACGGCCCGGCGGGCGGTAGTGAGCACCATGCGCCAGTCGTCCATCTTGGCGTAGGCGTCGGCGATCTCCACCATGATGTGCCCGCGCCGGTCCCCGGAGGCGCCCTCCAGCAAAACCTGGTAGTCCTTTATGGCCGCCGCGAAGTTGCCCAGATAGCTGTGGAACTGGGCCGCAGCCATCATGGCCTCGCGGGCCTCGGACTTGGCCGGGAACTTGTTGTAGAAATCCTCGTACAGCGCCGCTGCCCGCTCGAAGTCGGCCATCTGGGCCGAGAAGTTGCCCAAAGTGGCGTAGATGTCATGAAGGTACTTCGACTTGGGGAACTTGTTGGCCAGCTGGCCGCCGGCCTGGAAGGCCAGCTTGATGTCCCGCTTCTCCTTGGCCATGACGAAAGCGCGGTAGATGACGTTCTCCGCCTGGCCGACGTCGACCTCTTCGGCGTAGTCGATCAGGGCCTTGGCCGCATCCCCGCCGTCCTTGGCCACCTCGAGGGTCTTCTTGTCGATCTCGCGGTTCTCGGCCGCCTCGACGATGGCGGCGACCTCGCGCTTGAACTTCTCGTCGCGGATGCTCCCGTCGGCAACGAACGCGCGCCCCTGCTTGGCCAGGCCGCGGTAGTCCTCCAGCTGCTTGTAGCTGTCCAGCACCAGGTGGCCCGCCACCGACACCTCGGAGTGGGCGGGGTACTGCTTGATGTACTCCAGAAACGACTCGATGGCCTGCTTGTAGTCGCCCTGCTCGTAGAACATCCGGGCCACGTTGAACTTTATGGTGGGGGTCTTGGTGTCCTTCGGATACTTGGACACGTAGTAGGCGCCCAGCTGCTTCATGCCCTGGCGGGCCTCGACCAGCCCGAACTTCGACAGGTATTTGGCGTCGGCCAGGGCGTGCTGGTAGGACTGGATGGCCGAGTAAATGGCATCCTTGCGGTCCTTGCTCTCCTCCATCACCCGGGCGATGTCCTCGTAGGCCCGGCCGGCTTCCAGGTTCTGTTTGGCGTTGAAAAGCGACTCGGCATAGTTGTACTTGACCTCCTGGAGCTTCTCCGAGTAGTCGAAGAAGCTCAGGTAGTTCTTGTAGGCCCGGGCGGCGATGCGGTAGGCGCGTTTCTCCTCCCGCTGCTGGGCCAGCTTGTGCAACTTGGTGACGATGTCGCGGGCGTAGACTTCGAACTCCTTGGCTAGCTGTTTCTTCTCCTCGTCGGGCACCCGCCAGGAATAAGCGTAGCGGGCAGCTGCCTTTACGATGGCCCGCACATCCTCGTCGACCTTTTCCTTGTTCTTGGAGAACGCCGAGGCGTCGTAGATGCGCTGGGCGTAATCCAAATTCTTCTCCACATCGTTGGACAGCTCGATGATCCGCCGATACATCAGGGCCGCGCTGTCGAACTGCTCCTTGATGAAATAGCGGTTGGCCAGCTTGGAGAGCGCGTGCAGATAGACGATCTTGGAAGTGGCCAGCTTGCGGAAGTACTCCAAGGCAATCTTGGCCTTGTGCACCTCGGTGAAGCAGAAGACGATCCCGTTGATGGCCTCCAGCTTTATGTTGACCATCTTGTGGGTGTCGACCGATATGCCCTCATCGGGGCTGTTGGCCGAGGTGGCCACCTGCTCGAAGAGGCTCAAGGCCTTCTTCCAGTGCTTCTTCTCGGCCTTGGCTCGGTTGATCTCCACCCAGGCCAGCTTGTAGCGGGCCATGTCGTGCATGGGCGATTCGCGGTACTCCAGGATTTTCTTGTAGTTTTTCTCGGCCTCGTCGAGGTTGTCGTGGTTGAAGTGGTAGTCGCCGACGATGTAGAGCGCCTCCAGCAGCAAGGTGCTCTTGGGATAATCCTCCACCAGCTTCTTGTAGGCGCCCAGCATCTCCTCGTGCATGCCCAGCTCGTGGTACTCGTGGCCCTGGAAGAACAGCACCTTGTCGTTGTAGCGGTACTCTGGAAAGCGATGCATCAGGTCTTTGTAGATGGTTATGGCCTCGTTCTTCAGCAATTTGGCCTCCGGCGAGGCCAGGGCCTGCTCGGCCCCCTTCATCTCCACCTCGAGGTAGTACACCAGGCGGGACTTCTCCACGTACAGCTCGGCCAGGCGGAAAATGATGTCCGGGAGGTAGGGAGCCCCCTTGGACTTCTTGATCAGGTCCTTGGTCACCTCGATGGAGTGATCCACTTTGATCACGTCCCGCTTGAGGCCCTCGACGAACTCGGCCTTCTCCTCGGCCTCGTCGGTCAGGGAAAATCCGCACAGCGCCGTACTCAACATCGCCAGAGCGAAAATAAAACCGACTCGATTGTACAACTTCATGATCACTCCCAGCGTTCCTCGCTGAAGCAACGATCCTCGATGAAGAAGCGGAAATCGTGCAACTCGTCGTTCCAGAACTCACCGTCGAATTCGTAGTACACCATGGGCCCCGAGGAAGGAATGCGATCCTTCTTGGCCTCCTTCTCGGTGGGCGCGCCCTTGATACGCTTGTAAATAGAAAGCCCGATCTCGTATTCGAGCAGATTCATCTGCTCTTCGAACTCCAAGAGCCTCTCGGCCACCGCCCGGATCCCCTTGTCCAGCCGGTCCTCGAGCCGGCGATTGGCGTCCCGGATCTTGAGGTCGTAGACGCGGGTCAGATGATCCTGCAGGCCGTTGTCGCCCCAGGCCGCGGAGAAGTTGTCCAGCATCCCCAGCTCGGTGTCCAGCAGCCTCTGAAAGCGGCCCAGCTCGACCAGCGACGGCTCCTGCAGGGCGGCGTCCAGGATGATCTCGTTCTTGTCCAGATCCACCCGGTCGTAGATGGCGTCGATGGCATCGCCGTAATACTGGCGGAACTCGGCCACCGCGTCCTTGGCCACGTTGTAGTGGCACAGGTTCTTGTAGATCAGCGCCTTGATCAGGTACTTCTCCGGACTAAAGTAGCGATAGAAGGCCGGAGCCTCCAAGGCGTACAGCAGACCCATGGCCCGGCGATAGTCCTTCAGGTAGTACTGAGCCCAGGCCTCCTCCAGGAATACGCTGGCCTGCTTCTCGATGGGCGCGTCTATGGTTTCGTACATGTTGTAGGCTTCTTTGAACTTCTTCTGCTCGAACAGGATCCGGGCGACGCTCTGCCGGGTGCTGTTGATCACGTCGGCCTGCTCTATGTCCGACTCGAGAATCTCGGTGAAAGTCTTGAGTGCGTCGTCAAGGTTGTACTTCACCAGCTCGTAAACCGCCTGGACGTACCGCGATTTGTAGTAGTAATAGGACTCCTTCTTTATCTTGCCGAAATGCCGGCGGCCCCATTTGATGAAGCCGTTGCGGTAGTCCAGCAGCCCCTGGTAGTACTCGATGAAATCGCGGAGATCCTCGCGCACATAACCGAAGCCGGTGTCGTAGACCAGGTCCTTGAGAATCAGCTCCTGGTCGAAGGGGTTGTCGCGGCTGATGCGTTCGATGGCTTGCAGGGCGTCGGGTAGCAGCTCCGGCTTGGTGCGGTTCTTGGCCACATTGAAGTAGTACTCCATGGCCGCGTGGGTCAGGTTGAGCTTGTCGAATGACATGGCCAGGAAGTACTCGGCATACCCGTACTGATCCGCCCCGGGAGGATTGCCGGCCAGGTAATCCCACAGGCGCTGGGCGGCGTCAACGTAGCTGCCCTCGTAGTACAGCTTGACTCCCTCGTCAAACACCTCGGGCCCCACCCGGACCTCTTCCTCGACCATCCCCTCCAGCTCCTTCAACTCCTCGTCGCTCAGGCCGGTATCTCCAGTGGGCGCCGGCGGCGGCGGCGGCGGGGCTGCTCCGCCTTCATCCGGCGGGGCGTCTCCACCCTCCTCCTCCTGGGCGACCGCGGTAACGGCCCAGAGGACCACCGCCAGGATCAGCAACAGGAACCATGACCGGGACTTATAAGAGTACATACGCACAGTCTCCTAGATGTTAAACGCGAACGAGAGGCCAATCAGAGCCGAGTTCTCCAGGGGGAAGTCCCCCCGGTTGAAGCACAACAGAATCACCGTGTCTCGCAGGTCGATCTTGAATGACCAACTGGGGCTGAACCAGAAGCGGGCGCCGAAACCGCCGTTGACGCCGAACTCGTAGCGCGCGTTGGTCAGATCGCCGTCCCAGACGGGATAAGGATTGCGGAACAAGAAGGCCCCTCCCAGGGTGGCATAAACCTCGAAATGCACTACCGTCCGGTTGAACAGGGACTGCTTGCCGTACAGCAGCTTGAATACCAAATTAGTGTTCTCGAAGAACACCACCGCGGGGAACTCCGCGGGGGAAACGTCGGGCATCTGGTCGAGCAGCTTGGTCTTCAGCTTGCTGTCGAAATTGTACGACCAGCCCACCCTGAAAAGCTCCAGGGCGATGAAGTGGTTGAAGTGAATGGTGTAGCTCAGCTGGGCGCCGTAGCCCTTGGTGTAGGGATCCAACGGCAGATAAGCCCAGCCGATGGCGATCTCGTGATCCAGCTCGAAGACCCTCCGCTGTATGGGTCCGTAAGCGCTCTTTTCCTTGTAGGAGAGATCCTGGGCTGCGGCGGGCAAGGCCGGAAGGCTCAGGACCAGCGCCAATAGTGCCACGAGAAGGGAGGTGCGGGTGGCTCTCATTCCGCCACCTCCTTGCTCTCCTTCACTTGACGCTCTTCGGCAAAGGCGTTGTAACAAAACCCGATGCCGAAGTAGAGCGTGCTGTCCACACCGCCCTCCTCCAGGTAAATGTACTCGCGCGCCTCGAACCGCAGCGAGAGCGTGTCGGTGAGGAATATGCGCATCCCCACGCCCACATCCCCGCAGGGGAACCAGGCGGTCTGGAACTTCTCCGCGCCGATTCCCAGGATGAAGTAGGTCTCCATGTAGATGACCAGGCTGTCGAACAGGGTCATCTTTCCATACAGCGGTTTGAGCATTAGGTTGGTGTCGATGAAGTAGTCGATCCGGGGGGTGTCGGTCGCGCTGGCATCCCACCTGTCGGAAAGCTCGGACTTGAGGCCGGTGTCCACATCCAGGTACTTGGAAAACGAGAAATGAATCGCCTCCCAGGCCCACATGTCGGTGAAGTGCACCACGTAGTGCCCCGACACGGCGAAAAACTTGTAAAATGCGTCCAGAGGGAGAAACGCCATAGACAACGAGAACTCGTGATTCATGCGGTGAGAACGGGCCTGGATGGCGAAGACCTTGCCCTGATCCAGGTCTCCCTCCAGAGCCAGAGCCCCGAAGGGGGCGAAAACCAACATGCCCAGAACCAGCAAGGCCGAAAGCTTCAAAGAACCATTCAAACGCCTAGAAGGGTGCATCAAACCCTCCCTCTGGATGTGCATTCTAGAATCCAATTGAATTGAATATGAACGGGTAGGACACCACCACTATGCCACCTTTGGGCCGCGGGAACTTCCAGCGCTTGATCTTGGCGGAAATGCACATGGCCACCGCCGGCGTCGCCATGGTGTTGCTCTTGGTCTTCACCACGCTCACCGAACCCGAGATGGTGATGGTCCACTCCATGATCAGTTTCCCGGCCAGCTTGGAATTGAGCAGCAGGTTCTTCTCGTAACAATACTGGATCTCCCTCAGGTGCTTGCGCACCACCTTGGCGATGGCCTCCCTGCTAAGATGGCCGCGTACGCGCATCTTGCGCTTGGGCGCCTTGAACACCACGCCGCCGACGCCGCGCTTGCCGGTCCTTCCGCCGCGCAGCGCGCCGGGACCGATCCCCGCCACTCCCCCGCGGCCCTTGCCGCCCCGCAGGAGGTCGATGCCCGCCTTGACACCCACTCCCTTGCCGCGGGAAACCACCACGGAGGACGTGGGCAGCTTGGTGACCAGGCCGGACACCTTGTAGCGCGAGCGCCCTCCCGGCACCCGCACGGCGTCCAGATTGGATACCGCCGCGACGATGTTGCGGGAGGGTTTCTTCTGGGAGAGGTTGCCCAAAGCAGCCATCATCCCGGCGCCGCCCCCGCCATCACCCGGGCCACTGCCTTTCTTCCGGCGCCGCTTGGTCCTCTTGGGCTTTTTCTTCTCCTCCTTGGGCTTCTCCTCTTCCTTCTTCTCCTCTTCTTTCTTCTCTTCCTCGGCCGCCTCTTCGGGCTCGGGAAGCTGGTCGAGGGGGATTTCGGCCTCCTCCTCGGGCTTGTCCATCTGGATGTCCTTCATGTCCACCTTGGCGAACCGGTCGATGTCGGCGTCCGAGGCGGCGGAGACATCCTTGGAGAAAAAGCTCAGGATGACGATGAAGAGGACATGCGCCAGGAAAGTCGAGCCGAAGATCTTCCAGCTCATCGCGTCGAGCTTTTTGGTCTTGGGTGCGGGTGGCAGCTTGGGGGGGTTGACGAAGCGTACGAAAGAACCGCCGCCCTCGTGGATCAGGTTGGCGTAGTCGCCCTTCATCAGCTTGTAGGCGTAGATGTTCCGGCCCTTCTTGCGCGAGACCTGGTTGGTGCTGGTCTTCAGCTCGTCAACCGCCACCGTGCGCCCGCCGGTGATGACCCCGCCGGAGAAATCGTCTGAAAACATAACTCGACAGGATCCGGGTTCCTTGTAGTGGGCCAGGACGAACTTCTTCGGGCCGATCTTGTGCTTGCTGCCCTTGCCGATCTGCTCGTAGCTCAGAACCTGCTTCTCGGAGCTGTACCCGATGACCTCCACCACCGGCGTCGGCTCGGTGGGCACCTGCGGCTGGGCGAAGTTCTCGCGGATCAGGTTATTCAACAGCGAGAAGGGCTCGACGAAGTCGGGCTGGTATTCGTCGTCCTCTTCATCTTGGTAGTCGGCCCAGTCGCCCTCAACCGGAGGCTCGGGCTCCTCGGAGGCTTGCCTGAAGGGTTCGGCCTGCGGCATGACCGGGGAGACCGCTTGGGGCATATCGATCTCGCGCATCTGGCGGGGGGACTCCGGCTGCAGCTCGGGGGCCAGCTCCAGCGAGGGGCCGCTCTCCGGTTCGGGGGTCAGCCAGCGGGTGCCGTGATCCGGCGCCGCCTCCGGCGGCCGAACCGGTCGGGGTTCCGCCGGCGGCGCCGGCGAGGCGAACGGACTCTGCTCGACCTGGGTCTCGACGGCGTATTCATCCGGCTCGAACTGCGCGGGCTCCTCTTCAACGGTTTTGAGGTCGGCGGGTCTTTCCATGCGTTCGGTCGCGGGGGACTCGAAACCTCCCAGCTCCTCGCGCAGGGCCGCGGCGATCTCGCCCCGGCGGGATTCGACCTCGCGGACCGGCTCCTGGACCGGGGCGCTGTAGGGCTTCTTGTCCGGCTGGTAGGCGGGCCGCACCGGCTCCGGCTTGGGGATGGAGGAGACCTCGCCCACCACCATCTCGTCGTCCACCGACTCGGGCTGCACCACCTCGGTCATGTCCCGGGCGGTGTCGCGATCGACGATGCGGGTTTCGTCGCCGAAGCGGGCCTTGGGCTTCTTCTTGGCCAGCAGCTTGAACTTCAGGGTGAAGGAACCGATGGACACCTCGTCGCGGCTGTCGACGAAGCAGCGCTCCACCGGCTCGCCGTTGACAAAGGTGCCGTTGGAGCTGCCCAGATCCTCGATTACCAGGCCCTCGGCGGTCACATTAACCTCGGTGTGGGTTCGGGATATTATGTCGTCGTCGAGTTGGAGGTCGGCTTCGGGGCTCCGGCCGATGGTCAGGGTGGACTGGGCGAAACACTCGGTGCCCCAGAAGCGCCCCTCGCGGAATATGAACACCTGGAGAACCGTCTGCTCACGGCGGCTTTTTGATCTCTGACCCATCGACAACCCCTTTTACTTCTCCGGAAATACCGTGTGAATAATTTCCTCGCGGAAGCTGGTCCTCCGCTTCACCATGCTCTTCAGCTCGGTGTCCTTGCGCTCCAGGATCTGCACCTCGCCCGCCTTGGTGGTCTGGCCCTTGATCAACTGGGCGTCGAACTCGATCCGGGTGGTGCGGCGAAGCGACGGGCCGCCGGCCCCGGCGGGAGCCGCTGCCGGCTCGGCCGCCGCCGGCTCGGGGGGTGGCTGAGGCTTAGGGCGGCTCTTGCGGCGCCGACGGCGCTTCTTGCGCCGGCGAGCGACTTTCTGCCCGTCGTCTTCGGTTAACTGGACATCCGGCTGAGCCACCGGAAGAGCCACACCCACATCCGAAAGCAGGAAGGCGAACAAAACCACCAACACGGCCAATAATTTCAAAGCAACTCGCACGGCGACAACCTCCCTACTTCTTGAGCACCACGAAGCGGAAATTTGGGTATCCCGCTTGAGCCGAGGTTTTCATCACCAGATCTATCATCTCGAACGGCAGGTTCTTGTCGGCCTGGAACGAAATCACCGTCTCGGACTCGGTGGGATTCACTTTCTCCCGGCTCTCTATCTCCTTGAACTTCTTGAGCAGGTGGAACAACGGCATGACGCGCTTCTTGTCCTTGTTGATCTTGACGCCGGCGAACTTGCCGCTCTTGACCTTGGCCACCGTATTGCCCTCCACCTTCAACTCGGTGGGCGTGAGGTTTACGTTGATGGCCCACTTGAACTCGATGGCCGCGGTGGATTCGGGCAGGGTCAGATCCTGGTCCAGCTTCAGGTTCTGGTCCTGGCTGGAGAAGGAAAAAATCAGGAAAACCAGGATGATGGTGAACATGTCCATCATCGAGGTCAGGTTCAGATTCATCGGTTTTTCTTTTTTTCTCAGAGACCTTGCCATACGGTCTGTCCCTTACAAGATCGACGAAACCACCGCGTTGGTGAACAAGTGCTCCCGGGTGTCCAGGCGCTTGTCGAGGATCCGCTCGCGGGCGGCGTCCATGGCGTGGACGATGACGTCGTAAAGCACGTCTTTCTCGGGGAGAATGACCACCGTGTCGCTCTTGTTGTACTTGTCATGGATCTTCTTGCACCGCTCGGCCAACTTCTCGAAGTCGTACTTGCCCTGCTTCTTTGGAATTGTGCCGGCGATCCTCAAAAGCTCTTCCGGCGACTGATCGCCCTGCGCCGAGAGAACGAATCCCTTCTTGCCGATCTGGAGATTGAGGGTGATCCTCTTCAACTCCTTCTTGGGTTCGTCGCCGGGGTCCTCGCCCCCCTCGGAAAGCGCGGGCACCGAGGCGTTGATGACCGAAACCTGGAAGAAGGCCGCGCACATCAACAAAAACGGGATCATGGCCAGAAAGAGGTTCATGACCGGCACCATGTTCAGGTGCACAGGGTCTTCTTCGTTCCTCTTGGGCATCCGGACTGCCTCCCAGTTCCCTGCCAGAGTTAGACGCTTGTCAGCGCTTCATGGTTCCCATCCGGTTCTTGGCGGACAGGTGGTTAAACAGCGTCATGGCGCTGTCTTCTATGGTATCCAGCAGGACATTCTGCCGGGCGGACAACACCGCATGAGCAATGGTCGTGGGGATGGCCACGATCAACCCGAAGGCGGTGGTGCTCATCGCCAGCGAGATGCCCCGGGCCAGAACCTCCTGCTTCTTGGCGGCCGAGGCCATTTCCACGCCCTCGAAAGCCATGATCAGGCCGAATATGGTCCCCAGCAGACCAAGCAGCGTGGCCACGTTCGCCAGGGTGGCCAGATAGGGCGTGCGCTTTTGTATCTGGGGACCCACTTTCATGGTGGTCTGCTCCAGGGCTCTGCGTATCTCGATGTCCGAACGGTTCGCCTTGAGCAGACCCGACTTGAGCACCACGCACATCGGGTGGTTCTGCCGCGTGTTGCAAACCTCGATGGCCCGGCTGTAGTTGTTGGAGTCGACGAAAGACAGGATCCTCGACAGGATCTGACTGGCGTCGATTTTGAAGCGGAACCATAGCGCATAGGCCCGCTCGACTATCAGTGTAAACGTGTACACCGACACCAACAGGATCAAGAACATCCAGATACCGCTGCGTGAAAAGGGGTTGAATTGCTCCAAAAAGCCCATGTCGTCTCTCCTAAGCGCCGCCGGACCGTTGCCGTCCCGGCTATCTGGGTTGATATCCTTCTTTTATTCCGAGACTTTCCGTGAAAAAGGATTGTATACGCGCCGTTGGGCCGAGTCAAGAGAATCCGGGGAGAGACCGGGTGTGCAAGATGTGATTATTACAAAGAGAACGGGCCGCCCTGCTCAGCAGGACGGCCCGTTCCTGGGATAGGGAAAGGAGCCTTACGGGCTACTTGGGCTAGCGCCTCCGCAGCCGCAGACCCACCAGCCCGAGCAGCATGGCCAACAGGCCGATAGCGCTGCCAGCGCCGGGAGCGGTTGCGCAGCCGCCGCCAACGGGGTCACCTTCCGCCTTCAGCTGGAACTCAGCCGAAGCGGTACGCTTTCCGGGATACAGGTCATCTTCGAACACCAACTCGACGGCCACGCGGACAACGTAGTCACCCGCCTTGTCCGGGGAGAAGCTCACGCGACGACCCTCTTTGTAGTGGTAGTTGTAGGGGGTCGACAGGGTCGCCGAGCCTCTGGGGTGCTTGATGGTCGCGTGGGAGCCGTCCGGACGCGAGACCACCGACCACTCGTACTTGATGGCGCGGTTCTTGCGGTTGGCCCAGATGAGCATGGGAACCTGCTCGCCCGGACGCACCATCCGGTCGGCACCGGCGTACACCTGGAACGCCGAAGTGGGATCCAGGCAGGCATCCACGCGGTCTACCACGTAGCAGAATCCGGTGTCGCAGACATCGCCCAGGCCGTCGCGGTCTTCGTCTCTCTGGTCGTCGTTGATCACGCGCGGGCAGTTGTCAGCGTCATTGAGGATGCCGTCGTCATCCATGTCGGCGTCGCAGAGGTCGCCCATCACGTCGCCGTCGGAGTCAACCTGCTCGGGGTTGTGCACCAGCGGGCAGTTGTCGACGAAGTCCTGCACGCCGTCCGAGTCCTTGTCGCTGTTGCAGG
>Ga0180432_10009681_pt1 | contig 11699 bp, 10 predicted proteins | sample SS_ome_10_FD_132414 | JGI IMG/M metagenome (GOLD analysis project Ga0180432, IMG submission 132414) | Hypersaline lake sediment archaeal communities from the Salton Sea, California, USA - SS_1_MS_2 metaG | ecosystem: Environmental > Aquatic > Non-marine Saline and Alkaline > Hypersaline >... | reverse complement strand
GAATGCCCGATACTGAACCCATCCAGCCTGGCTGCCGTATCATCGGTGACATAGGCGTCGTGATGATCGTCAGCCCAGTCGATGCCTACATAGATCCGTTCCATAGAAGTTCACTCCCTCAAGTGTTGTATAATGTGAGAGGGTTACAGAATAAGGCCTACCTATAGCGGTGCTCGCACCACGTCTTCCTTTAGGCCACTTGTTCTGTAGGGCTCTGGGGAAGCGCATTCCCTACGAGGTGGTCAACGCCACGGTGGGTAGATAGCGCTTTCCCCAGTTCCCCTCTCATCAACTATCTTACCCCTGCAGCCTGAGTCTACCCACCTACAGTCTGGTCAGACTGCCGACGGATGGTCACGTTCAGTCACTGCTACGGTTTGATCGGATTGCCCGTGCCAGCACGCAGGCCCCGCCCAACCGACCAGCCAGGAATTGGGAATACCCCCGGAAACCGCTATAATGGCACGCGACTCAACCATCGGACACGACCGCGCAGGAGGACTCTGGAATGAAGACCAGGATCACCGAGTTGTTCGGAATCAAGCACCCCATAGTCCAGGCACCCGCCAACTTCGTAGGGCTTCCACCCGTCGTCGTGGCGGCATCCAACGCTGGCGGGCTGGGAATGCTGGCCACGGGACTTATGACTCCCGACAGCGCCAGGAAGGACATCCAGACCATCAGGGAGCAGACAGACAAGCCCTTCGGGGTGAACCTGGTGGCCGGCGCCCCCGGCTACGAAGAGGTGGCCAGGGTGCTTGTGGAAGAACGGGTCCCCATCATAGCCCACGCCAGGGGCCACATCGACTGGCTCATCCCGGAGACGAAGGCCAGGGGAATCAAGGTCATCCAAACCGTGGGAGCCATAAGGCACGCGCTCAACGCGGAGAGGGAAGGCGTCGACGCCTTGATCGTCCAGGGCACGGAGGCTGGGGGCGGCGTCGGCTTCATATCCAGCATGGTGCTGCTGCCCCTGATCGCCGAAAAGGTCAAGATACCCCTGATCGCCGCCGGCGGCTTCTGCGACGGCAGAGGCCTGGCGGCCGCCCTGGCTCTGGGAGCCGACGGCGTTGCCATGGGGACCAGGATGGCGCTGAGCAAAGAGAGCCTCATCCCCGACAACGTCAAGCAGCGCTACATCGAGGCCTCCGAGGCCGACACGGTTGTCACCAGCGCCATCATCGGATCACGCCTGCGCGTCCTCCGCAACCCACTCGTCGATTCCCTGGAGGAGACCGGACAGAAGAGCCTGTCTCTGAGAGAGCGGATATCCAGCTCCATGAAGACCAGGAAAGAGCTGGGGGTGTCCTGGTGGCGCTTCCTTATCGGGGGTTGGAGGATGAAAAAAGAGTACGGCGCCTCGATGACCGAACTCGCCAGCATGGCGGCCGGCGGCATGCGGGTGCCCAGAGCGCTGGTTGATGGCGACGCCGACTACGGAGTCATGCCCAGCGGCCAGGTCTGCGGCAGGATCAACAACGTGCTTACTGTGCGAGAGATCATCGAGAGCACGGTGGCAGAGGCCGAGACCATAATGAAGATGGTGGGAGAGAAGGTGCGGGCGTGATCGCCCCCGCTGGCAGCCCGGCCGAATACCTCACAGACCCAGCGCGATCCCGAAACGCTCCAGGATCGTGCTCAGGGTCAGTTCCGTACTGCTCACCATGAGGGCGACCAGTATCATACCGCCCAGGAGCAACCCCAGCCCTATTACCGGGACCAGCAGGGCCACCAGACGGCCCAGTCCCAGGGCCTGCCGCACCGCCAGCTAGGTGTGGCCGCTTCCACGAGATTCAGGTGTGCAGATACCTCTGATGCCGAAAGGCGTTGAGCAATCCTTGTAGACCGGCCCCTCCACTACCCCAAGGCCAGCCGAAGACCGGGGCGCAGCGAAGCGGGTCTGTCCTCATGGAATCATCTCTTTGCAGTGCTTTGTAGTACAATGTACAACCAAGTAGCTGTGCTGGAGGAATCAGCGTGACACTGGAAGAGCACCCACCCATGAGGACCCTCGACCTTGAGTCGCTGGACCAGATCAAGGCCAGTCAGGCGGCGGACATCGAGAGGCTCCGTGCCCCGGACGGCTACCTGTTCGCCGGCCTCCCCTGGTTCAAGACCCTGTTCGGCAGGGACTCACTGCTGTCGGCGTGGCAATTGCTGGACTACGACCCCTCCATTGCGAAAGACACGCTGAGGTGCCTGGCACAGCACCAGGGAAGGCGCTCCGTGGGCAGGACCGACGAGGCCCCGGGCAAGATACTGCACATCCTCGACTACACACCACCCTACTTCCCCTTGAACCTGCTGGCCATCGTGTCCAAGAACATCTTCCGGGTGTTCCCCTACTTCGGCAGCGTGGACTCCACACCCCTGTTCATACTGGTGGCAGCCAGATACCTGGAGAAGACGGGGGACAGCCAGTTCATTAGCGATATCTGGCCCAACATCGAGATGGCGGCCGACTGGACTGTGAGCTACGGCGACCTGGATGGCGACGGCTTCATCGAGTATGCCAGGGGGAGTCGCTTCGGGGTGCGGAACCAGAACTGGAAAGACGCCCTGCCCTACGTGCCCATGAAGCTGCCGGTGGCGGCCGTCGAGGTGCAGGGATACGCTTACGCGGCTCTGGTGGAAGCAGCCGGCATGGCGAGGAAGCTGGGCCGCGACAGCCGCGACTGGGAGAGAACCGCCGACAACCTCCGCACCCAGTTCAACCGTGCCTTCTGGATGGACGACCTGGGGTACTTCGCCCTGGCGCTGGACGGCAACAAGGAGCCCGTTAGGGAGATAGCCTCCAATCAGGGACGCCTGTTCTTCACTGGCATCATGGACGAAGACAAGGAGCGCAAGGTGGTTGCCAGGCTGTTTGCCGAGGACATGTTCACCCCCTACGGAATACGGACCCATTCCACCCTGAGCAGGTACTTCGACCCGCGGGCCTGCCACCTGGGCACCATCTGGCCGCACGACAACTGGATGATCTGGCTGGGGCTGCGCAGCCGCGGATACGCCGAGGAGTCGGAGACCGTTCTGGAGGCAACGTTCCGCGCCTACCGGGAGTTGAGTTTCCTGCCGGAGTTCTTCAACGTCATCGACGGCAGGCCGGCCGTAACCAGGAGCCACAGGGGGGTCCTGGGGTTGTACCTGCCCTTCCGCAAGCCCTGCTACCCGCAGGCCTGGGTGTGCGGGTCCCTGTGGTACATGGCCAACACCCTGGCCACGGAGTCCGGGGAGACGAAGTGACGGGCAGCGGCTGCCCGGGTCCGCACCGGGCGGTCCAATCCTGACGCAGGAGGAAGAAGACCATGAAGCTGGTATTCGATGACACCCAGTTCTCTTTCGAGCTTCTCAGGACGGTGGGGCACGGCATCTACGGTGGGGCTGACATACGCGAGTGCCTGACAACGGCCTACCGCATCAGGGAAGGGGACTTCGACAGTTGGTACCGGGAATGGCTGAACACAGCCGACCGGGTACTGGCAATCGCTGACTCCTGCGCCGCCGGAGGGCATCAAGTGAGCGCTCGCGAGGCTTATCTCAGGGCCTCGAACTACTATCGCACGGCGGAGTTCTTCGTTCACGGTGACCCTGCCGACCCCCGCATTCTCAAGGCGTGGAGGGCAAGCCGGGATTCGTTCCTCAAAGCGGCAACCCTCTTCTCTCCGCCGATCGAGGCCGTGGAGGTACCCTACGAGGGCACCACCCTGCCGTCCTATTTCATGAAGCCCGACAGCGCCGGCGGGCGGCGGCCGACCGTCATCGTCCAGACAGGGTATGACGGCACAGGCGAGGAACTCTACTTCGATGCGGGTGCGGCGGCCCTGCGGCGGGGCTACAACTGCCTGGTATTCGAGGGGCCGGGCCAGGGCAGGGTGATACGTGAGCAGAAGCTGTACTTCCGGCCCGACTGGGAGAAGGTGGTCACTCCGATGGTGGACTACGTTATGACCAGGCCGGAGGTTGACCCGCGTCGCATAGCTCTCTGGGGCATAAGCTTCGGTGGCTACCTGGCGCCCCGGGCCGTCTGCTTCGAGCACCGCATCGCCGCCTGCGTCGCCAACGGGGGCATCTATGACGTCTTCGCTGGAACAACGGCGAAGCAGCCCTTCTCCCCAGAGGAGATGAAGCAGTTCATCCGCCAAGACCCGTCGGGCTTCGACGAGGGCTGCAGGGAGCAGGCCAGGTCCAACTCCGAGATGAGGTGGGCCATGCAGGACGGCATCTGGAAGTTCGGCGTGCAGACCCCCAGCGAATGGATGCTCAAGATGGCCGAGTGCACGCTGGAAGGCATAGCCGGCAACATCACCTGCCACATGCTGGTCTGCGACTCCGAGACAGAGCAGTTCTTCCCCGGCGAGCCCCGGAAGCTCTACGACGCCCTGGCATGCCCCAGGGACTTCATACTGTTCACTATAGAGGAATCGGCCGAGGAGCACTGCCAGGTCGGGGCCCACGCCCTGCAGCACCAGCGCATCTACGACTGGCTGGATGAGACCATGGCCGGGATATCCTGAGCCGCCCGTGAGGCACCGGCCAAACCGCGGGGATGAGCCGGGATGTGGCTGTTCGTGGGTACAATGTTGCGGACGGGTGCAACGACCTTGACGGGAGCGGCGGGGCGGGGTACCGTTTTGCCTTGGCGGCAAACCGGAATCAGCGCTGGGAGGTAGCAGTCGGACCCATGTCTAACCCGGGCCGGGATAGGGCCTTCCTGGGACTCACCACCAAGCGCATAGAGGCCCTGGCCGACGGCATCTTCGCCATCGCCATGACCCTGCTCGTCCTCAACCTCATAGGTGTCACGGACGACCCAGGAGGCAAGGGCCTGGACGACATGCTGCGTGAAGACGGCACCAAGTTCTTCAATTACGCCCTCGCTTTCCTGCTGCTGGCGGTGTTCTGGATCGGTCATCACCGCCAGTTTCACCACATTGTCCGCTCTGACGAGAGGCTGCTGTGGATCAACATCCTGATCCTCATGTTCGTGGCACTGATGCCCTTCTCCACGGCCCTCCACGGCGAATTCGATGACGAATCGCTGGCAGGAATCATATTCGCCGGCAACTTCCTGGTGATAACGCTTCTGTATTTGGCCAACTGGGTCTACGCCTCGCGGGGGTATCGGCTCATCGACCCCGACACCGACCGTGAACTGATCTCCCGCGAGTCCAGGCGCTGCATCGTGGTGGCAGTCGCCTCGTGCATCGCTATGATCACATCGCTGTACGTCCCCGACTGGGCCATGCTGTCCTACCTGCTGATCCCCTTCTTGCTCAGGGTCGCATCACGCCTGCACCGCGTGGAGGCTGCTGCCTGATCGTAGGCGCCCAGAGACTCGGCAAGCCTTCTTTCGAAGTTGTCGGTGGAACCTGTGTACAGACGTCCGTTCTTGTCGCTCTTGAGGACGTAGACGAACCACATGATGCGCTCCTGGTCTTCATCTGTGGCGAGTGGGGGTGTTGGTGGGCGATACGGTACAATATGAAGAAGCGTGGCCTTCGAACTGGCCTTCAACTTGTGACCTCGAACAGGATTGAGGGCCCACAATAGGCCTACACCTGTATCAATACCGTTTGAGATCATGCTCTAGACCAGGCGAGGCATCATTGCGCGCCCCTGGATGCTATTTTGACCCGCATAGTGCGCCAAGATAGAATATCGCGAGACATTTTGTGTAAGCCGAAGCCGGGAATTCCGCAGCTTGCGCGGATCAAGTAATCACTGTCAGGCCGGCGACAACAAAGGAGATTCGCTCGTGGACAAGTGGAAGTTCTTTGATATCACACACCGCGAGCATATCGTCTGCAATCCGACGAGCATTGAGAAGCTAGAACAGCTCGTCACGCTTGTGCGGCTGAAGCGTGATGCCCATGTGCTTGAGATCGCCACAGGAAAGGGCGAGTTCATCATCCGACTTGCAGAGCAATACGGCATTGAAGGAGTTGGGGTTGACCTCTCGCCGTACTGCATTGCGGATGCCAAAAGGAAGCATCAGAAACGGGCACCGGATGCCCGGCTGATTTTCCTGGAGAAGGATGGGGCGGACTATGCACCGGAGAAGCCGGAGAGTCTTGATCTGGTAGCCTGCATTGGGGCGAGTTGGATCTATGGCGGGCATCGCGGGACATTAAAGGCGTTGGAAGCGATGGCGGCACAGGAGAGTTGGATAGTAGTCGGAGAGCCGTACTGGCGGCAGGAGCCACAGAGAGAGTACTTGGAGGCGATAGGGGAAGAACGGCACAGCTTTGGGACTCATAACGAGAACGTAGAGGCGGGGCATGAGTTTGGATTGGAGGTGGCATACACCCTGGTGACCAGCCAGGATGACTGGGACAGGTATGAAGGGTTGCAGTGGTATGCGGCTGAGGAATGGGCCACTGGGCATGCCAACGATCCTGACGTAGAAGAGGTGTTGAAGCGAGTACGCGAGGGCAAAGCAGCATATCTGAGATGGGGACGGGAAACGTTGGGGTGGGCCATCTATGTCTTCAAGAAGGGAGGGGTCGGCAGGCAGTCGGCGGCCTGACCGGCGCATGCAGCCGACCACGCTATCGAGGTCTTTCGATTCTACTGCCAAATTAGACACGCGGGGGGATGACCAGATGAGGATGGCAGGCTAACGATAGACCCACACCCGCGGCGATACCCTTTGAGATCAGAGTCTAGGCAAGGCCAGCCGTGGGGGACTCTCCCAGGTAGTGGTGGGCCATACCGGAGCAAGTAGAATGGTGGGCCTGAGTGGACGATATTAAGAACTTTCAGCCTGGCATTCAGCCTCGTGAGCTAGCCTGTGGGTTGGTTACGCCGACTCAATACCACGTCAACTGGCGTTGTCTGTTGAACAATCCAGGCTTCTGTGACCCCCACGCATTCTGGCTTCTCGTTCATCTCTAGCAGCAATCCGACCCCAGCCGGCATCGTCGGCAAACCGCGCGCACGATATCGGGGCTAGGTGTCAACAGTACACCATCCATTGCGCTGGCTGTAGGAGAATCGTACAGCCAGATTGCTGTTGTCCTATCATATATACACCAGACTACCCAGATAGTGCTTGACAAATGTCCACCACCATGCTAGGCTCGTGACAAGTCACAAGACCACCGTGAGCCGGTCGTAGATGATCGTCTGGAGCAGTAGGCGATCCCGGCGCGCAGGCAACGGCTGTACACCGCCATCGTCTTTGCACAAGGCGTGTGGTGGTCAGCCAGCGGAGAAGTAGAGAGAAGGAGGACGACATGAGTGGAAGAATCCTGAGCTGCAGAGCGGCAAGGTTCACAGTGCTAGGTCTTCTCGTCCTGCTGCTGGCCGGTCTGCCAGCGCTGAGCGCATGCGGTGGGGGAGAAGACAGCGAAACAAACACAGTCACCATTGGATTCCTGGAGGATTTCACAGGCACATCCGGGTACGCACATACGGAGTGTTTTGCCGTTCTGAAGCAGTACTTCGAGATGGAGGAAAACCAGATACCGGATGTCACGATACGCTTCCTGACCTATGATACGAGGATGGACTACTCAAGGATTGTCCCTGGATACAAATGGATGATGAGCCAGGGCATCGACCTGCTGCTCATGGACATTGGCACGACGGCGGCCATGGTCCGTCCGCAGGTGGAAAACGACCATATGCCTCTTCTCAGTTTGCAGGGCGTTCCTGCTGTCGAGGGTAGTGATTACATACGCATACTCTTTCCCGCTCAGAATTACATATGTTCGGCGTTCGTCCAGTGGGTCACACAGGTGGACTGGGACTACACTGAGAAGGGAAGACCTCCCAAGATCGGCGCCATGTCTACTGCGGGCTACGAGGCGCCCCAATTGGAGGACGCGGTGATACGGGACTTCATGGACAAGAACCCAGGCAAGCTCATCTTCGAGCATCTGTACTGCCCTGCAACCCAGGTGAATTTCGCCGGAGAGCTTCCCAAACTGGAGGACAGCGACTACATCTTCTTGATGGAGTTGTATGGGGCCAGTCTGCCGAACTTCATAAACGAGGCGATGAACAGGGGCTACGCCGGGAAGTTGTTTCAGTTCGGAGACCTCTGGTTTGGCTTCTGGGACATAATAGAGGGCTCTGTGCCGCTTGACAGCCTCGATGGTGCTCTCGGCATAGCCTCCTATCCCATATGGACAGACGATGTATGGTTCATTAGTAATGCCAGGGAAATGCTCCTGAAGTACGATCCCGATGAGGTTGACTTTCAGATGGCGAACACATTCTGGACAAGCGGAATGCTTTGGGGCACAGCGCTGAAGAACATCGTAGAGCAAGCGGTCGACAAGGTGGGTGCTGCCAATGTTGATCCCGCCGCCATGCTTGACGCGATGGTGAACCTGCAAATCACTGGCCTGGGCTGGGGTGAGGACCCGGCGACGTTTGGCAGCAAAGGTATGATGTGGAGGTACTTCCATATGCTCCAATATCACGCATCCGAGGGGAAATGGCATGCCATCAGTGACTGGTACGTGCCATATTCTCTGGCCCAGTAACCGCCAGGTGATCTCTACCTGAAATCACCGCTGGCGGCGGCGACAAGAGAGATGTCTCTGTGTGGACCGAGCAGTCTGACTGACATACTGGTTCACGATGGTTGGAGGCCAGGGATTGGACCTGAATCTGAAGGGCAAGGTGGCTGTAATCACCGGGGCGGGAGGTGGCGCCATGGGCACGGGGGTCTGCCTGGATCTCGGCAGGGAAGGCTCATGTGTCGTGGCGAACGATATTGACCCAACACGGGCAGACGAGGTAGCCAAGCAGGCCATTGAACTGGGTGCCAAGGCTGTGCCTACCTACGCCGACGTCACCAAGCTCGATGACTGCCAGCAGATGGCAGAGACGGCCCTGGCTGCTTTTGGCAGGATTGACATACTGGTCACCATTCCCGCTTATCCAGTCCTTGGGCTATTCGTGGAAACCCCCGAAGAGGAGTGGCACAAGATAGTGGACGTGACCCTATGGGGGGTTGTGAATTCCGTCAGGGCAGTGCTTGACCCGATGATCGAACAGAAGAGCGGGAGCATCGTCTGCCTGGGGTCGGAGTCTGGCAAGGTCGCGCCGGAGCGGGAAGTCATCTATGGTGTCGCAAAAGCCGGAGTAATGCATTTTGCCAAGGGGCTGTGTACAGAGGTCGGCCCGCACGGTATTCGCATAAACGTGGTGAATGCAGCAGTGACAAAGGTGCCTCAGATGGTGGAATCAGGCTGGATGACGCCGGAGAAAGAAAGCCGCATGGCAAAGCTGTATCCCCTGCGGAGGATTGGAAGGCCCCAGGACCTGGTGGACGCGATACTGTTTCTGTCATCTGACCGTGCCAGCTTCATCACCGGGCAGACGTTTAGCGTAAGTGGTGGTGCAGTCTAGCGCGCAGACGGCATCGGCGACCGTAGGCACTCCTGGTATGCGTTCAATCACCAATAGGGCATACTCGGCGCAAAGGTACCAGATGAGATGGTCTGATCGTGGCAGGTTTAGCTGAAATCAGCACAATAAAGGATGCTGTGACACATGGCAGTTGAGTCGAACTTGAATGACTACAAAGGCGAGTTTCTGGGAAAGGTCGGGAATATCGAGGACTTCTCCAGGGAATTCCTCGTCAAGTTGGCGCAGGTATTTGAGGACACGCAACTCTTCGCCTATCAGGCCTGGGCAGCAGCCTATGGCGCAAGGGTAGGCTTCCATGAGGCCTGGGACCTTGCCGCTGAAATCTCTCGCAGTTGCGGGCGTCAGATAATGCCCATGGCCCGGTACGTAGCCAAACCGGGATGCGACTGGAGAAGACCGGAGCACCAAGTTGCGCCGTTCGACTGCGGAACCAACGATTTGACCAAGGAGGGTCTGATCAGGCTGATCAGGACCTATTGGGACCAGTGGCTCAAGTTCAACAAGGAGTGGGTTGAATGCATAATCGCGGCGAAGGCCGTAAGCACAGCCGAGGTGGCCCATATAAGTGAGGAGGCCTACAAGTCCATAGCTGCCTACGAATTGCCGAAGCTGGCCAGGGCGTGCCAGATTCAGCCTGAACACGTCATCGACTACATCAAGCTGGCGAATCTGGGGATAGATGGCACAGCCGGATACCAGGGCGAGTGGGAAGTCATAGACCCTGACCACGTTGTACTCAGGATGTGCGAGTGTGAGGTGATGCAGAAGTACATGGACGAAGGGGTGTTCGACACCAAGAAGGCGCTATGGATGTGCAGGAACGAGGCCATGATCTCGCGAGCGTTCTTTCCTGGAATAGAGATCGATATCAAGTTGCCCCCACCTGATCTGAAGGTTCCCCCGGGCGAGCCATTCTGCGTGTGGACGTACACCAAGGAAAGGAATCAGGCTGCGTAGGTGCAGATGGGGCGGGCGCATAGCCAACTTCGCCTGCCCCGAAGCCAGTCTTCATAGGAGCGCGCTTACCTCAGAGCGCCCTTCAACCCATCTTCACCACGTCATCGTATAAGACACAAAATTCGAATGGTTTTCCAGGCACAAAATTTTGCATCGTATGCGATGGGTTGTGCCCGAGGGCGTTCATGTAGTGACCTATACCACATTATGGTCCACTTGACACATCCTAGGAGATGTGATATACTGTCTTTATGTCTATTCGGGACTCCACCTATCGTGTCATCCCTGTTCCTGAAGATTAGGTGGTGACCCTGTAATAGTTGACCAATAGTTCTGTTTATGTTATCCTGTTTACCCAAAGGAGGGGTGAACAGGATGGCCAAGAAAGGTAGAAAACCCCGGTATGATTTGAAAACAGAGGCCTGTCCCAATCTCGAGTGCGAGATGTATGGACAAATGCAGCAAGGTAATATTGTGGCCAACGGAACATACCGGAACAAGGGGGGTGAGACGGTCCATAAATTCCTGTGCAGGGCCTGCGGCAGGTCTTTTTGTAACAGGTCTGGCACCTTCTTTTATGACCTCCGAACCCCTGAAGACAAGGTTCTGTTGGCCCTCAAGCTTCTGGTCAAGGGAATGACCCTTCGTGGAGTCGCTGAGGTTTTGCAGGTGAAGTTGGACACGGTCCGCCATTGGCTCCGGCTTGCAGCAGAACACAGTGAAAGGATAAACGAGATATTGCTGAAGGAATTGAAGGTATCCCAGGTAGAACTGGATGCGCTCTGGACCTTCGTTAAAAAAAACGATCTTCGCCAGAGAGCGATTCTTTGCAGGGCGAAGTCTGGATCGGGGTTGCCTTTGCCAAGGAATGCCGGATGATGCTCGCCTTCTGGATAGGAGCTACCGAGGCTTCTTTGGCCGGTCCTCTTATCGGGACAGTAGAAGGGCAGCTTGAAGAAAATAGCTGGCCTATCTGGGTGAGTGATGGTTTTGACTCCTATGGGGAGGCCCTTAAGCAAAGGTATTCCAGCCTTGAGACGTACCCTCGAACGGGAAAGAGAGGAAGACCTCGTGTGCCCAAGCTCGTTGTCTCTCCTCAACTGCGTTATGCCCAGGTGGTCAAAGAACGAGACGGGAGGCATAGGATTATCAGGGTATTCAAGCGAAATGTTTACGGAAAAGTGGACCTGCAAACTGTCGGCACAGTATGCGTGGAGAGGCACAACCTGAACCTCCGCCATGAGAACCGAAGATTGGCTCGCAAAACCATCGCCTTCTCCAAAGATGTTGACGGGCTCACAGAACAGATGTCTCTGTACCAGGCATATTTCAACTTCGTTCGCCTTAATCGAGGTTTG
>Ga0180432_10009680_pt1 | contig 11700 bp, 10 predicted proteins | sample SS_ome_10_FD_132414 | JGI IMG/M metagenome (GOLD analysis project Ga0180432, IMG submission 132414) | Hypersaline lake sediment archaeal communities from the Salton Sea, California, USA - SS_1_MS_2 metaG | ecosystem: Environmental > Aquatic > Non-marine Saline and Alkaline > Hypersaline >... | reverse complement strand
TGCCACATCCATCAACACGGCGCCGGGCGGGGAGGCCGGGCAGCGGGCCAGCGCATCCTCGCCTGTGGCAGCCTCTTCTATCACCCTCACTGCGCCGGTCGCCTCGAGCCCGAGGCGCAGCGCGCGGCGCAGTTTGTCGTTGTCTTCGACCAGCAGTAATGACAGCATGTCTTGTTTCTCGTTCGATGTCAAGATTCGGGGCGGTTTTGTCACCATAGTAAAGCATAGTTGCGGGCTGATGTCAAGCACCCGGGTGCAAGTCCCGGCGGGTTTGAGACGTGGACACGGTTCCTTGTTTTGGATTAGAATGGACAGAAATGGGGTCCACAATTCAAAGGAGTATAACCATGAAAGTCAAGATGATTTTGCCCGCGCTGACCGAAGCTGTCAGCCCTTACTGGCGGCCGATCAAGTATTCGCTCTTTCCACCGCTCGGGTTGGCCACGCTGGCGGGGTATTTGCGCGACGATGACGAGGTCACTATTCAGGACGAGCACGTCGAGCGGTTGGACCTGGACGACGCTCCAGATTTGGTGGCGATTCAAGTGTATATCACTTCGGCTTACCGGGCCTACGAACTGGCCGACCACTATCGTCAAAAGGGGGCCCACGTGGCTCTGGGCGGGTTGCACGTCACATCTCTGCCGGAGGAGGCCGCCCGCCACGCCGACACGGTCTTTCTCGGCCCCGGAGAGGATACGTGGCCTGCTTTTCTGGCCGATTTCCAGGCGGGGAGGCCCGGCAAAGTGTACCGCTCTCGAGTGCGCACGCTGGCGGGTCTCCCCCGCATCCGGCGGGATCTGATCAAGCGGCATCTTTATCTGGTGCCCAATTCGATCGTGGTCTCGCGGGGCTGTCCTCACGCCTGCGATTTCTGCTACAAGGAGGCTTTCTTTCGGGGTGGCAAATCCTTTTACACCCAGGCCGTCGACGAGGCATTGGCCGAGATCGAGCGGCTGCCCGGACGCCACCTCTATTTTTTGGACGATCATCTTTTGGGGAGCCCACGCTTTGCAGCGGCGTTGTTCGAGGGTATGAGGGGCATGGGGCGTTTGTGGCAGGCCGCGGCCACCGTGCCGTCGGTGTTGAAACCGGGTTTGCTGGAAAAGGCGGTGGCCTGCGGATTGCGCAGTTTGTTCGTCGGTTTTGAAACTCTTAATCCGGCCAACTTGCAGGCGCAGCACAAATATCAAAATCTTGACCGGGACTATGAGGCTGCCATCCGCCGCCTGCACGATCTGGGTGTCATGATCAACGGCAGTTTTGTTTTTGGCATGGATGATGACGACGAGACGGTGTTCGGGCGCACGGTCGAATGGGCGATTGAGCACGGGATCGAAACGGCTACGTTTCATATTCTGACCCCTTATCCGGGCACTGCGCTCTACCGGCGGTTGGCAGCGCAGGGGCGCATCAACACGTCCAACTGGGACCTGTACGATACCCGTCACACTGTCTTTTGTCCGGCCAGGATGACGCCTCGGGCGCTGGAGGCAGGTTATTGGCGTGCCTATCGGGATTTTTACCGGTGGGGGGGCATTTTGAAAGCGGCTTTGACCAAAGATGGGCTTGCCGGGCGGTTTCGACACATGGCGTATGCGGGGGGATGGAAAAAGTTTGAGCCGATGTGGGATTGGGTTATTCGGGCGAAACGGGTTGCCAGCCTGCGACCGGCGCTGGAAGCTATCCTGGGGGGGCTGGACCGTCGCGGCCTGACACCTACCGCGTTGGCTGCGCAGACATTAAAGACGGTGCGCCCATGACCCGGTGGGATAGCTATTTGCTCTGGTTGTGCAATCAGAACCTGGCCAATCCGTTGTTGGACGGGCTGATGGTGGCGATCACGTACGCTGCCATGCCACTGCTGGCGATCTTGCCCTGTGTTTTGCTGCTGGCACGTCGCAAGCGGGCAGGCCTGGCGTTGCTGGCTACGCTGGCCTTTTCGACGCTGCTGGCGGTGGGCGTTCAGTTTTTGCTGATGCGGCCCCGTCCGGTTGGGGTGCGGTTGGTGCTGCCGATGCCAGATTTTCCTTCGTTTCCCAGCGGGCACGCGGCGGGGGCTTTTGGCTGCGCGATGTTTGCCACGCTCGTCTGGCGGCGGGCGCGCTTGTTGGCTCTGCCAGGCGCGGTTCTCATCTCGCTTTCCCGCGTCTATCTGGGCCATCACTATCCGACGGACGCGATCGGTGGTGGAATGCTGGGGGTGGCGGTGGCGATAATTGTCTATGGCCTTTTTTACCGGCCGCGCGTTACAGGACGGCCCCGCTGGGCCTGGCTGCTGTGGGCCCAGGTGGCTGTGATGCTGCTGGCAACTTTGAGCGCTTATCTGGGATTGCTGTCGTTCGATTTTCTGGCGTTTGCCGGGGCGGATAAGGTGTTTCACTTTTTGCTGTTTGGCGGACTGGCATTTCTGTCGGTAGGGTGGTGGGCGCGGCAGCGCGGCGCCGCGGTGCTGGCGGCGTTGGGTTTGCTGACGCTTGTCGAGGAGGGTCTGCAGGTCTTTTCGTCTGTCCGCTGTTTTGATCTGCTTGACCTGGCGTCTTCTCTGGCGGGCGTGGCGCTGTTTGGTTGGCTGGCGACCGTTGTCCGGCGCGCCGGGTGGTGGGGAGCGGGGAGATGGCGAGGGGAATGAGGTTTTGTGGGTGGGGGCGAGAGTGCGGTAGAGACGTTCCGCCGGAACGTCTCTACCCGGTGGTGGGCCCTCTCCCAGACTTTGGGAGTATTATATACAAGGGGAGAGAGGAGATAGGTAAGGGAGGAGGGTGGGGGCGCCGGTTGTAAAATTTGCCGGGTTGTGTTCGATGGTTAGGAGGGTTCAGATTTGCATATGTTTGTTTTCTGTGGTACACTATTATCAGAAAACGGGTTTTTTGTTGGGTGAGGTGATTTCGTGGTGCACCGCCTTCGACGAACTCTCTATCCATTTGACGCCAACGCGCCGGGAGGGGGGATTTCCCCTGCTGTGGCGCGTTTTTTTTTGATCCGCAGAGTTGTAGGAGAGCGAGATTTCTCCCTGACCCACAGATCTGAACTATCGGTTCCCGGTTTCTCTCAAAAGATAGGCTCGTGTTGCGCTCCCTGCAACGCCCCTCTTGTACCATGGACTCAAATCCATGGACAGGAGGGGGGCTATGCGCTACGCAGACAAGAAGCGACTCGAGACCATCTGGCAAACGGTGGAACGGGAGCCGGGCATACGGGCCGGGCGGGTGGCAAAAAAGCTAGGCATCCCCCGCTCTTCGGTGATGCGGGCACTGCCATCGCTGGAGAACGAGGGTCTGCTTCTCAGCGAAGACTCAAAGGGCCGGCTGTGGCCCTGGAAATCGACCTGATAACGGGTCATTTGGTGGAAAATGTTGCGTTTTCAGGAGCCGAATGTGATATACTGAGAGCAGCCACAACACACGTGCAGCGAGGGAGATTATGAAAAAAGCAACCAACAAGGCGGAACGACTGTTGCAGATCGAGGCGCTCCTGCTGGCTCATCCGGAGGGTCTGACCCAAGCTGAGATCGCCCGGCGGACCGGTGTGAATCGCTCGACCGTTCACCGTTATCTGCCAGATCTGACCAAACGCTTTGCTATCTATGAGACCGATGACGGCCGGCTAGCTATTGACCGCGACCACTATTTGATGAATGTGCGCCTGACTCTGCACGAAAGCATGGCCGTCCACCTGGCGGCTCGATTGATGGCGACCCGCACTGACAAGCAGAACCCCCACGCGGCCGCTGCGTTACGCAAGCTGGGTCTGGCGCTGGAGAAACTGGCCCCCAGGGTGTCGGAGCATCTGAAAGCTTCGGCGGAGGTGATGGAGGACCAGGCCCAGCGCCACGACCCGGTTTACGTGCAAGTGCTGGAGACGCTGACGCGGGCCTGGTCTGACGGGCAGGTGGCCCATCTGTGGCACCGCATGCCCAGCGGCAAGGTGTTCGACTATGATTTTGCGCCGTACTTTATTGGGCCCTATGCCGTGGGCCAGACGACCCATGTCATCGGCTGGCGGGAGCCGCCGAGCACCATACGCACTTTTAAACTGGAGCGCATCCAGCGCATCGAGTTGACCGACAAATCCTACACCATCCCTGCTGATTTTGACCCACGCGCGCTGCTGGCCGATGCCTGGGGTATCTGGTACACCGAGGCAGAGCCGGTGGAGGTGGTGCTCAGGTTCCACCCCCGCGTAGCCGGCCGGGTACGGGAGACCCAATGGCATCGCAGCGAACAGGTGGAGGAGCAGCCGGACGGCTATGTACTGTGGCGAGCGCGGGTGGCGGAGCCGCAGGAGATGCTAAACTGGATTCGCGGCTGGGGGGCGGATGTGGAGGTGCTGGCGCCGGAAAAATTGCGAGATCGAATCATGGGAGAGACGCGGCGGCTGGCAGAAGCCTATGGCTGGCAGGTCGGCCGGAGCGGCACGACAGATGGCGATACCTTGGACCAAACCTTTATCAATTACTTTGGAGGGTAGCCCATGACCCAACTTCTCTACCCCTTTCAGCGGCGTGTGGCCGAATTGCTCTTGAGCGGCCACAATGTGGTTTTGCAGGCCCCCACCGGCGCGGGCAAGACGTTGGCAGCGATGCTGCCTTTTCTCCACACCATCGAGCGTGGGCTCGATTTCCCCCACAAATGCCTGTACACCGTGCCGATGCGTGTGCTGGCCAATCAGTTCGTCGATAAATATAAATGCAGGGTACAAAGTGCAGGCCGGGACGATCGAATTCGTGTGGCCATCCAGACGGGCGAGCGCGCCGACGACTCCCAGTTGACTGCCACGCTGACCTTTGCCACCATCGACCAGGTTTTGAGCAGCTTTTTGCTCTCTCCATATAGTCTTTCTCGAAGGTTGAGCAACCTGAACGCTGGTGCCGTCGCTGCATCGTATCTCGTCTTTGACGAGTTCCACCTGTTCGATCCCAGCTCAACGTTGCCCACAACGCTAGAGATGTTGCGGATGTTGCACGGTGTGGCCCCCTTTTTATTGATGACGGCCACGTTTTCCGCCGACATGCTGGAGGGCCTGGCAAGCGCGCTGGATGCCGTGGTGGTGCCCGAGGACGACGCCGCCCGCCGGGCGATGCAGGCGCTTCCCTCACAGCAAAAGACCCGCCGCTATCACGTTGCAGCTGAGCCCCTGTGCGCGGAGGCGATCCTGGCGCAACACCAACATCTGCACCGGCAGCGCACCCTGGTCGTTTGCAACGTGGTAGATCGCGCCCGCGCTCTGTTTGAGGCGTTGCGTGACCATCCCAAACGGGGCGACACCCGGGTCCTTTTGCTTCATAGTCGTTTTCTGCCCGACGATCGGCAGCGTATCGAAGGCCGGATACAAGAGTTGTTTGCAGAGGGGGAAGGTCAAGAGGAGAGTTGGATCGTCGTCGCTACCCAGGTCGTGGAGGTGGGGCTGGACATCACCTGCCAGGCGCTTCACACCGAACTGGCGCCGGCTAACGCCATTTTGCAGCGCGCCGGACGCTGCGCCCGCTATCGCACGGAGAAAGGCGATGTGTTTGTGTACCCCGAAACTCGGGACGCAGCGGGTGAAACAATAGATCTGACAGATCGCGTGGCGCCCTATACGGACCAGAGGGCCGAGGTTGACCGCACGCTGGCCGAGTTCCAGGCTCGCGATGGCGATGTGCTGACTTTTGGTGACGAACAAGAGATCGTCAGCGCGGTGCACGGCCCCCGCGACCGGTCCATCGTTGAGGGACTGGTTGCTACCCGCGAGATGTACCGGCGCAGGATGAACCGTGTGATGAACGGCCATCGTTCCGGCGAGGCGGGCGACCTGATCCGCGCCGTGTCGTCACGGCTGGTCGTGGTGCACGACAATCCCACGGCTGTGGCCGAGCGGCCCTTTGCAGCGGAGGCTTTTAGCCTGCACCCCGGCACGCTCTACGGCCTGGTGGAAAAGTGGCTGGAGCGAGAGAACGAACTCGATCTGGAGGATTGGGGCGTGCAGGTGTTGCATGACCTGGGCGATGCCAGCGAGAGCGGGCGATCATCTTATAAACGACAACCGGTAAACGATAGAAGCGACGTGGCCGGTTCGGCGCTGGTGCTGGTGCACCCGGCTCTGGCCGGCTATGACCCTGACCTGGGCTTTGTGCCCGACCGGGGCACCGGCTATCGGGCCAAACTGTCTCCGGCGCGGGAGGCGGCCGCGCACGGCGGCTATGCCTACCGGTTGGAGAGCTATTCCGATCACGTGCAGTGGGTCTACCGCGCCTTTCAGCGCCGCACCTGGCCGGAACTTGCCCCGGCAGCGAGCCGGCTGGAGCGCGTTTTTGGCTGGCCAGCGGGAATAATAGAGCGGGCAGCCCACCTGGTTGTGCTCCTGCACGACGTGGGCAAGCTCAACCGGGGCTGGCAAGAGTGGGTGGTGCGGTACCAGCGCGCTATTGGGCAGCCTGCGCCGGATGGATTTTACGCCCACACCGATTGTGACCCCACGGATCCGCTGCACCAAGCAAAGCAAAAAGCGATGGCCCGCAAGCCACCGCACGCCGTCGAGGGAGCCGTGGCGGTGGCGCCGCTGCTGGCGGCGGCGGTTGGCACGTGCAAGCCGGTGTTCAACGCGGCCTTTACGGCCATTGCCCGGCACCACGGCGCGTTCACCAAAGGCGGGCAGCGTTACAGGCTGGCCCCTGCGGCAGAGCAGGCGGTGGCCCGGACGCTGGGCTGGCTGCCCCCTCCCCTGGCAGAGGGCCTCGATGCCGGGCAGTTGTGGGTGAGCGAGGACGCAAACGAGGCGTCCATCAGAGATTTTCTCGTCAATCCCTCGCGACGAGACGACGAGTTCCTGGCTTATATCCTGCTGGCGCGAGCGCTGCGCCGCGCGGATCAGGCAGGCACAGAGGATGGCGTAAAATTTTCTCTTGAGTGATCAAGTGATCGTGAGAAAGGCGGTGACAATGTGACTCAAACGCTGTTCGTTGACAAATCCAGCGGCACGTTTGCCGACCCGCTGCTGGTCTATGGATTGGCAGTGGTGACCGGCGACGTGCTGCGACGCAGCGGCGGGCGAGAGCAGCCCACGATACGCCTGAGTGACCTCGGCGTGTGCTATTGCCTGGACTGCGCGCCGGCCCTGGACGACGCCCGGCTGGCAGCCATGCCCGTTCCTTATACGCCGGCTGTCGCCATCCGCACGGCCAAGAACGCTGCTCAACTGCCGCCCGATCTGCCGCCGCAGGCCATCGTGGGTTACGAGGCCGAGCGGGACAAACGGAATATGTACCTGGAGGTCCGCCAGAAATTGCCCAAAGAAGCCCAGGTCGCTCTGAGGCGTAGACAGGATCACCCTGCCCTGGCAGCCTTGCGCGGGCAAGAGCCCCACGAGCACTGGGACATCTTTCGGGCCATCAATCCCCCGTCGCTCATCGGCTACAACAAGCTGATGGCTCAATGGTGGAGAGTTCAGGAGGCCCTGCCCGACGTGCTGGCATTGTTGCGCGATCTTTTCGCCCGCGTACCCAACGACCTGGCCGCGGCCCTCGCTGCCTGGAAAAAACTGGACCGGGCCCACGGCTGGAAGATTGTCGCCGAGACAACCGCCGCTCAAATCTATAACCCCAGCCAGGGCAAAGGGCAAAACCATCCCAAGGCTGAAAAGCTTCACAAGGCAGGCAAAAACTTGAGGAGCTTTTGGCTGTTAGAGTGGCTCAAGGCCGTTGGCTTTTACCACGCTGCGCTGACCAAGCAACTTCGCGGCTGCAAAGATCGCAAGACCTATGTGCTGTCCCCCGTCGAGATCGACCTGGAGGAGAACGATCACATCATGCGTGCCTTTCAGGGGCGCATGGTCCGCGCCGAGACGGCCGTCCGCTCTGACGTGTTGGCGGCCATTCGTTACACTCAGACCATGCTCAACTTTACCCGCCAGCAACAGGGCGCCAGCTTTCAGGCGCGGCTGTTCAAGCATCGGCAGCCTTCCCGGGTGGTGTCCGGTTTTTACAGTGCCTTTTACAAAGATCTGGGCAATGCCGTGGCGACGATGAACCTGTCGTTCATCGGCCTGCCCAACTGGATTCGGGTGGAAAACGAGGGGGATATAACGGATGCACTCGAGGTGCTGGACGAGCACGAAGCCATTGTGCGCCAGTTCGACGAAAGCCACAGCGATGCCTATAATCTGCTTTTGCTCTATCGCGACTTTGTTTCCAGCAACGACCTGTGGCCCTTTTTCGACTTTACGGCTGCCTACAGCAGTTATCTCATTAGCCAACGGGAACGGCCGGCGGGTCGCGCCCGCCAGTTCAGCGAGGAAAACTTGAGGAGGTTGATCGTGAACGTTGAACCCGGATTGAGCAAGATCCTGGAGACGCCAGGTTTCCAACACATTGCCTACGCCATCCGGCAGAGCACCGTGGTGGCCCAGTATCGCAAGGGGCAAAACGACCGGCGCTATGACGTGCGCTATGGCCTGGGGGCGGAATTGGCGCGCAAGGCCAATTATCCTGCCGAGTTTGTCGCCGCATTGAGCGATTTCTTGCAAAAGTACAACGCCGAAAATGCGCAGGTGATGGAGAACCGTTCTGGCCCATACCGGCGCAGCATCCAGACTTCTGACATTGATGACATTGTTGCGCTGGTGGACGAGTACGGCGCCCCCCTGATCTGCCACCTGTTGGTGGCCTATGGGTACGCCCGTTCGCCGCGCAAAGCACCAGATGACGAAAAAGACACAACTGAAACCGAGTGATCTGCCATTTGTACCATTTGTAAAGGAGACAACGCTATGAGCGAGAAAACGCGACTGTATTCCCTTTCCATCTCTGCCCGCGCCACGATGGACATGCACAGCCTGAACAACGAGGGCGGCGAGGGCAACCAGATCCAGACCCGCATGGTAAACATTGTCGGCGCCGACAGGCGGCTGCACAATGTGAATGCCATCTCGGGCGACATGTTCAAGCACATTCAGGCCGAGCATCTGTTCCGCCGGGCGACAGACGGAGACGGGTTGCCATTGTGTGCGGCCTGTCGCGAATTCAATGCCAATCGCATCAGCGCCGACGGGGCGTACATCCGGGCCATCGAGGGCAAGAGCGACGCAGAAGCCATCGATCTGATGCTGACCACCTGTGCGCAGGACGACATGGCGGGCAATCTGATCACGGCCGGCAATCGCTCTATTCCCCGCAAGAGCGTGGTCGAGTTTGGCTGGGTGGTGGGCTTGCCAGAGCTGACTACCACCGACAGCTATTTTCACGTCAAGTATGCCAGCGAGCGCAGCGCCGGGCGGCGACAGGCCGACAGCGACGAGGCGGCCCGGGGAGCCAACCTGGGGCAGGCCATCTTTCACCGGCCGGCATCCAGCGGGGTCTATGCCGTGGTGACCCACCTGGAGCTGGCGCGCATTGGGTTCAACGACATCACTCAGACCTACCCTATCCCGGACGATGGCCGGCGCACGCGGCACGCGGCGTTGCTAGAGAGCGTGCTTTACACGTTTCTGCAACCCAATGGCGCGATGCGCAGCACCCAGAACCCGCATATTGTCTCTTTCGACGGGGTAGTGGCCGTCAGCAGCCAGGTCATGCCGGCCCCGGCTATCAGCCCGCTGGGGGGTGATTTTGTAGCCCAACTCGAGCGCGTGCAGGCTGCCCTCGAGCCCTTGCGTCCCGGAGCCCTCACACTGCATCCCTTTGACTCGCCAGGCGAGTTCGCTGAGGTGATGGCCCATCTGATCCAGACCACGGAGCCATTCAAGCTGGCCTATGCCGGTTAGCCGGGGCGAAAGGAGACGATCATGTGGCTCGTCGCTGAATACCAACCCGTGGGGCTGTTCTCACTCAAACAGGCCCTGGCAACCTCTTCCGGGGGCAAGAGTTTGCTGCTGCCCACGCCTTTTGCTATCAAGATGGCCCTGCTGGACGCTGCCTGCCGGCTGTGGGGAGTGCCCCGTGCCAGGGAGATCTGGCCTGCGCTGCGCGATTTGCCCGTGGCGTTGTGCCTGCCGAAACGCGCCGTGGTCACCAACCTGTTCGCCAAGATCCTCAAACCACGGCGCAACCCGGCCAGACCCGGCACGCCCCACGCCGGGCCTTTGGGCAAGACGATTGCCTTTCGCGAGTACGTATGGGCCGAAGGCAAACTGAGCATTGCTTTGAACGTCGATGGGGGCGATCGGGCTGCCGAGATGAGCGAACTGCTTTTGCAGATCAATTACCTGGGCAAGCGGGGCGGATTTGTGCAGTTGTTACACCCGCCGGATAGGGTGGGCGATCTGCCAGAGGGATTTACGCTTCTCAATCCACCAGGGGGGCAAGTTGTTTTTGACAGCCAGGGCTTGCTCCAGATGCTCGACGATTGCGGCTCAAAAATGACCTTTGAGCACGCCAACGTCTATAGCGGCAAGCGGATCACACTGGGCAAGGAGCGGGTGTTGTACCACGTCGTCCTCCCCTACCGCCTGGCCCGCTCCAGCAAGAGCTATAGCCTCTACGAGCGCATAGACCGTTGAGCCATGGGGACCGGCCCGTCCGGCCCCCATCCCGTTGCTTTTCGATCCGGGGAGGATATCCGAAATGAACGAATCGAGCGAGTTCACCGCCCACCACCTGCGCTTCGAGGTAGAGGCGCTGACGCCGTTGGTGCTGCCGGCCTACACCGGGCCATCCATCCGGGCGGCGCTGTTTGATGCCCTGCAGCACCACTTTTGTCCCGCGTCGGCAGCCGGGACGCCCTCTGCCGAGCACAAAGCCTTCTGCCCGGTCTGCTGGCTCATGGCCACCGAAAAGTCCGGCCACCATCGGGGGCGGGACGTGCCCCGGCCCTATGCTGTGGAACCGCCGCTCCTCCCCGGCGAAAAGAACCGCCGCTCCCGGCGGTTCGAGGCCGGCGAGCGGTTCGCCTTTGGCCTGACCCTCTTTGCCCAGGCGGTGAACCTGTTCCCCTACCTGGTCGTGGCCTCGCCGCTGATGGGCCAGGCCGGGCTGGGCATTCCCCTAAGAGAAAACGCCTCCTCCCGGCAGGAGGGGGGACGGGGCCGCCGTGGACAGTTTACCTTGCGCCGGATAGAGGCCCTCAACCCGCTGACGGGCGAGGTCGCGCCGGTGATGGGTGAGGGGCAGACGATCGTCCGGATGCCCGACGTGCCCGTGATGGCCCGGGACGTCGCCGCCGTCAGCCGGGCCATGCTGGGGCGGCTGGATGCTGGCAGTCTGGTGCAGATCCATTTCCGGACGCCGGCACGGATCATAGATGAGGGATGCCTGGTCCACCGGCCGTGGCTCGGCCCGCTGTTTCGCCGCTTGCTGGAGCGGCTCGATGCGCTGCGGGGCGGGTTTGCCGGAGAGCCGCCGGTGTCTGACCGGGAGCACCTGCTGGCGCTGGCGGACAAGGTGCGGCTGACCCACGACTTGACGCACTGGTTCGAGGTCAAGAGCGGGTCACGGCGGCTGGGCCGCTCGACGCCGGTGAGCGGCTTTGTCGGCACTGCTATCTATCAGGCTGACCCCGCCGCGTGGCAGGCGTTGCTGCCCTATCTGCTTTGGGGGCAGGCGACGCACGTGGGCAAGAATGCTACCAAGGGGAATGGGTGGTATGAGGTGCGAGTGAGCGAGTCAGCGAGTCAGCGGATCAGCGAGTCAGCGAATCAGTGAGTCGGTGGGGCGGTGGATGGGTGAGTTTGTGAGTGGGTGGGTTTGTGGGGGAGGAGGGGGGATGACTTTGGGGAGTGGGAGGAGGG
>Ga0180432_10009679_pt1 | contig 11700 bp, 5 predicted proteins | sample SS_ome_10_FD_132414 | JGI IMG/M metagenome (GOLD analysis project Ga0180432, IMG submission 132414) | Hypersaline lake sediment archaeal communities from the Salton Sea, California, USA - SS_1_MS_2 metaG | ecosystem: Environmental > Aquatic > Non-marine Saline and Alkaline > Hypersaline >... | reverse complement strand
GTCCCGAATTCTCTATATGGAACTGTGATGGGGTGCTTCATTTCCGCGCTGATTCTGCTGGCTTTGTGGCGGTGGGCGTCAAGTGCGGAAAGCGAACAAGGTGTGCGCGAACAAGGCGATGGCAGGATTGCCTAGCGAAAGTCTGCAGAGGACGTGAGGATGGAAGGACCCGTCGAGATTCTGCGCGAGCCGTCCCCGATTTCCACCGGAGGTCTGGGCCGGAGCCGAAGCTTCGGCTTGCCGCCGGATCTTCTTGAGAAGGCCCGTGGTCGTGTGGTGCGTCTGGCGCTCCTGATGGCAGTGTTGTTTCTGGCAGCCCTCGGCGCCATGGAACTCCTGATGGACGAGCCGGACGAACTGGCCAACTTCCAGATCATTCGAGCCGTCTGCTTTGCCCTGTCGGGTAGTTCGCTTGTTCTCTTCCTGCTTGCCCGAGTCAAGAGGTTCAGTCACACTTTCGTGCTGAACGCGGGTCTGTTTTATGAAGTCATATTCTGCCTGATCATTTCCGTCGGCGTTCCATGGTACACGTATTCGAGCTTCGGCTACGCGCCGCACATCACGTGGGCCAGTGGCATCATCATCGCCTATCCTCTTATCGTTCCTAGCCCTCCCATCCGGACGCTGATCACAGCACTCTCGGCGGCGGCAATGGCTCCCCTGGGGACGATCTTCCTGGATCTTTCGCGGTTGGCGCCCACGGATGCGATGGGATACGTGGGCGCGTGCATCAGCCCGGGGATTGCCGTGGCTCTTGCGGTGTTCGGGTCCAGGGTCGTGCACGGGCTGAACGTGGACGTGGTCAAGGCGCGCCGGATGGGCAGCTACCAGCTCAATGAGCTTCTAGGGCGGGGAGCAATGGGGGAGGTGTGGCAGGCCGGCCACCGCCTGCTCGCGCGCGAGGCGGCCGTCAAGATCATTCGTCCGGAGGTTCTCAAGGTGAATGAGGCAGAGGCCCGTCGGATCCTCCGGCGGTTCGAGAGAGAAGCCCAGGGAACGGCCGCACTGGCGTCCCCCCATACCATCGAACTCTACGACTTCGGCATCACCGAGGAGGGCATCTTCTACTACGTGATGGAGCTCCTGGACGGACTGGATCTGAGTTCGATGGTCAAGGAGTATGGCCCCCTCCCCTCCGAGCGAGTCGTTCACCTATTGCGCCAGGCGTGCCATTCCCTGGCCGATGCTCACGCCCAGGGCCTTATCCACAGGGATATCAAACCGGCCAACATCTTCGCCTGTCGCAAGGGATTGGACTTCGACTTTGTGAAGGTCCTGGATTTCGGTATGGTGAGGTCCACGCGGGGATCGTCGGAGCCTGAGGCGGCGCTGACGATGGAGCACTCGGTTGTTGGCACTCCGGCGTTTATGGCTCCCGAGATGGTACGGGGAGGAGGCGAGTTCGATGTTCGGGCCGACATCTATTCGCTGGGGTGCACGGCATACTGGCTGCTGACTGGACAAATCGTCTTCGAGGCGGAGACAACCATGGATCTGATGATCGAGCACGTGAAATCGAAACCGGAACCGCCGTCCACCCGGACAGAGCTGCCGGTCGAGCCTGAACTCGAGAGAATCGTGCTCTCGTGTCTCGAAAAGCGGCCCGAGGACCGACCGCAATCCGCGCTGCGACTCTCCGAAATGCTGGCGGGGATTGAACTCGGTGATGTCTGGACCTCCTCCCGCGCACGGGAATGGTGGCAACTTCACCTGCCCCGGGAGAGGGGTGGGGAGGGCGGCGACTAACCGGACCCCTTCAGCACGAGATCCAAACCACGAAAATAGACAATCGACAATGGAGTGAATTCGCAAGGCACGCTCTTCGACCCGGCAAGCGAATTCGAGCACCTGCCTTCTAAGAAGGGAATCATCGTTTTCGACCCATCCGGCTAACCTCAAACCAAATACCAAGTTACAATCTAACCCCTTTTGAACCCACGAGTTATCCGCGTTTTTGTTTCGCAGTGTCTCGCTCTAGTTTATTCCGTGCGACAGATTCAAGGCACAAGGTATAGCTAAATCGTGACAATCAAATGCTAGTGCTTGCGGTTTTTCAGTGTTTCTGATATACTTCATCCTCACATGTAGGTCGCCAGACGGGGAGGTCCAGCACCCCGCTTCAGGCCCGCCATACCTCCATTGGGTACTTGTCCAACCGGAAGGGAGCAGCCTATGATATCTGGAGTTTCCTGTGTGAACCGCTGCAGCATTACTGCTTCCGCCCATCCGGAATGAGAGCAAATCTGGACGGGGTTGGTCGAATTCCAACGCCTGAGGAGGTCGAACGATGGCTAAGAAGCTCGTACTGCTGGTTGCCATCACACTACTCGCACACGCCACATGCGCGATGGCCCACTGGGACCTAGGGGATTCCTGCAAGTGGTGCCAACTTCCGGATCTGGACACGACCGGGGTTGACATCAATGCCACCTACACGCAGTTTGAACCGTTCGTGTTGGCGGATGACTTCGAGTGTACAGAGACAGGGTTCATCCGGGACATCCATATCTGGGGATCCTGGCTCGACGACTACCTGCCGGGCGGAGAGTTCCCCGGAGCTGTGACCTTCGATCTGGCCATTCACGAGGACATTCCTGATTCGGAGAGCGCGACGGGCTACAGCATGCCGGGGAACGTACTCTGGCAAGCCACCTTTGGCCCGGGGCGCTTCACGGTTCGAAAATGGGAAACCGGCCTCGACGAGGGCTGGATGAACCCTGCGAACGAGTACTGGAGCCCGGCGGATACCACCTGCTGGCAGTACAACTTCTATATGGATGACAATGAGGCCTTCTGGCAGGACGGCACGCCGAACACTCCCAGGGTGTACTGGCTGAGCGTGCAGGCCCTGCCGAACGATCCACAGGCCTGGTTCGGGTGGAAGACCTCTCTGGATCACTGGAACGACGACGCCGTGTGGGGACTGGGTCAGGTACCGTTCCTTGGAGACTGGTACGAGCTGATCTACCCGCCGGTGCACCCGATGGGGGGGCAGTCCATCGATCTGGCCTTCGTGATCACCTCGCAAGGCCGGCCCGACGGCATCGACTACGGCGATGCCCCGGACGACACGACAATGACCTACCCGACGCTCCTTGCCAACAGCGGGGCCCACCATGTGATCCTCGGGCCATGGCTGGGGGGCAGCGTCGACACCCGTGACGCGGAACCGGATGGGCAGCCGGACATCTTCGCAAGCGGCGATGACGATAACGAAAGAGATGACGAGGATGGTGTGTCGATCCCGCCTCTGATCATCGGTGAGCCCTGTACGCTCAAGGTAAGCGTGGGTGGGGGCGGAGGCGTGGTGGTCGGTTGGATCGATTTCGATCGCGACTACGACTGGGATTCCGCCGATTTGATCCACGCGGGCTGGCTGGACGACGGGACACACGACATCATCGTCATCCCGCCGGCCGCATCGGTCACGCGGAGGAGTTATGCCCGCTTCCGCATCAACAGTGCGGGCGCTCTCTCCTCGATCGGACGGGCGGAGGATGGCGAGGTAGAAGACTACCGGGTCTTCCTCTTGAGTGAACACCCCGGGGAGTTGGACTACGGCGACGCGCCCGATACCCTGGAGGAATTCGATGGGTACCGAACGTTGCTGGCTCACAACGGGGCGCGCCACGTGATTGCCGGCCCCTGGCTGGGGTGGGACCCCGACAATCGTGACGTGGAGATCGACGGCCAACCCAACTGGACTGCGACCGGGGACGACGACGATGGGAATGACGATGAGGACGGCGTCAGCGTAGGGGTGCTGCGGCGGGGTCAGACCTCCAATGTCCTTTTGCAGGTGAGCGGAGGTGGCGGCTACGTACGGGGTTGGATCGACTTCGACGGCAGCGGGAGCTGGGAGTTGGACGAGAGGGTCATCGACGGCTACTTCGCGGACGGGGGCTACATCGTCTTCGTCTCCACGCCCTTCGACGCCGTGGTGGGTAAGACCTTCGCTCGATTCCGGATCAGTACCGAGCAGGGGTTGCCCTCCTGGCGCGAGGCTGCTGACGGCGAGGTCGAGGACTATGAAGTCTACATCGAAGGAGACGTGACGTCCAAGTGGTTCCAGCCTCCGGATCTCGAAACCACCGGGATCGATGTTCTCGTCTCGGAACCCTACCTGCTGGCCGATGACTTCGAGTGCACGGAATCCGGCCTGATCACAGAGATCAACATCTGGGGGTCGTGGATGTACGACCACCTGCCGTTCGGCTGGGATCAGGACGCCGTGGACTTCACGCTGAGCTTCCACGAGGACATCCCGGATTCAGAGAGCTCGACGGGCTACAGCATGCCGGGTGAGGTTCTCTGGTACCGTACCTTCAGTCCGGGTGAGTTCCGGTCGTTTGTGTGGGCGGACAGCATCCTAGAGGGCTGGCTCAAGCCGCCCTCCGAATATGGATTCCCGGTGGATTCGACGTGCTGGGTCTACCGATTCCAGATTGATCCAGAGGACGCTTTCTACCAGGCAGGCACAGCCGGGACGCCGGTGGTCTACTGGCTGGACGTGCAAGCCGCACCCTACGATGATCTGGCCGACTTCGGATGGAAGACGTCCCGGGTTCACTGGAACGACGATGCCGTCTGGGTGCAGGGATCGGAGCCCTACAGCGGACTGTGGAATGAGCTCCGCTATCCATGGGAGCACCCGTGGCCCGGCGAATCCATCGACCTGGCATTCGAGCTCATAGGAGATGTGACAACAGCCGTTCCTGGCGGGAGCAGTGAAGCTCCCCAGGGCTTCGACTTGCTTCAGAACGTGCCGAATCCCTTCAATCCGGTCACGACCATCCAGTACAGCATTCCGGGAGGAGGCGGCCACGTGAGGCTTCAGATCTTCGACGTGAGGGGTCGTCTCGTCCGCAGGCTGGTGGATGGCTGGCAGCCCGGCGGTCGGCATCTCGCCACCTGGCAGGGCCGGGATGACAGGGGCCGAGAGGTCCCCACAGGAATCTACTTCTACCGACTGACATTGGAGGACAAGAGCGCGAGCAGGAAGATGCTTCTTCTCAAGTAGAGAGTCGCATCCGCCGTTGCCACAACCACGGACCTCAAACGCAAACGGCTCCCGCCGGGCGAATCTGTAGCCGGCGGGAGCCGTTGTCTTCACATACTGTCCAGGCCATTTGGCCGACCTCAGACTACACGAGACGTTAAGGGACAGAGCCCTTATTCGCAAATCTGCTTGACTGTCTTCGGACTGCGGGGTTTCCCATGTGCGGATTTCCTCATCCGGACTGACCCATCGCCTTTCGGGTTCCCCACCAGCCGGATCAAGCCTGTAAAGGAAAACGAGCCTCGAACCAGGATGAATGACATGCCTTGTAGGGCATGCACGTACCTGGATTAAGGCTCTGTCCCGCATTCCTCCAAGCTGCAAGCTGGGGGACCCGTTCGATAGTCTCGTGGTCGACCGGGGGCGGCGCCTGCGCAGCTTGGTTCGGGACGATCCCACGGATCCGGTTTACTTCTCCTCAGGTTCCCCTGAAAGCTCCTCCAGCAAGCTGGCAGCGGCCGCAAAATCGGGATTGATCCGCAACGATTCGCGGCAGTGCTCGATGGCCTTTTTGGGGCGATCCAGCTCTTGGAAGCAGTCGGCGGTCAGGTAATGGGTGTAGTAGGCGTATTCGGCCCCGGGATAGAGGTCGATACAGCCGAGCAGGAACTCGCAGGCGTCTTCGTACAACCCGCGAGAGTAGAGCTTCGAACCGATGCCGAGCAGGGTAATCTCGTGGAAGTCGTATTGCTGCCCCCGGGTCTCTTCCAGCTGCCGGTAGAGGTCCACTGCCGCCCGAGCTCCGTCCTTCTTCCAAGTCTGGAAAACAGGCTGACAGATGTCCTTCTTGGTCTCCTGGGAGCGTGTCAGAGCCTTCACAACGTACTTGATCCACTCATCAGTTCCGACGTAGCTGCCGGCGTACTGCTGGTAGTCATCCAGGACTCCGGCGGCCTGCATGTCCTCCATCGTCTTCCCTTGGGACAGGCCCTTTCGGACGATGGCAATTGTGGATTTCATCATGTCCGCGTAGGCCGGCAGCTGGTCCCACTTGCCGACAAAGTCGAAGCCCGAGGCCCTGCCGTTGTGCCCGGAAATCAGGCGTATATCCCGGGGCAGCAGGGTCATAATGCGGCGGACTTGGGGCTCGAACCCGAGCACGTCGCCGTCACTGTCGACCGACGGGAAGTTGAAGCCGTTGACCACTGAACTGATGTGGGCGATTCCGTGCCGGGTGAAGTGCACCATAATCTCGTTGTCATCGTGACTGCCGCCGATGTTGACCAGGCGAACAATCTCACCGTTGAAGCTGATTTCCAGGGAGTCGGCGAAGGTGATGTCGGGAAAGGCCTCGGGGGGATACTCGCTGAACAGGAAGGTCCCGCTCCGCAGCTTGCCGGGGAAAAGACGGTGGGCCACGATGATGGGATCCGGGCCGAAGAGGGCATTGCCGGCGATGTGCTCCACGTGGCGGTGGGTATTGATGATGTACTTCGGGGGGCCAAGCCCCAGCCCGCCCACAAAGTCCTTGAAGGCCTCGGTGTCTTGGCTGCTGTGCGTGTCGACCAGCAAGAGACCGTCCTCCCCGGTGAAGACCAGGGAATTGGTGGAATAGCTGCCCTGATCAGTGCTGAGCATCAGCAGGTCGGGGGCCAGGGAGGTGACCTGGAAGTGATCCTCGGCGGCGGCCGGGACCAGGCCCAGAACCAGAAGGCCAACAATGAGAGTGGGCATTGCAGCGGACATGGTGTGGACTCCTTGCCGCTTTGAAATGAGGGAATTGCGAGAAGGCCCCGACGGTGCAACGATACGCTCGTGCATCGTGAGAATCAAGGAGCTTCGCGGGACGTGGGGGCAGTTGAAGAATCTCCAGGACGCCGGCAATTCTCCCGTTCAGCCTGTCGAAGCCTGTCCTGCTCCGTCGGCGGCCGCTCATCCTTAGACGAACCCGGGGCCGCATTCGAGCACCTGCCCTTTAAGCAGGGAGTTATCGTTTTCGACCTGTCCGGCTAACCTCAAACCACACAACCACTTACAATCTAACCCTTTCTGAGACCGCCAGTTAGCCGCGTTTTTGCATTTCACTGTGTCTCACTGCATTTCACTCCATTTCACGATCGGAAGACACAGACCTATGACAGAACTATGACAGTAAGGGGAGGGAGCCCACTCCGCCTACGCCGAGCTTCTCGAGGATTGGGTAGTCGGACATGATCTGGCCTATCATTCTTCCGGGAATATCTTCTCTCGAAGGGCAGGGTATCTGGAATCGGTCCTCAAGTCCTCCATTATTGGGTCCGCGTTCAAGCACATGAGCCAGAAGTCCCGCTCCTGGACGGCTCTCTCAAGCCACTGGAAGGCACGATCCCTGTCCTCCAGTGCTTCGAAAAGAGCTGCCGCGTAGTAGGAAGATGCATAACTGTGTTCTGATATGGATGGGAGCTCCTCGAGCACCTTCTTCGCTTGATCCTCTCTTCCAGCCGCTGCATGGGCGAATCCCTGGCCCATCCGAAAAAGACCGCCTGTACCGAAATGAACCCTTGCCTTCTCCAGCTCGTTGAATGCCTCCTTATGCAACCCAATGAGAGTAAATGTCAGCCCTAGAAGGAGGTGTGCCAAGTCCAGATTCGGATCGAGTTCCAGAGCTTTCTTGCACTCCTTGATCGCCTTCTCAAAATCCTTCATGAAGTAATGTACCCAGCCCAGGTATCCATACAGGATGGGTGATACGGGATCGCACTCGAGAGCATGTAGTCCGTGTTCATGTGCCTCCTTCAATCGCCCCATAAACATGAGGTATTCACCGTACCAGTGATGCGCTGTCGGGTATGCCGGATTCAGCTCAAGTGCTCGCTTAAAGTCCTGTTCTGAGCTGCGCCAATCCCATTCGTATACCATCTTGGTGAAGCCTCGAGAGGTGAAGCCTTCAGCAAGGGTTTCGTCCAGTTCGATCGCCTTGTCCACCGCTTTCCGGGCCCTAGGAAACGCCTCTCTCGGCGGGAGCACGCAGTAACAGCCGAGCATGTTGTATACGTCGGAGATGCCGGCGAAGGCTTGAGCATAGGAAGGGTCCTTTGCTGCTGCCTTCTCAAAATAGTCCAAACCCTTCTTGAACCCCGGCTCAGTCCTCCCGCTCCAAAGAAAGCGACCTTTCAGATACAGATTGTAGGCGTCGAAATCATGGGTACGGCGTTTCTCACTTGCAGCTACACGCTTGCGAATAAGTTTCACTTTCAGCGCGTCAACAATGGCCTGGGAAATCTCGTCTTGTATGGCGAACACGTCTTCCAATTGCCGGTCGTAGCGTTCCGACCAGATGTGGTAGCCGTCGTCAACGTTGATGAGCTGGGCCGTGATGCGTAGCTGATTGGCCACCTTGCGGACGCTGCCCTCCAAAACCGTGCTGACATTGAGCTTTCTTCCGATCTCACGCACGTCCTGGGTCTTGCCTTTGAAGAAGAAGGCTGAAGTCCTCGCGACAACGCGAAGCCCTTCGACTTTCGTCAGCGCGTTGATGATCTCCTCTGCCATACCATCGCAGAAGTATTCCTGCTCCGGATCGGCGCTCATGTTCACGAACGGCAAGACAGCTATGCACGGCACCGAGTTGGCCGCGGGCGCGACCTCGGCCACCGTCGCGGTTGCCTTACCCCGCCGAGAGGACTTTAGATCCGCCAGTAACTCCGCCATATTTTGGTAGCGCTCCTTAGGATCCTTGGCCAGCGCCTTTGCTACGACTCGCGTCAAGGTGGCCGGCAGCTCAGGTCGCAGAGTGGAGAGAGCCGGTGGTTCCTCGTTCAGGATCAGGTACACCAGGGCCTGCTCGTAGTCACCCTTGAAAGGCGGCTGTCCGGTCACCATCTCGTAGAGGACAACGCCCAGGGACCAGATGTCTATGCGATGGTCAACTTCTTCCCCTCGGGCCTGCTCGGGAGAGATGTAGGCTACGGTCCCGAGCGTCGTGTGAGTCTTGGTGAGTCTTGTCCGGCCAGGTGACTTGGCCAGACCGAAGTCCATGACCTTCGCCTGGCCCTTTGGTGTGATCATGATGTTGGCGGGCTTGATGTCGCGGTGGACGATGTCCTTCTTATGAGCGGCCTCCAGTCCCTCGGCGATCTGGACGGCGATGTCGATCGCTTCGTCCAGTTTCAGAGGACCGGAACGGATCTTGTCCTTCAAGCTCTGACCTTCTACGTAGGCCATCGCGATGAAAGTATGCTCTTCGGTCCTGCCGATTTCATAGACGGTGCAGATGTTGGGGTGATCGAGCGCAGCAGCCGCTTGCGCTTCGTGCACGAGGCGGTTTTTGAGCTCCGGATCCCGGGTCAGCTCAGGAGGGAGGAACTTAAGGGCGACGGTGCGCTTGAGCTTGGTGTCCTCGGCCTTGTAGACGACCCCCATGCCGCCTTCGCCGAGTTTGGAGAGGATACGATAGTGGGAAATGGTCTTGCCGATCATGGGGTCCTCGCAGGCTGGTGGCTGCGGCCGTTGATCTCCGGCCTGGATCCGCTCGGAGCATGATCGTGGCTGCATGGATCTTACGGTGATTGTACCTCGGAGCGACGGCTAGGCAAGGTCAAAATCCTCTACCGGAGCGTTCCGAGAGCGTCGGAAGATCAGCTGCGTGGACACGTCGAAGAGCGTTGACACACTCAAAGCACACTGGCAGCCAACGCCCTTCTCGACGACTTTCCGGGACGTAGTTAGCTTTGTTAGCTTATTCCGCCCTTTGTCTTGAGGTAGACGCTCACTCGCATCGGGTGTCCACGCCGTAGCGGGCGTGATCCGGCGCTATCGATTCGCGTCAGTTGCCCCAATAAGCTACTGAAGCCAACTACGTCCCCTGAAGCCCTCTGAAGCCCTTCTTGGCCGCAATTCTGGGGATCGGGCTTTGCCCCTTGACGACAGTGGATCTGGACGGTAGACTAAACGCGGATGGGCGAAACATCATCCGACTCTCCGATTCGTCCGAGGACAGGTACATTGCTCCCCTTATCCCCCACCGGCGGAGGACGTCATGTCCCGGCACATGACTAGATCTTGCCTTCTATGTCTCGGCATTCTACTCGCGGCTCTCCTCGCCGCCGGTTGTGGGGGCTCGTCGGACACGACGGGGCCCGATGACGACTCCGGCCCCCCTGTCTATAGCTCCGACCTGGACCGGGATCCTGCTCCGGACATGTCCGATCTCGAACAACTCGTCCGAGGCAACCACGAGTTCGCACTCAATCTCTACCACACGCTGACAGAAGAAGAGGAGGGCAACTACCTCATCTCGCCGCTCAGCATCCGGATGACCTTCGGCATGGTGTACGGAGGCGCTCGCGGAGAGACCGACGAGCAAATCGCCGAGGCTCTGCGGTTCGTTTTGCCTCAGGACGATCTCCACACGGCGTTCAACGCTCTGGATCTTGCCCTCCAGGAAAGGAACCTGCCCCCCGGCGTTGTGGAGGGGGAAGAACAGGGACCTGTCGAGCTTTTCACCGCGAATAGTCTGTGGGCTCGGATAGAGTACCCCTTCATCGAAGAGTACCTGGACCTTCTGGCACTCAACTACGGATGCGGGGTCTACGCCGTTGATTTCCTGCACGCGTGGGAGGAAGCGAGAGAAACGATCAATCTTTGGGTCGAGAATCGGACCCGGGAAAGGATCAAAGACCTGCTCCCGGCGGGATCCGTAGATTCCTCAACCGTTGCGGTTCTGACTAACGCTCTTTATCTCAAAGCCCCTTGGGCACTTCCATTCCATGAATCCTTGACCGCCGACAGCTTGTTCTACCTCCTCGATGGCGGCGAAGTCACCGTGGCCATGATGAACCAGGACGAGTGGCACCCTCACTATGCGGACGCCGACTGCCAGGCGGTGGAGCTGCCATGCCGGGGAGAGGAACTGGCGATGGTCATCATCCTCCCCGGTCCCGGACTGTTCACTCGTTTTGAGACGGATCTCGATGTCGAGCGGCTCGACGAGATCCTGGCTGGCTTCGAGTTAGACCGGAAGGTCGTTTTGACCCTTCCCAAGTTCTCGTTCGAGTCGGACTTCAGCTTGAAGAGCACGCTCCAGAGAATGGGGATGACAGTTCCCTTCGAGCCGTTTGGGGCTGACTTCGGCGGGATGGTGGACCTCTCCCAGCTCCCGCCAGGTTACAACGTTTACATCAAAAACGTGTTCCACAAGACCTTCGTCGGCGTGGACGAGAGGGGTGTTGAAGCCGCGGCGGCGACGGCTATCGTTATGGGGGAGGCAACGTCCAGTCCCCCCATGGTGGCTCTCCGGGTGGATCGCCCGTTCCTGTTCCTCATTCGTGACCGGGAAACGGGAGCGATCCTCTTTCTCGGACGCGTTCTGGACCCGACCGCATAGTCATCCGCTCTCCACGCAAGTAGTCCTCGACCGCGGGAATCCGGGTCTGTGGGCCTGTTGAAAAACCCCCGCGCTCCGGACGCGATCCGTCAACACGATCCGTCGGGGTACGGCGGACCGTGTTGACGGACCCTTGGACGGCAAAGATGACTTCTTCAACAGCCCCTCTGTCCCGCATTTGCCATATGGACCCGTCCTGACCCTTGACGCTTGCTTCATCCGGGGGCATAGTCTTGATGCACGGACTGCCACTCCCGCTCATCCGGGGATTGCTGTTATGCGCCCTCGACTGCTTAGAATAGGCATCTATTGGGTCCTCGTTTCCATCGCTCTGTCT
>Ga0180432_10009678_pt1 | contig 11701 bp, 7 predicted proteins | sample SS_ome_10_FD_132414 | JGI IMG/M metagenome (GOLD analysis project Ga0180432, IMG submission 132414) | Hypersaline lake sediment archaeal communities from the Salton Sea, California, USA - SS_1_MS_2 metaG | ecosystem: Environmental > Aquatic > Non-marine Saline and Alkaline > Hypersaline >... | reverse complement strand
TAGTCACATTCTCGCCTTCATGGATCCCCCTGAGCTGTTCCCGGTCAACAATGGAGAGCTTTCCGAGTACATTCACGGGACTGGCCGCCACGGGCCGGTCGCCGCGGCTGACGGGAGTGGGGCCGAAAAAAATGCAGAATGCCGGCATATTGGGCCAGTAGGCCAGTTCTCCCACCTCCACCTCTGCTTTTGCCCCGGGCTCCAGTGGTGACCGGACCGGGACCTCGATATAGACCTCTTCGCCCCATCTGTTCACATTGCGCGTGATCGGGAGAATTTCATAGATGGCCCTGGCAGTGGGGGTGTCATATAACTCTGCTTCTACCCTGTAAGCGGGGAACCGGATATTGATCTTCATCTTCTTTATTTATATGCTATTATTCCACTAAGCTACAAAAATGAAACTCATGGCAGGGAACTCTCCCATGGTTTTTTATGCATTCATGCAACAGTTTTTCAGAAATAAATATATGTTTGACCTGATTTTTAAAACAACAGAGATCCAGGATGGTCGTCTTCAAATTCGGGGGAGCATCGGTAAAGAGTGCCGGTGCGGTTCGCAACATAGCCGGAATACTCGAACACTATGATAAAGAGCAGATAGTGGTGGTGGTCTCGGCCATGGGCAAGACTACCAACGCCCTTGAAAGGATTGTGGAACACTATGCCGGAAGGAATAAAAAAGGCCTCAGCACGGAGCTTGACTGGCTCAGGGAGTACCATATGGGGATCGTTGAGGGGCTCTTCGAGAAAAAAAAACACCCGGTATACGCGGATATGGAGAGGATTTTCGGAGAGCTGACGGTCCAACTGGAAAAGGAGCCCACACTGAACTACGATTTCGACTACGACCGGCTGATCTGTTACGGGGAGATCCTCTCCACCAGGATCATCCACCATTACCTGGAACTGTCGGGGCTGCCGGTCAAGTGGCTGGATATCCGCCGCTCGCTGAAGACCGACAGCACCTGGCGGGAGGGAAGGGTCGACTGGGAACTATCTGCGCAACTGGTTACCCGCCATTTCACCTTCGAGGATGCCAGGATCCTGATCACCCAGGGATTCCTGGGCTCCAACATCAACGATGAAACCACCTCCCTGGGAAGGGAGGGGTCGGATTACACTGCGGCCATCCTTGCTTACATCCTCAAACCCGAAAGTGTAACCATCTGGAAGGATGTCCCCGGCGTGCTGAATGCCGATCCCAAATATTTCGATGATACCATCCTGCTGGAAAAGCTATCCTACCTGGATGCCATCGAACTGGCCTACTTCGGGACCAGCGTGATCCATCCAAAGACCATCAAGCCGCTGCAGAACAGGAATATCAATCTATATGTGCGATCTTTCGTCGATCATGCAGCCCCGGGTACCCTGATCGGGAACCTGGCCTACGATAAACTGACCCCCTCGTTCATCTTTAAGATGGACCAGGTGCTGATCCGCACCTCCCCGCATGATTTCTCCTTTATCAACGAGGACAATCTCGAAGAGATTTTCGGGATCATGAACCGCCACGGCATGCGCATCAACCTGATGCAGAATTCGGCCATCAGCTTCCTGACGATTGTCAACAATGACAAACGGAAACTCCGCCTGGTGGTGGACGATCTGGAGGAGAAATATAAAGTATCCTACCAGACCGGACTCGAACTGGTCACCATCCGGTATTTCGACCAGTCGACCATCGACCGGGTGATGATCAACAAGGAACTGATCCTGGAACAGCGGGGTGTGCATAACATCCAGCTCCTGGTCAGAGATCTGGGATAAGTTTTGCTTATATTGTCAGCCTGACACTGGAAGTTCTTATGAGATACATCCATACAGGATTGCTGATAGCAACGATCATTTTCATTTCCGGGGCCCTCTGTGGACAGCCCGGCAGCGAGATCTCGGAGAACGAAACCTTCAGGGGCGCCTATAGCGTACAAGGCGATGAATTCGGCATATGGAACGGAAGAGGGTACTCTCCGTTGTTCATCAAGGGGATCAACCTGGGAGTGTCCGTTCCAGGCACTCTTCCCGGCCAGCTTGAGGCATCCCGGGAAGATTACCGGAGGTGGTTCCGGCTGATCAGGGAGGCCGGTTACAATACCATCCGGATCTACACCCTGCATTACCCCAGGTTCTATGAGGAGATCAGGAATTTCAACCTTGAAAATCCCCGAAGCCCGCTGCTGGTGATCCAGGGGATCTGGCTGCAGGAACAGCCGGAACCGGCAGACCTGTACAACCTGACCGGATCCTTTGGAAAGGAGATCAGGGAAGTTGTCAGTGCGGTCCACGGAGATATCGTGATCCCGGAGAGGCCGGGACAGGCCTCCGGCATCTATGATTCGGACATCTCTGCCTGGGTAGCCGGATATCTCATAGGCCGGGAGATCTTTCCCCGGGAGGTCGCGCTGACCAATGAGGCCCATCCGGAGGAGACCGGCTATCATGGATCCTACTTTCATCTGCGGGAGGCCGATCCGGTGGAAGTGTGGCTGGCGGGCCGGCTGGACACTCTCTCGATCTTTGAAGCGGAAAACTATGGAAGCATACGTCCCGTCGGGGTATCTACCTGGCCTACACTCGATCCCCTTTCCCATCCAACGGAGGCATTGCTGCCGGGGAGCCTGGAAGACACGGAACAGATTGATCTGGCCACACTGATGGCCTCCGATTCCTCGGCCGGATTCTTTATCGGCTATCATGCCTATCCCTATTATCCGGATTTTATTGTCCAGGATCCCGGTTACCTTGCCGAGTCCGATGCAGAAGGGCCCAACAGCTATCTGGGTTATCTGAAGGATCTCAAAGAGCACTATTCAGATATTCCGCTGGTTATTGCCGAGTTCGGTGTTCCCTCCAGCTGGGGAAGCGGGCACCTGAGCCCAACCGGGATGCACCACGGCGGCATTACTGAGGAACAGCAGGGAAGGTACTCGATCCGCATGCTGGACAATATCCGCCAGGCCGGTTGTGCAGGAGGGATCCAGTTCTCGTTGATCGATGAATGGTTCAAGCAGACATGGATCACCAATCCCTTATCCAGTGCACAGTTCAGGCACCACTGGCACAACCTCTCCGCCCCGGAGCAAAACTTCGGGATCCTTTCATACCACTCCCCGCCACCGCCTTTCAGAGAGACGGGTTTTTACCCCGGCAAACCGGTGGACAGGCTCAGGACCGCCTCGGATTATGCTTTTTTCAGGATTCGGATCTACATGGATACACAGGAACATGCCGGGGATACCTTGTGGGTCGCTTTCGACACCTACGCAGCGGACCTGGGAGAATCGATCCTTCCCAACGGCACCTCCATCGGAGGTCCTTTTGATACTTTGCGGTCCGAATTTGCATTATGCATCCCGCTGGCCGGAGAACTGGCCGATCTTTTTGTGATCCCTTCCTATGATGTATACGGCATCAAGGATCCGGTCAGGCTGGATACGGTGGTCTCGCTGAAGACCGATGAGGGCATCTGGAACAGGGTCCGCTGGAAAACCAATTATTTTTACGACATTACCCAGTATATCGGGCAACTGCGTATTACCGGCTCAGATGATCCCTTCACCTTCCTCAACGCGGTGTCTGTTTACAATGACAGCCTGGAGATCAGGATCCCATGGACACTCCTTAACTTCTATGCCCCCACAGTCATGCATACCATGCATTATGTTTCAAGTCTGGAGGGAGGGGAGATCCTGATCGAAAGTCAGGATACGCTTTCAGACGGGATTGCCGTTACGGTCTCCCTGGGGAACGAACTCTACCCGTCGGAACGTCACACATGGTCCCGGTGGGACCATGAAAAGATCATGAATGATCCACCCCTGGAACGAAAGAAACAGTCATTCCATTTTTTGAAGGAGAACCTTCCGGCCTATAATTCTCTTCCCATCGGACGTCCGGATACCTTTCTCATCCTCCCAGGGGAGGTCCTGGAGGTGGATGCATCGGGCGGACTTCTGGCCAATGATTTTGATATAGACGGCAATCCCATCAGGGCAAACCTTAGTTTCGGGAGTGAGGTAAGGGGCGGCTCCCTGTACCTGCACCCCGACGGAAGTTTCAGGTATGATCCGGAAGACGGGTACCGTGGCGAGGATTTCTTCATGTACTATCTTTCGGATGGATACGATCACTCCGGGCTGGTGCCTGTAACGATCCGCGTCGAATTTCCGCTGGAGGGAAAGAACTTACTGCAGACCGATTTCGGTGGTAATTTCAGGTTATATCCCAACCCGGCACATAAACAGGTATTTATCACTACCGATGGGACTTCGGAAGATGCAACCCTGGCAATTACTGACATGACGGGCAGGGAGATCGCCGGGCACCCGATCAATAGCCCTGAAACGGTCATCCCCACTGGTGACCTTTCTCCGGGATTGTACCTCTTCCGGATCCGTACCGGTAAGAGTGAGGAATGGCACAGGATATTGATACAGTAAGCGAATACTGAAAACCGAAAGGCGGACTAAGATGAAGATACTGGTTTGTGAAGACAATCCCATGACACTCAGGGCTATTGAGTTCACACTTGCCGGAAAGGGTTATGAAGTGATCAGGGCCGAAGATGGAAACCGGGCTATCGAGATCCTTCAATCCGATGAAATGGACCTGGTGATCACGGATATCAACATGCCCTACACCAAGGGCCTGGAATTGCTGCGAACCATCAACACCAGCATGGAAAAGAAGATCCCTGTGATCATTGTATCGGTGATCAACCTGGAGGAACCCATGCAACATGCCAGGGAACTGGGGGCAAGCGGATACCTCACAAAACCCTTCGATCCCCAGGTCCTCATCGACATGGTACAATCTCTTATCGGCCAATCATGACCCTTGTGAGGTATTATAGCCCGCTGTTATTCCTGGTCGTGCTCATGTACACTGAAGCAGTAAGGGCGCAGATCCAGGATGTGCCGTACCGCGATCCGGAAGAGCGTTTTCAAAAGATGCGCAACGAGGCTGCATCGGGTCACTACCTGCAGGCCAAGAGATTAGCGTTGGATCTGCTGGAAGACGATCCCGGATACTTTGATGTGACCCTGTACCTGGCCAGGATCTACGGATGGGAGGGCAAATTTGATTCGGCATACGCTATTCTGGAGCCGCTTCCGGAAGGGGCGGGAGCAAGAATGGAGGCTTACCGGACTCTGATCGATCTGGCATACTGGAAAAATGACTGGCGGAGCATGGCCGCCTATGCCCGTACTGCCATGGCCCTGGTTCCAGATTCAGCTATTTTCAGGGAAAAATACCTGCTGGCCAGGAAATTGCTGGCCACTGGAGAATCCTTTCCGGAGATCTTCACGGGATATTCCTTCGACCATTTCCGGGATCCCTATACCCGCAACTGGCATATGGCCACCCTGGGTGGGGTGATCCCGGCCGGACCGGCAAAGATCCTTCCATCTATCCATTTTGGATACCTGGCGGGAAGCAGGGTTCCTTCTACTGACCTTCAATTGAATGGGGATCTGTATCTCAACCTTGGAAAGAGGAATTACATAATGGCGGGTTACGGATTTTCACCAGGAACAGAAGCACGGCTCTTTCCCCGGCACAGGGCGGCTCTGGAGGCATGGCAGGTGCTTCCTGCAGGATTTGGATTGTCGGCGGGGACCAGGTTCTTTTACTGGGACAGATCCTTCACCTTCCTTACCTTTTCGGGGGAAAAGTATGCGGGAGCATACTGGTTTTCTCTGAGGAACTATCTCTTTTTCAAAGATTACGGAGTTTCGGGCTCCTACTACCTGACCGCCAGGAGATACCTGGGGCAGCCGCTCAATTACATCTCGGCCACACTGGGTTACGGAACTGCACCCGATGAGCCCCTTACAATCGTTGCCGACCTGGAGCGGCTCCGGGCTGCCTCGGTCCGACTTGGTTATTCCTGGCAATTCCGGTATAATATGAGGATGGAAGGATCGGCGGGCTATGCGCGTGAGGAGTATGAAGTCAGCCAGAGGCGGGACAGGCTGGATTTAAGGATCACTCTTTTTTTCAGGCTGGTGCGGTGAAACTGAAAGGAAGACATATCCTGATCATTTTGCTCTGCTACTGGCTTCCGGTGAGTTGCACCGTTGTCCTTGTCCAGCACCGGTTCTACCCCGGTGAAACGGCTACTGCCGGTCCGGGGCAGGAGGTAAGGAAGATCCCTCCGGGGGCGGCATCCTTCCACGACCGGGTATCGGATGGGCTCCTTAATGGGTATACCGAAAGGGTCATGCTGCGTTTCGACCAGTCACCTTTGTTTATCACAATCCTTTATGTGGTCATCCTCTATTCCATACTGACACTGACCATTCTGCTGATCATCATCCTGCTCCACAGGTCCAGGCTGAAACGGGAGAGTTCCCGGGTAGAGTATCTGAAGGAGGAGTATCAGCAGAAGCTGATGGATTATCTGTTTGATGAAAAGGCCCGGGTACAGTCCCTGAAGGACCTGCAGCGGATCGCATCCGGAAGGTTTAACCGGCAGGTGTTGATCGACCAGATGATTGATCTGAGCGTCAATCTGAAAGGAAGGATCAAGGAGATGATCAGGGAATTATACCTGGCCCTGGGATTGAAGGAGGATTCCCTGAAAAAAGCCTTCAGCAGGAAATGGCATAAAAATGTGAAAGGATTCAGGGAACTTGCCTTCATGAACATCAGGGATGCCAACCGGAAGATCCTGGAGTGCCTGAACTCCTCCAACGAGATCCTGCGTATGGAGGCTCAGATAAGCCTGGTCAGGCTTTCAGATACTGATCCTTACCGGTTCCTTCACCTGATGGAGCGTCCGCTGGCAAAGTGGGAACAGATCACACTCCATGAGCTGGTGATCCAGCACAACCTGAAAGTTCCGGCATTCAGGGAATACATGGAATCAGGTAACCTGAGTGTTGTCGTCTTTGCGCTGGAAATGGCCTCCTGGTTCGGACAGAAGGAGGCTGAACCCGATATCATCCGCCTGCTGAGGCACCAGAACGAAGGGGTCCGTATGACGGCCATCAGGGTATGTGGCGACCTGAAGCTGGAACGGTCGCTGCAGGTGCTGCAGGAGATCTACCTGCAGGAACCTTACCGGAACAAGCTGGAGATCCTGCGGACCTTTTCGCGGATCCCGGATTCCCGGTACCTGGAGTTCCTGAAATCGTTACTCGATATGGAGGAGGATGTGCAATTGCAGATCCAGGCCACCAAAGCTATGGAAAACACCGGTGAACCGGGGATTTCCATGTTGATCAGGCTGATGAAATCAAAAACGGGCTATAAGAATTATCAGATCATAATCAGGCACGTTCTGGACGGAAGGATCTACTGAAATGGAATCCATTGTTGACATACTGAAATTCCTGGTGCTGCATGCCATATTCATTATTACGGCATTGATCTTCAGCACCTACCTGATGCTGACCATTTTTTCAGCCATTTCCCTGCGGAAATACCTGCGAAAGAACAGCTATGTAGACTATAACACGATCGTATCATCCCCGCTGGCCCCGACACTTTCGGTCATTGCTCCGGCCTACAATGAAAGCCGGACCATCGTTGACAACATCCGGACGCTGCTTTCCCTTTACTATAATAATTATGAAGTGATCGTGGTCAACGATGGCAGCACCGATGATTCAATGGAGAAGATCATCACCACCTATGAACTGGAGAAGGTGAATTACTATTTCGACTACCGTATTCCCTGCAAGAGGATCAGGGGAGTTTATAAATCCAGCAACCGGTCCTTCAAGAAGTTGACGGTCATCGATAAGGTGAACGGCGGTAAAGCGGACTCCCTGAATGCCGGTCTGAATGTTTCCAAGAATGAACTCGTGGTGAGTATCGATGCAGATTCCATCATGGAGCCCGATGCACTTCTGAAAATGGTCAAACCTTTTCTTGAAGCGAAGGACCGGAAAGTGATCGGAGCGGGTGGCGTGATCCGGATCGCCAATTCCTGCGAGATCTCCGGCGGACATATTAATAAGATCCACCTGCCGCGGAAATTTCTTCCCCGGGCCCAGGTCATGGAGTATACGCGGGCTTTCCTGATGGGCAGAATGGCCTGGAGTGAGCTGGACGGGCTGTTGCTGATCTCGGGAGCGCTGGGCATGTTCGACCGCGAGATCGTTATCCGTGCAGGAGGCTACAGCACCACCACGGTGGGGGAGGATATGGAACTGGTGGTACGGATCAGGCGTTACATGACGGAGAATAACAGGCGTTATGACGTGGTCTATATCCCCGATCCGCTTTGCTGGACGGAAGTACCTTCCTCCATCAGGGTCCTGGCAAGGCAGCGGAGCAGGTGGACCCGTGGTACACTGGAGACCCTGATCACCCACCGGAAGCTTTTCCTTAACCGGAGATACGGGAAACTGGGCATGCTCGGGTATCCCTACTGGCTGCTGTTTGAATACCTGGCACCGATCATCGAGTTCTTCGGGATCCTCTGGTTCATTTTCCTGGCAGTTACCGGACGATTGAACTGGCCTTTTTTCCTGCTGCTGACGGGTTTCGTCTATTTCTTCGCCGTATCCCTGTCCATCTGGTCGGTGCTATTTGAAGAGATCACCTTTCACAAATACGAAAAGCGCAGGGATGTTCTGAAGCTGATCGGTACCGCATTCCTGGAGCCGGTATTTTACCACCCCATGGTCATGCTGATGAATGTCAAGGGGAACCTGGACAAGATCATGAAGAAAAACACCTGGGGTACCATGGAACGCAGGGGGTTTAACAAAAACTAAACCTGCAATTCCTCGCTTTCAGACCGTCTGCCTGCTTCATCGACCGTTACCACATAGTCATAAAAATATTTTACCGTCCGTTTTCGTACCCCGGTGCACGCTTTTGTACTATTCCCCGGGTGGTCAATGAAATTGAAAGTGCAAATATTCAATAAGATACAATCAATGGCACAGTTTCTGAAATCCAGGACTTCAATACCTATTATGCGAACCCATGTGGAAGAATTTTTTTCGTGTCACCATCAGGAGTATCCGTAAGAACAAGGCTTTCAATGTGATCAATATCTCCGGCCTGGCCATCGGCCTGGCCAGCGCAATATTTATCATACTGTACATTATCAGCGAATCCAGCTATGACCGTTTCCATGAAAGGGCCCATGAAATTTACAGACTCTACCTGGACGGGAAGATGGCGGGTGAGGAATTCAAGGGGGCCTGGAACAGCCCTATCTTCGGACCCACCTTCCACGAGGAGATCCCGGATATAGAGAATTTCTGCCGCTTCGATTTCGCCAATAACCGGCTCATGTGGGCGGATCCGGCCAGCAAGCACCTGGAGAACCATATCATGTATGCAGACTCCACCTTTTTCGAGGTCTTTTCCATCGACCTTCTGCAGGGGGATCCCCACACCTGTCTGGATGAGCCCAACACCATACTGCTTTCCGAATCTAAAGTCAATGTCTATTTCCCGGAAGGCGACCCCATCGGGAAATCCATAGCCATGAACAACGATTCGACACTCTACAGGGTGACCGGCATTGTCCAGGATCCGCCGAGGACTTCCCATTTCTTTTACGATTTCATCTGTTCCTATTCCACATACGAATCGAGCAGGCGGACCAACTGGTTCAACAACCACATGCAGACCTATATCCTGGTCCGTCCCGGAAGCGACCAGGCAGCTCTGGATGAAAAGATCAACGCAACGCTGCTGGAGCATATCCGGCCCCAGCTCATGCAGTTCATGGGAATCTCACCCGAGGAGTTCTCCGAGGCTGGCGGCCGGTACGGGGTTTTCACACAGCCCCTTTTGAAGATCCACCTGGATACGGAGATCGAGGTGCCCAGTGACATCGGGTTCCATCCCACGGGGAATCGTACTTACCTGGTCATTTTTGGCATCATCGCCTTTTTCGTACTAATCATTGCTTCCATCAATTTCATGAACCTAAGCACCGCCAGGTCCCTTAGCCGGGCCAAGGAGGTGAGCCTGAGAAAGGTGGTTGGATCGGAACGCAAACAGCTTGTGAGGCAGTTCCTCTTTGAAAGCGTGTTCCTCAGTCTCATTTCACTGGTGATCGCTCTGGCACTGGTGGTCGTACTCCTCACTCCATTCAACAACCTGGTGGGCCTGAACCTGGAACTGGACGACGTCTTCCGGTGGTACATGATCCCCGCCATCATCGTGCTGGCGGTGCTTGTGGGATTACTCTCGGGCAGTTACCCCTCCTTCGTCCTGGCCTCCTTCAAACCGATCTTTACCCTGAAGGGGACACCCCAGATGAAGAACGGGACCAATTTCCTGCGAAATGCCCTGGTGATCGTACAGTTCTCCATCTCGATCATCATCATTGCCGGGACCCTGGTGATCTTCTGGCAATTCCGGTACATGACCAACAAAGACCTGGGATTCGATGAAAAACAGCTGGTGGTGATGGAACGGATCCATCCCCTGGGCGACAGGATCCAGACCTTCAAGGATGAACTATCCGCACACAATGCCATCCTTTCTGCCACCAATTCGACCGCATACCTGGGTGCCCCCAATAACAACAATGCTTACGGGATCAAAGGCCGGCCGGCGGAAGAGACCGTGCTGTTCCACACCTTCTGGACCGATGAGGATTTCATGGAGACCTTCCGTTTCGGACTGGCAACTCCTGACAGCAGGTTCTTCTCGGAGGACTTTGCGACCGATTCGGCTGCATGCCTTGTCAATGAAGCCGCGGTAAGGAAGTACAACCTCGAGGATCCGCTGAACCAGTATATCCTCTGGCCCAGGGACGGCGACGGTCAACCCGCTTATATTGAACTCAGGATCATCGGGGTGATGCAGGACCACCATTTCATGACCCTGAAACACGATATGGGAGCCCAGATCGCCATACTAAAACCAAAATCGTGGAACTGGGCGGGTTACCTGACCGTGAGACTGGCCCCAGGGAAAGATAATATCGAGGCAGGGCTGACGCACATGGAGGAGAAATGGAAGGAATTTACCGACGACCAGCCGTTCCAGTATTTCTTCCTGGACGAGGAATTGGAAAACTTCTACGCGGAGGAGAGAAGGACCGGGGCGGTGACCATGATATTTTCCATCCTGGCAATTTTCATCGCCTCGCTGGGGCTTTTCGGGCTCACGTTATACAACTCCCAGAAACGGATCAGGGAGATAGGTATCCGCAAGGTGCTTGGTGCCACCGAGACCAATATCGTTACCGTGATCAGCCGCAGTGTGGGCTATGCAGTGGGGATCTCCATACTGATCGCTATGCCGGTGGCCTATTTTATGATGCGGGACTGGCTCAGGGATTTTCCGTACAATGTCGGGTTTCAGCCGCTGCTATTCATTTCAGCGGCCCTGCTGGCCATTATCATCGCCATGGTTACCGTAACGGTTACCTCCCTCAGGGCAGCCCGCATCAACCCGGCGTTGGCACTGCATTACGAATAGCTGTCATGTATTCCCATTTCGGTAAAAACTGGTTGTGCAAAAGCCACTTGTTTGTTTCGACCGAAATTCTGAAAGCGGATGCCCCCCTTTTTTTGATCCTTTTACAGGACTCTTTCTTTTTCAGGTCCCTGAAAAATCTGCTAGCCCATTGGCTCCGAGGATCTTCAATCAGTTGTTTCATTATAGATGCACGGTGGAATGAATCCCCTGCCGGTAGAAAAAATAGTTTAGTTTGAGATATTTCCGGGTGGACCATCCTGCATCGGTCTTCTGCAATGCGGGTAAATATCAC
>Ga0180432_10009677_pt1 | contig 11702 bp, 9 predicted proteins | sample SS_ome_10_FD_132414 | JGI IMG/M metagenome (GOLD analysis project Ga0180432, IMG submission 132414) | Hypersaline lake sediment archaeal communities from the Salton Sea, California, USA - SS_1_MS_2 metaG | ecosystem: Environmental > Aquatic > Non-marine Saline and Alkaline > Hypersaline >... | reverse complement strand
TTCTCGGGCTTGAGGTCGCGGTGGACGAAACCTGGGATCACTTCTGTGGCGTGTTTCATCCCGCGGGCGATCTGGAGGTCGAATAGGAGGGCCTGTTCGACGGGCAGGGATTGGCCGGGGGTGAGCCAGGAGCGGAGGGAGGCGTCGTCGCGGCCTTGTTCCTTGGCGATCAGCTCCAGCACTAGATAAACGTCATCGCGGATGTCGAGTTTGAGCACCTGATGGCAGCGCACGACGTGGGGGTGCGCGCCCAGGTCGACCCAGGCGGTGCCCTCGCGGAGGAAGCGGTCGCGGGCGGCGCGGTCGGGGAGGAGTTCGGGGCGGAAGGTCTTGAGGGCGACGGGGCGGTCTTCTTGATGGTCGAGGCAGATGTAGACGATGCCCATGCCGCCCATCAGGGGCCGACCGGCGATTTCGTAGCGGCCGGCGATGCGGGTGCCGGGTGGATAGAGGTTCATAGCTCGTGCATCCCCCCTTCAAGTATACTGGACGGCTGTACACAAACCGGCCTACTCAATCATGCATTGAGTAGGCCGGTGCTAGTCGGACAAGAGATCGGGCGTAGTATTGAGATCGACAACATTGTGTCACTCACCCTACCATCACTGAGTGGACATCGGCATCTCCTATCTATAGTATACAGGATTCAGGTAAATGCTGCAACAAAAAAACCCGCCTGAGAAGGCGGGTCTACCCCAAGGTGCCGAGGGACAGATTTGAACTGTCGACTCCCTGATTTTCAGTCAGGTGCTCTACCAGGCTGAGCTACCTCGGCGCAGAGGTATTTTATCCCATCTGCCCCGATTGTCAAGTAGACCTCGCAGCGAGCCACCTTCCCGAAAGCGGCGACCGCGGCGGTCGCCCCTAGCATTTCGGAAGGTGCGACCGCCGCGGTCGCTGCTAGCATTTTGGAAGGTGCGCCCGGGCCAACGCGAGCGCTTCCTGGCGCGTCCGCACCTCGCCCGCGGCCTGGGCCTCGCGCACGGCCTCGAGCAGCCGGCCGATCTGCGGGCCGGGTTCGAGTCTCAGTTCGGCCATCAGGTCGTCGCCGGTGAGCAGGGCGGGCGGGGAGATGGTTTCCTCGCGGCGCTCGAACCAGTGGGTCAGGAGCGTCTCGGCCACCTCCAGGCGTTGCGCCCAGTGCTGCTCGTCGAGGTTCGGCCCCCAGGTGGCCAGGTGGTCGGCCAGGGCCAGCAAGACGACGTCGACGCCGCCGCAGCTGGTGGCGCGAAAGTAGCGGTAGACGGCGCGGCCAGTGACCCGCCCGGCGCGGGCCAGGTGGGCGGGGCGCAGGTGCTGGCCAATGATCACCCAGGCGCGATCTATCTCGTCCCGGCTAAAGCGCAGCGCCTGCAGCCGCTCGGCCGCGATCCGCGCGCCGACCGGCTCGTGGTTGTAAAAGTGGATGCGGCCGTCTTCATCCTGGGAGCAGGTCTGGGGCTTGCCCACGTCGTGCAGCAGGGCGGCGAGCTTGAGCAGGAGCGCCCGGTCCCGCCCGCTGCTGAGCTCGACCGCCAGGTGGGCGCGTACGTCGGTGGCGAATTGACCCAGGGTGCGCGCCAGGTCGCCCCAGGCGGCGGGGGGGATGTCGGCGAAAACACGTTGATGCGCGGTCCCGGGTTGTCGGTCGGGGGGTACCCGGAGCGAAGTAGGTTCCGCGTCAGACGCCCCCGGGACGGGGGCTGGAGCTCCTGCAAGAGGCGAGGCGGGTTCCGCACAAGACGCCCCCGAGACGGGGGCTGGAGCTTTGCTCCAGGAGTCAAATGCGCCGGTGACGGCGGCGATGACGCCCTCCAGGGCATCCAGCACGAGCAGGGTGTGGTGCCACACGTCGAAGCGGTGGGGCGGCGATTGGGTCACGTGCTTGAGGGGCTCGAGTTCCGGAACGACAGGGGAGAGGAGGCCCAATTCGTCGAGGCGGCACAGGTGAGCGGCCGCGCCCGGGAGCGCGAGCAGGCGCACGAACTCGTCGCGCACTCGCTCGGCGGACGGGCGGGCCAGCAGGGAAGCGTCGCGGCGCATCCACTCCGCCGTCCGGGGCTCGATCTGGAAGCCCAGCTCGGCCTCCATGCGCACGGCGCGCAGCAGTCGCACGGGGTCATCCTGGAAGGCGCGCTCGCCCGTGGCGCGGACGCGCCCGGCCGCCAGGTCGGCCTGGCCGCCGGTGGGGTCGACCAGCGCGCCCGCGTCGTCCAGCGCCAGTGCGTTGATGGTGAAATCGCGCACGGTCAGGTCCGCTTCCAGGTCCGAGCCGCGCAGGGCGGCAAAGTCCAATGCCTGCCGGGGCTGCTCCGCCGCTGCCAGGATCACCCGGCCAGCGCCTCGCTCCGCGTCTAGGGGAAAGTAGGCACCGCCCAGTTCGTCGGCGACGGCCCGTGCCAGTCCCAGCGCGTCCCGGTCCACACAAAAGTCCCAGTCGTGCACGGGCCGCTCCAGGAGCTGGTCGCGCACAGCGCCGCCGACGAGCCACGCGCGCGCGCCGCGCGCCGCTGCCAACCGGCGCACGATGTGCCAGGGCCACTCAGGCGGGCGAAGCGTTGTCATCGGGCACCTCCACGGCGGGCACAAAGATCATCTGGGGTTCTTCCTTGGAGCGGCTGCGCTTGGCGGCCTGGCGGGCCTCGTCGGCGGTCCACCCCACGCCGGTGACGCGCCCGCGCACGAGCGCGACCCAGCGGCCGGCGTAGGGGGCCAGACTATTCCATCCAGGTTTCGGGTCTTTTTTCATCGGCGTTGCGACTGGTCCAGCCTGTTTTCCGCTCACTCCCGGTCAAGGGTTCGTAGTAGGCGCTTTAGCGCCCCGGGACGCCAACGAGTTGGCGCTTCCGAAACTTGCTGCAGGGTGCGATCGGCAGAACGAGCATGTGCAAGCCCCTGTTCGCGACCCGACTCAAGCATCCAGGTGAGGGTTCGTAATAGGCACTTTAGCGCCCCGGGGACGCACTAAAGTGCGCACTACGAACGTGTCCCCACAGAACTCTGCCGCGCCCCGGGACGCCAACGAGTTGGCGCTTCCGAAACTTGCTGCAGGGTGCGATCGGCAGAACGAGCATGTGCAAGCCCCTGTTCGCGACCCGGCTCAAGCATCTAGGTGTTTGGTTACCACCTGGGCGATGGCTGCGAACTCGGGGGCGAGGGCGGGATATAGGGCGCGGTAGCGCGGGTAGTAGTCGGCGTAGATGGGAACCGCCGGGCCGGGCTCGGTGGAGCCGGTCACGCGGACGGCCGCCACGCAGGCCGCGGCGACGTCGGGATAGACGCCCGCGCCCACGCCGGCCAGCAGCGCCGCGCCGTAGGCCGCGCCCTCGGTCACGTCGACGGTGGCGATCTGGGCATCAAAGACGTCAGCCAGGATCTGACGCCACAGCGGGCTGCGCGCGCCGCCGCCGGAGGCGCGCACCTGCTGGATCGAGAGCCCCAGCGCGCGCATCAGCTCCAACGAATCGCGCAGCCCATAGCTCACGCCCTCGAGCACGGCGCGCGTCAGGTGGGGTTTGCCGTGCCGCAGGGTGAGGCCAAAGAAAACACCGCGCGCGTTGGGGTCGGGGTAGGGCGTGCGCTCGCCGCTCAGGTATGGCAGAAAGATCAGGCCCTCGCAGCCGGGCGAGACCTCCGCCGCGGCGGCGGTCAACAGGTCGTAGGGGTCGCGGCCGGATTCCTCAGCCTGGATACACTCCAGGTCGCCCAGCGTATCGCGGTACCAGCGAAAGCTCCCGGCAGCCGAGAGCATCACGCCCATCAGGTGCCACATGCCGGGCACGGCGTGGCAAAAGGCGTGCAGCCGCCCCTGGGGCTCGACGCGGTAGGTATCGGAAGCGGCGAACACGACGCCGGACGTACCCAGCGTGGCCGAGACCACCCCCTCGGCGACGATGCCCGTGCCGACGGCCTGGGCGGCCTGATCGCCGCCGCCGCCCACGATCGGGGTGCCCGCCAACAGGCCCGTCTCCGCTGCGGCGCTAGCGCTCACGCGCGCGCTGACGACCGGAGACTCGGTGACCTCTGGCAGCCACTCGCGCGGCACCTCCAGCGCATCGGTCATCTCCTGGGACCACTGTCGCCGGCCCACGTCGAACATCGAGGTGCCCGACGCATCGGAGACCTCGCTGAAAAAGCCGCCGCTCAGGCGATAGCGGACGTAATCCTTGGGCAGCAAGACCTTGGCGACCTGGGCATAGACCTCGGGCTCGTGCTGTCGCACCCAGACGATCTTGGGCGCGGTGAAACCGGGCAAGACGGGGTTGCCGGTGAGCCGCAACACCTCGTCCGCCCCGACCCGGGCGGTGATCTCGGCACACTGCGCAGCGGTGCGCTGGTCGTTCCACATGATGCACGGGCGCAGCACCTCGCCCGCCCCGTCGAGCAGGACGAGGCCGTGCATCTGCCCGGTGAGGCCCACGCCGGCCACCTGGTCGGGCCGCACGTCCCCCTGCTCCAGCACCTGCCGGATGCTGGTCACGGTGGCCGTCCACCAGTCGGCGGGGTTCTGCTCGGCCCACAGCGGCTGGGGGGTGAACATGGGGTACTCGGTCGTGGCGCTGGCGATCACGGCGCCATCGGCGTCAATCAGGAGCGCCTTGCTCCCGGTCGTACCCACGTCGATCCCAAGCAAAAACATCGTCATCGGTGCCCTCCTTGCGAGCCGGTCGAGATAGCATTTCCCCAGTTTATATCATGTAACACCGACCCTGTCAAGGAACTGCCGTTTCACTTTGTCGGATCACCACATATTATCCTGGAATATTGTTGGAACGATGCGAACGAGGGAAAAGCGACATTGACAAAGACACTAACCTGGTGTATGATGCTGAGAACCATGAAAAACACAAATAACTGGCGATGTGGTGGAGCCATTCAAGACTGATAGAGGGACCTGCTCCACCTCCAGGGGCAGCAGTAGCTTTCCAGTGTCATTGAGAACAGTAACAAACGATCGACTCTCTTCTGAAGCCAATCCAATACTCTCACAGGACGCCCGTTGCCTCGCACTGCGTGAGGCGCTCTTCCATCGCAACAAGAAGACTGCGCCTTCCGCCACCACGGAGCGGGCGTCTATGCTTCCTTCTCCCTCGGGACTGGCACGAGAGTCTCCATCTGATCTGGGAAGAGATTGATTGCGAATCGTGTGTCAGTGATCCCGGTGCCGGTACGTGGCATCGGGGCAGGTTATGTGTGGATAGGAGACCATCCACACCCTTTTTGTCAACAAGAGCATCTACAAATCAATACAGGAGGTTTAGACAATGCGTAGTTTTATGGGACGTGACATCCTCTCCCTGAAAGACTTTGAACGCGAAGAGTTCTTCTATATGTTCGAGGTCGCGAAATCACTAGAGCACCACGCTCGAGATCGCCACAACGGCGACCTGCTGGCGCACAAGACCATGGTGACCGCGTTCTACCAGCCGTCGACCCGCACCCGCATCGCGCACGAGGCGGCGATGCACCGCCTGGGGGGACACGTGACAGGCTTTGCCGACGCCAAGATGACGCGCGCCGGTGACTGGTACCAGGAATCGATCAAGGACACCGTCCACATGCTCGAGTTCTACGGCGACGTGATCGTCATGCGGCACTTTCAGCAGGGCGCGCCCGCCGAAGCCGCCAGGTGGGCCAGCGTGCCGGTCGTCAACGCTGGCGATGGCTGGGGCGAGCACCCCACCCAGGTCCTGACCGACCTGTACACGATCTGGAAAGAGGTCGGCACCATCGATGGGTTGACCTTTTTGTGCATCGGCGACATGCGCATGCGCACGATGCACTCTATCTCCTACGCGCTGACCCAGTTCAACTGTGAAGCCATCTACGTCTCGCCGCCAGAGATGTCCCTGACGAAAGAGTTCAAGGCCGAGCTGGACGAAAAGAACCTGGTCTATGATGAGGCCGAGCACGTCGCGGACGTGATCCATCGCGCCGACGTCATCTATATGGAGCCGGTGGTTCAGCCCGACTATACCAAGGCGCGCCAGGAAGCCAGCGCGGACAAGGGCCTGACCCCCGCCAACTATCAGGTCACGCGCAAGCTGCTGCGCGAAAAGGCCAAGGGCAGTTCCATCATCCTGCACTCGCTGCCGCGCATGGATGAGCTGCTGCCCGACGTCGACTCTACCCGGCACGCCCGCTACTGGCAGGAGGCGTTTAACGGGGTCGCGCTGCGCATGGGGATGCTGGCGCTGATCCTGGGGGCGATTGAATAGGCGAATGGACGGAACACGCAATGCGGGCTGCGTGTCGCCCGGGGCGTATCGCGTGGGGCGTGTTGCGTGTTCCGTGTTGCGTGATTGCATAGGAGGTGTGAACAAATGCAAACGAATCTTCGCGGTCGCGATCTGATCTGCGACCTGGATTTCTCCAAGGAAGAAGTAGAGACCGTCCTGGATATGGCCTGGGACCTGAAGCGCAAGCGCGCGGTGGGCGAGCCCCACGCGTACCTGCGCGACAAAGTGCTGGGCATGCTCTTCTTCTTTAGCAGCACCCGCACCCGCTGCTCGTTCGAGGCCGGCATCGCCCAACTGGGCGGGCACGGCGCTTTTATCGATTCCCGCACGACCCAGATCTCGCACGGCGATACAGACAAGGAAATCGGCGAGATTCTGGGCCGCTACTTTGACGGCATCGCCATTCGCCAGTGCGATTGGGGCATCGGCAACCGGTACCTCAACCTCGTCGCCGAGGCATCGCGCGCCCCCGTCTTTAACATGCAGTGCGATCTCTACCATCCCTTCCAGTGCCTGGCCGATCTGATGACAATCATCGAGAAGAAGGGGCGCGACCTGCGCGGGAAAAAGATGGTCGTCTCCTGGGCGTACGCGTCTTCCTACCTCAAGCCCATGTCGGTGCCCCAATCGCTGATCCTGCAGATGCCCCGCTTTGGGCTCGACGTCACGCTGGCCTACCCGAAAGAGTTCGAGCTGCGGCCGGACATCGTCGAGGAGGCAAAGGCACAGGCCCGCAAGAACGGCACCGGCTTTGAGATCGTGCACGATATGGACGAGGCATTCAAGGATGCCGACATCGTGTACGCCAAATCGTGGGGCCCGATGATGACGACCGCCGACCCAGACGAGGGAAAGCAATTGCAGGACAAGTACGAAAGCTGGATCACCGACGAACGCCGAATGGCACTGGCCAGGGGGGACGCCATATACATGCACCCGCTGCCCGCGGACCGCGACGTCGAGGTCACCAGCGCGGTCATGGATGGCCCCAATTCCGTCGTTTTCGATCAAGCGGAGAACCGCCTCCACGCCCAGAAGGGCGTGATGGCGATGAGTATGTGGTAAGTAGAAAAAGGAGCAAATGCCCATGACAGAGCGCAAACTGGCCGTCGTCGCCATCGGCGGGAACTCGTTGATCAAGGACAAGGCACATCAGACAGTGAAGGACCAGTACCTGGCCGCTAAGGAGACATGCAAACACATCGCCGACATGATCGAGCAGGGCTGGGACGTGGCGATCGGGCACGGGAACGGGCCGCAGGTGGGTTTCATCCTGCGCCGCTCCGAGATCGCGGCCAAGGTGGCCGGGATGCACGAGGTTCCGCTGGACGTCTGCGGCTCGGACTCGCAGGGGGCGATCGGCTACGCACTCCAGCAGAACCTGGCCAACGAGTTCAAGCGCCGCGGGATGCAGAAACGCGCCGCCACCGTCATCACCCAGGTGATGGTCGATACCAAAGACCCGGCTTTCCAGAATCCGAGCAAACCCATTGGCGGGTTCATGGAGGAAGAGCAGGCCAAAGAGCGGGCCGCCAAAGAGGGCTGGACGGTGGTGGACGATGCAGGCCGCGGCTGGCGGCGGGTAGTCCCCTCCCCACTCCCCCAGGAGATCGTCGAACTGGACGCGGTGCGGGAACTGCTGAACGCGGGGATCATCACCATCACGGTGGGCGGCGGCGGTATACCCGTCATCCGCAACGAGGACGGCGACATCCAGGGCGTGGCGGCGGTCATCGACAAGGACTATGCCTCCTCCCTGCTGGCCCGCTTCATCGACGCCGACCTGCTCCTGATCTCCACGGCTGTGGAAAAGGTCTATCTCAACTTTGGCAAGCCGGACCAGAAGGAGATCGACGTGATGACCCTGGCCGAGGCCAAGCGCTATATGGAAGAAGGCCACTTTGCCAAGGGCAGCATGCTGCCCAAGATCCAGGCCATCATCTGGTTCCTGGAAGGCGGCGGCAAGGAAGCGCTCATCACCAACCCGGCGAACATCGCCCGGGCGCTGCGGGGCGAGACCGGCACGCGCCTCATCCCCTGACAGCCAGGGCCTGATCAGGAGACCTTCCCGGGGGCTTGAGACGGTGGCCCCCGGGAAGGTTCACATCGTACAACTGGAAACCAACTCGGAGACAGGCTATATGGACCACATCTTGGGCCTCAAATGCACCATCTGCGGTGCGGAATACGGGATCGACGAGGTGCAGTACGTCTGCCCCAAACACGGGGACGACGGCATACTGGACGTCGTTTACGACTATGAGCGCATCGCGCAACGCATCAGCCCGAACGATCTGGCCAGCGATCCCACCACCTCCATCTGGCGCTACCTGCCGCTCCTGCCAGTGGACCCGCACGTAGCGCGGCGGCTGGCGGCAGGCACCTCACTGGGCAGCGTCGGCTGGACCCCGCTCTACCCTGCACCACGCCTGGCCGGACCGCTGGGCTTGAAACATCTGTGGGTCAAGGACGACGGGCGGCAGCCCACCGCCTCGTTCAAGGATCGCGCGTCCGCGATTGCCGTGATCAAGACCCGCGAACTGGGCTATGACATCGTCACGACCGCCAGCACCGGCAACGCCGCAGCGGCGCTCTCTGGCCTGTGCGCGGCGGTCGAACAACCCAACGTCATCTTTGTCCCGCACACCGCCCCCCAGGCCAAGGTGGCGCAGCTATTGGCCTATGGCTCCACGGTCATGCTCGTGGATGGCACCTACGACCAGGCGTTCGAGCTGTGCCTGGAGGCGGCGCAGGCCTTTGGCTGGTACAACCGGAATACCGGTTACAATCCGTACATGTCCGAGGGGAAAAAGACGGCGGCATACGAGGTATGTGAACAACTAGAGATTGCAGATTCGAGATTGCAGATTCGAGATGGCGGTCTCGGTTCCCAGAGCGGATTCCAGGCCCCTGACGTCATCCTGATTTCGGTCGGCGATGGCTGCATCATCGGGGGCATCCACAAGGGGCTGCGCGACCTGGTCGCGCTGGGCTGGATCGACCATATGCCACGGCTCATCGGCGTGCAGGCAGCCGGATCGTCTCCCCTCGTGGATGCCTGGGAACGAGGGCTGGAGGGGTGGGAGATGGAGCCGGTGGAGGCCCACTCGATCGCCGACAGCATCGTGGCGGGCTTGCCCCGGGACCGGATCAAGGCGCTGCGGGCAGTGCGAGAGACGGGCGGCGCGTACATCCGCGTGGACGACGAAGAGATCCTGGCTGCCATCCCGGCACTGGCCCAGGGCTGTGGGGTCTTTGCCGAGCCGGCCGCGGCCGCCGCCTACGCTGGACTCGTACGGGCCGTCGCCGAGGGGCACGTCTCTGCCGACGAGCGCGTGGTCGTCCTGGCGACCGGATCCGGGCTCAAGGACGTCGCCAGCGCGATGAAGGCCGTGGGGCAACAACCGGCGGTCGTGGAGCCAACGTTGGCTGCCGTCACAAAGGCCCTGAATGCGGACGGTCAGTAGAGCGGCAGACCGGGAAAATGGTTGACGTTGCATTCCTGGGAACCGGCGGTGCCTTTTCCTCCGGGCGACGGAGCCCGCTGGTCCTGCTGATCGAATCCGGCGATTTCCGCATGCTGGTCGAATCCGGCCCCATGATCGTGGAGCAACTGGCACGCGTCAATCTCCGCCCTGCCGATATCAGGAACCTGTTTGTCTCCCATTACCACGGCGACCACACATTGGGGTTCCCGATGCTGGTGCTCAACCGCCTCACGGCGTCCACACGGCTGCACGTGTACGCCGGCCACAACACGGCCGCAACACTGGAAATGTTGTGGGCGCTGGCCTTTCCCTGCTTTGGCGACGAGCGCCTCAAGATCGATTACCACAGGCTCTCCGAACGCGGCCTGGAAGAGAGGGAACTGGCGACGGGCGTTACCTTGAGCACCACCATCGTCCCCCACCCGCCGGGCGTGCCCACACTGGCGGCGCGTTGGGATTTCGAGGGTACCTCAGTCACTCTTGCCACGGACACCCTGCCCAACGCCTTGACGCTGGAACTTGCACGGGGCAGCGATTTGCTCATCCACGAGGCATCATTCAGCGCCACGTTGCAGCCCGACGCCAATCCGGGCGAGCACTTTCACAGCACGGCCCAACAGGCAGGTGAGATCGCTCGCCGGGCCGGGTGTGCGCGGCTGGCGCTGGTCCACTTGGGGCCAGAGATTGGCGAGCAGCCCGACGTGCTCGTCGAGGAAGCCTGCGCGGGCACCGACCTGGAGGTCATCGTGCCCGAGGACGGTGAGCACGTGCGCGTGTGCCCATAGCATTGACTTACGGTGACGGAGCAAACAAAATGCACGTATTGATCTCGGTAGACATGGAAGGCATCGCGGGCGTGGTGGCACAAGGCCACGTTTCGTCCAGCGACAAGGAGTATGAGCGCTTCCGCAAACTCATGACCATGGAGGCGAGCGCGGCGGTCCAGGGCGCGCTGACCGGCGGGGCAACCCGGGTCGTCGTCAACGACAGCCACGGCGGAATGACAAACATCCTGATCGAAGAGCTGAACCCCGCCGCGGAGCTGATCAGTGGCAGTCCCAAGCCCTATAGCATGATGCAAGGCATCGGCCCAGACGTGGACGCCGTTTTCTTCGTCGGCTACCACGCCGCGTCGGGTACCGGGGCGGCGGTGCTGGAACACACCTGGAGCGGGCAGGTGATCGAGGTGCGGATCAACGACCAGGTGGTGGGTGAGACGGGCCTCAACGCAGCGCTGGCCGGTGCGTATGGTGCGCCGATCGTCCTGGTCACGGGGGACCGGGCTGTCACTGAGGAAGCCCAGAAATTGCTGGGAGAGGTGGAGACCGTGGCGGTGAAGGATGGCATGGCACGTACTGCGGCGCAGTGCCTGCATCCCAAGGTCGCACGAGAGCACATTCGCCAGGCCGCCGAGCGCTCGTTGAGGCAGGCTGTCCCGCCGTTCGTCGTACCAGCGCCAATCACACTGCAAATCGTTTTCCAGCGCGCCGCCCACGCCGATATGGCCGGTCTGATCCCTGGAAGCCAGCGGGTGGATGGTCGCACCGTCGCGTGGACCGGGAAGGACATGCCGACGGTGTACAAAGTATTCCGGGCGATGGCGACGTTGGCGGGGACAGCAAGGTGAGCAGACCCGGACGAATGTGGTGGTGGGCCCCGGCCGTCATCATCGCGGTCTGGCTGCTGTGGATGACGCTCCGTCCCAACGAGACGGTCGCTGCGGATCTGACACCGCTGACCGAGTCCTGTGCCGCGCGAATCATGTCGGCGTACGTGCTGATCGACCTGGTGGGCAACGTCATCGTCTTTGTCCCGCTGGGAGCGGCAGTGGTGCTTGCGCTGGGCAGTATGCCGGCGGCGCGCCGGCTGACAATGGCGACGCTCATCGGCTCGGGTCTGAGCCTGGGCATCGAGATCACACAAGCGGCCTTGCCCGCCCGGGCGGCACAATCGATCGATTGGATGCTAAACACCGCCGGCACAGCCATTGGAGCAC
>Ga0180432_10009676_pt1 | contig 11707 bp, 4 predicted proteins | sample SS_ome_10_FD_132414 | JGI IMG/M metagenome (GOLD analysis project Ga0180432, IMG submission 132414) | Hypersaline lake sediment archaeal communities from the Salton Sea, California, USA - SS_1_MS_2 metaG | ecosystem: Environmental > Aquatic > Non-marine Saline and Alkaline > Hypersaline >... | reverse complement strand
GATCTGGAAGCCATCCGGACCTGTCTCCGCCAAGGCGGCACGACGATAGCCGACGACGTGGCGGCGGTAGCCCGGGCCGATTGGCTCGATCGGGCCGTCGCGCCGCCTCGGCTTCCGGAAGCCCGCAGCAAGGCACTGGCCCAAGTCGCCCGGCAGCGCCGCCGGCCGACCCCGTACGACACGATGACCGGCCAGGTCGTCACGCCCCACGTTGCCTGGGGTAAGCCCCTGGCCGCCGGGCCGGTCCGCACGCTGCTGGTCGGACCCCGCTGGTACCAGCGGGAAACCGTCGAGCTGGCCCAGCGGCTCGACATGCAATACCAGACCGTTTGTTTCTCGGGCCCCGACGACCTGCTCAACCCCCGCGAGCTCTACCTCTACGGCTCCTACGAACTCTACGGCTACCCGCGAAAAAACGAGGCCGACGTGCTCAACGACTTGGCCGACAAACTCCGATCGGACCACGACTGCCTGATACTCTCCAGCTTCAAGCCTGAGATTGTGCCGGAACACATCCGCCGGGCCGTCGTCGAGAAGGTCCGAGCCGGCACCGGGTTGATCCTCCTGGGGGCCGCCCGAAAAATCCTTGACGACTTCGGCAAGGAACTCCACCCCAGCACCTGGAATGGCAACGTTGTGCCTGTCGAGCACCTCCCGGCACTCGACCGGATGGCGGCCGAGAAGCGACCCATCCACACCGTCTACACGTTCGGCAAGGGGCGCGTGCTGGTGTTCAACTACACGGGCGGCCGGCTGCTGCTCACGCCCGGTCTCACGCACGAAGATCCCGACGTGCTCGGCTATTACGACTACTATCACAGCCTGGTGGCGGCGGGCGTGCTCTGGACCGCCGGGAAGGAATCGCCGGTCAAGGTGCGGTGGTCCGAATCGCCCGGCGAGGTGACCGTCGAAACAAACCGGGCCGTCCCGAATGCGACTCTCCAAGTCATGGTCGATCATCCCGCTCGCGGCTTTCGAGCACAGAGTAACCTGCAGGTGAACCTGCCCAACGGCGCGAGCAGGCACGTATTGCCCGAGTTGGGATTGGCCACCGGGCCGAGGCTAGTGAGCGTGTGGATCAAGGAAGCGGGCAAAGTGCTCGGCTGGGGCACCGGCTACCACGATTTGAAGGCCGACAAACCGCACATCGCCGCCCTTGAGCTCCGCGACGAGGCGGTCCGGCCCGGCCAAACCGTCGCCGGCACGGTCCGTCTGAGCGGGCAGTCACCCCAGGCAATTCTGGAGCTGGAGCTGTGGGACTCGGCAGGCCGGCTTCTGGTCACGTACCGGCTCAAGCCGACCGGCTCCGACGTGCCGTTCGAGTTCAAGCTGGGCCCGACGGTAACGCTTCTGCACGAGGTTCGCGCCCGGCTCCGCGACGCCGACCGGGTGCTGGACCGGCGCTCCGCCTCGTTCGCTGTGCCCGATCAGGAAGTCGACGATTTCCATTTCCTGGTCTGGAGCAGCGGGAACAATCAGGCCATCCGGCATTTCATCAACCGGGCGCTAGCCGAGGGCGGGGTCGACTGGATCGACAACACGGGCCTGACCGGCGGCGATGCCCTCCGGGCGAAGGTCTCTTGCCGTAACGCCGCCCGCTACGGCCTGCGAAGCATCCCGTATATCACGCGGATCAGCTCCAACCAGGAGTCCGGCCTGGTTCGCCGACCTTGCCTGACTGATCCCAATCATCTGAAAACGTGGACCGACGGTCTGGCGGAGCGGGCGCGTGGTGCGGCGCCGTTCGGTCCGCCGGCCTACACACTGGGCGACGAGAACTACCTGGTCCGCCGCCGGCTCGACGTCTGCACGTCGCCAAGTTGCCTGGCCGGTTTTCGGCAGGCGCTCCAGGCAGACTACGGCTCGATCGACCGGCTCAACGCCAGTTGGCAAACCAAGTTCGGCGGCTTCAACGACGTCCTGCCCGCCACCCTGGAAGAAGTCAAGGATACCCCCGAACACTGGCCCCGCTGGGCCGACCACCGCCTTTTCATGAACCGCGTCTTCACCCGCGCCCACGCCCTCGGACGCGAAGCGATCCGCCGCGAGGACCCGAAGACGCGGGTAGGATTCGACGGGGTGTTCGGGCTCGATAGTTGGCACGGGTATGATTTTTACCGGCTCCCCCGGGCGTGCGACCTGGCCCAGGTTTACGCCGGTCGGCCCGAGCAAATCGAGTATCTCCGCTCCTGGCACTTGCCCCATGCAATCCTGGGAAGCTGGTACAACCGGGTGGGAAACTACGACGAGACTTCGGCGAAGCGTCTGGGTTGGCATCTGCTGCTGCACGGTTTCAACAGTAGCTGGTATTGGACAAGTTTCAACACGGGCCCGGCACTGTTGTTTCCCGATTTGCGGCCCGCACCACAGTTTGTCTGGATGCAAAAATCGCACGCGGAGATCACGGGCGGGATCGGCAAGCTGCTTTTGCACGCCACCCGGCAGCAAGACGGCATCGCCATCCACTACAGCCAATCGAGCGTGCACGCCGGCACGCTCACCGATCGCAGCCACGCCAGGGCCCAATGGGGTTTCGCCCGGCTCATCGAGGACCTGGGCCTCCAGTACGACATGCTCTCCTACGAGCAGATCGAGCAGGGCGGGCTCGACGCTTACAAGGTCCTGCTGATGCCGGCCTGCACCGCGGTGAGCCCGAAGGAGGCGGAGGCGATCGGCCGGTTTGTCGAGCGAGGTGGGTTGGTCGTCGCCGACACGACGCCCGGCATCCTCGACGCGCATTGCCGTCTGCTGGAGCCCGGCCAGCTCGACGCCCTGTTCGGCGTTGCGCGGTCCGGCTTGCCCGTTTCAACCGACGCCGAGCCGATCCGCGTTGATCGGGAGGGGCTGAAGGTGGACCTGCCGCTTGTGGCACACGACACTCGCTTGAAGCCGGCCGGGGCCACGCCCTGGGGCACGGCGGACAACGTGCCGGCCGTGCTGGTGCGCAAGTCGGGTGCCGGCTGGGCCGCCGTGCTCAACACGACCATCGAGCAGTACGATAACCTGCACGCCGCCGGCCAGGGCCGCTCCACACAAACGCTTATGCGAAAGCTGCTCACGCTGGCCAATGTCGGGTCGCAAGTGCGCATCACTGCCGACGGCACCAATATCGACGCCTGCGAAACGGTCCGCTTCTCCGACGGCCGTATCCAGTACGTCGGCATCGTTACAGACAACCGCGTCGCCGGCGCCCAAACGCAAAACGTCACGATCCGGTTCCCCGCAACCGCCCACGTGTACGATGTGCGGGCCAAAAAACCGCTCGGGCATTGCCAAACCGTTTCGACGGCACTCGCACCGGGCGACCCGAAAATCTATGCGCTTCTGCCCTACGTCGTCAATAGCCTGGTAGTCAAGCCGGCGCAAGAGGATATCAAGGCCGGCACGGTTGCCGAATTCGAGGTGCAGCTCGCACTTGGCGCCGAGAAGCCGGCCGGGCGGCATTGCCTGCGAATCGAGGTGCTCCGGCCCGACGGAAAACCAGTGCGACACTACGCCCAAAACGTCCTGACCGACAACTTGGCGACCGGCGTATCGGTACCCCTGGCCCTGAACGATCCGGCCGGCACGTGGCAGCTTCGCGCAACCGACATTGCCTCCGGCCGCTCCGCCACGACGCCGTTTGTCGTCGCGGTGATATCCGGGGAGTGAGCCCCGGAAAATGAGGGTTTCTTGTTAATTCCGGGTGGAGTTCATCCTCCACGACGTTCAACTATACGGTCTCGACCTGCCGATTGACTGCCCACGATGGAAGCCTGCGGCATGGTGCGATGCGAAGCCGCAGGCGGCTTCTTAGGACACAACTGTCAACTGACAACCGGCAACTGACAACCGGCAACTGACAACCGGCAACTGACAACTAGCCACAGACAACTGCCCTGCTAGCGACCTCCGCCCCCTTTTCTTTCTTCTCCTTGCTTTGCCGGAGCAGGCGACGACGTGACCAGGACGTGGTTGTTGAGGTATTTTTGGGCGGCGGCGATGACCGCGTCGCGGGTGACGGCCTCAATTCGGGCATCGAACGACTTGTCGTAGTCGTAGCCCAGGCCGTAGAGCTCGTCGAGGGCGGCCTGTCGGGCCTGGTCGGCGATCGTGGTGTTGTCCTGGGCGTGCAGGGCGACGACCATCTTTACCGCCCGCTGGAATTCTTCGCTGCTGATCTTGCCGGCTTTCGCCCGGGCAATGTTCTTCCGGATCCGATCGACCACCTCGTTGATTGTGTCGGGCTGGGTTTGTGAGAGAATGGCGAAATATCCCGGCGCGGGGCCGGTTATCTGGAAGGCGTGGACGAAGTATACCAATCCCTGGCCTCGCAGCTCGTTGTGCAACCATCCACCGGGGAAGCTGTAGCCCGACATGATCGCATCCAGCACGGTCATCGCGGCGTAGTCTTCCTTGTTGAGGATACTCGGATCGGTGTAGCCGATGACGACCATGCCGGTCGGTTTGCCGGTCTGCTTGTGGCAGACAATAGTTTTGGGAATGGCGTTATTGCGGTCAAATGCGATCGGCTTCAGGCTGGGATTGGGTGCGAGCGAGCCGAAGTGCCGTTTCACCAGGTTCAAGGCCGCCTCGGGTTCGATGTCGCCAAAGACGGTAACGACCATGTTGTTGGGTACGAAGTATTCCTTGTGATACGCCTTGAGGTCTTCGGCGGAGAGCCGCCCGACGGATTCGGTCTTGCCGCCCTGAAGGATATGGTAGGGGGAGCCGGCCGGGAGGCTGTCGTAGAACAGCTCGAAGATTTCCTGATGGGGGTTATCGGCCCGGCGTGCGATAGCTGCCAGCGCGAGCTGCTTGACTTTCTGAAATTCGTCAGCGGAGAAGGCCGGTCGGGTGAAGCATTGGGCGAAGAGTGCGGCCGCCTCGGGAAAATCCTCGTTGAGCGTGGTGGCACTGCCGAAGATGGTATTTCGCCCGGCGCCCATCGAGAGTTTTCCGCCTATCGCGTCGAAGAATTCGGCGATCTGTTGGGCGGAGTGTGTTGCGGTACCCTTGTCGAGCATTGCCCCGAGGAGTGCCGAGCGGCCGGCCGTGGCCTCGGTATCGACCAGGTTGGCTCCCAGCACGTAGGCCTGGATGTTGACCAGCGGCAGGTGGGAGTGGCGTTTGACGAGCACTCGCAGCCCGTTGGGCAGACGCTCCAAGCTGACGTCGCTTTCGGAGCCGGCCTCCCTTTCTTGTTCTTTCTGGGTCGTGCCGCCCGGCGGCGCGATGATCACGCGGTTGAGCCGCTCGGGGACGAAGTATCGTCGGGCGACGTCGCGGATCTCTTCGGCGGTGACTTTCTGGATGTTTTTGACGTACTGCTGGTCGAACAGCGGGTTGCTAGTGGAAAGGTAGCTTCTACCCAGGCTATCGGCCGCCTGCTGGACCGTCTGCCGGTCGAAAACCAGCTCAGCCGCCTTTTGCTTCTTGGCCTTGGCCAGTTCGGCGCGGCTGATCGGCTCGTCGCGGAGGCGGTAGACCTCGCGGAGTATTTCCTGGGATGCCTTTTGCCAATGCTCCGGTTTGGCGCTGGCGAAGATGGCGAAGAAGCCCTTGACAAAATGCGGCGTGTAGCTGGCCGAGCTGACCGAGAGCACCACCTGCATGTCGTACTTCAGGGACCGGACCATCCGCGAGCTTTCTCCCTCGGTCAGAATATAGGCCGCGACATCCAGGGCGTAAAGATCGGGGCTGGAGAGTCTCACCGTGGGCCAGGCAAACACCATGTCGTAGGTGGTGCCGTCCATTTCGCGCACGGCCATGCGTGGAGAAACCTGTTCGGGTTCCTCGGGCATGGGAACGAACGTTTCACGGCCGCGGGATGTACCGGCCCATTGCCGGGCGACCTGGTCGAGCACCTCCGGGGTCTTAACGTCGCCCACCACGACGAACACCTGGTTGTTGGGCACGTACCGCCGGCGGTAGAAGTCGATAATCGTATCGTTGGTCGTGGCGTTGAGCACGTCGAGATAGCCGATTACCGGATGGCGAACGGGATGCTTGGCATAGACCGTTTGGTTGAGCAGTTTCCACCGGACACGGGTGCGGTCCACTTCGCCGTCGGCCAACTCGCGGCGGACCACCTTCAGCTCGCGGGCAAACTCGGAGGGCTCGAACTTGATGTGCTGCATCGAGTCGGCCACGAGATCGATGGCCGTCATGGTTTCGCGCGCCGGGCAGTCGATGAAATAGACCGTCATGTGGCTGCTGGTGTAGGCGTTGGTGGCCCCGCCGAAGGTGTCGATGATCTTTTCGATCTCCTTCTCTGTTCGCCTGGTAGTGGATCCACCGGAGACGACGTGTTCGAGCACGTGGCTCAACCCGGCGCCCAGGTGGCGACCTTCGTAGGCTCCGCCGGTGTTCTTCACGTAACAGCGGACCGTGGCCACCGGCGCTACGTGGTTCTCCTGAACGATCACCGTCAGGCCGTTGGAGAGTTTCGCCAGGGTGACAGCCCCCGGGAGCTTCTGTATGCTGATGTACTTGGGCAGAGACGTTCTTGTGTCGGCAGACCCTTCCGTCTGGCCGGCCCCGGAGGCAACCAGTGGCCAGAACATCGCCCAGCATATACAGACCAGCCAGAATCGTGCCACATCCCGCATATTCATGCAATACGTCCTCGTGATGTTTCTTTGGTCCGAGATTGAATCACAGATATGCTATTTTGACATATCCGGGTGGTGCCCGGTAGGGCGGTTCACGGTCTGATTGCGTAGACCACCCTATGGGAAGATCAATACCCCTTTGAGGCTGTGCTCAGTGTCACAGCCCCTACTTCCCGAGTTGTCTGGCGAAAGAGACGTTTGTTTGCGTCTCCACCGCAGAAAACATACTATAATATACTCGTGGCATTCCTGGGGGCGCGATTTAGATTCATTGGTGACATCCAGCCATGCCAACGGCGGACGACGCGACTTCATTGGACTTACATGCCTTGCCAATAGCAGCTGCCGACCCCGAGGAAACGCGCGAAGAAGCGAGACTGCGTGCGCGTCAACAGGCGGCCGTACTTGCTTTCGGGCGCCGCACAAACGCGCAGCCTCGCCTTGCCGTGTTGATGCAAGACGCAGTTTCGCTGGTTGCCGAAATACTTGATGCGGACTTCAGCAGCGTAGCCAGAGTGGCGGCCAACGGCGCCGCATTGCGGATTGAGGTTGTCGCCGCCGGCGAGCAACAACTTTCCGACGGCCCGGCAGTCTGCGAATTGCCTCCCGATGCCGAGGAGTCGATGGCTGCCTACGCTCTGAATTCGGGTAGTCCGGTTGTCACTTCGGACTTGGCGTCCGAAAAACGGTTTCGTGACCGCTTCTTGTTGAAGTTGGGGCTGGTAGGCGCGGCTACAGTTCCCCTTCATATCGGCCAGAAGCCCTTTGGGACCTTGGGAATCTACACGGCCGAAAAACGCGAGTTCACGCCGGACGATGTTGCCTTCGCCGAAACGATTACCCATCTGCTCAGTTCCTCCGTTGCGCGAATCAAGGTCGAGGAGGAATTACGTCGGCAGCGAGCTTTACTTTCCACGCTTATGGAAACGGTCAACGCGCTGGTGCTGGTCGTTGATTCAGGTGGAAACTTGATTAGCACTAATCCGGGCTGCCTGCGAGTAGCACAGTTTTCGGAGGATGAAGTCCGCGGCAAGCCGTTTTGGAGCGTATTTATCGGACCCGACGAAATGGAGTTCGTACGGAGCCTCTTCCGAGGTCTCAAGAAGGATGGGCGCCCGCGCGAGTTCGACAGCTCCCTGTTGACCAAGGATGGGACCCGTCGGCATATCTCCTGGTCGTCGAAGGTGATGCGCGACGAGAAAGACCAGATCGAGTCCGTCGTATTGACGGGAATCGATCAGACCGAACTCGTTTCGACGGCAAGGGAGCTCGACAACGTCAAAGATTCTGCCTCACGGGCGACAAAGGCCCTAGAAGAGCTTCACGATAGGGCAATGGCAGAAGAATTGCAGGACCGCACGCCGGCCGTCCCTGCCCATCCCACGGCCGACGCCTGGGAAACAGCCAAAGACCATGACCAGCCTTCGCCGCCCTTCGAGCTTCTTGACGAAAAGAGGGGCCGGACACTCCGCAAAAGCCCCCGTCGTGTATACGAATACCGCCAGATAATCGCCCCGGTGCTCGGCGATGCCATGCCTTTGGCCGATGATTTCTTCCCGGTGGAATGCAGGGATATTTCTGCCGGGGGAATCGCATTCTATCTCAACCGGCAACCCGAGTTCAAAGCCTTGGTTGTTGGCCTGGGGCGTCCCCCGAAAGTGACTTACTTCACCGCCGAAGTGATTCACTTCGAAAAGGTGGAACATCGTGGACAAGAACGATACTTGCTCGGATGTCACTTCACCGGCCGTGTCAATATGTAGGAATTGGTTCTCCAGGCCGGAATGGCTGATCGAAGCTGGCCGGCACCGGGGAGAAATGGAAACGCAAAAACGATTCTTAAGAAACTCGAGGATTGATCCAGTGGTCGACGACTTGCGATCCAACCCGCGTCGAGGGTTTGAATACTGTCAGGGCATTGCCCCGATTGTCAATGGTGCCAAGCCCACCGCGGAGGATTTCTTCCAGGTCCATTGTAGGGACATCTCCCCCGGTGGGATCTCTTTCTATTTGAAAGACTCGCCTGATTTCGAAGACCTGGTGGTTGCCTTGGGGAAACCCCCTGAACTGATGCACGTGGCTGCCCGGGTAGCTCACGTTGGCCAGGTCGAGCGAGACGGCCCCAAAGAATACCTGGTCGGCTGCCAGTTCACAGAAAAGATCTCTTGTTAAACTCAATGCCGTTCGATCGGGTGTTGTCCGAAGCTCGGTCGATAATTGATGTTGCTCGGTGCAGGGGCTGAACAGCCCGTCTCGATTCCAGTGCACCGCGGGAGGGTGAAAGCGTACTATGTCCGCCCAGTCGAGAAAACCTGCCAAAGCGATTGACCGTCCCTTCGATCCAGCCGTGTTGGCAAAAGCCAAACGGATTGCCCAGGACTATCAGGTAGTCCTGAGTTTCGAGGAAGGCTATTGGTACGGACGCGGCTTGGAGCTACCAAACATTATGGCCGACGGCAAAGGGGGCGCAATTTGGGCAGCAGTTGGGGCAGCAGTTGAACGGCAAAATCATGCAGCAGGGGGCAAAGAGTGGCGAAAACGCAGGGGACGAAAATGCCGAAGATTCCGGCGATAAAGCGGAATCACAAGTCTATGTCTTATCAGGACATGAGAAGAATCGGCGCGCCGTGGCGGCTGCCGACATGGGGAAGAACGCAAGTGCCCCCTGCACGACTCGAACGTGCAACCCTCTGATTAAGAGTCAGATGCTCTGCCAGTTGAGCTAAGGGGGCGCAAGAAAACTGCATTCAGTGACTGGTATTCTATCTTATCTCTCGCCGGACTCAAGGGGGAGAAACTGCGCTTCGTTGCAGTAAGGCTGAAAACGCGTTAAGACCTACTCTTGTGATCGCCGGCAAGTGGGAAGTCGGCAGGTAAAACCATCTTGAGTTGACGCATCTTGCGGTAGAGATTGGAACGATGGAGACCGAGTTGAGCGGCGGCTTGGCTGATATTGCCGCCAGCCTGCTCGATAGCGGCTCTAATCGACTCCGCCTGGAACTTGGCCGTCGCCTCAGACAACGACTGGCCGGGCTGGGATATCAGCGAGGTGTGTTCACGGGGAGAAAGGATAAACGCCAACTCCTCGGCTTCGATACGATCTGATGTGGATAAATAGGCTATACGCTCCATCAGGTTCCGCAACTCTCGAACATTACCAGGCCAGGGGTGATTTTCCAGGCGTCGGCGAGCATCCGCCGAGAAGGTGGGTACTTCGCGACGGGCTTTCTTGCAGAAATCGTCCAAGAAGTGCTCCGCCAACAACATGATATCTTCCACTCGTCCACGAAGCGGTGGCAACTCGATCGTCACCACGTTCAGTCGAAAATAGAGATCCTCCCGAAAATCCTTTTGGCGGACCATCTCGGTGAGGTTCTGGTTGGTGGCAGCCACGACCCGAGCGTCGGTATGGATGGGCGTGGAACCGCCTACGCGGACCAGCACCTTTTCTTCGAGAACGCGCAATAACTTCGCTTGACCACTGAGGCTGAGGTCTCCGATTTCGTCGAGAAACAGTGTGCCGTTAGCGGCCAGTTCGAATTTGCCCGGCCGGGCCTGATGGGCATCCGTAAAGGCCCCTTTCTCGTGGCCAAAGAGTTCGCTTTCGGCCAAAGTGTCGGGGATTGCGGCACAGTTGACGGTGATGAATGGCTTGTCGCGGCGGCAGCTAAGATAATGCATCGCTCGAGCAACCACCTCCTTGCCGGTGCCATTTTCCCCCAAAACGAGCACGGCCAGATCGGTATCGGCAACGCGTTGAGTCACGGAACGGAGCGTCTGGATGGCGTGACTCTGGCCGATCAGGTGCACGTCCTGGGCTGCTTGCTCGGTTATTTGCCGGTTGGCCGAAAGGAGTTGCTGGCGATCTTGGGTGTTTTCCAGGGCAATCGCCGCATGGGCGGCCAACTCTACCAGGGCCGCTTCGTCCTCGTCGGTAAAATGCCCTGACTGCTTGTTGAGGATCTCAAATACGCCGAACCTCTCACCGGAACTGCCGCACAGCGGTACGCACAAGAGTGTCTTGGTCTGATAGCCGAGTTGCTCGTCGACTTGATGGTCGATTTGGTCCGGGTCAACCGCAACATCCACCCGCTTTGGCTGGCCAGTCTGAAGCACCTGGCCGACGACTCCCGAGTTATCGGAGATTCGCAGTTCGCCTCCGTCCACGCCCAGGGCTGGCCGGCCGACCAACGTGCGATTGGGACGATCCCAAAGGAAAATGCTTGCCCGGTCGGCTCCCAGCAGACGTGTGGACGCCTCAGCCATATCTACTAGCAAAGATTCCATTTCGTGGTTTTGGTTCCATCGGTGGGCGATTTCCAGGATGGTCTCGAGGCGGCGAATCCGTCCCTGTCGCTGTTTTTCGTGTTGCTCGCGACTGGCGGCAACTGTCAGCCCATAACAAAACAGGGGCGCCAACCGCTCCAGAATGGCCGGCCATCGATGCAATACCTGGGCGTCACTTGTGCGTAACACAAGGACTCGGGCCACGGTTGATCTAACCTCAACGGGAGCCGCAACCCAGTCATCCCGTCTGCAAACCGATTCGCGGTCAAGCACGTCAGCCAACAGGTCGACAGGCAGCGATTGCGGACGACCGACGTCGCTCAACACGGTCCATTGCCCCGCTTCGGCAACAGCCAGGGCAATGTAGCTGGCCCTGGTGTCAGAAGAGATGGCCAGCAGGGCCGAATCGAGAAACGACTGAATACTCTCTGAATGAACCAACTGCCAAAGGAGTTCGATTACCAGTGGTGTCAGATCTGGGTGATCGCCGACCAGTTCGAGGGCCCGGGTTTTCGCAACTGAACTGTCGTTGTGCTCCATCCGACGTATCTCGCTGACCTGCAATCAATTACTATCTGAGAACATTCTTGGGGCGCGACATCACTCTGCTACACCCATTCTACTGGTAAGATATCACTTTGAAAATGGTGCAAATCGCACCGGTATCCGCCAACCTCGTGCGGCGATTTCTCCAGTGGGATCGGCTGGGATGCATCAGCGGGCGAAAATCGACCTGGCCTATTCCTATGTTCCCTGGTTCCTACCCAAGCTGCCGAAATGCGGGCCTTGACTGGCTCGCAACGTGCTGATAGTGTTAGGAGTTTCAG
>Ga0180432_10009675_pt1 | contig 11708 bp, 7 predicted proteins | sample SS_ome_10_FD_132414 | JGI IMG/M metagenome (GOLD analysis project Ga0180432, IMG submission 132414) | Hypersaline lake sediment archaeal communities from the Salton Sea, California, USA - SS_1_MS_2 metaG | ecosystem: Environmental > Aquatic > Non-marine Saline and Alkaline > Hypersaline >... | reverse complement strand
TCGGGGTCGCAGCCTTCGAACGCACCGTCTTCGATGTCGACCTCATGCTGACTCCCGTCCCCGCCCTGGTCCTTGGTGGTGAGTTCAATCTCGGATCGGCCGACATGGGCACGGTGGAGTCGGAGTGGAAGGGCTTTCTGGCAATGGCCCACTACGACTTCAACGACTGGCTGGGGGTCACGGGCCGATTCGACTGGTTCGATGATCCGGACGACTTCGTCTTCGGCTCCGGGCTTCAGGAGACCCGAACCGCCATCACGGTCGCGCCGACCTTCGTATGGGGCGACGGCATGGGTGCCCTGGTGGAGCTGCGAGTCGATGGCTCCAGCGAGGACGTCTTGGTCGACAAGGATGGCGAAGCCCAGGGATCGACGACCCAGCTGGCGTTCGAAATGACCTACAGCTTCTAGTCCTGGAGCTCGACGGTCCAGTAGCGCTCGGAGATGAACTGCTCCCACGACTCCTTGCGCTTGCCCAGAGGGATGGAGATCACCGGAGTCCAGCGCGGGGTCGTGGGTCGCCTGAGGAGCGTCAGACCCGACTCGGCAAGGGTATGGCTGGCCTTGCGGCGATTGCATCGCAGGCAGGCGAGCACGCAATTCTCCCATGTCGAATGCCCGCCCTCCGATCGGGGCACGATGTGATCGATCGTCAGGTCACACAAGGGGGGACGGGCGCCGCAGTATTGGCACGTGTTCCGGTCACGCTTGTAGATATTGCGCCGGGAGAAGGGCACGCGGGGGTCGGGGATCCGATCGTAGTGGGTCAGGACGATGACCTCCGGGATCTTGATGCGGAGCCGGACCGTGCGCAGACAGGGCTCCCCGTCGGGCACGCGGATCCCCGCCCAGGAATCGAAGTCGTGGGCAACGAACTCGACGGGATCAAGCGCCTTGGCCGCTTCACGATAGATCATGCAGATCGCATCCCGAACGGTCGTGGTACCGATCGGATACCAGACGCGATTGAGGACCAGTGCTGGTTCGTTCAGCATGGTGACCGCTCCCTTCCTATCGAAGTATAGCACATGCCCGCAGGGACGCCAGAGGCACGCTTGACCCTTCCCCACGGGATGTGTCACGATGCTTGGCTTGGCTTACAGAATCCAAATACTGGAAGAAACCCGGGTAAGTCCCGATGAATCCTAGGGGTGCGTTTTTCTTCCTTCGGGAAGGAATCCAACGCGCCTCCGGGGTGTTGGAGACCCTGTGAGGCGCGGTAGGGAGCGTTGACGGTGTTCTTCCTGATCGACTTCATTCGGGAGACGGCGGCGGTCTTCTTGGCCGCGGCTCCGTTTCTGCTGTTCGGATTCTTTCTCGCCGGCGTGCTGCGGGTGATCGTCCCCCGGCGCTGGCTCATCGCCGCGATGGGGAAGCGGGACTTTCGATCGGTCTTCCTCGCTTCCTTGACCGGGATTCCGCTCCCCCTCTGCTCCTGCTCGGTGCTGCCCACCGCCGCCGGCCTCCGGGAAGGGGGCGCCAGCAAGGGGGCGACCGTCTCCTTCCTGATCTCGACGCCTGAAACCGGGGTCGATTCGATCAGCGTCACCTACGCGCTCCTCGACCCGATCATGACGGTGGCCCGCCCGCTCGCCGCCTTCGGCACCGCGATGATTGCCGGCGCGAGCGTCAACCTGTTCGACCGGGAGGCCGAGTCGGAGGCCTCGAAGCCGAACAATTCGGACCTTCCCCCGCAACTCCAGGAACGCGAGATCACGGTCTGCGGCAAGGGGCATGTGGGGCGCGGGCCGGTCTGCAGTTGCGGCGAGCAAGCCCACGTGCCTCGGGGATTCGGCGAGCGACTGCGAGCGGTCGTATCCTACGCCTACGGCGACCTGCTCGATCACCTTGCCTCCTGGCTGGTGATCGGCATGGCTCTGAGCGGTCTCATCGGCGCTCTCATTCCCGATGGGGCCCTGCAAAACCCAAGCCTGCAGGGCTTCCCGTCGATGCTGGCGATGCTGCTGATCGGCATCCCGCTCTACGTCTGCGCAACCAGCTCGACACCGATTGCGGCCATGCTGATTCTGAAGGGCCTCAGTCCGGGCGCCGCCATGGTCTTCCTGCTGGTCGGGCCGGCAACCAACATGACCACCCTCACCGTGGTGTTCAAGACCCTGGGCCGGAAGTCGGCGCTCATCTACTTGATCTCCGTCGGGGTCGTCAGCCTGCTGGCAGGGGCCATCGTCAACGACATCTACGCCTCGCGCGGGATCGACCCGGTGGCGGTCGTCGGCAGTGCCGGCAGGGTGCTGCCCGGCTGGCTGAGTGCGCTGGCGGCCCTGGTGCTCCTGGGCTTGCTGATCCGTAGCGGCGCGCGGACCGGCATGGTGCGGCAATGGCGCGAGAATCTGGCGCGCCTCGGCAAGCCGCTCGGGTTGGATCTCGGGGGACGACCCGTTCGCGCCGCGGTGGTGGGCATTCTGCTGGTGCTCTACCTTCTCACCGGGTGTTCGATCGTAGGGCCCGGCGAAACGGGTTGGGTGGTCACGTTCGGAAAGGCCCGCCGCACGATCGAGGAGCCGGGGCTCGTCATCCACTGGCCCTACCCGATTTCGGTGCTGGAGAAGGAACAGCCGACGCTGGTTCGCTCGATCGACCGGGGTTTTCGGCAGGATCAAACCCGCGTGCCGATCGACCGGCTGGTGGGAACCGCGCCGCTCGAGCGCGAGATGATCCGAGAAGCCGAGATTGCCACCGGGGACGAGAATCTGATCGCGCTTAGATACAGCGTGCAGTACACGGTCGCCGACGCCTTCACCCACCATTTCCGGCTGGATGAGCCGGAGGCGCTGGTCGGCAGCTTCGCCGAGTTCGCGCTGCGGCGGATCATGGCCTACCAGGAGACCGACAGCATCCTCGTCAACCACCGGATCGAGCTGTCGCGCAAGGTCGAGAGGCGCCTGCGACAGGAACTCGAGGCGATCAACGCCGGCATCGAGGTGATGCGCGTCGATCTTCTGGACGTTCACGCTCCACGGGAGGTGCACTTCGCCTTCCGCGACGTGGCCAGTGCGATGGAAGACAATCACCGCTTCATCCGGCAGGCGGAGAGCTACCGCAACCGCGTGGTCGCCGAGGCCCGGGGCCAGTCCTTTGCCACCCAGGCCCGCGCCCGCGGCGACTCGGCGCGCCGGGTGGCGCAGGCCACAGGGCAGGCCTATGGGTTCACCGCCCTCGATCAGGCGTGCCGTCCCGCCATGGAGATTTCGCGACTCCGGATGCAGCTCGACGTCGCCGGACGGGCTCTCCGGCCAGGCAGCGTCATCCTTTCTCTCATCGACCTTCCACTCGACCTCTGGCTCGGGAAGGGCACCTCACCGATCGATTGGAACCCGATCCCGACGACGAAGGCTCCGGCCCCCTCCTCCGAGGAACCGGAGGAAGCCGCGTCGCAGGAAACCTGGCGTGAGAAGATGCGCCGTATGCAGGAGGACTCACGATGAAGCGGACACTGACGATCCTGGCGGTGGCGGCCCTGGCGGTGATCGTGTTGTTGTCCTGCGCCTTCGAGGTCCCGGAGACCGAGTACGCCATCGTGCTCCTCTTCGGAGATCCGACCCGCATCATCCTGGAGCCGGGACTGGCCTGGAAGCTTCCCCCTCCCTTCGAGACCGTGGTGCGGATTGATCGTCGGCTTCGCATCCTCGATCCGCCGGAGAACGAGTTTCTGACGCTGGACAAGAAGAACGTCATGGTCGATGCCTTCGCGGCCTGGGAAGTCGAGGATCCGCTCGAGTTCCTGGTCAGCGTGGTCAATCGCACCACCGCCGAGGCCCAGCTCGAGGACATCATCCGAGCCGAGGTGGGGGCAGCCCTGGGCTCGCACGAGCTGTCGGTCCTCCTTTCCACCGATCCGAGTGAGATCCGCGTGGATGAGATCGTCGAGACCATTACCCAACGCGCGGCCGACAAGGCAAGCGACGGGTATGGAATCCGGGTGCACGCCGTGCGCCTGAAGAGGTTGAACTTCCCGGAGGAAAATCGGCAGGCGGTCTTCCGCCGGATGGAGGCCGAGCGCGAGCGGATCGCCCGTCAGTATCGGTCCGAAGGGGAGGAGGAGGCGGAGAAGGTTCGGGCGCAGGCCGATCTCGAGCAGGCGCAGATCCTGGCGACCGCCGAGCGCCGATCGCAGGAAATCCGCGGAGAAGCCGACGCCGAGGCGGCGCGCATCTATGCCGAGGCGTACGGTCAGGATCCGGAGTTCTACGAGTTCGTCCGCACCCTCGAGACCTACGAGGACTTCATCGACGAGGACGCCACGATCGTTCTCCCGGCCGACTCTCGTCTGCTCCACCTGCTCAAGGAGCCGAGGTAGATGAGCACCTCCGCCGACAAGACCGGCAACCTCCGGCGCTGGCTCTCGACCCGGAACCTGCCCTACTTCGTGGTGGTCCTGGTGTTGATCCACTGGGCCCTCACCGGGGTGGGTATGGTGCGGGAAGATGAGCAGGCGGTCGTCCTCCGCTTCGGCCGCGTTCAGAGGGTTGCTCCCGCCGGAATCCTCTTCACCCTCCCCTGGCCGATCGATCGCGCCACCTATGTCAAGACGACCGAAGTGCGCACGATGCCGGTCGGCTACAAGCTGGTCGATGCGGTGCGCGGTATTCCTCCGACCCCACGGGAGGTCGAGTGGGTCTCGGGCGACACCAACATCATCAACCTGACCCTGACCCTCAAGTACTCGCTTTCCGACCCGGTCAAGTACCTCTACCGGGTCGGTCCCGGCGAGGCCGACTTCCTGGTGCGCCGCGCCGCGGAGGCGTGCCTCTCCCGGCTGATTGCCACCATGACCGTCGACGATCTTCTCACCAGCGGTCAGGTGCTCGTGCAGGAGCAGACGCGCGCCAGCACGCAGGAAGCGCTCGATGCGCTCGATGCCGGGATCCGGCTGGTGACGGTCAACATTGGACGGGTCGAGCCCCCGTCGAATGTGATCGAGGCCTTCAACGATGTCGCCACCGCCAAGCTCGAGAAGGCGCGCATGCTCAACCAGGCGGATGGATACCGCAAGGACATCCTCCCCCGGGCGCGCGCGATGGCGGACCGGATGGTGCAAGGCGCCGAGAGCTACCGGGCCGCGACGGTAGAGCGGAGCCGCGGGGAGGCCTCGCAATACCTCGAACTCCTCGAAGAAGCGCGCAAGGCACGCGAGATCACCGAAACCCGGCTCTACCTGGAGACCATGAGCCGCGTGCTTTTGCGGGCCCGCACGATCGTGGTCGATGATCGGGAAGGCACTCGCATCCGCCTGCTCGAGTAATCACCACCAGAGGAGGAACCGATGGAACGGATCTTCCGCCTGAGGGAACTGGGCACGACGCCCCGCCGCGAGATCCTCGCCGGAGTCACGACGTTCCTCACCATGGCCTATATCATCTTCGTCAACCCGGTGATCCTGAGCGGCGCCGGCTTCGAGGAAACCGGCCGGGAGTTCATGGATTTCAATGCCGTCATGGTGGCGACCTGCATCGCGGCCGCGGTGGCGACGATCTTCATGGGCTTGATCGCCAACTACCCGATCGCGCTGGCACCCGGGATGGGGGAGAACGCGGTTTTCGCCGGATTCGTCGCCGCCGGTCTGATCACCTGGCAGCAGGGGCTCGCGGCCACCCTGTTGTCGGGCATCGTCTTCTTTCTGCTGACCTTTCTCCGGGTGCGCGAGTTGGTGATCGACAGCGTCCCCGATGCCCTGAAGCACGCGATCGCCGTGGGGATCGGGGCCTTCATCGCCTTTCTGGGCCTCACCGGAGGGGGTATCGTCGTCAAGCCGCTCGGGCCGGTGCCGGTGGCCTTGGGGAATCCGATGAACCCGGCGGTCTGGACGACGCTTGTCGGGCTCTTGCTGGTCGGAACGTTGATGGCGCGGCGCGTGCCGGGGGCCATTCTGTGGAGTATCCTCGGAACCACGATCTTTGCGCTGCTGGTAGGGGTGACGAGGTATCAAGGCATCGCGGACATGCCCCCCTCGGTCCGGCCAACCTTCCTGCAGCTCACGTTCGAGGGGCTGCTGACGGCGGACGGGATCGTCATCATCATCGTCTTCCTTTTCATGGATGTCTTCGATTCGATCGGCACGTTCATCGGTGTGGGACAGGCGGGGGGATTCCTGCGGGATGGGAAGCTGCCGCGCGCGACGCGGGCGCTGTGCGCCGACGCCACGGGCACGGTCGTGGGCGCGGGGCTGGGGACGTCAGCCGTGACCTCCTACATCGAGAGCGCGGCGGGCGTGACCGCCGGGGCACGAACGGGGCTCGCCAGCATCGCCACCGGGGTGCTCTTCCTGGGAGCGCTCTTCCTCAATCCTCTGGCGCAGATGATCGGAAGCACGTTCGTTTGGGAGGGTGGGTTCTTCCGCCCGATTACGGCGCCGGCCGTCATTGCGGTTGGGTGCTTGATGATGGGTAGCGTCAGGAAGATCCCGTGGGACGACATCGGGGAGGCACTGCCGGCGTTCCTGGTGATCCTGGGGATTCCCCTGACCTACAGCATTGCGGACGGGCTGGCGCTGGGGTTCATCAGCTACCCGATCATCAAGGTCTGCTCCGGGAAGGGGCGAGATGTGCCGGCGCTGATGTACATCTTGGCCGTGATCTTCCTGGCGCGCTATCTCTTCGCGCGGGTGTAGGCGCCGAGGACCGGCCCGTCAGCGAATCAAGACCGCCCGACGTAGATACGATGCGCCGTCCGCCTCCAGCCGAAGGAAGAACACGCCTCCGGGAAGCGGGCGTCCGAGGGTATCGGTGCCGCGCCATTCGGCCACTCGAGGTTCCCCTCCCCTGACCCACTCATCCACCAGGGTCACCACCGGGCGTCCCGCGGGATCGAAAACACGCAATCGGGCGCGGCCCGATCTCGCCAGCGCATAGGTGATCGCCAGAGCCGAACGGAATGGGCTGGGATGAGGCGCCTCCAGTCTCAGATGGCCATCCGCAGGCAGGATCGCAACCCCGGTCGCGGTGCACCCTTCGTCCAGAGCGCCGATCAAGCCGCAGCCGGCGCTGTTTTCGGGAAGACAGGGCGAATCGTCGCGCAGCGTGAACTCACCTGCCGCCGCGTCGCAGAAGATCGGATCCACGCTCATATTGCAATCGATGCCGAACCACTCGGCGATCGGGCCGACCCAGTCGCCGTCCTGGTTTCCGAAGATGTCACAGTGGCTGATCTCGACGGCCCCGGCGTTGACCGCCACGCCTTGGCCCTCGAGGGAGAAGGCGACCAGGCACCGTTCGACCCCCACGTCCGAGCCGGTGGAGACCAGCAGGCCCCCACCCAGCCATGCGCTGTTCAGCGCCAGCGTACAGCTGGTGACCCGACCCCGCGAGTGACTGAAGTAGATGCCCGCGCCGTAGCCTCCGACCGAGGGAGACGGGTAGTCGTTGGCATAGAGAACGCAGCGCTCGAATCGGATCCCGTCACCCACCTCGCACTGACCGCAGTAGGCGCCGGCGCCATCGGTCGCGGTATTGTGGTGGAATCGGCAGGCCGTGAACGCGGCTTCACACTCATAGAGAAAGGCCCCCGCGCCCGCGTCGGCGACATTGCCCTCGAATACGCAGCGATCGACGCGTGTCATGCCGCCGGGCGCCAGACCGTTGACCGCCAGCCCGCCCCCGTATCCCTGAAACAGATCGGGCGGAAGCTCCCCGGGATCTCCGCCTCGCACGGTGATCCCCTCGATGCGAACGTCGGTGCCGGGCAGGGAGTAGACGAAAAAGGCCCGCCCCTCGCCCTCCACGTCGATCACACACTCATCCGGGTCTCCCCCGGCCGAGAAGATCGTCAGCTCCATGCCACCCAATACGATGTTCCGATTGCCCGCACCCGAGAAGATGCCGGCCCCCATCCGGAGGCTGTCGCCCGATTGAGCAGCCAGGACAGCCTGTTCCAGATCGGGGAAAGGCCCGGAACCATCGGGATAGACATCCAGAACCTCAGCGCCGGTGGAGATACAGCAAAGGCCGAGAGCAAAGAGGACGGTCAGACAGCGCACGGCACTCCCCCTTCCATGAGATCTCGCATCACGATTCGACCGGAAGCCCCGCGGAAATGGTAGCAGACTCCACCCGGCGCGTTCACCAAGGATCCATCGCGTCAACGAATGACGGCGACTCGCCCCGTCTGCGACCCCGCGGGAGTATCGACCCGGATGTAGTAGATCCCCTCGGGGACCGGAGAGCCGGCCGACGTTCGCAGATCCCAGCTCACCTGCCGGCGGCCAGCGCGGCCGTCCCGGTCGTCGAACGACCAGAGGACCCGACCCTGCACATCGAGCGCCGATAGGGACAGCGGTCCCCGCTGAGGCATGTCGAAACCGATGGTCATCCATGTCCGCGCCGGATTGGGCGACAGACGGAGCGTCTCGGCACCGAGCCGCACCCGCTCCTCCCCATCCACCGCCGCCAGCCCAACGCCGCGGAGTACGGAGACGCTGTGGCCGAACGTGTTCACCGCCAGGAGATCAAGCACTTGATCCTGATCGACATCCGCGATCGCGATGGATTTGGGCCCCTTGCCCGTCCCGTATTGCATCGGGGCTTCGAAGGTGCCGTCCCCGTGCCCCCAAAGGACACCCGCGCAGTACATGTAGTAGTTCACCACCGCCAGATCGAGTGCCCCGTCCGAGTTGAGATGGGCGGCCACCACGTCGAACGGCCCGTAGCCGGGATCGATGTAGACGGGCGCGCCAAAGGTCCCATCACCCTGGCCGAACAGAAGCGCCAGCCCATCATAGGCATGGGCCACCACGATATCCGACGATTGGTCACCGTTCAGATCCGCAACGGTGAGATTCTGAACACTGGGTGCCGTCGGGTAGCGGGCCGCGAACTGGAAAGTGCCGTCCCCTTCTCCGAAGAGCACAGTGACGGCTCCTACGGGATCACCATAGTCCGCCATCGCCAAGTCCGGAATCTCATCGCCGTTGAAATCATCGGTTTCGAGGCCGTGATGGAAGGTATCTTCCAATGGGGTGTAGAGGCCCAAGCCGAAGGTCCCGTCACCCACACCCAAGAGAACCGCCAGAGGATCTCCAGGGACATCGCCCACCATGGCCAGGTCGGTGTGGCTGTCGCCATCGAAGTCCGCCGCCGTGATCGCCACCGGGCAAGTGATCGCTTCGAACACGCCGCCGGGGTCGAACTGTCCGTCACCCCGACCGAGGAGGATGCGAAGGTCGGGGTCGTTCTCCAGGCCGACCGCGAGATCCGCATTCCCGTCGTGATCGAAATCACCGGCCACAAACGCATCCGAGTCGTATCCAAGAGAGCAATAATGGGGTTCGCCGAACGTTCCGTCCCCCTCATTCGGATAGATCCCGATGGTGTCGTACGACTGGTTCGCCACCACGAGCTCGGGGTACGTATCGCCGGTCAGGTCGATCGCCTCCGCGGCGGTCGGATATCGGTCGGCCGCGTACATATCGGCCTGGGCGACACCGCCATTCTCTTGTCCCAGCAGGATCGATACGCTGCGGGAGTTCTCACAAGCGGCGGCGATATCGGGCCGACCGTCCCCGTCGAGGTCGGTGACGAGCACGCAACCGGGGCGGTTCCCCGTATCCCAATACAGCGGCGGATCGAAGGCCCCACCGCCCGATCCTCGCAGTACCGCCACCTGGTGCGAGCTCCGACTGCCGACGAGGACATCGGACACGTCGTCGCCGTTCTGGTCACCCACCGTGACGTGCCAGGCTTCGATGTCGACGGCTTCGAACGTGGCCGGCGCGTAGGTGAGCCCCCCGAGCCCGCGGGCGATCGCGACGTCGAAGCTCATGAGGTTTGCGGCGACCAGATCAGGAATCGCATCGCCGTCCACATGGCCGATCGCCACGTCCCACGGCGTGTGCCCAACGGCCACGCCGCCCGCGAACTCGAACGTTCCCGCTCCGCTTCCGGCAAACACCCCCACCGAATCGGCGCCGGGGGCCTCGTAGGCAATCGCCATATCGAGATCCTCGTCTCCGTCCAGGTCGCCGGCCGCCATGCCATGAACGTGGCGCGAGCTTCCGAGCGGGTGGACCTTCGGGGCGCCGAACGTGCCGTCGCCTTTCCCGGCGAAGAGGTAGATCTCGTGGGAATCGTAGGTGAGCGTGGCGAGATCCGACATCCCGTCGCCGTCGAAGTCACCGGCAACCAGGTCGATGGGATATTGCCCGCCGTTGAAGCAGGAGCGAGGACCGAAGGTTCCGTCGCCGAGCCCGAGGCGTACGGAGATGGAGTGGGAAAGGTAGCCCACGACGGCGATGTCGGGAATCTGATCCTCATTGAAGTCATCGATCACCACGGTGCGCAGGTCATCGTTCATGAAGTAGGTCACCGCGGCCAGAAACGTCCCGTCTCCCACGCCCAGGAGCACGGAAACGCCGTCCTCCTCTTGCGACACGACCAGATCCGCCACCTGGTCAGCGTCGAGATCGGCGATGGCGAAGTGTTCCGCCCGATCCGGCACGCAGAAGTCGAGTCTGGCCGGCCAATACGCGATCTCCGCCCGCGTGGGTGCCGCGGAGAGAAGCAGGGCGAAGAGAAGAACGATGGGGCCAGCAAGCCGGCGCGAAGAGTTGCTCATGGGTCCGACCTCCCTGGGGCCTTGGGTTCCCGCGGCGGGGGGAACCGATCTCGGGTGACCCGGCGGGGCGGCACATCGCGCCGACCGCGCCGTCACTTGATCAAGGATACTCCACATGGCGCCGAAGTGCAACAATCCTAGTCACTCGACCAACAATATAACGCTGAGAATGCGTGCTGACGCGGGTGAGCGGGAAGGTCTGGGGCAAAGCAGAGGGCATCCGACATCGGCAGGTGGCGAACTCCCCGGTGTCCGCGTATGATGGGGGTGCCACACTCCAACATCCAACCGAGGGGGCACGCTGTGAAACGCTACCCATTCGCTTTGGCACTCATCTGCCTGCCCATCCCGGCCTTTGCGCTCGGGGCCGACTTCGATCCCACGGGCGGGGAAAGCGTCCGCACCATCCTGGTCGAGCCGGGGCAGACTGTGGACGACTTCCTCCCGCCGGGTGAGCGGAGCTACGGCCGCGCCGATCTCGACCCGGGGATGGCGCCCGAGGGAGATTACGTCTTCGCCTACGCCTTCACCACCGATGGGGGGCGGGTGTTGGCCACCAACCGCCGCACCGACAACGTCACCGTCTTCGACTGGCCCAGCATGGACGCCGTGGCCAATATCCCCGTGGGCGAGATGCCCGGCGCGATCGCCGTCACGGACGACTACGCCATCGTGGCCTGCGCGCTCGCCGATGAAGCCTACATCATCGATCTAAGCGACTACTCCGTTGCGTCGGTGATCCCGACCGACGAAGAGCCCTGGGTCGTGCGGGTCAGTCAGGACCAGCACTACGCCTACGTGGCTTGCGATCTCAACGATATCTGCACGGTGATCGATCTCCAGGCGCTGAGCTACGTCCGTGACATCAGCGTCCCGATCTCGCTGCTCACCGTCTACGTAAGCAATGAGAGCGGTCGGCTCTGGTTCAGCTTCACCGACTTCGAGGTTACGCCGAGCGGCGGTCATCTGATCGCTCCCAACCGCAGCACCAGCATCTACTACATCAACACGGCGACCGGGGTGATCAACTACGCCATCAGCGGCCCCCAAACGCCGGTGACCGTGGAGCTGTCTGGGAACGGCCAGAGAGCGATCGTCAACACGGCCCACGACATCGCGGCCGTCTATCAGCTGACCACCTCG
>Ga0180432_10009674_pt1 | contig 11709 bp, 13 predicted proteins | sample SS_ome_10_FD_132414 | JGI IMG/M metagenome (GOLD analysis project Ga0180432, IMG submission 132414) | Hypersaline lake sediment archaeal communities from the Salton Sea, California, USA - SS_1_MS_2 metaG | ecosystem: Environmental > Aquatic > Non-marine Saline and Alkaline > Hypersaline >... | reverse complement strand
TCTCCGTGCCGGGCGTCCGGTCGAAGGCCGGTTTCACCCTGCGGTAAATCGAGCTGGTCCCGACAATGACGATCCGGGCATCGGAATGGTCCAGTATATAGCGGTATTCCTTTTCGGTAAGACTGGTAAAAACGGGTACGTGGACGACACCCGTCATTGCCATTCCAATGTCCATGAAATTCCATTCCGGGCGATTCGGGGTCACGGTGGCGACCTTGTCGCCTTTTCGTATCCCGAGGGCCAGCAGTCCGTAGGCCGCGAGATGGGAATTCCTTATATAACGCTCACTGGAGTATTTAACCCACTCGCCCTTTTCCTTTACGACAAAGGCATCTTCCCTCACGTTGTGGACACGGTATCTTTCAAGGAGATCAAAAGTTCTGCGAACAGTCATCGGCGGAATCCTGTCTGGTAATAAAATTAAATACGAGTCTGATTTTAATTATACCGGACGAAATAAGCCAGAATATTCATCGAAAAACGTTTCAAGTCATGTGTGTTTTTCATCTTTCCGGCCTCCGGTAATGAAGAGGGGAGGTCTCTATATATTTGACATAACCTTCAGACATGCTACGATGATTCACGGGCGGCGGATTCGGCCTCAATGAATCCGCGATGGAAGAATATAATGAGAAGCTGTTCAGGGCCATGCAGGACGAGCTTACGGACGAGGAACGAAGCCATATAGTTACTTTGAAGAAGGAGCTGGATTCGCTGTAATTCCTATCAGGGGGTGATGGAACGATGAAGATCATTGAACGCGGGAAACTTGCCGAAAACAGGCTGCCCGGAAGGATAATACAGAAGGCGGTGGGAAAAGACGGACTGAGCCGGAGCGGAAAAATGACGATGGGGTTCGGACGCTACTCGCCTGAAAGCGGTCCCATGGAGCCGCACCAACACGCGGAGGAGATCGGTTACGTCATCGACTGCCGCAACGCCTGGGTTCGTTACGGAGGGAGCAAGGATGATCTGAAGGAAAAAACGGACCTCGTACCCGGGATGACACTCCATGTGCCTGAGATGGAATGGCATGTTTTTGAATCCGCGGAAGACGGATTTCTCGATATCCTGTTCTTCTACGGACAGGTGGACAATATCCGGCCCGAAGAGATCGTGAAGTAAAGACGGCGGTATCGAGAATTCCATTATCACCCCATACAGCCGGGTGTTTCATCCAAGGCAGCCGGTGGTCTCCGGAGGTCCTGAGTCTATCCGAATTCTTCCCCGTTAATTTAAATTACCGGATTCCTTATCCCGGCACTATTTTAAAGCTCTCAGCCCACCATTGAATAAATGATTATGCCTCGGCGATAGCGGTATTAATAATGAAGAATCTCTATTCTTGACTAATGGCTCGGCCCTGTTAGTATGATTTCGATAAGGTCGACTTTTACTATCGATGGGAGCATTCGGAAATTAATTATGGATCTATCCGGAGCCTTTCACGGCGGGTTTTATTTGCGGACAATTCGCGTATTACTAAAATTTCCATTTTTAAAAACATGAGTCATGGATCGGCCTAATAGAGGAGGCGAATAAATGACCATACAGGAACTTTTTGATCTTAAAGGAAGAACGGCCCTGGTTACCGGGGGGAGCATCGGGCTTGGGAAGCAGATGGCGGAGGGACTGGCCGAGGCAGGGGCCGATATCGCCATAGCAAGCAGGCGGAAGGAGCTGGGGGACGCTGCTGCGAAAGAGCTTGAACAGTATGGAATAACGGCGAAGGCATACGGTATGGATGTGACTGACCGGGAATCCGTAATAAGAACCGTTGCGGAGGCGACACGCGATTTCGGTACTATAGATATTCTCATCAATAATGCGGGAATCAGCCTCGAGAACCCTTTAGGTACGGATAAGGAAAATTTGGATACCTGGAACAAAGTGCTGGCTGTCAATATTACGGGTGTTTATCTCTGTTCTTCAGCGGTGGTTCCAGCCATGAAGTCAAAACGGTACGGAAAGATCATCAATATTGTTTCTATCTACGGAGCAAACGGTCTCGACCGCTCCCTCTACGTGGAATCCATGGACGATCCCTTCGCACTTCATGCGTATACGGCAAGTAAAGGGGCCGTCGCGAACTTCACCCGGGATTTGGCGGCCTCCCTGGGAAGGTTCAACATTAACGTGAACGGTATCCTGCCGGCTACTTTCGTAACGGATCAAAACCGGCACATCCTGCCTCAAGAGGTCCTTTTAAGGATCGAAGCAAGAACACCGTTGGGCCGAACCGGCGGCGATGATGACTTGAAAGGCGCTGCGGTGTTTTTGGCATCCGAGGCATCCAAATACATTACCGGCCACCTCCTGGCTGTGGACGGAGGCTGGCTTTGCTGGTAGCCTGAAACAGTCATGGATGTCGTAATGCGTCGGATCCATGAAAGAAGTCTGTTTCCGAGGCCGAATACGACAGGTACCTCGTGTAGAGCCCTGAACTTTAATTCCACCTGTTTTTTCCAGTACCCGTTCCGTGCATTCCCCGTCTCATCCGGCTTCCGGGGTTTGCACGGGAACGGATCGAACGAATCAGTCGACGAGCGTGGTCTTGAGAAACGTGACCATCTGGTTCCAGGCCTGCTCGGGAGCGCCGCCGCTTCGGTAGGTGCCGCTCTTCACGAAAGCGTGGCCCACTCCGGGATATATCGTGATCGTGTTTTCCACGCCCAGCGCTACCATGGCGTCCTCGAACCGCCGTACCTGCTCTACGGGGATTCCCTTGTCCTCCCTGCCGTAGATACCCAGTACGGGGCCCGCATCCTTCATCCTGCCGAGCTGCGAGGCCTTCTGGATCGGCCCGCCGCCGTAAAAGATCACGACCCCGGCAAGCTCGGGATTGCGGGTGCCCATGTACATCGCCTGTGTGCCGCCGAAGCAGAAGCCGATGGCCGCGACACGGTCCCCGTCGACCCGGGGATGGGAGCGAAGGAAATCGAGCGCCGCATCGAGGTCCGACCCGATTTGTTCGCGCGGGGTCTCGGTGACCTGCTTCCGGGCGTCCCCGACGGACCGGGCCACTGAGCCGCGAAACGCATCCGCCGCCAGGACCACGAACCCTTCCGCGGCCAGTGCATCGGCCAGCACGGTCGTGTCATGGTTGAGGCCCCACCATTCGTGAATCATGACCACCCCCGGCATGGGGCCGTTGCCGGCGGGTGCGGCGAGGTATCCCTGAAGGACGGTTCCGTCCTGCCCCGGATAGGTGACGTTCCGCTCACCGGGGTCCAGGGCTTCCTGGGCGAATACCGCACCCGGAATAAGAAAAACCAGGATAAAGATGATCGCAGGTTTCAGCTTTATGTTCTTCTTCATTGAAGATCTCCTTATGTTTATTTGTGCATATAAGGAAACACTGATACACACCAGCCCCGGAGTCAAGAGTATTATTCCATTGACGCTCAGTGCTAATAGGTATATATTTGCTAGTAACAAAAATTGCCAGGGGCAATTATATGGGCGTCTCGCTCGTGGATCTCATACTTGATTTCAAGAAGCGGTGCGTACTGGAGGAGCATGCAATGGCGCAGGAGGCCAGGCTTTCTTCCAGTGAAATGTCCTGCGTCCTCTCACTGAACCCGGGTGAAAGCATCGGATGCAGCGAACTGTCGGGGCGGATGGGGCTTTCGCCGTCACGGGGGAGCCGTATAATCGAGGGCCTCATAGAGATCGGGTATCTCAGACGCGAGACGGACCCTGACGACAGGCGATATACGAAGATTTCCCTGACGTCCAAAGGACGCGATGGAAGGCGGGTGGTCGATCGTGCCCGGGAGCACTGCGAATCAAAGCTGAGATCGCGTCTCGGACCTTCTGAATATTCTGCCGTCGAGCAGGGCCTTGCATTACTGCTCGGAGCACTGGAGGGATGATGAAGACGAAAGAAGCGATAAACGTGCGGTACAGCGCGCTTGCAGGGAAGTGTACCTGCCTTTCATGCGGAAACGCGGCCGGTTACGGCGATCCCGTGGCGGGAGAAACATGCCTCGACCTCGGGAGCGGGAGGGGCAAGGATGTTATCAGACTCTCGACTCTGGTGGGAAAAGAGGGATTCGTCTACGGTATAGACATCTCGGACGGAATGCTGGAAGAGGCAAGACGGGATGCGGCGCAACGAGGCGTTGAAAACGTCCGTTTTATCAGGGCGAACCTCGAGTCCCTTCCCATTACGGACGGCACGGTGGATCTCGTGGTTTCGAACTGCACAATAAACCACGCTGAAGACAAGAAACGGGTATGGCGGGAGATCTTCAGGGTGCTGAAAGAGGGAGGAAGGTTCGTGGTGAGCGACATCTATTCCACGAAGGAAGTGCCCGAGCGGTACAGAACCGACCCCGCCGCCGTGGCGGAGTGCTGGGCCGGGGCCGTGACAAAGGAAAGCTACCTCTCTACCGTGGTCGATGCGGGACTGGACGAACTCACCATTCTTGAAGAGAGCGAACCCTATCCAAAGGGTGAGATCGAGGTTTCGAGCATGACCCTTTTCGGGATCAAGCCGAAATCCTGAAGAAGCTGAAAATCATACACGAGGAGAATGACGTGAAGTCTCTGATTCGCAGGAAGAAAGAGCGAAAGTGTTGCGAAGCCCAGTGCTGTGCAAAGATCTCTACCGTGCGCGCCGGGTGCCACGACTGACTCGCGACCGCCCATGCCCCGGTATAAATGCCGGGGGGGCGGTTCAATTTTCATGGGGAAACGGATGGAACTCTCGAAATATAACATTTTCGGCCCGATAAAGAACTCGGAACGATACTACATACTGAACCTCCTTACGGGAAACGCCGACATACTCGACAAGCGCAGGGGGGACGAGATTCTGCGGGGCGAGTTCACCACTGTGGAGGAATACGCGGGACTCGGGTACCTCGTCGACCCGGCTGAGGAGCGGGCGCTCTACGAGCAAAGGTACGAGGAATTCCTCCTGAAAAGAAAAAGCGAGGAAGTGCAGGTCTTTTTCGTTCCCTGGTACGCGTGCAATTTTTCCTGTTCGTACTGCTACCAGAGCGGTTACGAGGTCCGGGACGCGGGGCTCGATGAGGAAGTCATAGATGGGTTTTTCCGGTATATAGAAACGGAGCTCCGGGACAGGAACAAGTATATCACCCTGTTCGGCGGCGAACCCCTCCTGCTGGGGAAACGCAAGGAGCTTATCTCTTATTTCATTGGAGAATCGTCACGGGCCGGAATCGACGTTGCGCTGGTGACGAACGGCTACAACCTGGCGGAGTATCTTGACGTACTGGAAGAGGGACGCATTCGCGAGATACAGGTCACGCTCGACGGTACCGAAAAGGTCCATAACCGGCGGCGGATGCTGAAGGGCGGTGCGCCCACTTTTTCGAGGATAGTCGAGGGAGTCGACAGGGCCCTCGAAGCGGGACTCGGGGTCAACCTCAGGGTCGTCCTTGACGGGGACAACATGGGGGAACTGCCGGAAATCGCCCGGTTCGCGATAAACCGGGGATGGACGAAACAGTCCCGCTTCAAGACACAGCTCGGGAGGAATTACGAGCTTCACACCTGCCAGGCAGGTTCGGCGAAGCTCTTTTCCAGGCTGGAGTTCTACGGAGAGCTGTACGAATTGATCCAAATACATCCCGAGATCGTCCAATTCCACCGTCCCGCGTATTCGTTGTCCAAATTCCTCCTTGAAAACGGTGAGCTTCCGGACCCTCTCTTCGACGCATGCCCGGCCTGCAAATCCGAGTGGGCGTTCGACTTTACGGGGAGGATCTATCCCTGCACCGCGACGGTGGGCAAGGAGGGAGAGTCGGTCGGTACCTTCCATCCCGAGGTGAAGAAAAACGAGGAAGCTATAGCGCAGTGGCGGAATCGGGACGTAACCACCATTCCGGGATGCGAGGGATGCCCCGTTCAGCTCGTGTGCGGCGGCGGGTGCGGCTCTCTCGCAAAAAACCGTGAGGGAACCGTTTTCGCGACTGACTGCAGGCCGGAAAAGGAGCTCATCGGTATGGGACTTTCACTTTACTTCAATAAAGAGGTGTCGGAATGACAGACAGGATTATGTATATCGACGAATCACGGTTCAAACACGAAGTCCTTGATGCGGAAAGGGTCGTGGTGGATTTCTACTCCACCGAGTGTCCGCCGTGCGAGGCGCTCGGATCGAAGTTCGAATCCCTGAGTACACTTTACGGGGGCGACGTGAAGTTCGTAAAGATCTTCAGGCAGGAGAACCGCGCCCTCGCCGAGAAGCTGGACGTCACGTCGTCACCGACCCTGCTCTTTTACAGAAACGGAGAACGTACCGGAGATACGCTGAGCGGAGGGATCAGGAGGGCGGATATCGTGCGGAACCTGAACGGCCTGCTCAACGAACGGAGGGTAACTGAAATCGAATCGGCCGTGAAAAAGGTGAATACCGATGTGGACGTCGTGATCATGGGCGGCGGTCCGGCCGGCTTGACGGCAGGTATTTATGCGGCCCAGGCGCTCCACCGGACGATGGTAATAGACACGCGCCTGCCCGGGGGGTGGGTGTCCACCTCGCATCAGGTATCGAACTATCCGGGGTTCAGCGAGCCCGTACAGGGTTTCATGCTTTCGCACCACATGTTCGCGCAGGCGAAGGCCGCCGGCGTGGAGTTCAGGCCCGCGGTGGATGTCACGGACATGTCGCTTGAAGAAAAGCGTATCGTCATCGACGGGATCGAGACGGTACGGGCGAAGAAGATCATCGTGGCCACGGGATCGTCACCGAAGCAGCTCGGCGTAAAGGGCGAGCGGGATTACAAGGGGAAGGGGATTTCCTACTGCGCCACCTGCGACGCGAAATACTACGAGGGGAAGCATGTCGTGGTGATAGGAGGGGGGAACTCCGCGATCGAGGAGTCGCTCTTCATCACCAGGTTCGCGGAAAAGCTCACCGTGATACACCAGTTCGCCGAACTACAGGCAAACCGTATGCTGCAGGAGAGGGCGGAGGCGAACAAAAAAATATCCTTCATATTCGAGCACGAGCCGCGGGAGTTCAAAAGGAACGGAACCGGTGTGGACGAGGTCGTTATCGAGGACCTTCGGACAGGGAAACGGCGGTCGATTTCATGCGACGGGGTGTTCATATTCGCCGGGATGAGGCCGAACCTCGATCTTTTCGAGGGTATGTTCGAACTCGACGAGTTCGGATACGTGGTAACGGACGATCATATGCGCACCAGCATTCCGGACGTGTTCGTGGCGGGCGACCTCAGGTCGAAATCCTTCCGCCAGATAACGACCGCCGTCGCCGACGGAACGATCGCGGCCATTACGGCCGGCAGGGAGCTCGAACGCACCGCGGCTGCATAAAAGTTCATTTTGATCTCCGCGGGAGCTCCTCCGTATCCTGGTCGCCCCCCGCACGGTGCTATTTCTCTTTCATTTTCAACGCGCAGATCTCCCGGGTGACCTCCGCAACGGTCTTCTTGTCCCGGAGCACCTGATTGTCGCTCCCGATTCCATCTTCAATGATACGTATGATTTCATTAAAGAAACCATTCCCTTCCGACAGCCGGTAGATCACCCACCTGCCGTCCTTGCTGTCCTCAATCAGTCCCGTATTCCGTAGAATCTTGAGGTGTGCGGAAATCGTCGAAAGCGCGATATTCAATGCTTCCGAGATTTCACATACGCAGAGCGGCCTCTCCCGGAGCATGAGGACGATCCGCATCCTGTTTCTGTCGCTCAGGGCCTTGAATACATCGAGATACCGCTGCATCGTTCCCTCCCTCTTTTTCTAAAAATATACGGGTTCCGTTTGACGAAAGCAATATATTACTATATTTTTAGGAATATAGAAATATAATCATCCACTACCGGATCGGATCATGAAAGAAAAGAAAACGTTGATTCTTCTTTTAGCGGCATTCGGCGCGATCTACTTCATCCCCTTTGGAAACGCCGGTGTTTCCCGTTCCCTGCTGGAGGCTTTTTTAATGCTTCAGGAGTATGCGAGGGAACACGTGCTTCTCTGCCTCGTACCCGCATTCTTCATCGCGGGAGCGATAGGGAATTTCCTGAGCCAGGGTGCGGTCATGAAATATTTCGGGGCGGACGCGAAAAAGGTCGTCTCGTATGCCATAGCATCCGTGTCCGGCGCTATCCTGGCGGTCTGCTCCTGTACCGTGCTGCCACTCTTTGCCGGCATCTACAAGAAGGGCGCCGGTATAGGTCCTGCGACCGCGTTTCTCTACTCGGGTCCCGCAATCAACGTGCTCGCCATCATTCTTACCGCCCGCGTGCTCGGCGTCGAGCTCGGAATCGCCCGCGCCGTGGGTGCAATCGTTTTTTCCGTTGTAATCGGCCTTCTCATGCATTTCATTTTTCGAAAGGAGGAGAAGGCGAGGGCGGGCGACGCCGGGTTCGGGCACATGGACGAGGAGGATACGCAGAGGCCCATGTGGAAGACCGGGCTCTATTTTCTCACCATGATCGCCATCATCGTGTTCGTCAACTGGGGAAAAGACGAGGCCATGCCGGTATGGAACACCATATACCGGTTCAAGTACATAATCACGGGAGGATTTCTCCTTCTTCTCGCATACATGATCATCAGCTGGTTCAGAAAGGATGAGCTGGGAGAATGGGTCTCCTCCGCATGGGGTTTCGCGAAGCAGATACTGCCGCTCCTCTTCGCGGGAGTGCTCGCTGCAGGGTTTCTGCTCGGCAGGCCGGGCCACGAGGGGATCATTCCCTCCCAATGGGTGGAGACACTCGTGGGAGGGAACAGCCTGAGATCGAACCTCTTCGCATCCGTGGTCGGTGCGTTCATGTATTTCGCGACCCTCACCGAGGTGCCGATTCTGCAGGGTCTCATCGGCGCGGGCATGGGAAAGGGACCCGCGCTTGCGCTGCTTCTTTCAGGGCCCGCGCTTTCGCTGCCCAATATGCTCGTCATCAAGAGCGTGCTCGGGGTAAAGAAGACGATCGTCTACGTTGCGCTCGTAATTGTTATTGCCACCGCAAGTGGTAGGTTCTATGGACATTATTTCGGTTAAAAAGAATCAGGGGGACAGGAAAATGGAAATCAAAATACTCGGAACCGGGTGTCCGAAGTGTAAAAAGCTCGAGGCCAATGCGAGGGAAGCGTTGAAGCAGCTCGGGACATCGGCAACGGTCGAAAAGGTGACCGCTCTTGACGACATTATGGCGTACGGCGTCATGATGACACCCGGGCTCGTGGTCGACGGTGAGGTGAAGGCCTCGGGCAGGGTGGTTTCAGTGGAAAAGATAAAGGAAATCATTTCCGGGATCACGCACAATTGACCCGGCCGCACAGGTGGACGATGTCGAGGTAAAAGGGAATCGGATCAAGGCCTCGGGCCGGGCGGTTCGAATGATCCTATTTCCTTGTCTACGAAAAAGCTTATCACGGTGCGGATGACCACAATGCTTCCGAGTATTGCCATGTCTTTCAATGTAGGGTGCGTTATCGTGGCTATAATATCAGCGGCAATGAGAAACTCGAGGCCCAACAGTAAATAGGATCCCAATTGATGCCGGATCGCCTCCCGTTCCTTGAAAATACTACCGCGCTTTAACCGCCGTATTTCAAGGCGTATCAGTCTGAAAAGCATCAGTAAAACGCCGTACACGATAATTGCAATACCGATGAAGCCTATACCCATCGATATCTTATGGAGTATTTCCACCATGTGACCGTTCCTCTTTCCTCATCTATTTTCAAAGCCCCTTAACTTCCATGAACCAGAGGATTGCCGAAAGGAGTATGACGAAGGGTATGACTATGACCCAGTCGTTTACCCTGAGAAGCTTCGGGAACGTAACGTCACCCCAGAAACATTTTTTAAGGATTTTATTCCGAAGTCTCGGGTATACGCTCGCAAACAGGCCGGCGCCGAGCAGGATTCCAATGACGCCTCCGACAAGGGCATCGAGATAGCCGTTTCCGACGGCACCCGCGATAGTGCCCGGACAGTACCCCAGCACTGCAAATCCCGCCCCGAAAATCAGCCCGCCGAATACATTCATACCAAAGGAGCCTGATTTAGGATGGAGCTGTATCCATCCGAGGCTTTTCATTACATGAATACCGATCATACCTACGATTATCGCAGTGAGTATCACTTTGACGACGGTGAAATCCTCGAGAAGGAGCTGCCCCACTATCACGTCGTATTTCGTGACACCGCCTTTCTGGAGAAGGAACCCGAAAATAATACCGAAGAGAAGCCCCCACAGGAGGGGTGCGCTTCTATTTCGTTTAACTTGTTTATTCTTCTTGTCTTCCGCCGGGTTGTCGTTCATCTTCCCCCTCCTACCTCCCAAGAATAGTATACATCAAGAATGCCGTAATAATACCGCCGATAAAAAAGCAGACGGTGGACACCCAGCTTCCCACCGTAAGCTGCAATGTCCCGCTTATACCGTGGCCGCTGGTACAGCCGCCCGCCCATCGAGCGCCGAATCCGAGCAGCACACCGCCGACGAGTGCCACGATAATCCTGACAACCGGTTGTGTTCCAAATGCCGTTCCCCATCGCGCCGGCACCCACAGCCATCTGAAATCCCCGGAAGTGAGGGAGGAAACCAGCGATCCGATTACGACTCCAAAAACGAGCATCCATTCCCAATCGACCACCGGCTTGAACTCCATGTAATATTCTTTTTCACCTATCCTCTCCCGGATGAAGAGGCGCTCAATCATGCCGCTCGTCCGTACAAAAGCCGTGGAGCATCCAATCGGCTTCCTGGAGACAAGAAACGTGAGCCAGCTCAGCACTCCGATGCCGGCACCCACCACGTATGGTGACCACCGAATTTCAGTAAAAACGTTCATATTCTTTTCCTTATCAATATTTTTTTTCGTGCCACGGGACCCTGGACTCGAAATAGTCATTATAAAAACGGGACCCGTGCGGATTTTCACAAACATGGCACCTCTGCGTATATCCCGCCTTGCTGTATCCCGTCATACCTCCCGCCACATTATAAACCTCTTTAAAACCCCGCTGCTTGAGAATGCTTGCCCCAAGGCTTGACCTATGTCCTGTACTGCAGATCAGAACAGTCGCTTTGTCGGATTCCAGTTCTTTATAGCGCGTTCTGAGCTCCGGTGCAGGTATATTGAGTGCTCCTTCGATGTGATTGTCCTCATATTCCAGCGGGGAGCGTACGTCAACGAGGGTGAAGGTCGATTCGCCGCTGATCATGTCGTGGAGGCCTTCGGCCGAGACCTGCCGGATATCTTCAGTTCTCAATCCCTCAACCGCCCATCCGAACATACCGCCTTCAAGACACCCGATTATCCCGTCGACACCCACCCGTCGAGCCCATAGAGCGGCCTCTTCAGCTTCATCATAACTGACCGATACTACGAGGATTTTGCCGGCCGGAGGAAGGACCCATCCCGCAAAAGTCGGGAAGTTCCCGCCGAAATCTATATGCCAGGAGTTTGGTATGTGCTGGCTCCCGAATGAATCGTAGCTTCGTATATCCAGCTTGATCATATCCTGTTCTTTTAATTTTTCCTGGAACTGTTTAGGGTTCAGTTCCAGGAGCGAAGGCAGCTCTTTCACGAGTTTCGGCCCCTTGCGGTTTATATCGCTGCACCGGCTAAAATGATCGGGAGCAGGGGGCATTCTCGTAGTGAGGGATTTTACGAACTTGGGTTTATCCGATATTTGAAGTGCTGTATTATATTTCCTCTCGTACCCGATGGTACTTCTCCACTTCGCTCCCATGGCC
>Ga0180432_10009673_pt1 | contig 11710 bp, 24 predicted proteins | sample SS_ome_10_FD_132414 | JGI IMG/M metagenome (GOLD analysis project Ga0180432, IMG submission 132414) | Hypersaline lake sediment archaeal communities from the Salton Sea, California, USA - SS_1_MS_2 metaG | ecosystem: Environmental > Aquatic > Non-marine Saline and Alkaline > Hypersaline >... | reverse complement strand
TTCAACAAACATCACTTCATTCACTTGGTTGGATAATTCTGGTTATACAAGCCAAGGATGTTTGATTGTCACAAATGCATCAAAAAATGAATGTGTTGAAAGTGTTTCTGGAACAATTGATTATATGTTGGTTGGAGATGGAACCTACACTGCTTATGGAATCCTTTATCTTGATGGTTATAATCAAAGCCAGATAGTTGATACTTTAATAATTCAACTTGGAACTCCGGAAGCAACACAAACAATTTCTCCTTTTGGAAAGATCATCTCTGGAATTGTTATTGGAACAATGGGATTGATTGGAGTTGCAGCAGGAAGTGCACTTCTTGGAATCTTCTTGGTTGTTGTTGCAATAATTGCTCTTGTTAGAGTTGGATTTTTGAACATGACTTGGGGATTCATCTGGGGAATAATTTCAATCGGAATAATAATTGCATTCTTGCAAGGGAGGAAAAGATAAATGGGAAATCCTAACTTAACAAAGGTTTTGATTGCAGGACTTCTTGTAACATTCGTAACTGCAGTTCTAATTTCAAACTATGCAACTTTTGCAGTAACAAATAATTCATCAATTGAAGAACCTTACAGGAGTGTATTTTATAACATCAGTGCAAAATATTCTGATTTTGCAGCAGTTGGAGATAATGTGAAAGATGAGGGCCTAGTCAAAAACATATTAAATTTTGGAGAAAGTCTGATCACTGGAACTGTGAATGTGTTCGTTACAGGACTGGAAGCCATGGGAACATTCTTTGAAATGATTCCATTATGGGGCGACATCCTAAGTGCAATTAGTCTTGGACTTCCACAACTTTCCGGATTGATCTCCTTGGCAATATTGATTGTTGGAATCTTTATTGCAATGAGATACATCCAATCAGTTTCAAACAAGAATGATCTCCCATAAAAAGAAATAAATAAAATGGAGCACAACAAATAACATGGCAAGAGATTTACTTCCCTACTTCAATGCATCTGCCTATGGGCAAGGAGCAGAAGGAGTTGTGAATTATGCAAACATTGGAATGAATTATCTTCTAGTTCCAACTTTCCTTCTTGTAGTTTATGCTTTAGCAATTTTTGTCTGGAGTAAAACAAATCAGAAGATGGGAGGAGGCCTTGCATTCATAAGTCTTGTGATGTTTATTGTTGCAATAATTTTCCAGACTGCAACAGCATTCTCACAAATAACCATATTCATATTTTTCATAGGACTAATTGTTGGAATAGTTCTAAGATTTATTGAGGGGTAAAAAATGAGTGAAGAAAAGATGTTGAACTGTTTGAAATGTGGCCATGAGTGGAAACAGCGAGGGAAAAATAAGCCAAAGAAGTGCCCATGCTGCAATAATCCTAATTGGAATAAGAGATCTGCAAAGAATTTGGCCAGATTAATCTTAGGATGATGAAAAAATCATCATGAAAAAATCATTTATAGAACTATTTATACTTTTTTTAGCAATTAATTCTAACTAAACACAAGTTGTTCACAACAAACAAAAGAAAAAATGAGATTTAACTTACAAAGTTTCATTATATCTGTTGTTATTGTTGGTGTAACATTGGTTATCGGTATTTACATAACAAGTGAAATCGGTGACCAAATGACTGCTGATTCGGCTGCTGCAAATGCTGCAGATGATGTGGTTGATGCACTTGCGACAGGAACATCATGGATTTCAATCCTTGTTGTTGTTGGATTTGCAACAATTATACTAACAATGTTGACAAGTGGTTTAGGAAGTGCTGCTGCTGAAGCAGGAACTCCTTACTACTAGTTAGCCAATAGGTATAATTGAAGTCGTGTTGCTCCTACGGCTACACTCAAAGGAGAACTGGGAAACCGGGATAATATTCAAAACTAAATCAAAGATCCAAAATGAAACCAAACGAATTTAACCTACAGAAGTTCATAATTTCAGTTGTGATTGTAGGTGTGGCTTTAGTAATTGGGATTTACATCACTGATTCTATTGGAGATACTGTGAAAGCAACTAACACTGCCGGAACTGTTGCCAATGAAACAGGATGGTTGAATGAAACCGGTTACACCCTAGGACAAGCGAGTTTGGAGGATTTTGTTGCCGGAACCCTTGTTGTTCTGAATGCAACTGATAACACAACAATTTTGTCTGGAAATTACACCTTGACAAGCAATGTGTTAACAAATGCAACTGAAACAACTTGGCCAAGTGTAAGAATAAGTTATCCTTACACCTACACAGCCTCAACAAATGCCTCTGATGCTGCAGATGATGTGGTTGATGCACTTGCGACAGGAACATCATGGATTTCAATCCTTGTTGTTGTTGGCTTTGCAGTGATCATCTTGACTATGTTGACAAGTGGTTTAGGAACTGCTGCCAGAAGGGAAGATGCTGTGCCTTACTATTAAGGACTAAGTAGTGTTGTGTTGCTCCTACAACAAAAAGCAAAGGAGAACTGGGAAACTGGGAAAATAAAAAACTATAAATAGTTAAGGAGATTAAAAAGATCATGAAAAAGAACAAATACAAAAAACTTGCACAGGGTTTTAGGAAAGGGTTCAAAGAAACTGCAGACTTTGCCAAGAAATATGGCCCAAAAGTTCATGCAGCCTCAAAGAAGATGTCTGAAGCAACAATGGATGTGATGATGCCAAGAAGAACTAAGACTGTTGTTGATCTAACTGCCAAGAGGAAACCATCAAGAGTTGTTAAAGGTAAAGGAGGATTCTATCTGGATTACACAAAATGATTTTTCAAGTTTTTAATAAAAGGATCGGTGCATGGGTTAAGATGAAGAAGATGGCCAATGGAAGAACTAAAATTCTAAATGTTAAACAAAGAGATCCCAAGAAATGTTTCAAAGGGATCACTAAGAGGTAAAATGGGAAAAATTGTCATAACAATTGAGTATGAAGATAAAAAACCTCAAGTGCCAACACCTCAAGGTTTGCCAAGAAAAATTGTAAAAGTGGATCCACAACAAGTTGCATCTGTCTTAAAACAAATTCTTCCGGCATTAGTTGGAGATGATGTTTTGAATCAACAGCCAAAAGAAGATCCTAAAAAGGAGAAGTAAAATGGCAGAGATTGAGATCAAAGGATCAAAGAAATATATTTCTTATCTTTCTAAACATCTTAAAAAAGAACATCCTTCTGTGAAAAAAAGAATGAAGGTTGAAGGATTAAAGTGCAAAAAAAAGAAAAAGAAAAAATCATAATGTCATCCATTTCCCTTTCTTGAAAAAATATGTTCTTAGAAATTTATCATTGATATAAAGTTGAAATGCAGGGCCAGTGTAAGGAATTGGAACTGCCAAAAATTCTTTCTTTTTTGTGAACTTGATCTTGAATCTATTTATGTCTTTTTCTTCAAATTGTTTGATCATCTGATCCTTAATTTTATTGAGGGCATTTCTTGCACTTGGAGATAAAATCAATTTCATGAAATAGAAAGATCAAAGAATTTTATAAAGATAGTGAGATCATTCACTATATTTATAAAGAATTTATTCCTAAGAAAATTATGAAAAAAGAGATCAAGGAACAAAAAACAGATTTCAAGGTTGCCTTCAGAGTTTCTCTAAAATTAAAGGAAGGTGCACAGCCTCATGTTTATACAACTCAATTAAAGAAATTAATGGAAGATGATACTGCATTGCATCCAATGATGCACAGAACATTGAAACTTCTAAAGAAAACAAGAACTCCTTACATTCAACTTTCAACTCTAAGGGAAGTTGTTTTTGATTTCCCTAATCTAAGACACTTTGATAGATCTGCAGAACCAATGAAAAACTGGGTTTGCACATTGTGGAGTGAAGATGAAGTTGAAGATTTTCAATCAGATCCAGAAGAATATTTGAGAACTGTTTTGAAATTCTACAAATTACTTGGATATGAACTTTATGATTCAAATCCTTGCAAAGAAGATTATATTGAAACACTTGTTGACATCTGCCAAAAGCAGATCCAAAGACAAGAAAAAGGGAGAGGATATTAAAATGGATATTGACATCACAGACTTAACTGCACATGAAATCATTCAAATACTCACTAATTATCCGAGAGGAAAATTAGTAATTAAACAAAATAGGATCTTTTGGGATTCCTTGAGTTTTGAACCTGTTCCAAGACCCAACGAGGCTGCAAGAGGCCTTGATCCAAGGCAGCCTCCTAGGGGCTTTGGAGATATTGGGAAGAGATTTGAGAAAATGGCCGACACCTTAGGATCAATGGTTTGTTAAAATGGAAGGGGAAAAGAAAAAAACAGGCATTCTTGCATGGTGGGATAATCTAAAGAACACAAAAAAGAATTACAAGAAAGTGAGATCTTCTCCTTATGCATCTCTAGTTTTTGCATTGAAAGTGAGGAAGATGATTCTGATCCCATTAATTTTATTCTTGATCTGGAAAGGTTATGACATTATAAGCAATTATCATGCTGCAGGATTCATGAATGTTGTTGGGAAAGTGATCATGTTTGCTGTTTTTGCTTATTTGATTTATAGGATCTACAGAACAATTCCGGCTGCAAAGAAACAAATTGCTTACTACAAAAAATATCCTCATGTGATCAATTATTGCCCAACAAATGTGAAGGAAGATGTTGATGATATTATCAATAAAATTAAAAAGAATCAATCTCAACTAAATCTGAAGGAGGCAGAAAAAAATGTTCAAAAAAACAAAGGAACCAGTAAAAAAGAAAAAAGCAGTTCCAAAACCCCAAGAAGAAGAACCCCAAGAAATTGAGGAGTTTGATGAAGAGGAAGATTATGAAGAGGCTGAACCAAAGCAGCCCAAAAAAAAAGATCTCCCTACAGAACCGGAAGAGGAAGGGGAAGAAGAACTGACTGAAGAAGTTGTTAAGAATTACTTTGCAAATATTGCAAGAGTTTTAAATGATCTTAACACAAGAGTTGCAAGGATTGAACACCATCTAAGGTTGGATTTTTAAATGGCCCTCAAAAAAATACCCAAGAAAGTTTGGATGAAATTCTCTGATGAAGAGAAAGAATATCACACTCTTGAGTATAAGAAGGCATTTGAAAAAAACCGGATGAGAACTGTTTACATCACAAGAGCAATTGCTCTTCTATGTGTTTTTGCTTTATTTTTTGTAGGTTTTGCAATGATCAGCAATGCAAAAGAATTTGGCCAGATCAAAGATACCTATGGCCCAGATGCTTATTGTTATCTGTGTGGGTTGGAAAGTTTGAAGAAATGTGAATGCCAATATATTTCTAATTATGGATTCAATAAAGGAATCGCAAAAGATTTGGATAATTATGCACTTTCTCTTGCAGATTATAATGTGAAGGAGTGTGCATCCATGGCAGTTCAGAATGGATCCTATGCTTATGCAGGATATGAGATCCCACTTGATTTGGAGGAAACAACACCATGAAAAAGAAAGGATCCGGATTCTTGAGAATTATTGTTAATTTATTTTTAATGTTGATCATGGCTTATTGTTTATCCATGACACTTTATTGTATGTTCATTGCAAATCTAAACCTTTTTGTTGGAATTTACTTTATTGGAAATCTGGCCTCTTCTGGATTGGCCATTGTACTTCTGGCTCATGATCTAAAAAGAAGAGAAAAGAAAAAATGACTAAACAAGATATTTTTTCAATAATTATTATTATCGTGATAATTGGATTTTTATTTCTTGGGATTTTCTATTTTGGAGAAGCAGCAATAAAAGATGTAAGAAATTATAAATCTTATAAAAAATTCTGTGAGGAAAGACAAGATTTCTGTTATTGTGAACATTTAGAATGTAGTTTCAAAGCAAAATATGTGAATGGAGTTCCAAGTGAAGATGTTAAAGAATTATGTGATCTTGCAAGATCATTGAATGATTCTTCAATGTATTTTGATTTTTCTTGCATGGAGGAGGGAGCATGAAAGTTGCAATCTATGTGAGAAATTCTACAAATGAGGAAAGACAGAATCCTCAAACTCAAATTAATCCCTTGATCAGAAAATGTGATCAAGAAGGTTGGGAATATGAACTCTTTCAAGAGTTTGCATCCGGAGCAAAAGAATCAAGGCCAGAACTTGACAAGATGCTCCAGAAGATAAGAAAGAAAGAATTTGATATGATTCTGGTTTGGAGATTAGACAGACTTGGAAGATCCTTAAAACATCTCCTTCAATTGATTGAGGAGTTCAGAAATAAGAAAGTTGCATTTGTTTCTCTGACTGAAGGCTTTGACACTTCAACTCCACAGGGCCAACTTTTCTTTCAGATCTCCGGAGCCTTTGCTCAATTTGAGAGATCATTAATTCAAGAAAGAGTGAATGCCGGATTGAAGAGAGCAGTTGAAGAAGGAAAGCAACTTGGAAGGCCAAAAGGATCTAAAGATAAAAAGAGGAGGAGGGTTTCTGGTTATCATCAGAGGTGGGCAAATGAAAAAAGATAAGTGCAAACATGATTGGGTAAAGATTACAAAAATTAGAAAACAAAAAGTTTGGTTTATGATTTTTATTTATTCAAATGAATTGGATCATGATGAAAAATTTGTTTGTTTGAAATGTGGAAAAGAAATAAGGTAAAAAAGTGACCCCCCAAAAAACAATTAAAATTAGCCCTAAAAATCAAAGGAAAATGGAAAATAAAAAAAGAGGTGTTTGTTTACTTGAAAATGGAAGATAATTTAAAATTCAAGTTTGTTGGCAAGACACACTCAAGCAAGAGTTCAGATCTTGACAGATGGGAATGCCCTGTTTGTAGGAAAGAAGAAATGTCAGAATGCAGATTCAATTTGAATCCAAAGAAAAGAGGAATGGTTTGGAAATGCAGATTTTGTGGATCCAGACTTTTGTTAGATCCTAAAAATGCTCTGTAGTTTAACTGGTTAGAACACTGCCCCCATGAGGCAGAGAAGATGGTTCAAGTCCATCCGGAGCAATCAATCTAAGGAAACTTTTTCAACAATATCTAATTCTCCTTTAAGGAAACAATAACAATAATCATCTGGGGCCAGATAATATGAATCATGCTCCTGTGAGCCCATTCCACAGATGTCATGAAAACATTGGTTCCTTTTGGCCTCATATGACTGGGCAGACTTAAAAATTGCAGCAGTGAAGCCCAGAGAGGCTATGAGAAGTATCAGAAGAATGATTGCAGTGATCTTCCATCCTTGTTTTTCCATAAGAAACAAAGGTGTTAAGTCTTTTTATTCTTTTTCCTTTTAACAATTGCAACAATGATCCAAATTATCAGATAGATCCCTCCAATGATCTTTCCTAAGTAAGTCCAGACAAGAGCAAAGAGCATGAACTTCAGAAGGAACTTGATCACACTCCAGAACATTCCCATTAGGATCCTCCAAAGCCTAGCAGCCCTTTCTTGGGTTCATTGAGGCCCTTGTTTTCTTTTCCAACAAGCAATCCGGCCTCTGCTGCAAGTCTATCAATTTTATTGAAGAACATGATCAGTTTTGTTTTGAGTTCTTTTGGAATTGCCTCTTTTCCTTCCAGATCCATCTGCCTTTTGAAATCTCTATCTCCAACAAAGAACATAACTTCATTAATATCAGATCCTAGATCAAACCATTTGTCTGTGAGATCCTTTTCAACTTGATCATCATAGAAACTGAAAACTTGTTGGGCCATTGAATAAAGAGCAGAGTGATAATTCTTGAGATATTTCAGAGAGGTGTTTTGATTTGTGCCGAAAACAACTTGCCCAATTTTGATGCACTCATCTCTGTATTTGGAAAAGAGGATGTAAAAGTGATTCCATCCACTGTGAGTTGCGATCCCAGATGGATCTTCCCTGTTTGTTTTTTCTTTGTTTTCAGCCATTTTTGAGTTAGTGGTTGGTGCAAATTTGACCCTATTTTGCACTTTCCTTAGACTAAATTAGTATAAGGAAGGCATATAATAAATGGGCACTATTTGACCATAATTAACAATATTATTTAAGTATCACGACCCCCTTTTTCCTCATCCACTTGATATTTTGTGAAACTTTTGGAGGAGTTGAAGTAAATCCTTCTTCCTCAAGTTTAGAACTTATGTCTTTTTGCTTTTTAACTCCTTCTCTCATAAGCCTCAATATGCCTTTTTGATAATCTGTGAGAGTTGATTCAACTAGATCTGAAGCAGCAGCCTTTGGCACTTCTTCTTCAGTATCTCTATTCTCATATTTCTCAAGTTTTTGTGCAAGATGTTTGTATAACTTTCTCTGGAACTCTTGTTTCATAGTTTCATAGATCTCAATGATCTCATCACTAGGCTTAGAAATATCCCAAGTATCAAGTTTTTTTGTTCTAGTCAATCCAGTCACAGGATCATTGAAAACAATCAATAATCTTTTCCTATAAACTTTATCCTTTGTTTTAGAGTGATCAAGCATCCTAGGCTTTGTTCTCACAGTCTTATTTGTGAAATCAATCCCTTGAGTTTCAATCTCCAGATGAAACAGCCTTCTCACTTTTTTGATTGTCATATCTGCAAAAGGAAGTGTTGAAATGAAGATATATCTTTTAGATCTCACTGTTGACATAAAAGCAGTGTAGGCCTCTCCCTTCACAGTATTGTGTTCCTTTGAACTTGCCCCAACTTGCTGTTCATCCAAAAAGAATATGGTTCCGGCTTTAGGCTCATCTCTTGCAACTTTGTTTATAATGTCAGTGATTGAGAAATAAATATTTTCCTTTGATAATTTGTAGCCAAGCATTTGTGCACACTTCTCTGCAACAGAAAGAGCACTCCAAGACTTTCCAGATCCAGTGTCGCCTGTGAATCTGATATTTGTTGAATTGTTTCTTCTTTTAACTCTATAAACAGACCATCTGCACCAACTGTTGTCTTTAGGCAAACCCTTGTAGATTACTCTTGGAAAGTTCATTCTTCAGTTTCTCCTTCTTCATCATCAACAAATGCATCATTTCCAGAATCAACATCTCCATCTCCAGATCCTTCCCCATAAGATTGAGATCCTAAGAAATCATTTGCTTTGAAAACTTTGACAAGAAGTCTGAAGATCTTCCTTCCTTCTTTGATTTTATCATTGAGCAAAAAGAGATTAACTTGGGCCTGTAGTTTAGGATCAGTCTTAATTTTCTTTGTATCTTCAATTCCAAAAATATCCTTAACTCTTTTCTGGAAATCTTCATTGTCAAGAAGTTCAATCAATTCAGTGTCATAATATTCACAGAACTCCTCAAAGAGATCTGATTTTCCATCTTCTGATTTCATCATTGATCCAAAGTAAGGAGTGAGCATGGATCCAAGCAACTCAACAGACTGAAGGAAACTATATCTTGTATCTTCCCCTTCAATCACTTGTTCTCCCATAGCATTTTTAAGAACTTTATCTCCATCTTTCAACTCTTTTGCACAGATTCCTTGAATAATCTTGATTTGTTCCATGACAAGTTGTTGATAAGTAATTTTAGATTCATTGTAGTATGCCATGCAAATTTGTGGTAAGAGAATTTTATAAAGATAGTGAAACCATTAAAATCTCCACTGGAAGCAACACACACACCCCTTGATTTCCAATGGAAAATTATAAATAGTTTGATTTCCTCTAAATATTGCATAAAAAGGGGGCCACAAGAGATGATCTGGCGATTGTCGGGCCCTATAACCAGACAAGCCCCCTTTGTATTAATTCTAAAATGATTCAAAACATTTAAATATGAAGTTCACATTAAACCCCTATGGTAACCCCTAAAAAGAGATGTGAAATTGACATTGTTTTGAACCTTCTTTCAAAGGGAATGAACAAGGCAGAGATTAGAAAAAAACTAAACATAAAGCCCTCAACATTATCAAATCATCTTCGGAGATTAGAAAATTCTGGATATATTGAAAGGAAAGGAAAATATGTGATTAATGTTCTTCAAAGTTCATATTCACACCTTAGGGTAACTAAAAACCAAGTTCACAAAAGATTGAACAAAAGAGGCCATGCATTCAATTTCAAAATACATTTTCCAAGTGAAAAAAACTTACTAGAAAAGAAAACAGTTAAGCATGAATTTAAGGTTGGGAACTTAGAACAATTGCAATTCGGATCAATGAAATTAATTAAAGACAAATGCTCAATATGGATAAACAAAGGATCTCTAACAATCTATTCAAACAATTCTTATTATTCAGATAATGCATTGCATTCAAAATTCAGAGCCTTAAAAGATATTGATAATCTTGTTAAGCATTTGAAAGATAGATTTGGATTCATTGGGATGTATGGAATTGAGATTTTCAGAGAACATTATGGATTAATATTCAATAAATTTGCACAATGGATTTTGAAAAGAGGCGACAAATTATATGTAAAAGAAAAAGGAAATAAAACAATTCTTTGGGTTGATGATTCAAGAAAAGATGATGTTGGACTTGAAGAGTTTGAAGGAAAAGATCCATTGGGAATTAATTCTGCAGATGAATATTTTGCATCACATGAGAGAACTGGTTGGAAGGTTACTCCGGAAATGGTTCTAAAAACATTTAATGAGGCAGGAGAATTAATCAAAAAAAATGCAGAAAAACTACAATTCTATGCAGATAATAATGTAACTCATGTTAAACTTATGAGAAGTATTGATGCAAATCTAGCAAAACAAACTCAATTTTTTCAAGAGATAAAAGAGTGGATGCAAAATAATGGAAAAAAGATGTGATAACTGCAAGGCCAAAATGGTTTATAATTCAAAAGACAAAAGATGGGAATGCAAACTTTGTGGAAAAGCAATTGAATTGAAAATCAAAATAAAAAAAATTCCAACATATGTAATGTAAAATGCAAATAGAAATAACTGAAAAAGAAAAAACTGCCCTAAGCATCCTTTTGGGCCTAAGACAAAAGTTTGCAAGGGAAAAGAAAGAACAAGTTGCATATTCTGCATCAGAGTTGCACAAAATGTTTTCTGAAACAATTGACAGAATCAATAAAGGAGAACTTGATTTCATTCAAACACTGATCAGAGTTAACAAGCCAGAAACAACAAAAGATGAAATCTGGGGAGTTGTTGATGAGGCCATTGAAAGATCTAAAATTAAGAGATACAATTGGAATGCAATATTTGGAAGAAGCCTTACAGAAGAAATTCTAATCCTAAAAAAGAGCAGATTGAGTGTTTCTGAAACCTATAAAGCATTGACTAAAGATGCAAGAGTTCAGAAGTTCATTGAATCCAAACCTAGAGAAAAGAAAAAGATCTTGGAAAATCTAAAGATCTCTGTTCATGCAAGGTATGGAGAAAATAACACTGCAATCAAAGTGATGAAAAATGAAGAATGAAATTGTTATGAGGGGGAAAACAGATCTGTGTGATCATGAATTGAGAGCATGGGTTGACAAGTTATTCACAAAAGTTGAAACCTTGAATGATAGAACAAAAAGGCAAACCCTCCAAATTAGAGATCTTGAAAAGAAAATCAAGGAGGTGCAAAAATGTGTCAATCAGAAATCTTGATGTATTTGAAGAAGAGAAAAGCAACTAAAAACAGGCCTGTGGATATGCAGGAATTAATTGTTAAGTTGCCAACAAACAGAGCCTCAATTTCAAGGAATTGCAAGAAGTTGAGGGAAAGGGGAGAGATCAAACACATCCAGAAGAAAGAGAAGAACTACAATAAATTTCTCTACTTCATATAAAGTTCGGGTTTGCACAAAATCTAAACCTTAGGTTGTGCAACAAATGTTCTTAAACATTTTTCAAAATCAATTTCAATATTATTAAGAAAGATTTC
>Ga0180432_10009672_pt1 | contig 11711 bp, 8 predicted proteins | sample SS_ome_10_FD_132414 | JGI IMG/M metagenome (GOLD analysis project Ga0180432, IMG submission 132414) | Hypersaline lake sediment archaeal communities from the Salton Sea, California, USA - SS_1_MS_2 metaG | ecosystem: Environmental > Aquatic > Non-marine Saline and Alkaline > Hypersaline >... | reverse complement strand
CTCGTGGCCTGGCAGCCGCACGAAAACCGGGGCACGGCCGTGCCGGTCTCGATCGAAGCAGCTGAGTCCCGTCTCAAGGCGACGGTCAATATGCGGCAGCGGCCCCCCATTGACGACGGGTTTGGATCGGCCGGCCGTCTGACGCTGCAGAAGGGTGAAAAGTGCGTGGTCGTGATCGGTACTGATGGTGCCGGTGGGTTTGCCCATGCCGATGCCGTGCTGCTGGTTCCGGCGGGGTAGACCACAGGCACTTCAAGGAGCGAACATCTCCTGAAGAATGTCCGAAACAATTCGAGACGTGCGGGAATCAATTCGTCCAAGCTTACGGACAAGTCGTGACTGATCGACAGTACGGATTTGGTCCAGCACAACCTGCCCGGACTTCCCGCCGAATCGGCAAGGAACACGGGTCGGGTAGCTGCGGCCCTTCGTCGTCATAGGGGCCACAATGGCGGTGCGGATGTGATGATTCATCTCATCAGGCGACACGATCAGACAGGGACGAGTCTTACGAATCTCGCGGCCGACGGTAGGGTCGAGAGTACAGAGGTAAACCTCAAACCGGCTGATCACCAGGACCACTCCTCGCGGTCCCACGAAGTTGCTGGCGGCACGGGCTTATCGACTGGCTGGTCATCCTGATGCGCTGCCATCTCTTGGAAAGCATCGGCCCAGCCACTCCGTGGACCTTTTGCAGCCTGGACAACGAGCATTCCTTCTTTGGCAACCAATTCCACATCGCCGCTCAACCCCGCCTTTTGGAGCAGTGGCTTAGGGATGCGGATGCCTTGCGAGTTACCGATGGGAACGATGCGTGATTTCATTGCTCGATCCTTTGCACAAAGAGCTTTCGCAGCCGTAGTCACATTGTATGCACGCTTCGTCTGGGGAGGCAACGATGGCTTTCCGCCGTCGAAGACAAGAAATTACGGCATCACCGGCCGCAGTTCCGAGCCGTCTTCGGTGACGGGGTAGAGGGCCTGCTGGGCTTCGAGTGCGGCGATCATTGCCTCGGTCATCTGCCTGAGCACTGCCGGCTCGGTCGCGGCGAGGTTCTGCTTTTCGTAGGGATCATTCCGGAGGTAAAAGAGTTCGTAGCGAACCTTCGCCGGATTCTGAGCGGGCAGATAGTGGTAGATGAGCTTCCAGTCGCCATCGCGGAACACGGTGAAGTAGCTGCTGCGGTGGCTGTGGGGAAAGTGCATGAGGAACCGCGAAATTCTGTCTGGGCTCTGCTTGCCGGAGAGTTGTGTCGCAAGATCGACCCCGTCGAGGGGGTGGTCGGCCGGCGGCTCGGTCCCGGCCAGGGCCAGTACGGTGGGATAGATGTCCATCACCGTTCCCAGTTGCTGCTGGATAGCCCCGATTGCAATCGGCAACTGCCGTTGCCAGCGGTTGGCGGGGTCAGGCTTGGCCCAGGCGGCGATGAAGGGCACCCGCATGCCGCCCTCGTAGTGCGTGCCCTTCTTGGCCCGTAGCGGAAAAGAACTGGCATGGTCGTGCGTCGGCCCGAGCGGCGCATCGCTGCCGTTGTCGCCGAGAAAGAGCACCAGCGTATTTTCGGCGATGCCAAGCTCGTCGAGGTGGTCAAGCACGTCACCGAGGCTCTTGTCCATGCCTTCGATCAAGGTGGCGTAGGCCTGGGCGTTTTTCGGCTTGCCGGAATGCGTGTAGTGGTCCGCGAACCGGGGGTCACTCTGGAAGGGTGCATGAACCGCGTAGTGGGCAAAGTCGAGAAAGAATGGCGTGCCGTCGGCGACGGCCTGGCTGATCTGCTCCTTCGCCTCGAGGGTCAGTGCCTCAGAGAGGAACGTTTCACTGCCGTGGTATTTTTCCAGATCGGGTACTGCCCGGCGTTTGTTGCCCTTGAGGTGGCCGTAGCCGTCTTTGCCGTAATAGCTGCCGGGCTGGCCCCACGAGCAGCCGGCGATGTTGACATCGAATCCGAGGTTGTCAGGCCATTCCGACGGCTCGCCGCAGGGACCAAAGTGGGCCTTGCCGATAAAGATGGTCCGGTAGCCGACAGTCTTCAGGACGCCGGGCAGCGTCGTGGTCGCATCCTGTACGCCGACCCACCGCCAGTCGGGTGGCCCAAACGGGCCCCGATTGTTTCCTTCCGACTTAATCCACTGGGTGACTCGGTGGCGGGCCGCGTTCTGGCCGGTGATCAGCGATGTTCGTGTCGGCGAACAGACGCTCATGGCATAAAAAGTGCTGAAGCGAATCCCCTTGCTCGCCAGCCGCTCCATGCCGGGGGTCCGGTAGAAATCGTTGAGCGGATACCGCTTGGGCTGTCCGTTCGCGTCGGTCAGAAACGGTACGGAGGTGTCGAGCGGGCCCATGTCATCGACCAGAAAGACGATCACGTTGGGACGCTCGGTGGCTACCGCCGACCCGGCCGCCACCAGCATCGCAGGGAAGAGACAGAGCACGCTCGCAGCGTACTGGTTTCGACGGCATGTCGGTGTCATCAGGGTTCCTCCCGGGGGCGACCACAGCAGTCGATACACTACCCTCCAGCGGGCCTGGTGACGACCGCCAGGCTCATTGGTGCGAAAAAAACCAGCCGCGGCTGGTGATGGTCAGTCATGCGGTTTCTCATCCATAGCATTCGTATCGCTGCCGTCGTGGTGCTGGCGGTACTGGTGCAGCTGGGCCACCAGCACCGGGCTGGCCGCCAGACGGTGGGGCGGCTCGATGACTCGGCGTTGCCCGAGGCCCGGCGGTTCCTGCCGGCGGTCGCCACCGTCGGTGGCGAATCGATGGCCGTTGCCGGGGGGCGTGAGCTGCTCAACGCTGACGGTGATGTCGTCGGCACCATGCTGCACACATCACCGGCGGGTGACGCCGCGATCGGCTTTTCTGGGCCGACCAACCTGCTGCTGGTCTGTGACCCTGCCCTGCGGGTGGTCGGGGTCGCGCTGCTTTCCAGCGGTGACACCCGCGACCATGTGGTCGCAGTGCTCCGTGATACCGCGTTCTGGAAACAGTTCGTAGGCCGCCCGCTGGCCTCGCTTGCCGGTGGGCAGGTCCGGACGCAGACAACTGCCTCGGCAACCCTCACCAGTCTGGCCATCGCCGAGGCCATCAGCCTGCGGCTGGGCGGTGAGGCGTCCCGCAGTCGCTTTGCCGGGCCGCCGACCCTTGCCGATCTGCAGAAACTCTTTCCGGCGGCCACGCGGCTGGAGATCGACCCGGGGGAGCCGTCAGTGGGCCGGCTCTACGATGCCGACGGTATCCCGCTCGGCTGGAGCCTGCGGACGAGTCCGGCGGCCGACAATGTCATTGGCTATCAGGGGCCAACCGACACGGTCGTCGGCTTCGACCCCGGCGGCGGGGTCGTCGGGCTGCTGGTGCTGGGCAGTTTCGATAACGAGCCCTACGTGGGCTATGTCCGTGACGACTGGTCATTCCGCAAGCTGTTTGCCGGCCGAACCTTCAACGAACTCGCCGGGGCCGCACCCGGGCTCGACGATGTCGAGGGGGTCAGCGGGGCGACGATGACCAGCCAGGCCGTCGCCCGCGGGATTGTGCAGGCGGCCGCTGCCGAAGCTTCCCGGCGGCAGCAGGCTGCTCAGTCGTCGGCCGCCCGACTAAGCCGCTGGGCCGCCGGTGTCGAGGGGCCGCAGTGGGGGGCGGTTGCCGTGATTGCGGTCGGGCTGGTCACTGGCTTCAGCCGGCTCCGCGGCGGCCGCTTCGGCCGGCTGATCTTTCCGGCGGTGGTGCTCGCCTACCTCGGCTTCGGAGCGGGAGCGGTCCTGTCGCAGGCCCAGCTCTGGGGCTGGGCGGCCGTCGGCCTGCCGCAGGGGGCGACGGTGCTGCTGTTTCTCACGGCGGTTGCCGTCCTCGCACCGGTCACGACGGGTCGAAATATCTACTGCGCCCATCTCTGTGCCCACGGGGCGGCCCAGCAGCTGCTGGCCAAGGCGATCCGGCCCCAGCGGCGGCCCCGCCTGGCGGCAGTCCGGCGGCAGCTCGTGGGAATCCTCAAGCGGCTGCGCTGGCTGCCGGCCGGGCTGCTGCTGATCGCGGCGGCGACGACGATCTATGGCCTGCCGGTTTCCCTCGTCGACCTCGAGCCCTTCGATGCCTACGTCCCGGCGGTGGCAGGGAGCGTGGCACTGGTGCTTTTCGTCGTCAGCCTGCTGGCAAGTTGTCTCTCGCCGATGGCCTATTGTCGCCACGGCTGCCCGACCGGCGCGTTGCTCGACCAGCTGCGGCTGCAGGGCCGCAGTGGCCGCGTGACCTGGCGGGACGGGCTGCTGGGGCTCTGCCTGCTGGCGGCCGGCTGGGTCTGGTGGCAAGGGAGTGGCATGCCATGAAAACCTGTCTGAGGCTCCTCGCTCTGGCCCTCGGCCTTGCGGCGGGCGTGACTGCCGGCGAATCTCTCACCGTCGCCGGCCCGGCGATGGGCACGACCTACCGGGTCACCCTGGCGCGGCTGATCGCGGGGTCGAGCCTGGGCGAAATCCACCGGGAGATCGATCAGTTGCTGGCCCGAATCGACCTCCAGCTGAGCAACTGGCGGCCCGATTCCGATGTTGCCCGGCTCAATCGGGCGGCGGCCGGCGTCTGGACCGACGTGGGTTCCGATCTCGTGGCGGTCCTCGCGATCTCCGAACAGCTCACCCAGAAAACCGGCGGCAGGTTTGATGTCACTGTGGCTCCACTCGTCCGCTGGTGGAAGACGGCAGAAGCCTCGCCTGCGGTCGCTGGCCCGCCTGCTGAACTGCAGCGGGCAGTCGGGTTCGATCTGCTCCAGTGGCGGCGAGCAACAGACGGGCAGCCGGCTGCAGTCCGCAAGCGCCGAGACGGGGTTGAGGTCGATCTTGGCGGCATCGGGCCGGGCTACGCGGTCGACCGCATCGGCGAGACACTCGCGGCCCTCGGGTCGACCGGGCATCTGGTCGAACTCGGTGGCGAGGTGCGGGCCTGGGGATGCACGGCGGCTGGCACGCCCTGGCGGGTTGCTGTTCAGATCGCCGCTTCCGCAGGCGGGTACACCACCATTCAGCTTGCCGACGGCGAAGCCGTCGCCGTGTTTCGAACCGACGCCGGCCAGACCGTTGTCGACCCCCGCACCGGCAGACCGCCGGCGGGGGCCACGGCGAAAACCGGCCTGGTGCATGCCGCCTCGTGCGCCGAGGCCGATGCGTTGGCAACCGCGGCAGTCCTGCCCGAGTCGGCGGATCATCCAACGGCGGTGGATCAACGGCTGTCGGCTGCTGCTTCCGAGGGTCCGTAGATCTCGACGTCGTCGACCCAGGCCTCGCGGTTCACCGCCAGTCGGATTCGCCGTTTGGTGGGGTGGTCAATGCCCTTTGACGTGAAGGCCCCGACAGCCTTCCCGTCGATTGCGACGGTCATGGTGTCGCCAATGATGCGGATCTCGAGGGTGTGCCAGACGTTGGCCTCCAGCTGAAGGGGAAACCGTTGTTCGCTGGCGGCCAGCAGCTTGCGGTCGGCCGGGGTGAGCTGCTTTGCCTTGGCACGCTCGCGAACGTCGAGCCGCATCCGTCCGGTCTTGAGATCTCGGATTTCAAGCCTGTTCAGGCGGATCCGGGGCATACAGATGTGGCCGGCATGAACCGACGCTTCTTGCATGTCGGCAATGTTGATTCCCAGGTCGTCGCCTTCGCCGAGTTTGAATCGCATCCGAATGACGGCATCGTCAAAGGCGACATCCTGGGTGACGGAGACGCCGTGATCGGCCACCGCTGCCATTTTGATAAAGAGGGCACCGTCCCGCAGAAAAACCTGTTTGACACCCTGAGCCCGCGAGCGGCTGTTGGTGCCCCAGTTGTTGCCCGGCTGCTCCCGGGCCGGATCGGCCTCGGAACGCTCAAACGAGTCCGAAAAAAGCCGCCTGCCGAAGCCGCTCGGCGGGTCCGCGGCGATGAGATCAGCGGCCGCAAGCCAGCAGCAGACCACCACAAGGACTGACGACAGTGAAGCATGCATGACTTCTTCCTGCGGGGAACGGAGAGACCGCCGAGCGGTCGGGGCCGGCGAGAGGATACACTCTTCCCGGGGAGCGGTGTCACCCGGGAAGAAACCATGCAGCTAGCGTTGAAATCAATTCGCAGGCACTGCCGGCTCGGACTTGTCCTGATTGCGGGCCTCGCCGGGTCGGCCGCAGCGGCCGCGACGCAGCCGGTCGATCTGGGAGACGACGTGGTTGCGGAAATCTACAAGCGGGCCTCGGGCGATGACCTCTGGATCTATCGCTTCGGCCCACCCGAACAGCCCCGCCCCCGCAACCGTCGGCCGGCGCTGGTCTTCTTTTTTGGCGGCGGCTGGAACGGCGGGAGCGTCCGGCAGTTCGAACAGCATGCCCGCTATCTCGCCGGCCGCGGATTGGTGACGTTTGTGGCGGACTACCGCGTCAACAGCCGCCAGGGAACCGGTCCGGATGCCTGTGTCGCCGACGGGAAGTCGGCGGTGCGATGGATTCGGGCCAACGCCGACCGACTTGGTATCGATCCCGATCGCATCGCTGCGGGGGGTGGTTCAGCCGGCGGGCATGTTGCCGCCGCGGCCGGCATCTGTGACGGCCTGGAAGACCCGGCAGATCCGCAATCAGAGGTCAGTTCCAAGCCAAACGCCCTGCTGCTGTTCAACCCGGTGTACGACAACGGTCCGGAGGGCTACGGGCACGACCGGGTGAAGCCCTGGTTTCCGGCAATTTCACCAGCCCACAACATCACCGCCGATGATCCGCCAGCCGTCGTCTTCCTCGGTGGGAAAGACACGCTGATTCCGGTTGCGACTGCCGAACGGTTCGCTGCCGACCTGCAGGCGGCCGGGAGCACGTCGGAACTCTGGGTCTATCCGGGCCAGCCGCACGGCTTCTTCAACGAGTCAAAGTCTCAGGCCTGCTTCGTCGACACGCTGCTTCGGATGGATGCGTTTCTGGTGTCGCTCGGCTGGCTGGAAGGCCCCGCCGATCGCTCGGCGGTCCGGGGCCTGCTCAAAACGGCGCCACCGCGGCCCAATATCGTCGTGGTGGTCTGCGACGACCTCGGGTATGGCGACGTCCACTGCCTCAATCCAGACCATGGAAAAATCCCAACGCCTCATGCCGACCGCTTGGCAGCCGAGGGCATGGTCTTCACCGATGCCCACTCGGGCTCGTCGGTCTGTACGCCGACCCGATACGGTCTGCTGACGGGCCGGCACTGCTGGCGGACCCGGCTGCAGCGGGGCGTGGTCACGGGGTTTGCTCCCTGTCTGATCGCCGCCGACCGGCCGACGGTCGCGGGCTTTCTGCGAGACCAGGGATATCGGACCGCGATCGTCGGCAAGTGGCATCTCAACTGCCAGTATGCCGACCCCGACACCGGTGAACTGCTTCAGCGGAGCCGCCACCGACTGCCGCCGGTGGGGGCAAGGATTCCTGACGGGCCGGTGAGCCGCGGCTTTGACACTTTCCACGGGTTTCACCACGCCCGAGACATGCGGGCGGTGCTGGACCAAGACCGGGTCATTGCGCACGACAACGAAATCAACATGCTGCCCCGGCTGACCGACAAGGCAGTTGCAGAGATCGAGACCCTGGCTGCCGGCCAGCGGCCCTTTTTTCTCTACGTTCCGCTCGGGTCCCCGCATACGCCGATCCTTCCCACATCCGAGTGGCGGGGGAAAAGCGGCCTCGGCGACTACGGCGACTTTGTCATGCAGACCGACCACGCCCTCGGTGAAATCATGGCCGCCCTCGCGCGGCATGACGCCGCCGACAACACGCTGCTGATCTTCACCAGCGACAACGGCTGTTCGAAGGCGGCCGGCATCGACCGCCTTGCCGCCCGGGGGCATCGGGTCAGCGGGCCGTACCGCGGCTCAAAGGCCGATCTCTGGGAGGGTGGCCATCGGGTGCCGCTGATCGCGCGCTGGCCGGCGCGGGTGCCCGCAGGCAGTGCGAGTGATCAGACGATCTGCCTGACCGACCTGTTCGCCACGGTTGCCGATCTGCTCGTCAGCAATCTGCCGGCCGGCTCGGCCGAGGACAGCGCGAGCTTTCTGCCGACGCTCTCGGGGTGGCAGCATCGGGCCGGCCGCGCCGGCGTCATCCACCAGTCGATCAGCGGCCACTTTGGGTACCGCGAGGGCCGCTGGAAACTGCTGCTGGCACGCGGTTCGGGCGGCTGGTCAGATCCCGATGAACGCCAGGCGGCGAGGCAGAAGCTGCCGCCAGTGCAACTGTATGACATTCAGGCTGATCCAGGCGAGCGCCAGAATCTGGCTGCCGACAAGCCGGAGAAGGTGGCCGAGTTGCTCTCGCGGCTGGAGCGGGATCTCATCCGGGGCCGCAGCACGCGGGGCCCGGCAGCCAAAAACGATATCGCGAAAATCAAACTTTGGAAGAGCGGCAAGCCTCCAGAGTAAGGCCGGCCGCTGCCCTCACATCCCTTTTCCGGCGGCCGGTGCCGCCTGTACCCGCACGAACCAGTGCTGACCCCAAGGAGTCGATCCGATGGCGAACCGACAACCAACACCGAGCGACACGTCGCACCACTCCCCGCGAGCCCCGCTACCCGGATCGGTCAATCGCCGGCATTTTCTCGCCCGCTCGGCCGCAGCGGCCTCGGCTGCCGGGGTCGCCTCAGCGGCGAGTGCCGGCCGTGCCGCCGACGCCAACGCCCGGGTTCGCATCGGGTTTATCGGGCCGGGCAGCCGCGGCTTCGGAGCTCACGTCAAGACGCTGGCCAAACTGCGGGCGGCCGGCGCCAAGGTCGACCTTGTCGCCGTCAGTGAGGTGTTCAAGCCGCAGGAAGACAAGGTCTGTGAGTTCATCGCGAAACAGACAGGGGTCACGCCGACACGGTATCTCGACTACCGGGAATTGTTGGCGGACGATTCGATTGACGCCGTCTGCATCGGCACACCGGACCACTGGCACCACCGCCAGATCGTCGACGCCCTGAAGGCGGGCAAGCATGTCTACGCTGAAAAGCCGATGACCAAAACCGTCGAAGAGGCCCTCGACGTGGTCAAGGTCTGGCGGGAGACCGGCCGGGTGATGCAGGTCGGGGTGCAGTCGACCAGCCTCAAGGTCTGGGATCAGGCTCGGGACCTGATTGATCAGGGCAAGCTTGGCAAAGTGCTGGGCTATCAGACTGAATATTTCCGCAACTCAAACACCGGTCAGTGGCGGTATTACGAACTCACCCGAGACATGACACCGCAAAACATCGACTGGAACCGGTGGCTCGGGGTCGAGGCCGGCTTGGCCGAGGCGATTCCATTCGATCGGGCGGTCTACCGGCAGTGGCGGTGCTACTGGCCGTTTGGCTCGGGCATGTTCACCGACCTCTTCGTCCACCGGACGACGGCCATGCTCAAGGCGACGGGCCTGCGGTTCCCGGCTCGGGTGGTCGGGGCCGGGGGCATCTATCTCGAGCTTGACACTCGTGACGTTCCCGACGTGGCTACTGTCGTCGCCGACTACCACGAGGGCTGCCAGGGGCTGATCACCGCGACGATGTGCAACGAACGGTCGCGGGTGAAGCAGGTGATTCGCGGCCATAACGGGGCCTTCGAGTTTGGCAACGGAGAGAAGTTCACCGAGTTTCAGTTTTTGGCCGAGCGGCCCCAGGTGACGCTCGACAGTTCCATCAAGGACGAGGTCATCAAGACCGACCTCTCACCCGAGGCGCTTGAGCAGACCAACACGACGTATCTGCACTTTGAAAATTGGCTGGCGGCGATGGCCGCAGGCGATCCGCTGGCCTGCAACAATCCGCCCGACCTTGGTGCGGCGGCAGTCACCACGGTGATTCTCGGCGCCATGAGCTACCGAAACGGCAAGGTCTACCATTTCGATGCCGAACAGGGCCGCGTGACCGATGGAAATCCCGGCTGGGCCAAGCGGTGGGAGCAGCTTTCCGAACATCGCGGCCAGCCGCGGCATGTTCCGGGCTGGCAGGCCGGCAACACCGGAAGTCAACTGCATCCCCGAGAGAGCCAAATGCTCGCCGGGCCGTGGGTCGACGGTCGGGATCCAGCCGATGCCTGACCGAATCGCCTTCGGGTTTCTCTGTGCCGCGCTGGTCGCGGCGGGCACGGCCGCAGTGCCCGCCGCTGAGCAGCCGAACATCGTGCTGATCATGGCCGATGACCTCGGGTATGGTGAGCTGGGATGCTACGGCTCCCGCGTATTCCGGACGCCACGGATTGACCGACTCGCAGCCTCGGGGCTGAGGCTGACCGATTTCCATTCCAACGGCGTGGTCTGTTCTCCGACCCGGGCTGCCCTGATGACCGGCCGCTACCAGCAGCGGTGTGGCATCGACGGCGTCGTCACGGCCAAACGCCACCGGGACGCCGGCATGGCGATCACCGAGGAGACGCTGGCCGACCTGCTCGCCCGGGCCGGATACGCCACCGGCATCTTCGGTAAGTGGCACTTGGGATATTCTGTCGCCTACAGCCCGACGCGGCAGGGCTTTGCCGAGTTCAGCGGGTTTGTCTCTGGCAACATCGACCTGTTTTCCCGCGTTGATCAGGAGGGCTGGTATGACTGGTGGCGGCAGCGGGAGCTTGTCGTCCAGCCGGGCTATGCCCAGCATCTGCTGACCGACTGCGGCATCGCGTTCATACAGCGGCACCGAAACGAGCCGTTTTTTCTCTACCTGCCCTACCCTGCGCCGCACTATCCCTATCAGGGGCCCGACGATCGGCCGAACCGGAAGATTCGCCGGGGGCCGGTCCCGGCGGGACTTCCAGCCTTCGAGACGGTTCCCGCCTTGAAAGGCGGCGACGCGGCCCGGGCCTACCGGGTGATGGTGGAAGATCTCGACACCCAGGTTGGGCGAATCGTCGATGCCCTCGATGCCTGCGGGCTGCGCGAGCAGACACTCGTTGTTTTCTGCTCGGACAACGGCGGCATCGCCAGGCCCGGCCTCGGCGGCGACAACGGCCCCCTCCGCGGCCGCAAGGGGCAACTGTACGAGGGCGGCCACCGGGTCGCCGGCATTTTTCACTGGCCGGGGCGGATCACCGCCGCCCGTTCGGCGGCAACGGCGCTGACCTTTGATCTGCTGCCGACCTTCGCCGAACTGGCCGGCGTCGAACCGACCAGGCCGCCGGACGGGGTGAGCCTGACCGGCCTGTTCTTTGAGCGAAGGCCGCCGGCGCCGCGGCAACTGCTCTGGCTGAGCGGGGCGAACACAGCCTTTCGGGAGGGACCGTGGAAGCTGCTCATGCTGCAAGACCGCCTCGAACTCTACAACGTGGAGGCTGATCTCGCGGAACGCGAGAATCTGGCCCGCCGCGACCCGAACCGCCTTGCCCGGATGGCGGCAGCCGCGCGAGCCCTGCGGACCGCCGTCCGGGGCGATGTCGCGATGCGGAGTGGCTCCTGAAGCAGGCGTGCTGATGATCCCCCGGCCCGGGCCGCCCGCTGAATCGGCCTGCGAACCGCCGGAACGCCTCCCGTCAATCCCGTAGTCCCCAACGCCGCCGACGGGTTGACCAGGGGAATTTGACGCCGTCCCTCGTCAGTGGTAAGAACAAGATGGGGTGGTATGTTGGCGATTCCCGGAACAAGGAGAAGGAAAACATGCGGCGAGCTGTCGTCATCGGTCCGGACAGCCGGGCGGTTGGTTTCCAGGCTGGCGAATCGCTGGGTGTTCAGGCGATCGCTCGCCGGGAGAATTCCGGCACCTCGACGCTGTCGGATTGTCTCGAAACACACCGGGATGGGCCCCGCG